>Ga0268265_10000619_pt1 | contig 35414 bp, 38 predicted proteins | sample KBSSwiS52_FD_190355 | JGI IMG/M metagenome (GOLD analysis project Ga0268265, IMG submission 190355) | Switchgrass rhizosphere microbial communities from Kellogg Biological Station, Michigan, USA - KBS Switchgrass S5-2 (SPAdes) (version 2) | ecosystem: Host-associated > Plants > Roots >...
CGCTGCTGATCGGCTACCTCGTCGGTGGCGAGCGGCGTCAGAAGGCCAAGGCGTTGGCCAAGGGTCAGGACCCGGACGGCGACGCCGCCACCCTCGACGTGCTGGCGGTGCTGGAGAAGCTCGGCCCCGTGCGCTGCGACCCCGAGGGCTTCGTCGAATGCCTGGAGCCGTTGCAGCCGCGGCTTTACTCCATCGCCTCCTCCCCGCTCGTCACGCCGAGCCAGGTGCACCTCACTGTGGACGCCGTGCGCTACGACATCGCCGGCCGCCGCCGCCTGGGCGTGGCCTCCACGTTCCTGGCAGACCGGGTGAAATCCGGCAGCACCGTCAAGGTCTACACCCAGAAGGCGCACGGGTTCGCGCTGCCTGAGAACGACGCCACACCCATCATCATGGTGGGACCGGGCACCGGCGTGGCCCCGTTCCGCTCGTTCCTGTGGCACCGCAAGGCGGCGAAGGCGAAGGGCCGCGCCTGGCTGTTCTTCGGCCACCAGCGCGAGGCCACCGATTTCTTCTATCGCGACGAGCTCGAGGCCTTCCTCGCCGCCGGCGCGCTCACCCGCCTCTCCACCGCCTGGTCGCGCGATGGAACGGGGAAGGTCTACGTGCAGGACCGCATGCGCGAGGCGGGGCCGGAGCTGTGGGCCTGGCTCAGGGACGGCGCGCACTTCTACGTGTGCGGCGACGCCAAGCGCATGGCCAAGGACGTGGAGAACGCGCTGGTCGAGATCTCCTCCAGGGCCGGTCAGATGAGCGAAGCCGGCGCCCGCGACTTCATCGCCGAGCTGAAGGCCACGGGCCGCTATCAGGCGGATGTGTATTGATGGGTAGAGTGGGGCTAGGAGCGAGCCACAACGTTCCCTCCCCCCTTGTGGGGGAGGGACAGGGTGGGGGGGAAACCCTCGCCTCCAGGACTGTGGTTCCCCCTACCCCTAACCCCTCCCCACAAGGGGGAGGGGGACCCGCGCGTGCCCACTCCCCGGGTGTGCTAACGACATGCCCGTACTGCGGCGTCGGCTGCGGGGTGCTGGCGAGGCCGGACGGCAAGGGCGGGGCGGCCATCGCAGGCGATCCGGAGCACCCGGCGAACTTCGGGCGGCTGTGCTCCAAGGGCTCGGCGCTGGGGGAGACGCTGGGGCTGGAGACCCGGCTGCTGCACCCGATCGTCGACGGTCGGCGTGCGACTTGGGGCGAGGCGCTCGATCATGTGGCAGCCCGCCTTGCTGCCGTCAGGGCCGAGCATGGGCCGGAGGCCATCGCCTTCTATCTCTCGGGCCAGCTGCTGACGGAGGACTATTACGTCGCCAACAAGCTGGCCAAGGGCTTCATCGGCACGCCGCACGTCGACACCAACTCGCGCCTGTGCATGGCCTCGTCGGTGGCCGGTCACCGCCGCGCCTTCGGCGCCGACGTGGTGCCCCAGTGCTACGAGGACCTAGAGCTGGCCGATCTCGTGGTGCTCGCCGGCTCCAACGCGGCTTGGTGCCACCCGGTGCTGTACCAGCGCATCCAGGCCGCCCGCGCCGAGCGCGGCGTGCGCGTCGTCAACATCGATCCCCGCCGCACCGCCACCAGCGAAGGGGCCGACCTGCAGCTCTCCATCAGGCCCGGCAGCGACGGCGTACTGTGGTCGGGGCTGCTGGTGGCGCTGGTGGACCGCCGCCTCATCGACGCGAAGCTGATTGCGGCTCGAACGGAGGGCTTCGACGGCGCGCTCGATGCCGCCCGCTCAATCGCGCCGACGCTCGCGGCCGTCACTCGTGCCACCGGGCTCGATATCGAGGACGTGGCGAAGTTCTTCGACTGGTTCGCAGCGACGGCGCGGGTCGTCAGCTGCTACAGCCAGGGCGTGAACCAGTCGGCGCAGGGCACCGACAAGGTCAACGCGATTCTCAACTGCCATCTCGCGACCGGGCGGATCGGCAAACCGGGCTCCGGGCCACTGTCGTTCACCGGCCAGCCCAACGCCATGGGCGGACGCGAGGTGGGCGGGCTCGCCAACATGCTGGCGGCGCACATGGGCTTCTCGGAGGAGGAGCGCGACCGCGTGCGCCGCTTCTGGGAGGCGCCCAACCTCGTGATTGGCCCCGGCCTCAAGGCCGTGGACATGTTCGATGCCGTCGCCGACGGGCGCATCAAGGCGCTGTGGGTGATGGGCACCAATCCCGCGGTATCGCTGCCGCGAGCCGATGCGGTGCGCGAGGCGCTCGCCAGGCTCGATCTCCTCGTCGTGTCGGAGAACGTCGCCTCCAACGACACGGCTGGGCTCGCTCACGTCAGGCTGCCGGCCGCCGCCTGGGGCGAGAAGGACGGCACCGTCACCAACTCGGAGCGCCGCGTCTCGCGCCAGCGCCCGTTCCTGCCGCTCGCCGGTGAGGCGCAACCCGATTGGTGGATCCTCTCGCAGGTGGCCCAGCGGCTGGGCTACGGGGACGCCTTCGCCTATGCCTCGCCGGCGGAGGTTTTCGGGGAGCACGCACGGCTCTCCGGGTTTGAGAACGACGGCGATCGCGCCTTCGACATCTCCGGCACCGCGGGGCTGAGCCGGCAGGCCTACGACGCCCTGCAGCCGTTCCAGTGGCCCTACCGGCATGCGGAACAGCCCACGGCACGCCTGTTTGCCGACGGTGGGTTCCTTACGCCCGATGGCAAGGCGCGCTTCGTCGCCATCGTCCCGCCTCGGCTGGCGGCTGCCGCAACTGGCGACTGGCCGTTCCTGCTCAACACCGGCCGCATCCGCGATCAGTGGCACACCATGACGCGCACCGGGCTCTCGCCCCGTCTCTCCACCCACATCGCCGAGCCGTTCGTCGAGATCCACCCTGACGACGCGGCCCGCCTCGGGCTGGAGCAGGGCGCGCTGGCCAGGACCGACACGCCGCACGGCACCGCCACGCTGCGCGTCCTCGTCAATCGCGGCCAGCAGCCGGGCACGCTGTTCGTGCCGATCCACTGGTCGGCCGAGAACAGCTCCGGAGCCCGCATCGGCGCGCTGGTGCAGCCCGCCGCCGATCCACACTCCGGCCAGCCGGAGGCCAAAGCCACGCCCGCGCGCGTCGCGGCGCTCCCCGTTGCGCAGTACGGCTTCGCCTTGTCGCGCCGGCCGCTGCGGCTGCCGCGCCTCGTCTACTGGGCGGCGGCGCGGGCGCCGTTCGGGCATGTGCTGAACTTCGCCTTCGACGGTCCGGGCGCCGGCGGCTGGCGCCGATGGCTCGCCTCGGCGCTGCCCGAGGGCGAGCGCATCACGTTCGAGGACGCCGGCGCAGGCGTGTTCCGCGTCGGCGTGCATCGCGCCGGCCGTATCGAGGCGCTGCTGTTCGTGGGGCCGAGCCCGAAGCTGCCTTCGCCCGAGTGGCTGAAGTCCCAGTTCGACCGGGCCGCCATGACCGTCACCGACCGCCGAGCGCTCCTCGCCGGCATTCCGTTCGAGGGCGCCGTCGACGAGGGCGCCATCGTGTGCGTGTGCTTCCAGGTGGGCGCCGCGCGCATCGCGGCGGCTGCGGGCGCCGGCGGCCGCAGCGTGGAGAGTATCGGCCGCCAGCTGGGTGCCGGCACCAACTGCGGCTCCTGCATCCCCGAGATCAGGCGCCTCATTGCTGGTGTCATAGGAGGTGTCAGACCCTCTGGATCTGATACCGTTACTCCAACATCGGTTTGCGGAATGGTGTCAGACCTGGAGGATCTGACACCATGAGACACCCCAGTGCCCAGCGCCCGCGCCGCATGGACCGGCTCGCCACGCTGCCGCTGTTCTTTCCGCTCGACGGTCGGCGTATCGTTGTGATCGGCGGCAGCGAGGCTGCGGCGTGGAAGGCGGAGCTGCTCTCCGCCGCCGGCGCCGCTGTCGCGGTGCTGAGCCCCGAGCCCTGCGCAGACATGGAGGCGCTGGCCGCCGACCCGCCCGGCGGGCCTGTGCGCCTGGAGCGGCGGTCCTGGTCGCCCTCGGATCTCGACGGCGCCGCCTTGGTGGTCGCCGCCGCCAGGGACGAGGAGGAGGCGCAAGCCATATTCGCGGCGGCAGCCGAATCGGGCGTGCCCGTCAATGTTATCGACAAGCCGGGCTACTGCACCTTCCAGTTTGGCGCCATCGTCAACCGTTCGCCGCTGGTGGTCGGCATTTCCACCGAGGGGGCGGCGCCGGTGTTCGGCCAGGCGATCCGCTCGCGCATCGAGGCGCTGCTGCCGGCGGGCTTCGCACGCTGGGCCGAGGCCGCCAAGGCGTGGCGCGCCGAGCTCGGCGGGCTGAAGCTCAGAACCGCCATCCGCCGCCGTTTCTGGGAGGCCTTCGCCACCCTGGCGCTGCGGGTGCCGGACCGCGTGCCCCAGCGCAAGGACTGGAGCGCGCTGCTGCGCACCGCCCTGATCGGTTCCGATGCGGCGGTGTCGCCGGGCCATGTGACGCTGGTGGGTGCCGGCCCCGGCGATCCGGAGCTGCTCACCCTCAAGGCGGTGCGGGCGCTGCGCTCGGCCGACGTGATCCTGTTCGACGATCTCGTGGCGCCGGAGATCCTCGACTTCGCCCGGCGCGAGGCCAGGCGGATGCTGGTCGGCAAGACCGGCCATCGCCCCTCCTGCAGGCAGGACGACATCAACGGCCTGATGGTGAGCCTGGCGAAAGCGGGCAAGCGCGTGGTGCGCCTCAAGTCCGGCGACCCCACGATCTTTGGCCGGGCCGGCGAGGAGATCGCCGCACTGGAAAGCGCCGGGATTGCCTTCGACGTGGTGCCCGGCATCAGCGCCGCCCAGGGCGCCGCGGCCAGCCTCAAGGTGTCGCTCACCCACCGCAGCGTCGCCCGGCGCGTGCAGTTCGTCACCGGTCACGCCCACGATGGCCGGCTGCCGCAGGACCTGGACCTCGCCGCCCTCGCCGACCCGCAGGCGACGACGGCCGTCTACATGCCGCTTGCCACCCTGCCCGATCTCGTGGAGCGCCTCCTGCAGGCCGGGGTCGAGCCGCATCGGCCTGTTTGCGCGGTATTCAATGCAACCCGGCCGGATGAGCGGCGCGTGGCCGGGAGTGTAGGAACCATCGGCGCACGCCTCGATGGCATCCGCGAGACAGGGCCGTGCGTGTTGATCGTGGGCGCGGTCTTGCATGCGAAGGGTGTCAGACCCGGAGGGTCTGACACCGGCACGGAGCTTCAGGGTGCCAACGACGGAACTTTTTGCTGCGATTGCGCGTTTGCAGTCCAGAGTGAGGCGTCAGGAGCGACTGCAGCGTGCCGTGGTACCTCACTCTGAATGAAAGTGGCCTTGGTTTGGCCTAACCAATGCCACTTTCCCTGTCCACCGCCACACCTCGCATCAGGACTTGGCCTGATCGTCGCGCCCCGCGAGCGTGTCGCGCAGGACGCGGCCGGCATTGACGGCCTGTGTCCACATGGAGCCCCAGCCCGAGGCGCTCCGCACCTCGCTCAGCACGCGCAGATGCCGCGCCCGCTCCGCCTCGGGCACCAGCGCCACCATCCTGGCCCACAGGGCGCCGATGTTGTAGGCCGCGACGGCGCTGTCGGCGCGCACGGGCACCACATCCTCGCGGGCAAACCCCAGCTCCTCGCCGGCGGCCTCGGCGGCGGCGCGGATGGATTTCGCCTTCTCGCGCGTGCCCGCCTCCAGGTCGTAGGGCGGCGCCCAGTCCTGGAACGGGCGCAGCGCATCGATGCGGGTCAGCACCAGCAGTATGGGCGGGCGGCGGCGGTTTGGCTGGGCGGCGAACCGCTCGCGGATCGCCTTCAGCGCCGCGCGGTCGCGGTCGCGGGCGGGGCGGGTGGCGTCAGCGACCCACAGCACCATGTCGCAATGGTGCGCGGCATCGACCAGCGGCGCGATGCCCTTCGGGCTGCTCAGGCCGGGGCTGTCGACGATCAGCGCCGGCGGCAGACCCTCGTGCGTCAGCTTGTAGGTGGTGAACGACTTCGTGGCCGGCACGGTATCGACGACGGCCTCCACGGCGCCGGCCAGCGTGTTGATGAGACTCGACTTGCCGGCCCCGGTCTGCCCGGCCACCAGGATGCGGATGGGCTCGGCCGCGCGGCTCTCGAGGGCGGCCATATCCCTGCGGGAGGCCTCCGAGACGTGGCTCGTCAGCTGCTGCCGGGTGACGCGCAGGTTGCCGCCGTAGAGGTCGATGGCCGCGCGACCCACCTCGCGGACGTAGGCGCGGGCCACGCGGCCGGCGAGGTGCTCGCGCCCCATCTCGTACATCTGGCGCGTGAACCGCTCCCTGACCTCCGTCGTCGCCGCCGCCAGCGGGTTGAGCATGCGCACGACGCGCCAGAGCTGGTAGCCCTTCTCGGCCAGGTTGACGGCGCCGCGCCAGCGGTAGAGCCACATGAGCTGGGCCACCGTGACGCGGTCGCCGAGCGGGAACGTGGCGAGGATGAAGTTGCGCAGGCCGTCGCTGGTGCGCTCGATCAGGGCCAGGGCCTCGGGCACTGTGAACTGCAGCAATGGATCGCCGCGCTCCGGGTGGAGGCGCTTGGCCACCAGCTCGACCGTCTCCAGGCCGAGGTTCAGGGCGCTGTCGCGGCTGGTCATGCGGTCGGCGGGGGCCTTGGCGGCGAACGCCTGGACGTCGGCCCAGGCCTCCTCCTGGCGCGGGGTCCAGGCCTTGTCCCCGGGCTCGCCCTCCTGCAGGCTGGCGACCGCCGCGAGGGGCAGCGGCAGCATCAGCCGGCGCTCCAGGAGATAGGCGCCGGTCACGGCGATGCAGGTGCCCATCGCCCAGTAGAGGACGTAGCCGTGCTGCCACAGCCACAGCGAGCCGAGCAGCACCAGGCTGACGGTGGGCAGCACCAGCGCCACCGCCAGCAGCGCCAGCCGTAGGTGCACCGTGGACCTGCCCGGCGGCGCCGCGGCTCCTGCCTTGCCCTGCCTGGTGCGCTGGGTTGCTTCTCCGCGCTCGCTCATCGTTCAGTCCGCACAGAAACGTGCACCTGCCGGATGCCGGAATCGGCGCACAATTCAGTTGCCGTAGCACTCTATGTAGGGCCTGGCCAGCCTGACGGCGATGCCCTTCACGCCGGGCGGCGGCGATACCAGCGGGTGAGCAGCTCCATGCCGAGGAACGAGACGAGGCCGGCGCCGAGCAGGGTCGCCTCGCCGGCCCCGTAGCCCCAGCGCTCGACGATCAGGGCGAACGCGGTGGGAGCGACGGCGGCGAGGACGAGGTAGGGGGTGGCGAGAATCCCCAGGATCTCGCCGTAGCCCTGGGCGCCGAACAGCGCCAGCGGCACCGCCCCGCGCATGATGGTGACAAGGCCGTTCGACACCCCGAACAGCAGGGTAAAGGCCAGTGCCGTCCAGAAGCTGGCCCCGCCCAGCATCAGCACCGCGAACGAGAGGGGGATCAGCGCGACCGATACCCGGCCGACATCGAGCGGATGCCACTTGCGCGCGAGCGTCAGGTCCCAGATGCGGCCGACAACCTGGGCGATGCCCTTGAACGAGGCCATCAGCACCGCCATGGCGGCGACAAGACCTGAGCCTTCCAGGATCGGTACCAGATGCACCGCCAACGCGCCCATCACGACGGCGCTGGCCGCGGCGACCGCGCCGAACAGCACCATGGCGACGGTGCGGGTTGAGCCGTCCAGTGGGCGCCCGGTGTACTGCGTCTCGGCATTGCCGGTCGCCCGCGCGTGCTCGGCCTGCTCGGGCGTCTCGCGCCGGGCGAGGCCGAGGACGTGCAACGGCAGGCAGACGAGAAGGTTGATGGCGGCGAACACCAGCAGCGTCGTACGCCAGCCGTAGGCCGAATTGAGGGCGTGGCCGATGGGCCAGAATACGGTGGAGGCGAGGCCCCCGAACAGGGTGAGGTACGAGATCGCGCGCCGGCCGCGCGAGGGCGTCACCTGCACCAGGGCTCCGAACGCCGCGTCGTAGAGCGTGAGCCGCATGGCGAGGCCGAGGAAGGCCCAGGCGGCGAGGTAGCTGTAGGGGTCGCTCACCTGCGCCAGGAGCACGAGCCCGACGGCATTGAGCACCGAGCCCACGGACATGGTGAGCCGCCCGCCGCGGCGGTCCAGGAAGCGGCCCACGCCGGCCGAGATGGCACCCGAGACCAGCAGGCCGACTGTGAGCCCGGCGAACACCAGGCCCTGGCTCCAGCCGGTGTCGGCGGCGATGGGCTTACCCAGCACGCCGAGCGCGTAGAGCGTGGTGCCCCAGGAGATGATCTGGGTGAGGCCGAGGCTGACGATGGCGACGGTGGCCGGATGGCGGATGAAGCCGCCGAGCGCCGAGGCATGGAGTGGCGTGTGTCGTTCCTGCATGGCTCCCGGCATTCCAGCCCCGGCATGAATTTCTTGTCTTCCTCCGCCGGTCACGTTAGCGCACGTCGCCTGCGCGCGCATCTTGTCCTCTGGACGCAGCAGGGTTGCGATCCAATATTGCCAGGGGTCAGGAGGGCCACGCCGTGAATGACCGTCGGGACGAGGAAGAGAACCGCCTCTCAGCCCGCGCCGCGCGCTACGTGCGCGTCGGCACCAATGTGGGAGCCGTGGCGGCGCGCGTGGCCGGGCAGCGGCTGTTCGGCCGCGAGGGCGACGATGCGGCCAACGCGGCGGCCCTGGCCGCGGCGCTGGGCGGTCTCAAGGGGCCGATCATGAAGGTGGCGCAGATGCTGGCCACCATCCCCGAGGCCCTGCCGGCGGAATATGCTACGGCCCTCTCCCAGCTGCAGTCGCAGGCGCCGCCCATGGGGCCGGCGTTCGTGCGCCGGCGCATGCAGGCCGAGCTGGGGCCGGACTGGTCGCAGCGATTCAAGAGCTTCGAGCAGCAGCCGGCGGCCTCGGCCTCGCTGGGTCAGGTGCACCGCGCCGTCGCCCACGATGGCGCCGGGCTCGCCTGCAAGCTGCAGTATCCCGACATGCAGTCGGCCGTGGAGGCGGATCTCAACCAGCTCAAGATCGTGTTCGCCCTGCACGCGCGCATGAACCCGGCGATCGACACCGCCGAGATCCTGAAGGAGGTGTCGGCCCGCCTGCGCGAGGAGCTGAACTACGAGCTGGAAGCGCACCACATGGCGCTCTACGCGCTGATCTTCAGGGACGAGCCGACGATCCGTGTGCCTGAGTGGAAGCCTGATCTGTCGAGCAAGCGCCTCTTGACGATGACCTGGCTCGATGGCCGGCGCCTGCTCGACTACAAGAGCGCGCCGCTGGAGGCGCGCAACGCCATCGCCAGGGCGCTGTTCAAGGCGTGGTGGTATCCGTTCTCGCACCACGGCGTGATCCACGGCGACCCGCACCTCGGCAACTACACGATCTTCGAGGAGCAAGGCGGGCCGGCCGGCATCAACCTGCTCGATTACGGCTGCATCCGCAGCTTCCGGCCGCCGTTCGTGCAGGGCGTGATCGATCTCTATACAGGCATCCTGCAGGGCAGGCCGGACCTGGTCGTGCATGCCTACGAGATCTGGGGCTTCAAGGGCCTTTCCAAGGAGCTGATCGAGACGCTCAACATCTGGGCGCGGTTCATCTACGGCCCGCTGCTGGACAACCGCGAGCGCGAGATCGCCGAAGGTACCACGCCCGGCCAGTACGGCCGCAAGGAGGCCTTCACCGTGCACAAGCAGCTGCAGGAGAAGGGCCCGGTGAAGGTGCCGCGCGAGTTCGTCTTCATGGACCGCGCCGCCATCGGCCTCGGCGGCGTGTTCCTGCACCTCGCGGCCAGGCTCAACTGGCACGCCATGTTCAACGAGACCATCGAGGGGTTCGTGCTGGACGAGGTGGCTGCGCGGCAGCAGACCGCCTTCGGTGCGGCGGGCGTGCCGCTTCCGGAGGCTGCGTAGGGGGCGTCGAGCGTCAGCGAAGACCCAACGCATTCCAGGGGTACGTCACGGATTTGTGTTGGCCTGCGCTTCGCTAGCCCCAACCTGCTCACTATAGTGGACGAAGCCAGGAGATGAGGCTCCACCGTCGCGCCGCGGGCGGATCGGGGCGTAGAAAGCAGGGCCAGGCAGCTAACCCACGCGCAAGAGCAGGGCGCCTGCCAACACCATCAGCGCAGCGGCCACGCGCGCGGCCAGCCATGGCTCGCGCAGGAGGAGCGTGGATATCAGTGTCGCGTACAGCACGCTGGTTTCCCGTAAGGCCGCCACCAGCGCGATCGGTGCTACCGTCATTGCCCAGATGGCGATGCCGTACGCGGCGGTGGAGAGTGTTGCTCCGCCGAGCGCAATGGCCCAGTGAGCCTTGAACTCGCTCGCGAGCCGCTGCGGGCCGATGGTTTGCAAGCCATAGACGCTCATTGCGGCCCCGCTCAAAAGGAATAGCCAGGCGGCATAGGCGACCGCCGAACCGGCGGCTCGGGCGCCGATGCCGTCGGCCAAAGTGTAGGCCGTGATTGTAAGGGAGGTGAGGAGCGCGAACCCGACGGAGCGGCCATCGAACCGGGTCGCCCGTCGGCCGCCCCGGACGGCGAGCAGCAGGATGCCGGCTGCAAGCACCACGATCCCGGCCCAGGCGGCCAGCCGCAGCGTTTCACCCAACACGAGCGTGGCGACGAGGGCCGTCATCAGCGGCGCGGTGCCCCGGGCAATCGGGTAGACGTGTCCCAAGTCGCCGTGCCGATAGGCCTCGGCCAGCGTCAGGTAGTAGCCTATGTGGATGACGACCGAGGCGACCACATAGGGCCAGGCGGCAAAATCTGGAAGGCCGGTCAAAAAGACAAAGGGGGCTACCACAAGGCTCGAAGCCACGGCCACCAGGGTGGTGGCGATGACAGGTTCCAGGTCAAGCTTGAGAAGGGCATTCCAGCCGGCGTGGCAGGCAGCCGCGGCCAGCACCGCGACGAAAACGAAAAGCTCCATCGCCCAGGGAACCTCGAGGAAGGACCGGCCGCCGCCATCTTGGCTCGTGCCTCATCTACGGCAAGCAGACTGGCTCTCGCATCAGGAGCGCCGCTTCAACACAAACAACGCCCTCCAGCGTGGATACGCCCCTCGCGCCAATAGGATCGCGGTCGCTAGCCGCGGACGGCCACCTTCACCGTCTGCGGCGCGCCGGAGGTGCTGCCGCTGCGGTCGGCGACGACGATGTCGAAGCTGGCGGCACCGCCGCCGCGGCCGTCGTGCACGAAGCTGACCTGCCCGGCTTCGAGATCGGCCTGGGTGAATACGGTCACCGCCTTGCGCGGGGCGTTTGCCAGGGCCAGGTAGCCGTTGCGGACGTTGGAGACGGTGAACTTCAGGTCCTTGGAGCTATCGTCCGGGTCCAGCGCGTTGAGGTCCTGCAGAGTGATCGGCGCCGAACCGCCCTTCGAGACCTCGATCTGCAGGTCGCCGGCGAGGGTGGGGGGGATGTTCTTCACCTCGGCGGTGAGGTTGCCGCCCACCTCCAGCGCCAGTTTGCCGTAGCGCACGTTGCCGCTGACATCGCCTCCGCTGCGGATGTCGATGAGGTGCTTGACCACGACCTCGCCCTGCAGCGTGCCGTGGATCTCGGCGTTGTCGGACTTGACCTTCCCGAACAGCCGGCCGTTGGGATGCACCAGCACCGACTTAGCCGCCACGTCGCCCTCTAGATAGCCGAACACCTCCAGTTGACGACAGTTGCGCAGCTCACGAACGCCACGGATTACCGTGTCCTCCGTGACAATAAGCACGCCGTTATCAGCCACTGATTTGCCCCGTTTCCCATCCCCCCAATCCTGCAGGATCGGGGCCAAGGTGGGCAGGAACTTGGCCGAAAAACTTGACCGGCACAAGCCATAACCGGCTGACGCCGCATGCACTTCATGCCAGGGTGGCGCGGCCGGCACAGGCAAGACCGGCAGACCTCTGGGGAGACATGCACCAATGCGAGCGATCCTCGCTTATCTGACCGCCAAGCCTGGCATGGAGGCAAAGTTCAAGGAGACGATGACGGCCCAGGCCCAGCGCTGCCTGGCCAACGAGCCGGGCTGCCTGCAGTTTGATGTGACCCAGGACCCCAAGGACTCGTCGCGGTTCGTGATGCTGGAGGTCTACAAGGACGACGCCGCCATCAAGGCGCACCAGGACAGCCTGCACTTCAAGGATTTCCGTCCCGTGATCAGCGAGCTGGTGGCCGACCGCAAGGTCGAGGTGTTCAGTATCGTGTCGGACGGCAGGACGAAGAGGTAGGGGGCGCAGGGGTCGGGCGAAGCTGGGCCCGACGACACGGTCCGGGTGAATGGTGAGTGGCGAATGGGGCCCCCATTCGCCACTCACCATTCGCCACTCGCGCATTTGGCGGGCTGCGTCGGTTGGACGCAAGGGTCGCCCCTCCGAAATTCCCAGAGGCGCCGCAGCGATGGCGTCCCTGCGGTCTCCACAGCTGTATGCGAATTGGCCGCCGTGTGCCGCCTTGGTCCGGCCACGGCGCCGATGCACCTTCCGCGGCTTTCGCGCGGACCGCGGCCGAGCGTCCGGCAGCGAGCGGCAAGCAGTGCTGCCTGCAGGACTTGGCTGCGGGATATGGGTTGCGGGCTATGGAATGAATGAGGGCAGATGCCGATGCGCGAGACTGTTCGTCTGCTGGGGGCGATGATGGTCGCCGCGGCGCTGCTGCATGTCTCGGGCAGTCTCGGGCCGGCCGACGCGCAGGCCCCGATGCGGCAGATCAGGCTGACCGAGCGGCAGGTCGAGGGCTTCATTGCCGCCCAGAAGAAGCTGGCGACGGCCAAGGCCGAGACCGAGTTCGAGGCCATCGCCAAGGAGCACGGCTTCGCCAGCCTCGACGAGATCGACGACGTGGAGGCCAACATCGTGCTGCTGATGAATGCCATCGATCCGGCCACCAGGGCGTTCAGCGAGCCGCCCATCCTCATCAAGCGCCGCATCGACGAGGTGACGACCGACAAGACTATGCCGGAGACGGAGCGCAAGCAGGCGCTGCAAGAGCTGACGGCGGCGCTGAGCACCGCCCGGCCCATCCAGTTTCCCGACAACATCGAGCTGGTGAAGAAGTACTACGACCAGCTGCAGGCAGCGCTGGAGTAGGGATCAGGGCGTGGCGCCGTAGCGGTGCAGGTCTGCCCCGTGGCTGCGCAGCCAGCGCTTGGCTTCCTCCAGCCGCGGCATGCAGCGTGCCACGTGCTTCCAGAAGCGGGGGCCGTGGTTCATCTCCAGAAGATGGGCGACCTCGTGGGCGGCTACGTAGTCAAGCACGTGGCCCGGCGCCATGACGAGGCGCCATGAGAAGGACAGAAGACCGCCGGCGGTGCACGAACCCCAGCGGCTGGTCTGATCGCGCACGCTGATGCTGCGCGCCTTCACGTTCAGCGTCCGGCTGTGGCGCGTGACCGAGGCGTCGAGGTCGGCGCGGGCCTGCTCCACCAGCCAGTCCTTCATCCGGCGCGAGGCATGCTCCAGCCGTCCCGAGACCACAAGCTGCGGCAGCCTTCCGGTTGCGGCGGCCACCTCAACCACCGGACGCGCCCGCGCGATGCCGGAGAGGCACAGGCGATGCACGCGGCCGCGTAGCGGTATCCTCGCGCCGTCGGCGAATGGGACGGGCTCCGGCACCGCACCCAGGCACTCGCGCACCCAGTCGAGATTGCTCTCCACGAAGCGGCTCGCTTCCTCCATGCGGCACTGGGCGGGGACGGTGACGAGGACCGCGCGCTTCGTCTTGCTCACTCTCAGCGTGAGCCGCCGTGCCGCCGCATGGCGCCTCACCTCGATCGGCGCACCGAGCGCCTCAAGCTCAAGCGTGCTCCTGAAGGAGCTGCTCCGCCCTCTGCCCATCGGCTTCTCTTGCCCTCCTGCGGGTGGGACTCCGCCCGTCCCCGTCATGACCCGCGCGCCGCGCTCGCGCAGCATCACACTGCCGCCCTAGCAAAATTTGTACAAGACGGTCAGCATCGTTCAAGCCTTGCTTAAGAGAGATGACGATCGTGTGGCGCGATCGCGACAGGATTTGGGGTTCGACTGCCGGCATCAGGCATAGCGCGCGAAGCTGAACGCCAGCGCCTCCAGCTCGTGCGCGCGCCGTCCGCGCTCCGGCATCGTCGCCATGTGCTCCAGCTGGGCGATCGACAAGTCGTTGGCCGCGCACGGATCGTGCGAGCGGATGAACTGCGCGATGCGCGGCGCGATGTCGGAGCGGAAGCGCTTGCCATTGAAGATGCCGTAGTGGCCGACGCGCGGGCATTCGAAGTGCACCTTGCGGTCGGCCGTAATACCTGTGCATAGCGCGTGGGCGGCGCTACACTGGCCGGTGCCGGTGATGTCGTCCTTCTCGCCTTCCACGGTCATCAGGGCCGGGCGGCGGATGGCCGCGAGATCGACAGGGCGACCGCGGTGGGTCATCAGACCGCGCGGCATCAGGTGGCGCACGAACGCGATGTCCACAGTCTGGAGATAGAACTCGGCGGTGAGGTCCATCACAGCCAGGTACTCGTCGTAGAAGGCGCGGTGCTTCTCAGCCGAGTCGCCGTCGCCGTGGACGAGGTGCAGGAACATGTCCTTGTGGGCCTGCATGTGGCGGTCGAGGTTCATGGTCATGAACCCCGAGAGCTGCAGGAAGCCGGGATAGACTCTGCGCCCGCGGCCCGGCTGATGCCACGGCACCGTGGTTATGACGTTGCGGCGGAACCAGTCGGTGCCGCGCTTCTCGGCCAACGTATTGACCACGGTCTGGTTGATGCGGGTGTCGATGGGACCGCCGGCAAGCACCAGTGACAAGGGCACGTTGGGGTCGCCATCGGCCTCCATGATGGCCGTGGCCGCCAGCACCGGCACCGAGGGCTGGCAGACAGCGAAGACGTGAATATCGCCCGCGAGGTGGCGGAAGATGTCGGCCATGACGTCGATGTAGTCGTCGAGATCGAACCGCCCTTCGGAAAGCGGCACGCTGCGGGCATCCTGCCAGTCGGTGATGTAGACCTCGTGGTCGGGCAGGAAGGTCTCGACCGTGCCCCGCAGGAGCGTCGCGAAGTGGCCCGACATCGGCGCCACGAGCAGCAGGCGCGGGTCGGCGGCGGCGCGGCGTGGGTCGATATCGCGCTTGAAGTGGATCAGGCGGCAGAACGGATGCTCCCACGCCACCTCCTCGGTCACGCGGACGGCGGCGCGGTCGACGATGGTGTGGGTGAGACCGAAGGCGGGCTTGGCGTACTGCCGGGTGGCGCGCTCGAACACCTCGCAGGCGGCCAGCGTATTGCGGCCGATGGGCGTGTGCGTCCAGGGGTTCAGCGGGTTGAAGAACATCCGCCACGACCGCGCGGCCATGCGGGCCGGGCGCAAGGTCGCGCGCCCCAGCTCGTACCAGTCATAGAGCACAGGTTTCCCCCCTGTTCAGTTCTAGCCTGCAGATGGCACCTTGAATGCAGCGCGAAGTCAACAGGGGCGCGGCTTTGCGGCCACAGTGGTGTCGGACCCTCCGGGGCTGACACCGTTACGCTAACGTGGGTTTGGAGCTATGATGTCAGACTCAGAAGGGTCTGACACCATCTTGGCCAGGCCCGCAGCGATCGCGTCGGGGCCGGCGGCGAAGCTGAGGACGGTGCGGAAGCTGCCATCGGCGTCCATGACGTAGATGGGCGACGGCACTGCGGCCCGGTCCGGCTCCACCACTTCGTGCATGCCGCGAATGCGATAGGCGGCGAGCACCTGCGCGATCTCGGCGGGCGTGCCGGTGAGCCCCACAAGGCGCGGATGGAAGCGCGCCACATAGGCTTTGAGCCGGTCGGGCGTATCGTTCTCCGGGTCAACGGTGATGAGGATCGGCGCGAAGCGCGCGGCCTGCGGACCGAGCCTGTCGAGCGCTGCGGAGAGGACCTGCAAGGCGGAGGGAACGACATCTGGGCTCGATGTGGCCCCGAACACGACCAGCATGATGCGGCCACGGAAGTCCGCGTCGGTGACACGGCTGCCGTCATGTTCGGTGAGCGCAAAAGGGCCGCCGATGAGCGCCCGGCCCGATGTCTTGATTGCGGGGCTGGGAAACAGCCGCTCGCGCGCCTGCGGCAACGCGGCCAGCGCCGTCAGCGCACCGACGGCGAGGCCGGCGAAAGCCAGGACGGCAAGCCTGATGCGGGCTGGGTTCATCGCGGTCTATGCAATCTACTCTCCCATCTGCACCAGCGAGCCGCTGGCGCGAGCCTGGCGCAGGAAGAAGGCGAAGGCGCCGGCGCCGAGGCCGAAGTACACCAGGTTGAGGAGCAGCGCCTTGAGCATGTAGCCGGCCTCGAAGGTGTGGTTGACGACGAGCGCCCTCAATCCTTCGAACACGTAAGTGGGCGGGAGCGCCAGCGCCACCGGCTGCAGCCAGCCGGGCAGGGTCGCCACCGGGTAGTAGACGCAGCACACTGGCAGCAGCACGAACGCCACCAGCCAGGCGAAATTCTCCGCGCCCAGCCCCCAGCGTAGCACCACGCCGGCGGAGACCATCCGAGCGCCCAGCTCATGACGATGAGGTTGGCGAACAGGGCGGCGAAACCGAAGCCGAGGCCCAGCAGGTTGAAACCGAAGAACCAGTAGGCCATCAGCGCCACCGGCACCATGGCCACAGTCAGCTTGCCGAGGCTCACCACGATCAGCGAGGCGATCAATTCGGCCGGCCGCAGGGGGCTCATCAGCAGATGCCCGAGGTTGCGCGACCACAGCTCCTCCAGGAAGGCGATGGAGAAGCCGAGCTGCCCCCGCACCAGGATGTCCCATAACAGGACAGCGCCGATGAAGAGCCCCGCCGCACGGCCGGCAAGGCTCGTGGCCTGGGCGAGGTAGGACTGCAGGAAGCCCCAGGTCAGCATCTGCACCAGCGGCCAGTAGATCAGCTCCGCGGCGCGGGGCCAGGACGAGCGGATCACGTACCAGTGCCGCAGCACCATGGCCGAGACGCGCCGCGCCGAGGCGGCAAGGCCTGCCTGCTGGCGCAGCGCTGCATTCGCCGTCGCGGTCATGGTTGCAGCTCCGCCTCGTCTGCCCCGCGCCGGGCAATGGCGAGGAAGGTCTCCTCCAGGTTCGTCCGCCCGAAGCGGTCGATCAGCGCCTGCGGCGTAGCGTCGGCGACAATCCGGCCCTTCTCCAGCATGATCACCCGGTCGGCGAGCCGCTCCACCTCGGCCATGTTGTGCGAGGCGAGCACGACGGTGGCCGCGCGTTCGCGGCAGTAACGCTCCAACCTAGTGCGCACCCAATCTGCGGTGTCGGGATCGAGCGAGGCCGTCGGCTCGTCGAGCAGCAGAAGCTCGGGCGCGTTGAGGAGTGCCTTGGCGAGACTGACCCGGGTCTTCTGTCCCGCCGAGAGCCGGCCGTAGGGGCGGTCCAGCAGGTCCCCGAGCCTCAGCTCTTCAGCAATCACGGCGATGCGCCGCGCCAGGGAGCGGACGCCGTAGAGCCGGCCGAACACCTCCAGGTTCTGACTGACGGTGAGCCGCATTGGCACATCCACGTATGGGCTCTCGAAGTTCATGCGGTGCAGCACCCGGTAGCGCTCGCGCGCCATGTCGGCGCCGAACACTCTGGCTTCGCCCGAGGTCGGCGTGACAAGGCCCATCAGCATGGCGATGGTCGTGGTCTTTCCGGCACCGTTGCCGCCGAGGAGGGCGGTGACCGAGCCGCGGCGCAGGGTAAAGTCGATGCCATCGACGGCCACCACATCACGGTAAACCTTACGCAAGGTCCGCACCTGGACAGGCGGGGCGACGGGCCTCTCTTCTTGTTGCGGCGCGGGCTGCGTTGGCTTCTGCATGGCCTCTCATATGGTGTGGTGGTAATCCTATCGGGAGCAGACATCTGGAGCAGATAAGGGCGTGGAGCAAGGCGAGCGGCCGCCGGCCGTTCCGGGCCCCCAGACCCAATCCAGAGTCAAACCAGGTCCAACCCGAGTTCGACCGGCATCCAAACCAGCACGGGTTCCCGCACATGCTGCAGCTCGAACGGTCTGGCAAGGAGGGAGGGGAAAGCCGCCTGCGCCTGCAGACGGCGGTGCGGTTGCGCTGGTTCGGCGTGGTCGGACAGCTGACCACCATCTGCTACGTCCGCTTCGTCCTCGGCTTCCCCTTCGACATCGGCATCTGCCTGGCATTGATCGCGCTGAGCGCATGGCTCAACGTCTTCCTGCGCATGCGCTACCCGGCGCGCACCCGCCTCAGCAGCGCGTTCGCCACGCTGCTGCTGGCCTACGACATCCTCCAGCTCGCGGCGCTGCTTTATCTCACCGGTGGCATCGAGAACCCCTTCGTGTTCCTGCTCGTGGCGCCGGTGACAGTCTCCGCTGCAACGCAGCCGCCGCGTAACACCATCGCTCTGGGCGTGCTGGGGGCGGCGGCGACCACGTTCCTCGTATTCTTCCACCGTCCGCTGCCGTGGTATCCGCCGGGCGGGTTCGATCTGCCGACGCTCTACGATCTGGGTGCGCTCGCCTCGGTGCTGGCCGGCATGCTGTTCCTCGCCCTCTACGCTTGGCGGCTCGCCAAGGAATCCCGCCAGATGGCCGATGCGCTGGCCGCCACCGAGATGGTGCTCGCGAGGGAGCAGCAACTGCATGCGCTGGACGGCCTCGCCGCCGCCGCCGCGCACGAGCTCGGCACGCCGCTCTCCACCATCGCCGTGGTGGCCAAGGAGCTGGCCCGCGGCGCACCTCAGGACGGCACCTTCGCCGACGACCTGGCGCTTCTGCAGACCCAGGCGGAGCGCTGCCGCGAGATCCTGCGTAGGCTGACGCGCGGCACGCAGCAGCCCGATCCGCTGCTGACCCACGTCACGGTGCGGGAGCTGATCGAGGAGGCCTCTGCGCCCTATCGCGGCGCCAGCGCCAAGATCGTCATCAGCGCGGCGCCGGAGGCCAACGGCGAGCCGGCCAGGGGCGCGGAGCCCGTGGGGCGGCGGCGGCCTGGGGTCATCTACGGCCTCGGCAACATCATCTCGAATGCGGTGGATTTCGCGCTGTCGAAAGTGGAGATCGGCGCGGCGTGGTCGGCGCGCGAGGTTGTCATTACAATAACCGATGACGGGCCTGGGATCTCGCCGCTGGTGCTGGATGCCCTGGGCGAGCCCTACGTCACCACGCGGCCAGCGCGTCACGCCGAGCGGACGCGGGACGGCCAGCCTCACGGCATGGGTCTCGGCTTCTTCATCGCCAAGACCCTGCTGGAGCGGTCCGGGGCCACGGTCTCGCTGGAGAACCGCCCGGCACCCGCCACCGGCGCCATCGCCAGGGTGAGCTGGCCGCGCGCGGCCTTCGAGGGCCCCGAAACGGCCGGATACGGACCTGCGGAGCGGCCGGCGGAGCTGGCCGGGGCCGGGCGGGGTTGACGCGATTAAGCAGTGCGGAGGACAAGGGCTTGGGTGTGGTACAGTGCCCCGGTATGATATCTTGATTGGGAGGCGTCGCGGTGACCGAGGATCTGTCATTCAAACCCGATGAGCTGCCACAGGATCGCTCGCTGATTCTGGTGGACGACGATCGGGCCTTCGTGCAGCGCCTGGCGAAGGCTATGGAAGGACGAGGCTTCGAGGTGCGCACCGCGCATTCCGTGGCCGAGGGCTTGGCCCTGATCCATGCCAAGGCGCCCGCCTTCGCCGTGGTCGACATGCGCCTCGACGACGGCAACGGGTTGGACGTGGTGGCCGAGCTCGCCAAGATGCGCCCCACCGCCCGCAGCATCGTCCTGACGGGCTACGGCAACATCGCCACCGCGGTGACGGCCGTGAAGCTGGGCGCGGTGGATTACCTCGCCAAGCCCGCCGACGCGGACGACGTGACCGACGCGCTCCTTGCTCCGCACAATGAGAAGGCGCCGCCGCCCGAGAACCCGATGTCGGCGGACCGGGTGCGCTGGGAGCATATCCAGCGCGTCTACGAGCTGTGCAACCGCAATGTCTCCGAGACCGCGCGCCGACTCAACATGCACCGCCGCACCCTCCAGCGCATCCTGGCCAAGCGGGCGCCGAAGTAAGGCCAGCTTCCCAGTGCCACCGCAGCGTATTTTCCGGGCCCGCCGCCGGCGCCGTCAGCGGTAGAAGAGCTACAAGAGGAGGCTCAGGCCGACGCTGACGATGAGGCAGGTCATCAGCGGAATGTAGATCCGCATTCCCTCCCGCTCGATGGCGATGTCGCCCGGCAGCCGCCCGAGCCCCAGACGCTCGCCGGCAAGCCAGACGAGCCCGAGCACGACCAGGGCAAGCCCCAGGAAGATCAGCGCCTTGCCCATGTTCGATCCTTGGGGTCACCGCGAGAGACGAAAGTTTATCACGCCGGCCGCGCCGGGAAGCAGCCGAAGGGAGTCCCGATCCGTCGCTGACCAGGGGCCCGATCGGGGGATTGGGCACACGCGTTCACGCTCTCTTCGGCAGCCCGAGGTTTCCGGGCGTTGGCTCCGCCCGTCCGCGGGTTTTACCGGATATTCCGGTCGCCCCTCCGGGTTCATGCCAGCCGGCGGCATCGGGTGGATGCCGTTCTCGGACCGGAGGAGGTGGATCGTGTCCAAAGCATCGCGCGCGCTGCTGCTGAGCACTGGCATTGCTGTCAGTGTGGGGCTCGTCTCGTCGGCGGCGCAGTCGCAGCAACAGCCGCAGCAACAGCCGCAACCGCAATTGCAGCAGCCCCAACAGCAGCAGCCCCATCAGCAGCAGTCGCAACAGCAGCCTCAGCAGTCGCAACAGCAGCCCCAGCAGGACCTGCAGCAAATCTGGCAGATGCACCAGCAGCAGCTGCGCGCCCGCATCTCCGGTGCCGTGCAGCAGTTGCGGCAGGCGTGCCAGGACGAGCTGCGCAACTTCTGCAGCACCGTGACTCCCGGCGAGGGCCGCCTGCTGCTCTGCATGCAGGCGCATGAGGACAAGATCAGCCGTCAGTGCGAGCTGGCCATGCTTGAGACCACGCGCAACATCGGCAAGTCGGTGCACCGTATGGAGAACTTCGCCCAGGCCTGCTGGCAGGACATCCAGGCTCACTGCAGCGGCGCCGGCGGGTCGGTGGCCCAGTGCATGCTGGACAACCGCGCATCGCTGTCGGCGCCGTGCCAGGCGATGGTGATGGCGATGCTGCCTCCCGCTCGGACGGGCCAGACGCAGCAGGACCAGCAGCAGCAGTCCATGATCGGCCTCGCCATCTACAGCGCCGACGGCATGATGCTGGGGCAGGTGACGGGCGTCAGGCGCCGCCCGGACGGCAGCCTGGAGGCGATCGAGGCGGAGATCGGCAGCCCGCTCGGCATGGGCGCCACCAGCGTGCTGATCAGCCCCGGCGACCTGCGCTGGAAGGGCGACGGCGTCGAGCTGCAGATGGTGGCCGACCAGGTGCGCTCCATCCTGCGGGGGCAGCGGCAGTAGGCCGGAACCGCAAGCGCAATCGACCTACGAGGTGCCAGTCACGCCGTCTTGGCCCGGGCACGCTCGATCGCGGCGCGGATGAGCGCTTTCGCCTCATCCGCGTCGCCCCAGCCCAGCATTTTCACCCATTTGCCGGGTTCCAGATCCTTGTAGTGCTCGAAGAAGTGCTGCACCTGCTCCAGCGTGATCCGCGGCAGGTCGGTGTAGTTGTGCACGTGCTCGTACCGCCTGGTGAGCCGCGGCACCGGCACGGCCAGGATCTTCTCGTCCCCGCCCGCGTCGTCCTCCATCCTCAGCACGCCGATGGGTCGCACGTTGATCACGGCGCCCGGCACGATCGGCCGCGTGTTGGCCACCAGCACGTCGATGGGGTCGCCATCCTCTGAGAGCGTGTGCGGCACGAACCCGTAGTTGCCGGGATAGCGCATGGGCGTGTGCAGGAAGCGGTCCACCACCAGCGTGCCGGCCGCCTTGTCCATCTCGTACTTGATCGGCTCGCCGCCGATCGGCACCTCGACGATGACGTTCACGTCCTCGGGCGGGTTGATGCCGATGGCGATGGCGTCGATGCGCATGGGTCTGACCTCGGGCCTATCAATTGTCGAACAGGTCGGCGTGCGTGCCCGTGCGGGCAAGCCGCACCTCCGTGTCGGTAGCCTTGTAGATCAACAGCCAATCGGGCTGGATGTGGCACTCGCGCCAGCCCTTCCATTCCCCCTTCAAAGGATGATCACGCCGCGCCATCGGCACCTCTTCTCCGCGGCGCAAAGCGTCAACCACCGTTTCGAGAAGCGCGCGCTTGTAGCCGCGCCGCTCGACACGCTTGAGGTCCTTACTGAACGCACTCGCAAGCCGAAGGGCTTTCATGCCCGCCGCTGGTTGCGTCTCCTCGTGGCTTTGTCAAAGACATCGCCGGTCGCATCCGTGGAGACTTCGCCCTTGCCGGCGTCGAGCTCCTCCATGGCGGCGATCGTCTCGCGGTTGGGGATGCGCACCTCGAACGGCAGGCCCCGGCGCAGCACGATCTGGTGCAGCAGCATGGTCACGGCCTCGGTCGTGCTGACACCCACCTGTGCGAGCACCCTCTCGGCGCGGGCCTTGAGCTGCTTGTCCACTCTGGTGTTGATGTAAGCTTCCTTTGCCATGCCTTCAATGTAACACGCCCGTGTTGCAATTCAAGGCGTCAGGCCGCCTTGCGGGCCTTGATGCGCGCTTTGATCTGTGGCCCCGGTTGTGCGCTGGGCGACGCGCAGATCGTACTGGCTCTGCAGGCTGAGCCACATCTCCGCGCTCGTGCCGAAGTACTGGCTGAGACGCAAGGCCGTGTCGGCCGTAATTGCGCAGGTCCCCATGAGGATCGCGGCAATACGGCTCACCCGGGACATCGATCTCGCGAGCCAGCTGGTTCTGGCTGATAGCCAGCGGGTGCAGAAACTCCTCGAGCAGGATCTCGCCCGGAGGGATAGGGTCAAGAAGCTGAGCCATGACCGCCATCAAGGTAGGCCCAATTCTGTGGCCGCGCACCATATTCTTTTGTGCCGCGCGTTCCAAGCTGATCTAAGAAAACTTGCAGCGGGACGCGACAGACGCGCGATTCGGGCTCTGCGGCGTATTGAGGGCGCATGTCGTGCGCGACTTTCTATTCAGTGCGGCAATGACAGCAGCCCTCATCGGCATCCCGACCCTCGCCCACTGGATATGGACGGAACGCCGCCGCCCATTGGACGACAGCTATCATCGGGTTTTCCTCTACCTCGCCAAGTGGTTCGGAACGGTTTATGCGCTGTTTGCCGCAATCCTCTTGGTGATTGCGTCTGCTGACATGCTGCTTGGTTGGGGATTAGGCTATCCAGCGTGGTCGCTACTGTTCTGTACAGCAATGATTGCCGTCGGGCTGATTATCCGCTGGATGGCCGGACTCTGGCTGGCGAGTCCGCGCGGGTAGCCGCGATTTTGGGGTCAGGCCCGCAGGGCCCGACCCCGGCGACCCATCGCCCGCTAATTCCGGCTCTTGTCCACCAGCGCCCGTTCCTTGATCCAGGGCATCATGGCGCGCAGCTTGGCGCCGACCTCCTCGATCGGGTGGGCATCGTTGAGGCGCCGCGTCGCCTTGAAGCGCGGCAGGCCGGAGCGGAACTCCTGCATCCACAGCGAGGCGAACTTGCCGGTCTGGATGTCCTCCAGGATGCGCTTCATCTCGGCCTTGGTCTCCGGGGTGACGACCCGCGGACCGGACACGTACTCGCCGAACTCCGCTGTGTTTGAGACCGAGTAGTTCATGTTGGCGATGCCGCCCTCGTAGATCAGGTCCACGATCAGCTTCACCTCGTGGCAGCACTCGAAGTAGGCCATCTCCGGCGAATAGCCCGCTTCCACCAGAGTCTCGTAGCCGGCGCGGATCAGCTCAACGAGGCCGCCGCACAGCACGGCCTGCTCGCCGAACAGGTCGGTCTCGCACTCCTCCTTGAAGGTGGTCTCGATGATGCCGGCGCGCCCGCCGCCGATGGCGGCACCGTAGGACAGGAACAGGTCGTGCGCGTTGCCGCTCTTGTCCTGGGCGATCGCCATCAGGCAGGGCACGCCGGCGCCGCGCTGGTACTCCGACCGCACCGTGTGGCCCGGACCCTTGGGAGCGATCATGCCGACATCGAGGTCGGCGCGCGGCTCGATCAGGCTGAAGTGGACGTTGAGGCCGTGGGCGAACATCAGGGCTGCGCCGTTCTTCATGTTGGCGTGCAGGTGGTCCTTGTAGATGTCGGCCTGCAGCTCGTCGGGGGTGAGCATCATGACGATGTCGGCCCATTTGGCGGCCTCGGCCACCTCCATCACCTTGAGCTTCTCCTTCTCGGCCTTGGCCACGCCCGCCGAGCCCTTGCGCAGGGCCACCGCCACCTCCTTCACGCCGGAGTCGCGCAAGTTGAGGACGTGGGCGTGGCCCTGGCTGCCGTAGCCGACCACGGCCACCTTCTTGCCCTTGATCAGGTTGATGTCGGCATCACGATCGTAATAGACGCGCATGGGCGGCTCCCCTTGGGCTTTGGCTGACGCTTGACGGCGTGGGATGGCGCACACGCCTAGCCGCCTGAGCCTTGGCCCGCAAGGGAAAAGCAGCCGCGGGCGAGTTGGTCTCCGAGGTCGCGTCGCGGGGGCGGGGGTCCGACCCCGCTTTTTGCGCGAGGGCTTCCCGTACGCCCCGCTGTTCTCTTTCTGCTCTTTATCTTTCCTTCCGCGAAACTTCCACCTTCTGCCAATTGGCATACAATACACCTCAGCGGCCCGCACTCCGCGCTGCATGGCACTTGAGACAAACGGGCGATTGCCCGGCCTTCTGCAGCGCGTTACAAGCCCTGCCGATGTTATGGCGGCAGGGAGGCAAAGCTCATGGCCGAGATCAAGCAGATGATCGACCGCCCGCTCTCGCCGCACCTCACGATCTATCGGCCGCTCATCAACATGGTGATGTCGATCGTGCATCGCATCACGGGGGGCGCCAACTACGTCGGCACCGTGCTGATCGCGGCCTGGCTGGTGTCGGCGGCCATGGGGCCCGAGGCGTACAATACGGTCAACGCCCTGTTCGGGCATCCGCTCGGCAAACTCGTGCTCTTCGGCTACTCCTGGTCGGTGATCCATCACATGCTGGGCGGCATGCGCCACCTAATCTGGGACACGGGCCGCGGCCTTGCGATCGGCGCCGTCAATGCCCTGTGCTGGCTCACGATCCTCGGCTCCCTGACGCTGACGGCGGCACTCTGGATTGGCGGCATCGCTGCCCGCGGAGGGCTCTGACCCCATGTCCATGCGCACCCCCCTAGCCAAGGTCCGCGGCCTCGGCTCGGCCAGGTCGGGCACCGAGCACTTCTGGCTGCAGCGGCTGACGGCCGTCGCCAACATCGTGCTCGTCTCGTTCCTCATCGGCCTCCTGTTCACCCTCGCCGGCGCCGACTACGACACCGTGCGGCGCACGCTCGCCAAGCCCTACATCGCCATCCCCCTCCTGCTGCTTGTTCTGTCGGCCGTGACCCACATGCGGCTCGGTATGCAGACCATCATCGAGGACTATGTGCATTCGGAGGGTCGCAAGGTGGGGGCGCTGGTTCTGAATACGTTCTTCGCCATCCTGATCGGCATTACCTGCGTGTTCGCCGTGCTGAAGTTGAGCTTCGGAGCTTGAGAGGCATGCCCGCACAAGACGCTCACGCGTCCGGAAAAGGAGTAGCCATGCCGGCCATCAACGGCCGGGCCTATCCGCTGACCGATCACACCTACGACGTGGTGGTGGTGGGCGCCGGCGGCGCCGGCCTGCGCGCCACCCTGGGCTGCGCCGAGGCGGGCTTGCGGACCGCCTGCATCACCAAGGTCTTCCCCACCCGCTCGCACACCGTGGCCGCCCAGGGCGGCATCGCCGCGGCAATCGGCAACATGGGGCCGGACGACTGGCGTTGGCACATGTACGACACCGTCAAGGGCGCCGACTGGCTGGGCGACCAGGACGCCATCGAGTACCTGTGCCGCAACGCGCCCGATGCCGTCTACGAGCTGGAGCACTACGGCATGCCGTTCTCGCGCACCGAGGACGGCAGGATCTACCAGCGCCCGTTCGGCGGCATGACCACCGAGTTCGGCGAGGGCCCGCCGGCCATGCGCACCTGCGCCGTGGCCGACCGCACCGGCCACGCCATGCTGCACACCCTCTACGGCCAGTCGCTCCGCCACTCGGCGGAGTTCTTCATCGAGTACTTTGCCATCGACCTGATCATGGACCAGGACGGCGCCTGCCGCGGCGTGGTGGCGCTCAAGCTCGACGATGGCAGCCTCCACCGCTTCCGCGCCAAGAAGACCATCGTCGCCACCGGCGGCTACGGCCGCGCCTACCTCTCCTGTACGGGCGCCCATACCCAGACGGGGGACGGCACGGCCATGGTGCTGCGCGCGGGCCTGCCCTTGCAGGACATGGAGTTCGTCCAGTTCCACCCCACCGGCATTTACGGCGCCGGCGTGCTGGTGACGGAGGGCGCACGCGGCGAAGGCGCCTATCTCACCAATGGTAACGGCGAGCGTTTCATGGAGCGCTATGCCCCGCACGCCAAGGACCTGGCCTCCCGCGACGTGGTCTCGCGCTCCATGACCATCGAGATCCGCGAGGGCCGCGGCTGCGGCCCCAACAAGGACCACCTCCACCTCAATTTCTCGCACCTCGACCCCAAGGTGCTGCACGAGCGCCTGCCCGCTGCCATCGAGAACGGCCGCGTGTTCGCCGGCGTCGACATCCGCAAGGATGCGATGCCGATCCTGCCGACCGTGCACTACAACATGGGCGGCGTGGCGACGAACTATCACGGCGAGGCGATCACCAAGAAGGGCTCGGACAACGAGAGCCCCATCCCGGGCCTGATGGCGCTGGGGGAGGCTGCGAGCGTGTCCGTGCACGGCGCCAACCGGCTCGGCTCCAACTCGCTGATCGACCTCGTTGTGTTCGGTCGCGCCGCGGCCCTCAAGTGCGCCCAGACCGTCGAGCGTGACGCCACCCCGCCTGACCTTCCCAGCGACGCCGGCGAGTACGCTCTGGCGCGGCTCGATCGCTTCCGCAACGCCAAGGGCGGCACACCGACGGCGGAATTGCGCCAGCGCATGCAGAAGACCATGCAGTCGAACTGCGCGGTGTTCCGCACCTCCGAGCTCCTGAAGGAGGGCGTGGACAGGATCTCCGAGATCTGGCGCGCCACCGACGATATCGCCGTGTTCGACCGCTCGCTGGTCTGGAACTCGGATCTCGTCGAGACGCTGGAGTACGACAACCTGATCATCCAGGCGGCCGTGACGGTGGTCGGCGCCGAAGCCCGCCACGAGAGCCGCGGCGCCCACGCACACGAGGACTACCCCAACCGCGACGACGTGAACTGGATGAAGCACACCCTGGCCTGGGCCGACGACCACGCCAAGACGGTGCGGCTCGACTACCGCGCGGTGCACGCCTACACCCTCACCAACGAGGTCAGCTACATCCCGCCCAAGGCGCGGGTGTACTGAGCGTTGGGGTCAGACCCTGTGGGTCTGACCCCATGGCACCTCGCCTGGGCGACCTCGGTCACTGGCGCCGCACCGCAGTCTGCGGTCCGCTGCCGTCCTGTTCAGGCCTGCAAGGTCGGGGCGCGTGGCGCACATCGACTTCAGCCCCTCGGCAACGCCGCGTGCAATCCGCTGCCGGTACTCGGCGCTTCTCAGTCTGCGTATGTCGTTCCTGTTCGATATGAAACCGGCCTCGAGCAATACGGCCGGGATCGGCGATGTCTGGGACACCTTCAGCCTCTGAAAGTCGAAGACGCTGAGATCGGAGCTCACCGGCCTGCGCAGGTCGTCCGCAATGACATCGCGATATGGCGTGGCCGGCACCACCCCGCTTGCGCGAAGCGCCTCCGCAAGGCTGAGGCCCAGCGACTTCGACAGATCGGGATACTTGTTCTGCGAGGAGAAATAGACCGTGTAGCCCTCGATCCGGTCGTTGGATCTGAGCCTGCGGCCGTTCTCGTCGACGACACCCTTCTTGAGATTGTCGTCGACGTTGTCGTGGTGGACCGAGACGAAAAGGTCCGCACCGGCGCAGAAAGCTCTCTGAGGGCGCTCGGGCAGCGACGCCATGTCGAGGCTGCGGTTGACCAGGACGACACGGCCGATGCCGGACCGCACCAGGTCGTCCTCGATCGTCGCGGCCAGCTCGACGTTGTAGTCCAGCTCAGCCCGACCGAAGACATCCTTCGCGCCGGGACTGGAGCGGGAGTGGCCGATATCGATGGCGGCCACGAGCCGCGCGAAGCATGTGCCCGCGTCGGCGTCGGCTCTGCCGGCACTGCACCCGAGCGCAACCCACGGAGCCAGCGCGAGCCACGCGGCACGGCGCCTGTATCGACAAAAGCCGATCGACATTGCACGGCGATGGCGACCAAGCGCCCCCTCGTTGGCGAGACTGCTGCCGGCAGCCTGGCATTGTACGGGACGCCGGCGCTTTCGGATCGGCGGTGGAAGGCGCCGCTCGTGTGCGCAGCGAGCGGGGCAGAGAGCCGAGATCGCGATCCGACTACGCAGAGGCAGCCGCGAATTTCGGGAATCGCCCCGATGGGGCGCACCGGCGTTTCGGGTTGAATGGGCGGAGCGTCAGCTCTGCAAGGTACCATCCCATGCTTCGACCGCTCCTTGCCGGCGGCTTGCTGCTGGCCCTTGCGAGCATCGCCTCCAGCGAGACCGCCACGTCGCCGGACGAGGCCCTGTCGCCGATGGAGCTTCTCGCCCCGGCGTCGCTCAAGGCCGCGCAGCCTCCGGCGGCGGGCCCCAAAACCGATGCGGTCAAGAAGGCCAAGGCCGGCGGTGCGTCCGACGCCGTCGACAAGGTCGACCGCCTCACCCAATGCCTGCGCGACTGGGAGGCCGCCACCCACATGACGCGGCAGGAGTGGGCGCGCACCTGCCGCCGCGTCGTCAGCGATCGTGCCCAGTTCATGCGCGATCAGGTGGGCAAATAACGGCCGCAGATGTCGCGGAGGCGCCTCCATCGCCGCCGTCGCAAGACAAATGTCGGATATCGATTATATGTCATCATATGATCTGTAGTCGCCTCATTGTCGCCAAACGAATCGGGCGGATGGCGTGGACCATGGAGGTTTCCCATGGCCATGCTCGAATTCCTGCCTGCAGCCCTGCTTGACCCGGTCCAGGCTGCCCTTGTGCTTGCCGTCGTCCTCGTCTGGCGGGGCCCTGCTCCAATCCCCGTCGCGGCCGTTGCGGTAGCGGTCGCTTCCGAGTCCGTCATGGCGCTGGCTGCGGCGGACTACACCTGGGGCGAGATGATGGTGCCGCGCCTCGTCTCATCCCTGGTCCAGGCCGCCCTGCTATGCTGGATCGTCGGTCTCGTCCGGCCGGGCCCCGGTGCCCCACAGCAGCAGGCGGCACGCTCGTCCCGCCTGACGCCTTGGCAGATGCGCGCCTTGGTCCGGCGTCGCCTTAATGGGTTGCGCGAAAGAAAAATACACCTGTAAGTTGCGAATCAGAGTAAAAGGCTCCTGCGGTGCGGTTTGGCAATCCCGTACCGCCTTGTCCCAGCGGGCCCTGGCTGTCCCCTACCAGCCGGGGCCCTTCCTTTTTGGAAGGGAGCGGCGCACCCTCCCTCTCCCATATCCCCTTTAGCGCCGCTTGAAAATTGCGCCGTGGAGGGCCCCCAGTGCACCGCGTGGAAGCGGCCCCTCGCCCTTGACTTCAGGCTGGTGAGGCACCATAGAGACCGCCTCTTGTCCCTGCTGGCGACGGCGGGGCGGTTTTGTTTGCAGATGCAGTGACCGGGGTCAGACCCCTCGCCTCGCACAGATCGCGAAATCTGAGGTCGAGGCGAGGGGTCTGACCCCAATGTGGAGGGGTGCCCGAGTGGCTAAAGGGGACGGACTGTAAATCCGTTGGCTTCGCCTACGTTGGTTCGAATCCAACCCCCTCCACCAGTTTCAGGGATCAGGGACTAGGGATCAGGTTTCAGGGAGACGAGGCTCTAGAATCGGGACTCCCAATCCCTAAAACCTAGTCCCTGACCCCTGACAAGCGGGTGTAGCTCAATGGTAGAGCAACAGCCTTCCAAGCTGATGACGAGGGTTCGATTCCCTTCACCCGCTCCATACAGGGGATAGGAGGCAGTTATCAGAAATCGGTACTGCCGAGACACTGATCGCTGACCACTGAGGACTGACATGGCCAAGGCGAAATTCGAGCGGACGAAGCCGCATTGCAACGTAGGCACGATCGGCCACGTTGACCACGGGAAGACGACGTTGACAGCGGCGCTGACGAAGGTGTCGGCGGACCGTGGATGGACGCAGTCTGCGATCTCCTACGACCAGGTTGCGAAGGCGTCGGAGAGCCAGGGCCGCCGCGACCCGACCAAGATTTTGACGATTGCCACGAGCCACGTTGAGTATTCGACGGACAAGCGGCACTACGCGCACGTGGACTGCCCCGGGCATGCCGACTACGTGAAGAACATGATCACGGGTGCGGCGCAGATGGACGGGGCGATCCTGGTGGTGTCGGCGGTCGACGGGCCGATGCCGCAGACGCGCGAGCACATCCTGCTGGCGCGTCAGGTGGGCGTGCCCTACATCGTGGTGTTCCTGAACAAGTGCGACGTGGTGGACGACCCGGAGCTTTTGGACCTGGTGGAGATGGAGGTTCGCGAGCTTCTGTCGAAGTACCAGTTCCCGGGCGAGGACGTGCCGGTGATCCGGGGCGCAGCGATCCAGGCTCTGAACGGGGAGAAGGGTCCGCTTGCGGACGAGGCGATCATCAAGCTGTTCGAGGCGATCGACACCTACATCCCGCTGCCGGAGCGTCCGAAGGACCTGCCGTTCCTGATGCCGATCGAGGACGTGTTCTCGATCTCGGGTCGGGGCACGGTTGTGACGGGTCGGATCGAGCGGGGCAAGATCAAGGTCGGCGAGGAGGTGGAGATCGTCGGCCTGAAGGACACGCAGAAGTCCGTGGTGACGGGCGTTGAGATGTTCCGCAAGCTGCTGGACTCCGGGGAGGCCGGCGACAACGTGGGCTGTCTGCTGCGCGGGATCGACAAGGAGGCTGTGGAGCGTGGCCAGGTTCTGTGCAAGCCGGGCTCGATCAAGCCGCACAAGAAGTTCAAGGCGGAGGCCTACATCCTGACGAAGGACGAGGGCGGGCGTCACACGCCGTTCTTTACGAATTACCGGCCGCAGTTCTACTTCCGGACGACGGACGTGACGGGTGTGGTGTCGCTGCCTGAGGGGACGGAGATGGTGATGCCCGGCGACAACATCGCGGTGACGGTGGAGCTGATCACGCCGATCGCGATGGAGGAGAAGCTTCGCTTCGCCATCCGTGAGGGCGGCCGCACCGTCGGTGCCGGCGTCGTCACCAGCATCATCGAGTAGAGGGCTTCGGAGCGCCCGGCCAAAACCGGGCGCTCCTTGTGTGTTTAAGCGCGAGGCGGTTGGACCATCGGCAGCGGGTGTCATGCAGAGTCAAAACATAAGAATCCGCCTCAAGGCGTTCGACCATCGCGTGCTCGATGCGTCCACGCGCGAGATCGTCAATACGGCGAAGCGCACGGGCGCCGAGGTGCGCGGGCCGATCCCGCTGCCGACGCGCATCGAGCGCTTCACGGTGAACCGCTCGCCGCACATCGACAAGAAGAGTCGCGAGCAGTTCGAGATGCGTACGCATAAGCGCCTGCTCGACATCGTCGATCCTACGCCGCAGACGGTCGATGCGCTCATGAAGCTCGACCTGGCGGCCGGCGTCGACGTCGAGATCAAGCTGTAAGGAAGGGGTCGCGGAACCATGCGCTCCGGAGTGATCGCGCAGAAAGTGGGCATGACCCGCGTCTTCACGGCGGCCGGCGAGCACATCCCGGTCACGGTGCTGAAGCTCGCCAACGTCCAGGTCGTGTCGCAGCGCACTGAGGAGAAGAACGGCTACACCGCCGTCCAGCTCGGGGCCGGCGCGCGCAAGCCGAACCGGGTGACGCGGGCGGAGCGCGAGAATTTCGCGAAGGCCAAGGTGGAGCCGAAGCGGAAGGTGGCCGAGTTCCGGGTGAGCCCGGACAACCTGATCGACGTGGGCGCGGAGATCACCGCCGACCATTTCGTGAAGGGCCAGTTCGTCGACATCACCGGCACCAGCCAGGGCAAGGGCTTCCAGGGCGCCATGAAGCGCTGGAACTTCAGCGGCCTGCGCGCCACGCACGGTGTCTCGGTCGTGCACCGCAGCCACGGCTCCACCGGCCAGCGCCAGGACCCCGGCAAGGTGTTCAAGGGCAAGAAGATGGCCGGCCACATGGGCGCCGAGCGGGTGACGACGCAGAACCTGGAGGTCGTCGAGACCGACAAGGACAGGGGGCTCATCCTGGTGCGCGGTGCCGTGCCCGGTACCAAGGGCAAGTGGGTGCTGGTGCGCGACGCGGTGAAGAAGGCGCTGCCCGAGGGTGCGCCCAAGCCCGGTGCGTTCCGCAAGGCGGAGAGCGCCGAGGCCGCAGCCGTCGGCGAAGGGGAGTCGAACCGATGAGAGCGGAGGTCAAGACGCTCGACGCCGGCAGTGCCGGCGAGATCGAGCTGAGCGACGCCATCTTCGGCCTGGAGCCGCGCACAGACCTGATCCACCGCATGGTGCGCTATCAGACGCTGAAGCGGATGGCCGGCACGCATCATGTGCAGGACCGGTCGGAGGTGACGACCACCGGCAAGAAGATGTACCGCCAGAAGGGCACTGGCGGCGCCCGTCACGGCGACAAGGCGGTTCCCCAGTTCCGCGGTGGCGGCAAGGCATTCGGCCCGAAGCCGAGGAGCCACGCCATCGATCTGCCCAAGAAGGTGCGGGCGCTGGCGCTCAGGCACGCGCTCTCCGCCAAGGTCAAGGCCGGCGAGGTGCTGGTGCTCGACAAGGCCGCCTCGGCCGACGGCAAGACCAAGGGGCTCAAGCAGGCTTTCGAGAAACTGGAGCTCACCAACGCGCTGATCATCGATGGCGCCGAGATCGAGGTGGGCTTCGCCAGGGCGGCACGCAACATCCCCAACATCGACGTGCTGCCGGTGCACGGCATCAACGTCTACGACATCCTGCGCCGCAAGCGGCTGGTGTTGACCAAGGCGGCGCTGGAAGCGCTGGAGGCGCGCTTCAAATGAGCAAGGCCAAAAAGAGGAAGGACCCGCACGACCTGATCGTCGCGCCGGCCATCACCGAGAAGTCGACCCTGGTGTCGGAGTACAATCAGGTGGTCTTCAAGGTGGCCAGGGACGCGAGCAAGCCGGAGATCAAGGCGGCCGTCGAGCAGCTGTTCGGCGTCAAGGTCAGGGCCGTGAACACGCAGGTGCGCAAGGGCAAGCTCAAAGCGTTCCGGCGCATCCTCGCGCGCCAGAGCGACACCAAGCGCGCCATCGTGACCCTCGAAGAGGGCCACTCCATCGACGTGACGACAGGGCTCTAAAGCCATGGCACTGAGAACATTCCGCCCGACCAGCCCCGGCCTGCGCCAGCTCGTGCTGGTGGACCGCAGCGGCCTGTATAAGGGCGCGCCCGTCAAGATGCTCACCGAAGGCAAGACCAAGACCGGCGGACGCAACAGCTTCGGCCGCATCACCACGCGCCACATCGGCGGCGGCCACAAGCAGACCTACCGGAAGATCGACTTCAGGCGCACCAAGCACGATGTGCCGGCGAAGGTCGAGCGGCTGGAGTACGACCCGAACCGCACCGCGTTCATCGCGCTCATCAAGTACACCGACGGCACGCTGTCCTACATCCTGGCGCCGCAGCGGCTGGGCGTGGGCGACACCGTGATCTCCGGCATCAAGACCGACGTGAAGAATGGCAATGCCATGCAACTCGGCTCGATGCCGGTGGGCACGATCGTGCACTGCATCGAGCTCAAGGCCGGTGGCGGCGGCAAGCTCGCGCGCTCGGCCGGCACCTACGCCCAGCTCGTCGGCCGCGACGCCGGCTGGGCGATCCTGCGCTTGAACTCGGGCGAGACGCGGCGCGTGCGCGCCGAATGCATGGCGACGATCGGGCCGGTGTCCAACGCCGACCACATGAACGAGTCGACCGGCAAAGCCGGCCGCACGCGCTGGAAGGGCACCAGGCCCACCGTGCGCTCGATCGCCATGAACCCGGTCGACCACCCCAACGGCGGCCGCACCGACGGCGGCAAGCACTGGGCGACCCCGTGGGGCAAGCCCACCAAAGGCGCCAAGACGCGCAAGAACAAGGCGACGGACCGGTTCATCGTCCGTCCGCGCAGCAAGGCGAAGTAAGAGAGGGCCAAGATGTCACGCTCGGTTTGGAAAGGCCCGTTCGTCGATGGCTACCTTCTCAAGAAGGCGGAGAAGGTGCGCTCCGGCGGCCGCAGCGAGGTGATCAAGATCTGGAGCCGGCGCTCGACGATCCTGCCGCAGTTCGTGGGGCTCACCTTCGGCGTCTACAACGGGCAGAAGCATGTGCCCGTGAACGTCACCGAGGACATGATCGGCCACAAGTTCGGCGAGTTCTCGCCGACGCGGACGTTCCATTCCCACAGCGGCGACAAGAAGGCGACGAAGGGCCGGTGACGCGCGTCAAGGTCGGGAGCGGACTTAAGACAGCGCAGGCGGCGTGAGCAGGCGGAAGAGATGGGCAAGCCAAAGAGAGAGCGCAAGCTCGACGAGAACGAGGCGCAGGCTGTGGTGCGGAACCTCAGGGTCTCCCCGCAGAAGCTCAACCTTGTGGCGCAGATGATCCGCGGCAAGAAGGTGGACGTGGCGCTGGCGGACCTGGAGTTCTCCCGCAAGCGCATCGCCAAGGACGTGAGGAAGTGCGTGATGTCGGCGGTGGCCAACGCCGAGAACAACCACCAGCTCGACGTGAACGACCTGGTGGTGGCGCAGGCGCACGTGGGCAAGAACATGGTCATGCGCCGCTTCCACGCCCGCGGGCGCGGCAAGATGAGCCCCATCGAGAAGCCGTTCTCGCAGTTGACGGTGGTCGTGAAGGAAGTTCGGGCACCGGCTGAGGCCGAGGACGCTGCGGAGGAGACCGCGTAATGGGTCACAAGGTCAACCCGATCGGGCTGCGCGTCGGCATCAACCGCACCTGGGACAGCCGCTGGTACGCCAGCCGCGGCGAGTACGGCAGGCTGCTGCACGAGGACATGGCGATCCGCGAGCATATCCTCAAGCAGCGCCGCGCCGGCGGCATCTCCAAGGTAGTCATCGAGCGCCCGCACAAGAAGTGCCGGGTGACGGTCCACACCGCCCGTCCCGGCGTGCTGATCGGCAAGAAGGGCGCCGACATCGAGAAGATGCGCGCCGAGCTCGCCAAGCTCACCTCCTCGGAGGTGCATCTCAACATCGTCGAGGTGCGGAAGCCCGAGATCGACGCCACCCTGGTGGCCGAGACCATCGCCCAGCAGCTGGAGCGCCGCGTCGCCTTCCGGCGCGCCATGAAGCGGTCGGTGCAGTCGGCGCTGCGGCTCGGCGCCCTCGGCATCCGCATCAACTGCTCGGGCCGGCTCGGCGGGGCGGAGATCGCGCGCATGGAGTGGTACCGCGAGGGCCGCGTGCCGCTGCACACGCTCCGTGCCGATATCGACTTCGGCTACGGCCTCGCCAAGACCGCCTACGGCATCATCGGCGTG
>Ga0268265_10000620_pt1 | contig 35358 bp, 27 predicted proteins | sample KBSSwiS52_FD_190355 | JGI IMG/M metagenome (GOLD analysis project Ga0268265, IMG submission 190355) | Switchgrass rhizosphere microbial communities from Kellogg Biological Station, Michigan, USA - KBS Switchgrass S5-2 (SPAdes) (version 2) | ecosystem: Host-associated > Plants > Roots >...
GTTCTTCATCCCGTCGCGGATCAAGGACTGGCGCCGCTCCCGATACCGGCGGACCAGCAGCGGATCGAGCACATGGGCGATCTCCTGAAGCTCGAGAAGATGCTCGTCCAAATCCTCGAGCAGGTGGTGGCCGAGAACCCCTTGGACGACGTTCATCCGCACCGCCGCGCTGTCGGGGAATCCCCTGGCGGCGCGCTCCAGCCGTGCGAGGACCTCGCGGAAGATCGAGTATTCCGGCTGAAAGATCTCGAGCTTCGTATACCTGCGGGTCAGCTCCGCGCTCGTCTCGACAGCCCAGGCCGCGATGCTGCGGCTGAGCAGGACCGTCCGCGGTTGGAGGGGGTCGGTCCTCTCATCCTGTTTCAACTTGCCGGCCAGCTCCTTCAGAAGGGCCTCGCATGCACCTTCGTCAATCCTGGGTTTCCCAGCCTTTCCCAACAACGTGCAGGCAAAGAGCTGAACGGAGCTGCACCAGAATGCGAAGGAGTGCCGATAAAGATCCTTGACGTCGGCGTGACAGAATCGATCGAAAGCGGTCCTGAGATCCTCCCAGGCTCCGGCCAGGGCTTCCGGATCGCGCGACAGGATCTCTTCAAGCCGGGAGAACCAGTTCACCAGCCCATAGACCCGCCACAGGCATGCAAGGGCGCGGGCATTGCCGGCGCCGAAATCGTCCCAGATGCCCGCGGGCGGGTCCAGCGCTTTCGCGGTTCGCCCCTTCGCTCTTTTCACAAGCCATAGATCCTGAAGAGGATCGAGCTTCGGTTGCGACGGGCTTGCGGCGATCCGGAACAATTCCGTAGCATGGACAGGTAGCTCGATGCCGATCTCCTTCAGGATCTGGAGCTGGCGTGGAACCAGCCGGCTGAGGTCGTCCTCCGCGTCCGGCTTGGAGATGAGATGGGTCTCGGTCAGCCGCGTCGCGATCTGCATGGCTGCGGAGGGGCAGGCGCAGACAGCGAGCGCGAAGGTTCTGGCGTAGCCATGCTCGACGACATCGTTGAACCGGAAGGGCGAACGCAGGGACCGCGCTGCCGCGGCGGCCAGCTCCGAGAAGTAAGGCTCGAATCCGTTCTCCCAGGCCAGCTCCGCTCGCGGGTTCGCCTTGCGTTCGTGGCTCAGCCGCTTGCAGAGCCGCAGCATGGACAGGTTGGCCGCGCGCAGGGCTTCGAGGGTGGCCGTGGGGTCGCCCTTGACGACGAGATCCCTGACTCCGCCGATGCGCCGTTTGAGGACCCTGCCGAAGGGTGTTCCCTGTCCTTTCCCGAACGTCGCCTGAAAGAGGCGAAAGGCGGTGTCGCCGTCGACCATGTTTCTTGCCACGTTCATCCGGGCGAGGCTCTCTTCGCGGTTCACGCCGCCTCGCCACTGCTGCAGGGATTCCTCGATGGCTTTGAAGACGCGCAGGTAGACGTCCGCGGCCCGCTGGCTGCGAGACGCCTCTGGCTTCCCTGCCCACTCAAAGAGTTCCCCATTTCCTCGCTGCAGGGCCACCTCGCAAATCTCCTGGTACAGGAGAAGGTCGTCGAGGCGAAAGGTCTCCCGCAGCGCCGCCTGCAGGCTGTCGTACGTGTCGTCCAGGACTTGCTTGAGCCTGGCCTGCGGGGTTCTGTAGCTCGCTTTCCAGGCCGTTCTGAGCCGGAGGAGCTGCCGCAGATTGCGCGGGAGCATCCACGGCGCCAAGGTCGAAAGCCGCGGAGCGAGCTTTTCCGGCAATGCGGGATCGAGCAGCCAGCGCACGAGGATGAGCTCGAGACTGGGAGCGGCCCGATAGGCAGCATGGACGAGCCGCAGCTGATGATTCCCCTGAACGATCTTCCACCAGTCGGTCAGGATGCTTTCGAACTTCTGCTTCCGCAGGGACTGAAAATGGGGATAGTGGAGCGAAAGCAATCTCAGGACGCCATGCTTGGAGGCCGTGACCACGGCCGCGACCTGACCCGTGCCGTCCGGGTCGGGCAGGAGCCCGGCCGGGACGAGGCATGTCGAGAACGCCGACGCCCGTTGCGAGCGCTGAAAGGTGCCGTGGCGGCATCCTGGGAGGGGAATTCGCTGGGGTCTCTCTCGGAAGGGCAGATCCGCTACGGCATCGCGATCGTTGAACAGGACGAACCGTTCATCCCGGGTGATCCCCAGCACCATCGGCGACGGAGCGCCTTCGGTCTCGGGGATCTTGATGAGGTGAAGCCCGGCGATCTGCTCCCCCTCGTCGGCGGCCCAGAGCGAGACGTACTCGCCGCCCGGCAGCTCCTGCCAGGCGACGATCGATCCGCTCGCTCCCCCGCCGACAATGCGAAGGACGGATCTACTCTCGCTTCGGATCCGGCGGCAGACCACCGCTTTGACCGCGGTGCTCATCCTCGCCACCAGCGTCCACTCGCTGCGCGGCGCAGAGCCGGGGCTCGTGTGAATCCGCAAATAATAGATCGAACCGTCCTGGCAGCCCACCAAGACGTCGTGCAGATCGCGGTCCGGCGGCGGCGGCTCGACTCTCGCCATGCACCAGACCTGGTTCCGCGGGCGGTCCGCGGAATCCGCCGGCTCGGCCGTGTTCGCAGAATCTGCCTGGCAGAAGTACCAGCGCTCGATGCCGAGAGAGCCTTCGACCTCCTTGACCTGTCCGAGGAGACAGAGGCTCTCACCGCGATGTCCGCTCAGGCCCGCGAGCACCCAGCCGGAGCCGAGATCCAGCAGGCTGTACAGCGATTCCCCGGCGGGCAGCTTGAGCGCCGTCAGGCTAGCAGCGGTTCCATCCGGGTGGAGCTCCCGAATCTGCAGGGTCTCCCGCCTCCGGCTGTCGCGCGGCAGCGCCGGAGCCGTCAGGAGATAGGCTCGTTCCCGGCCTCCTGCGTGGAGCTTGCCGAGAAGGACCGCCCGGCTGTGTCCCCAGGATCTGGGAGTCTCCTCCGCATCGGGACCGGCTTCCGTCGAAAACGCTGCGCGTCGGGTCAGCTTCGGCTCCGCGCCGTGTTCCTGCTCCAACTTGTAGACCTCCACGCGACCCCAATGCCAGGATACGGCAACGTGGTAGCGTTTCCACACGGTCAGGCCCGAGAGGTCCCAGGCGCTGCGGCCGGGCAGAGCGTCGCTGCGGTCCTCGGCCCGCAGAGCGACGCCGCGCTCGAAGAGCAGCACCTCGTAGGTGAGGAGATCGAGGGCTTGCTCGGGGTTGCTCTGATTCCGGCTCTGCTTCCGGAGAACGGTCAACGGACGGATGAGGTTGTTCCGCCGGGCATTGGCCTCTCCGAAGAGGCCCCACTTGCGCACCATGCGGCCGCTGCTTTCGAGCGCTTCGACGAGGTCCTGGCAGCCAGGCGACGAGGCTGCGTCCTCGCGGAGCTGGCGCAGCCACCGGATGATTCCGAGATAGCCGGATTCCCGCTGCGATTCCTTGAGCTTGCCGCCGGTCCGGTTGATCACGCCGAGCAGGCTGAGGGTCCACAGATGCACGGCCGTGCGGCACTCCTCCTCGGCGTTGGGGCGCGCTCGCAGACCCTGGAGGATCCGCCAGGCCGCCTGGGCCGTGGGGTCGCCCAGGAACTCGAGAAGGGCCTCCAGGGTGCTCGCCTTCTCGCCCAGCTGCTCGAAAAGCTCGGAGAGCTGCGCGTAGGGGGGCCAGGCCTCCTGCTCCGAGCCGGCCCAGTACGCGCCGATGCCGGCCTCGTCTCCATGGCTCAGGAGCTGCCGGATCTTCTGCAGATCGCTTTCCAGTTGGCTGCTGGCGACCTCGCTGTACTCGGTCAGGACGATCTCATCGTTGCGTCGGACCTGGCAGATGACGAGGCGGGACTCCTCCTCCCGATACCACGAGGTGGCCAGCATCGACTGGTTGCCCGCATGGAAGTGGCCGGAAGGGATGAAGCTGATCTCTCTCGGATTCTCATTTTTCTTCGCCGTGAAGAGGTGGCCATCTTCCCGGGAGTCGGCAGCCCAGAGGTAGCAGACCTCGCGATCCTCCGGCTCGAGGTAGGTGATGGCCATGCAGACCGCGCCGAGCCCGGGAAAGTTGAGCCTCCGGCAGGCGACCCGCCTCGCGCCGGGCTTGTTGGCGGCATAGAGCAGGTGCACTCCGCGGTCGGTCGCCAGGAACACTCCGCGAGCGACCCGTTTCCCGCCCCCGTCCTGGCGGTTCCAGAGCACCGAGTAATCGTTGACGAAGCCCGGCGTCTGCCTGTGAGGCCAGGGGTCGACCCTCCGCACGTCGCCCTCGTCGTCCCCGCTCCACACGAAGACCTGGCCCAACGTGTTCGCCGTCACGAAGAACCGGCCGTCCCGTCCCTGGAAGGGAACGATGAAGAGGAGCCCGCAGAGCGGCTCGTCCTCCAGCCGGAGGAGGCGCCTGCCATCGAGGGCGCTCTGAAGCGTCGCTTCGGGCCGGTCGCCGAGGTTCCTGTGCTCAAGGATCCAGGTGCCGCCCTCCTGGAAAGAGATGAAGTGGCGCTCCGCATCCACCCAGCCCAGGGCCCGCACGGAATCCTGGTTGTCCCGGCCGGGCCGGCTCTGCACCATGGGATGCAGCCGCTTGGGCTCGGCGAGTTCGACGAGCTCGACATCGCCGTTGCGCCGCCCGACCCACAGCCATCCGCTCTGCCACTCGGACAGGGACCTCACTCCCGAGCTCGATCCACGCCGCAGGAAGGAGGAGTCGTAGCCGCTCCCCTTGAGGGTTACCTCCGAGATCGAGCCGTCCTTCGAGCCGACGTAGAGCGCCTTGCGGTCGCTGGCCCGATGCAGGGCCCGCGGCCCGTAGCCGCAGGGCAGCGGAGGGTGCGAGTGGCCCATCAGCGGATAGTGGGCTGCTCTCTCCGGCATGTGCCCTCCGAGATCCCTCTGGGAAGCGTCGTCGACAATTCGTGATTCGGTGAAGAATTCAACATACCACGAGCGGCGGCGGGAGGGAAGCGCCCGGCGGCTGGTAGACTCGTAGGCCATGGCTGCCGTGACCCTCTTCCGGAGCGGATCGATGTCGGTGATCGACTACCGGTGCGAGCTGGGTCCGGCCGACGAGCCTTTTCCCGAGCGGCACGAGGGCTTCTCCGTCTCCTACGTGCGGAAGGGCAGCTTCGGGTACCGCTCCCGGGGGGCGTCGTCCGAGCTGGTCGCCGGGTCGCTCTTGGTCGGCCATCCGGGCGACGAGTACGTGTGCACGCACGACCATGTCCATGGCGATGAGTGCCTGTCCTTCTTCCTCGTGCCGGAGCTGGTCGAGGCGATCGGCGGCCGGAGCGAGGTCTGGCGGACCGGCTCGGTGCCGCCGCTCTCCGAGCTGATGGTGCTCGGCGAGCTCGCGCAGGCGGCGGCCGAGGGCCGGAGCGATGCCGGTCTCGACGAGGTCGGCCTCCTGTTTGCGGCCCGCTTCGTGGAGGTCGTCTCCGGGCGCGAGAGGGGTCGGCCGGAGGCCGGGGCGCGCGACCGCAGGCGCGCGGTGGAGGCGGCGCTCTGGATCGACGCGAGCTCGCACGAGCCGATCGATCTGGAGAGCGCGGCGGCCGGGGCCGGGTTGAGCCCGTTCCATTTCCTGCGGCTCTTCTCCGGCGTGCTCGGCGTGACTCCGCACCAGTACCTGATCCGCTCGCGGCTGAAGCGGGCGGCGCGCCTGCTGGCCGACGACGCCCGCTCGATCACCGACGTGGCCTTCGAGGTCGGGTTCGGCGATCTCTCGAACTTCGTGCGCACGTTCCACCGCGCGGCCGGAGTCTCGCCCCGGGTCTTCCGGAAGGCGGCGAAGGGGGACCGCAAGATTCTCCAAGACCGGCTCGCCGCGCTCCCCTAGGATGGCTTCCGAAGAAAGGAGGTCATCATGACCACGACCACGATCGAGAAGACGGAGCTGTCGAGGGTGCTCGACGAGGGATATGGACCGGGCGCCTGGCACGGTCCCGATTTGAAGGCTGCGCTGGCCGACGTCGGGCCGGACCTCGCGTTCTGGCGGCCCGCGCCCGGGCGCCACAACATCGCGGAGATCGCGCTCCATCACGCCTTCTGCGTGCGCAACGTGCGCGGGCAGCTCTCGGGCACCCCGCCGGAGCCGTTCGTGCTCGAAGGCGAAGACTGGTTCGATCCCGCCGGCCTCTCCTGGCCCGAGATCCAGAAAGTGGTGGAGTCCGAGCAGGACAAGCTGGCCGCGGTCGTCGCCGGCGCGCAGCCGGACGCGGAGCGTTTCAACCTCGTGCTCGGCATCACCTGCCATGCCATCTATCATGCGGGTCAGGTGCAGCTCCTGAAGCGTTTGCACGGCTAGTCGAAGAGGACGGGGCTGCGTCCGCGGCTCCGTCCAGAATTTTTCCCGGGGGTGCGATAAAGGCCCGGCTCGTCCCGCTATGGGGGGGTGCCCAGGATCATGACGACCTGCGCCGCCAACGAAACCAGGAAAAGGAGAGTCCCCATGTCGCAGCCTGTCGCTTCTGCCACGTCCGCCCCGGGTGCCATCAACGGCAACAGCAACAATTCGAGCCTGGACTTCCAGTTCCTCGATCTTCCCGCCAGCGGCAACGTGACCGTGAGCATCGAGAACAACTCCAACTCCGGATCCATCTCCTTCACGCTCTGGCACGTGAAGGGTGGTCTGCCGGACGAGAAGGTGGCGCAGGGCCTCAAGAACGGCTCCACCATCTCGATCTCCGGCAACCTGGAGCTGGGCGCCAACTACTACATCGGCAACCCCAGCAACGCCGGCAGCCAGAACTTCGTGGCCGCCTTCCTCGCCTAGCCGATCCAAGCCTTCCGGGCCGCCCTTCCCGGCCGGGGGAAGGGCGGCGCCTCGGGCCGACGATTGACAGAAGAATCAAAGGCGTGGACCATGGCTGACATGTGCACCGTAACTTTGGAGGTCTCGTCCCGGCAAGATATGAACCGCCGTTTGCTGCGGGCTTTCGAGGGGCAGCAGCAAGGAGATTTCATCAGCTTCGAGTCTCCCGCGCTCCTGTTCAAAGTGCTGACGCAGAAGCGGTGGGAACTGCTTTCGGTGATGACGGGTGCCGGGCCGATGACACTGCGCGAGGCGGCCCGGCGGGTTGAGCGAGGCGTCAAGGCAGTGCACGGCGACGTTCATGCATTGCTCAACACAGGCATTCTTCAGAAGACCGAGGACGGACGGATCGTCTTCCCGTTCGACGCGGTGCATGTCAACTTCATGCTGAGTGCGGCTTGATTTCCCGCGCTGCTAACGGATTCCGAACAGGTACAGGAGTGCCGCGTACCCGCTGGGCAAAGGCTGAGGCGGCGCTTGCAGATCGGCGTAGCGCACAGCCATCTCAAGGAAGAACCGGGCGTGGAAGAACGCCTCCAGGATCGGCCGGGTCACCTCGGTCCAGCGTTCGTTGTCCTCGATCTTGAACGTCTTACCGGTTCCCAACTCTACGATCTGGGCGAACCAGGGGTTGAGCGGAAGGTCGGGGGCGAGCGCTTGGAGTTTCTCGACAATCGAGCGGGTCTGCTGCTGGAGCCCGTACACCTTGAAGCTCTGATGGTAGAAGCGATAGATCGGGTCCTCGTAGCCCCAGTGGCCATCGCAGCTCTCGAGCAGCCTTTCCAATTCGTGTCGGTCACGGCGCAAGCTCAGGAGCAAAGATTCCTCGGGACCGTTTGCGGCGCCGGTTCCGGCTTTGACGTCCGCAGGTTTCATTTTGCGCCTGTGGTTTTGAAGGAGCTCGGTTAGGAGGTCCCAGTCCAGTTCTGGCGGGGGAATATCGGGATCAGGAGGCACCTCCTCCTTGGGCCGGATCCACTCGACAAGCCCATGGGTGAAGCGTGCGACATACTCGACCCAGACAGATTCTCCGGAGATCTTGATGGAGGTGTAAAACGTCAGGTCTCCGTGAAGCGGCCATTCGATATCACGATCCAGCCCACGCTTACCTCCGCGGGCATGACGCAACAGTCGCCCGTCTTGGGTGATCGTGTAAGTGGAGAGACTGCATTCCAGGTCCTTCGTCTGGAAGTCCAGATCCTGGTGCCGTGCATCCGGCAGCGGGTGCTCGCAGTAGATGGTGTCGAAGAGACCCATGGCGACGACCTGGGAGGTCGATCACTTCCCTTCCGTTCTCCCTGGGCGCGTATTATAGCTCAAAAAGACTACGGCAGTGCCGGCGGCTGCCAAGCTCCGAGTGCCTGACGGAGCGACACGATCTGCCCGACGTGATAGGCGTTGTGGTCCGCGACCAGCAGCGCCTCGCGCAGGATCGTCTGCCCTTCCCCCCAGGGGATCTTCGCGTAGAGGTCGGTCTTCGTGTCGCCCACGAGATCCTGCATGGCCTTGAGGTCTCGGCGGAACTGCTCGACGCTCCGGTCCCAGGAGTCGTCATCCGGTGGGGCCGCAGTCTCCGGCCAGTAGTCGTCGGGCCACTTGGGAGGGGCGTAATCCGGGTTGCGGCTGAAGTCCAGGATGTCCCATTGGGCGAGGCGCAGGTGCTCCAGAAGCTGCCAGGCGGTGTGCTGCAGCTCCTGGTGCTTCATTCCGCGAAGGTCAGCAGGCAATCCCTCGATCGCCTTGTCGAAGCCGAGATGAGCGCTGCCGCCGCGCAGCAGCTTAACGAGGTGATCGCGCAGAATCTGATCGCTCATGACGCAACCCCCGCCAGCTCGTTCACGAGCGTCTTGCTGCCCTGGATCGCCAAGCGCTGCAGGTAGAGTCGCAACCCCACCAGTCCGCCCAGCTCCTCGCCTCCTCCCGCGCGGCCGGGACCTCCGTGGAGCGTCTGCGGCAGGGCGGCGCCCGAGCCGGGGGTCTCGCCCACGCTCGATTGGGAGCCGACATAGACGCGGCCGGTCGCGCTCGCTCCCCGGACCAGGAAGTCGCCGATCCAGCCCGCGTCGTCGCTGTAGACCGAGGTCACCAGCGTGCCTCCACCCAGGGCCATGACCTCGGCGGCTGCCGTGGCCGTCGCGTCGTAGGGGAGGAGGGTGGCGACCGGGCCGAAGACCTCGCGGTCGTGGACAGGGCCGGCGTTCCGGGCATCGTCGCTCCGCAGCAGGGTGGGCGCCAGGAAGAAGCCTTTCCCTTCGGGCGCTCCCACGCCGTCGATCCGTTTGGCTCCACCGTGGACGATGCGCGCTCCCTGTTGCAGCTCGGCGAGGCCGCGGAGCGCGTCCTCAAGCTGATTCGCGGTGGCGAGCGGGCCCATGCGCACCGAGGGGTCCGCGGGGTTGCCGGTCACGACCTTCTCCAGCCGGGCGATCAGGGCATCCTGCACCTCGTCCATCCGGTCCTGGGGAACCAGGATGCGGCGCACGGCCGTGCACTTCTGGCCGGCTTTCTGGGTCATCTCCCGGGCCACTTCCTTGAGGAAGAGGTCGAAGGTGGGCGAGCCGGCGGCCACGTCCGGGCCGAGGACGGCGGCGTTCAGGCTGTCGGCCTCGACGTTCACCCGGGTGCAGGAGGCGAGCAGGTTTTCCTTGGAGCGGAGCATCTTTGCCGTGTCCGCCGAGCCGGTGAAGGCGAGGACGTCCTGCGGTCCGAGCCGGTCCAGCAGGTCGCCCGTGTTGCCGACGATGAGCTGGAGCGCTCCCTCGGGGAGGAGGTTCGCCTCGACGATCAGCTCGATGCAGCGCTCGGTGGTGAGCGCCGTAGCCGTCGCCGGCTTGGTGATCACGGGCATGCCGGCGAGGAGCGCGCAGGCGGCTTTCTCGGCGAAGCCCCAGGCCGGAAAGTTGAAGGCGTTGATGTGCACCGCCACCCCCTGCCGCGGGACCAGGATGTGCTGCCCCCAGAACGCCTCGGTCTTGGCGAGCTGGACGCCTTCGCCTTCGGTCAGGAAGGTGCGGTCGCCGAGGCGCTTGCCCATGGCGGAGTAGAAGGCGAGCGTGCCGGTGGCGCCGTCGAGGTCGAAGGAGCCGTCCGGGGCGGTCGAGCCGTTGTTCTGGCGGGAGAGGTCGAGGAGCTCGTCCCGGTGATCGCGCAGGACCCGCGACATCTCCTTGAGCAGGCCGGAGCGCTGGGCGAAGGTCATCGCCCGCAGCGCAGGGCCGCCCTTTTCCCGGGCATGGGCCAGGACCTCGCCGAAGTCGATCCCCTGGCTGGAGGCGCGGGCGATCTCCTCCTCGGTCGACGGGTTCACCAGCGTCGCAAAGCCCGAGGCCGCCTCGTGCCAGCGTCCGCAAACATAGCTCTTCAGTGTCTTCATGCGGTTCCTCCCGGTGAATCCTACACCGTTGACGATCGGGGGCAGACGGGAGTAACGTCAGGGCCTCATCGTTGTGGAAAACAGCTGTTCTCCCGGCGCCTGCGCGCCCAGATGGAGCCATCCATGTCCAATAGCGTCACCGTGACGACCAGCAAGTCGTGGTTCTCCCGCCTGGCCGAGTCGATCAAGAGCGTGCTGGTGGGCCTGATCCTCTTCGTCGCCGCGTTCCCCATCCTGTTCTGGAACGAGGGACGGGCGGTCAAGACCGCCCGCAGCCTGGAGGAGGGCGCCGGGTCCGTCGTGTCCGTCGCCTCCGACCAGGTCGCGGCCGGCAACGAAGGCAAGCTCGTCCACGTCAGCGGGCCGATCTCCACCGACGGCCCCGTGGCCGACGAGGACCTCGGCGTCCAGGCGGAGGCCGTCAAGCTGGTGCGCAACGTCTCGATGTACCAGTGGATCGAGGAGGAGAAGTCCGAGACCCGCAAGAAGCTCGGCGGCGGGGAGGAGACCGTCACCACCTACACCTACAAGAAGGACTGGTCCACGAGCCCGGTGGATTCGTCGTCGTTCCAGGAGCCGGGCGGACACGAGAATCCCGGCGAATTCCCGCTGCCGTCCGCCACGTTCACCGCCGATCCCGTGCGCCTCGGGGCCTTCACCTTGAGCGAGGAGCAGTTGGGGCAGCTCAACGAGGCCACGGATCTGCCCGTGGATGCCGCGGCAGCCGAGTCGCTGCCGGAGGGCCTGATGGAAGGGGTACCGGCCACTGTGGACAAGGGCGCCTTCTACATGGGGGCCAATCCAGCCACGCCCGCGATCGGGGATGTCCGGATCTCCTTCCAGGTGGTGAACCCGGAGCAGGCGAGCGTGGTGGGGGTGCAGACCGCGAGCTCGTTCGCGCCCTACGCGGCCAAGGCGGGCGACACGATCCTGCTGGTCGAGGAGGGGACGCACACGTCCGCCGAGATGTTCCAGACGGCGCAGTCGGCGAACACGGTCATGACGTGGATCCTCCGCGGCGGCGGCTTCCTGGCCATGGTTCTCGGGTTGTTCCTGGTGTTCCGGCCGCTGTCCGTGCTGGGCGACGTGGTCCCCTTCATCGGCAGCCTTCTCGGCGTTGGCGTGGGCCTGTTCGCGCTGATCGTCGGCTTCGCGCTGTCGTCGATCACGATCGCCGTGGCCTGGTTCTTCGTCCGGCCGCTCCTGGGGATCGGGCTTCTGGTGCTGGCCGTGGGCGGCGTGATCTGGCTGCTCAAGGCGAACAAGAAAAAGCAGGCGCAGGTGGCGGCTCAGGGGGGCACGGTCAAGGCGGCCTGACATGCCCGCGCTCAAGCCTGCCCTTCGCGTCTCGCTCGGACAGGCCCGCGGCATTGCCGTGGCGGCTCAGGGGTTTCCTCCGGTGCCGGGACGGTCCATCGTCCAGGTGCTGGAGGAGACCGGGTTCGTGCGCACGCTCGGCGGGGTGGACATCTATCTCGCCGTGCGGGCGCGGGTTCCGGGGATGACGCGGGACGACTTAGACGGCGTGGTCGAGGCGCACGAGGCGCAGATCATCCCGGCGGTCCGCGGTTGCATGTACTTGGTGCCGCGGCGGGACGTCCCTCTCTCGCTCAAGGTCGCGGCCCTGCTCTCCCGGCCGCGGGATGAGAAGGACCAGGAGAAGGCGGGCATCCGGCCCGGCGAGGTGGAGGAGGTCGCCAAGGCCGCGCTTCAGACGCTGCGGGAGCGCGGGCCCTTGACTACGGACGCCTTGCGCAAGGCTCTTCCCGAGGGCACCGTCCGCAGCCTGGGGGAACAGGGCAAGAAGGTGGGGATCTCTTCCCCGCTCCCGGGAGCGCTCCGGGTGCTCGAGTTCGAGGGCCAGGTGGAGCGGACGCTCGAGGGCCGGCGGCTCGACAGCGAGCGCTATCGCTGGCGCGCGACGGCGAAGAGCCCCTTCGAGGGTGTCCGCCTGACCGAGGACCCCCTCGATCTGTTCGCCGGAATGGCCCGGCTCTTTTTCCGCGCTGCCGGCCTTGCCACGCAGAAGGATTTCGCGGGCTGGGCCGGCATCTCGCAGCGGGATGCCAAGGCCGCGATCGAGAGGACGGGCCTCCTGCCCGCGTCGGTCGAAGGGCTGGACGAGGTCCACTACCTGTTCGAAGAGCGCGCTCCGGCGGAGGTTTCCGAGGCCGTGGCGTTCCTCCCTTTCGAGGACAACCTGGTCCATCTCCACGGCGGACCGGCGTTCCTGGTGGACGCGGCGCATCACGACATCCCCGTGCCTTCCTGGGGCACGAGCAAGACCCTGCCGCTGGGCGAGGCGAAGCACATGTCGCTGCGCGGGATCGTGGCCGAGGGGAAGATCGCCGGCTTCTGGGAGTACGACCCCGACGTCCGCGAGGTCGTCTACAAAGGCTTCAGCGGACTGTCCGCGGCGACGCGGAAGAAGCTCGACGTCGCGGCCCGGGACCTCTCACATTTTCTGGCCGACGACATCGGCCACGGCCGGAGCTTCAATCTGGATACGGATGAAGAGCTGAAGAAGCGTGCGGGGCAGATTCGAGCGATGCAGGGGAGGGGCAAGCCCCTCCCCTGATCAAGTCCTGCCTAATACCTTACGATCGCGGACACCAGGAACGACCTGGGCTGCGAGAGCAGCGTCGGCTTGCCGAAGTTCGGATTGTTCGGCGCCGTGGCGCGGCCGACGATCAGGCGGTCGTCGACGTCCAGCGCGGCCTGTTCGTCGAGAACATTCAGGACCCGCCCTTCCAGCTCCAGGCCGATCACGTTGAAGTCGAAGGTGTAGGAGGCCAGGAGGTCCAGGTTCCACCAGTCCTCCATCCGCCGTGAGCCGGCCTTCTCCAGGTAGCGGAAGTGTGAGGAGCTGGAGACGTTCGGGTCCGGCAGGCCGCGGGCTTCCCAGGCGCCGCCGCTCTGGAAGCGGAGATAGCTGCCGAGACGCGTCCGATCCCAGGGCTTGATCGTGGTGAAGACCTTGAGCAGATGGGTGCGGTCGCCGCGCAGCAGACCGTCGCGGTTGTCGGTGATCAGCACGCCGGGGCCGTCCTGGATGAACGACGAGTTGTAGAAGAGCGAGTTCGGGCCGTAGTCGAGGTCCCAGTTGCCCTTGAGCCGGCTCCAGGTGTAGCTGGCGTTCATCGAGAGGCCGAGCAGGTGGTCGGTGATCGGCGCGTGATTGAGCTGCAGGGTCGCGGCCGTGTACTCGCGGTAGGCGTCCGGGAGCTGCTCGACCCGGAACGGGCCGTTGCCGAGGCCGTCGGCGCTCACGTCCTCGAAGATGTCTCCCACCTCGCGATAGATTCCCCAGACCTCGGCCGACCAGGCGCGGGAGAGCGGCCGGGCGTAGCCCGCCACCCATTCGTCCGTATACATCGGGTCGGTCCCCGGCACGATCCTCTTGTTCTGGGTGTTGGCCGCGGGCACGTCGCTGATCGGCTTGCCCGTGGCATCGAAGGTGGCGCGGCTGGTGAAGATGCGGGTGGGCGAGGCCGCGCGGCCCAGCGACTTGTTCTCGGTGTTGTAGTAGCGGCCGAAGTTGAAGTAGAGCTTGTCGCCCGTATTTACGTTGGGCACGAAGGAGATGCCGAGGCGCGGCTGGATCTGCTGGTCCCAGTCGAAGGTCAGGATCTTGACCTTGGTCTTGGTGCCGGGCGTGCTCCCCAGCCCTTCGCCGTAGTAGTTGTCCTTGTTGACGAGCAGGCCGAGCATGAGCGTGGTGCGCTGGCCGAGCGTCATCTCGTCCTGGAGGAAGACGCCGTAGGCCTCGCCGCGGGCGGTGTGGGGCGGCTGCGCGGAGACGTAGCTGGCCGTAAACTGCTTCGTGGTGGCGCTCCAGGTGACGTTGCCCCAGCCGTTCGCCTGGCGCTCCAGGCGCTCCGAGTTTTCGTCGTAGGTCACGCCGAGGCGGATGTCGTGGTCCGCGCCCCACCAGCCCTGGAGGGTCTGGTAGGTGGCCCGTAGCTCGTCGCGCTTGAAGTCCTGGTTGTTGACCGCGAGGTCGATGCCGCCCACGAGCTGGCCGATGGCATTGGCGCCGCCGACGATGCGGTCGGCAGTGGTGGTGAAGCGGCCCATCAGCTCGGGATGCGCGGGATCGAACGTAGGCCGGTAGCCGAGGCTGGTGAGCGGCGAGGTCGAGTTCTCTTCCTTGTTGTGGTTGAACTTGGCGTCGATGAAGCTGTTGCCGTTCAGGTTCCAGGTCCAGCCGAGGGTCCCGAGCAGGTAGTCGGTGGAGTCGTCGCTGCCGGCGGCGGGCAGGGTGTTGGCCGTGATGTTGGCATTGTCGGTCGTGGTGTCGCGGGAGCGCACCGAGGCCGAGATGTAGTGGGACATCGACGGGTTCGAGGTGAGCTTGACGAAGAACTCTTCGGTCGCGATCTCGCGGTCGGGCACGGCGCCGAGGTTGTTGCGGCGGTCGGTCGTGTCCTCGTTGGGGAAGCTCGCCGAGCCGTAGAACCAGGCGCGGTCGCGCACGAACGGCCCGCCGATCGCGCCGGCGATGCCTTCGCGGCTGGTGTTGTTCTGCAGGTTCGGGTCCTTGCTGTCGCTGATGAAGTCGGACGGCTGGTATTCGAACCGCACCTGGCCGGCGAGGTCGTTGGTGCCAGACCGGGTCACCGCGTTGACGACCATGCCGCCGGTGCGGCCGAACTCGGCGGAGATGCCCGCGCGCTTGATGTTGACCTCGTCGATGTCGAGCTCGGTGATGTTGGGCAGGACGTCGCCGTAGTGCGGGTTGGTGATGTTGATGCCGTCGACCAGGAATGTGTTGTCCTGCCTCGCGCCACCGGCATTGGGGGCGCCGGCGCCTTCGGTGCCACGTCCGTTGTCGCTCACGCCGGGCGCGAGCTGGAACAGGCCCTTGTAGTTGCGCGCGATGGGCAGGTCCTCGATGACTTCCTGGGTGTAGTTGACCTGCACTTCGGTGGAGCGGATGTCGATGACCGGGGTGGCCGCGGTGACGGTGATCTCCTCCGACAGGGTGGCGCCCCCGAGGTCGAGGTTGACCTGGGTGTCCCTGCCCACGGCCACGATCACGGCGCGCTGGGCCGTGCCCATGCCGGAGAGCTCGGCGGAGACCTCGTACTCACCGGACGGGAGCCGCTCGAAGTCGAAGGCGCCGTTGTCGCGGCTCACCTCGACCTGGCCCGCGGGGAGCATCGGTCCCTTGATCGTCACGGTAGCTCCGGGCAGCGGCTGGCCACTCTCGTCCTGGACGATGCCGGAGACGGACCCCGTCTGCTGCGCATGGGCGGAGCCGGCGAGCAGAATCAGAAGGATCCAGAGAAGGGTGGAGAGCTTCGAACGCATGACGAATCTCCTTCCGGTAAAAGAACACGAAAATCAGGATGGGGCGAGGATAGCATGGGGGGCGGACACGGACACACGGACTGACACGGACGAGCACGGACCTGCCGACTGCCGGAGAGCCTGCCGGAAGCCGACAGGTCCGTGTACGTCCGTGTCAGTCCGTGATCGTCCGTGTGTCCGTGAGAGGAGGCCTACTCCCGCACCACCTCCAGCAGCTCGATGTCGAACACGAGCGTGCCCTCGGGCTTGCCGGGGGCGCCGCGGTAGGCGAGCTTCTTGGGGATCCAGAAGCGGCGGGATTCGCCTTCGACCATGAGCTGCAGCCCCTCGGTCCAACCCGGGATGACCTTGGTGAGCTCGAAGAAGGCCGGCGTGCCGCGCCCGATCGAGGAGTCGAACATCTTGCCGTCCGTGGTCCAGCCCGTGTAGTGGACGCGGACCGCGCCGTTCCTGGAAGCCTTTTTGGTGCCCGTGCCGGGCTTCAGGACCTTCCAGGCCAGCCCGGACTCGGAGGTCTGGGCATCGGCGGGAGGCGCGGCCACGTCCGGCGGCGCGGGCGGGACGGCCAGGATGTCCAGCAGCTCGACGTCGAAGACCAGCATCCCCTGCGGGCGGCCGGGCTTTCCCTCATAGGCGAGCTTCGCCGGGATCCAGAGGCGCCGCTTCTCCCCTTCCACCATGAGCTGCACGCCCTCGGTCCAGCCCGGGATGACCTGGTTCAGCCCGAAGACGATCGGCTTGTCGCGCGCCACCGAGGAGTCGAACATCTTGCCGTCCGTGGTCCAGCCCGTGTAGTGGACCTTGACCTTGTCGGCGGGACCGGGGTGCGTGTCCCCGGTGCCCGGGGTGAGCACCTTGGAGGCGAGCCCGGACGCGGTGGTCTGGGCGTCGGCGGGCGGTGCCGCCAAGTCGGGAGGAGCGGGGATGTCCTGGGCGAGGGCTGGAAGAGAAAGCAGAGCGAGGAGCAGGGTGATCTTCTTCATGGCCGCGTACGGTACACCTTTCGGGGCTTGGCGAGATAGACGGTATGGCGCGGCCCGCCCTTGCCGGGCTTGCGGCGCTCGACTTCGAAGCCGCCCTTGCGCAGCCGCTTCTCGAAGGCGGCGTCCGGGTCCTCGGACCAGACCGCGAGCACGCCGCCGGGCGTCAGGGCCTCCCGGGTCCGCTCCAGGGCCGCGGGGCCGTAGAAGGGATCTTCACGGCCCCGGGTCGCTCCCCGGGGTCCTTCATAGAGGTCCAGGATGATGGCGTCGAAGGGCTGGCCGCCGGCCCGGGCCGCCGCGGCAATGACCTCCGCTACGTCCTCCAGGACGATCCTGGACCGCGGGTCCTGGGCGGCGCGGTTGGTGAGATCGGCGAGCGGCCCGCGGCACCAGCGGACCACCGCCTCGTTGATCTCGGCCACGACGACCCGGCCGCTGCGCGGCAGCTTGTCGAGCGCTGCGCGGAGGGTGAAGCCCATGCCGAGGCCCCCGATCAGCGCCCGAGGACGCTCGCGGCCGGCCACCTCCCCGCAAGCGATCTCCGCTACCGCGACTTCCGTCAGGTGCGCCATGCTGCTCATCAGCACCCGCCCGGCCACGGCGATGACGAAATCCTGTTCACTTCGCCGGCGCAGCTCCAGCCGGCCCTCGGCGGTCTCCACGGCGTCGAGCGTTTCCCAGGGCCGCATCGGACCGAACCCTACACCCAAAAAGGGTACCGGCGTGCACGGCACGCCGGCGGGGGAGTAAAACATTGGAGATTGGATTATAGCGGAATAGCTATTCGCTCATTCGGCGGGCTTCGGCCTGCGCTTCGGCGAGCGCACGGCGGAGGCGGGGATCGTGCGGGCGCAGGCGCACGGCGTTCCTCAGGTGGGGGAGGGCCTTGTCGGGCCGTCCCCAACGGCGGAGGGTATTGCCGAGGCTGGCCTGGGCCTGCCACATGCCGGGCCGGATCTCCAGGGTGGTGCGGAAGTGCTCCAGGGCCGGCCCGCGCTCGCCCCGCTCGGCGTAGATCTGCGCCAGGTTGAGATGGGCGATGAAGTTGCGCTCGGTGACGGCCGCGGCGTGCTGGAAGAGGGACTCGCTGTCCTCCCAGTGCCGGAGCTGGAGGCGGGTGTCGATGGCCAGGGCGAGCACGACCCCAGGTACGATCCAGCGCGCTCTCCGAGGCAATCCCCAGGCGGCGATCAGAAAGAGGCCGATCGTGGGCAGATAGGTATAGCGGTCGGCCATGCCCTGGCCGCCGACCTGGACGATCCCGATCACGGGCACGAGCGTCCCCAGGAACCACAGCCAGCCGACCGTGAAATACCGGCCTGCCTTCCAAGCCAGGACCGTCAAGACCGCCAGCAGCAGCACGGCGCCCGCGACCTTCCAGTCCGGGAACTCGCCAGGCATGGGGTAGAAGACCGCGAGCCGGGTCGGAAGGACGGTCTTGCCCAGGTAGCTCACGTAGGAGAGGACGGCGTTCGCGAGCCGCAGCCGGAGCGGGAACCGGCTGGCCAGGCCGATCGCTCCCGACTGGGCGATCACGGTAGCCACGCAGGAGGCCGCCGCGAGAGCGAAGAGCGGCAGCTTCTCCTTCACGCGGATCTTTCTGCGCAGGGGCCAGACGTCCAGGAGCAGGAGGACGAACGGCAGCGTCACCACCATGGGCTTGGACAGGAGCCCCGCCGCCAGCGCCAGGACCACGGCCGCGTACCGCTTCGGGGATGGCTGGCGGACGTAGCACACCCAGGCCAGCAGCGTGAGCATCCAGAAGAAGCCGGAGAGCACGTCCTTGCGCTCGGCGATCCAGGCGACGGATTCCACATGGGTGGGATGGACCGCGAAGAGCGCCGCCACGACCGCGCTCCGCCAGGCGCACCCGGTCATCCTCCGCAGGGCCTCGAACAGCAGGACGACGCTCGCGGTATGGAGGAGCAGGCTCGTCAGGTGGTGGCCGAGCGGGTCCATCCCGAAGAGCTCGCAGTCGAGCATGTGGGAGAGGAGCGTCAGCGGATGCCAGTTGCTCGCGACGTTCGCGGAAAAGGCCCAGGCGATCCCCTCCCAGGAGAGCCCCGCCTGCACATGGGGATTGCGGGTGACGTAGAGCGGGTCGTCGAAGCGGATGAAGCCGTGGGCGAGGACGGGGAGGTAGGTGGCGAGGGTGAGGAGGGCGAGGGAAAGCCCCAACCCCGCCGCTACGCGGCGTTGATCCGTACCCGATGCCACGCGTTGTTCATGTAGCCTTTGAAGTTCCACACGTGCCCGGGGTGCTCGGGTTGGGTCTGGGCGGCGGTGTCCCAGGCGCGGCAGAGGATCTCGTGCGGTCCGGCGGGCAGGTCGAGCCGGGCCTCCCAGAGGCGCCAGGCCCAGCGGGCGTGCTCGCGGCCGAGCCCGGCTATCGTCCAGGTGCGGCCGCCGTCGATCGAGACCTCCACCCGCGCGACCTCGCGCTCGCCTGCATAGGCGAAGCCGCGGACCGCGACCGGCCCCGCCGGCAGGGTCTCGCCCTCGACAGGGTCGGAGATCACCGAGCCCACGTTGAAGGGGCCGAGCATCAGGCCGCTGTCCCAGTCCACGTTGTCGTGGTCCACCTGCGGCCCGAAGAGGCGGTAGGCCTTGGCCTGGAAGTAGTTGTCCGAGGGCTCGTCCTGGAGCGTGATCGCGCTCAGCCACTTGACGCTGCGGGCGCCGATGTAGCCCGGCACCACCACGCGCAGCGGCGCGCCGTGAACGGGCGGCAGGTCGGCGCCGTTCATCTCGTAGGCGAGGAGCACCTCCGGGGAGAGCGCCTTGTCGAGCGGGATCGAGCCGCCGAAGGTGAAGCGGTGGCCGTGGCGCTCGGTCTCGTCGAAGGCCGAAAAGGCGACGTGCTTAGCCTCCGGCAGGGGCTCCACCGCGGCGAGCAGGTCGCGCAGCGGCACGCCCTTCCACTCGGCCGTGCTCACCGCCTCCTCACCCCAGCCCAGCTCGCCCGGGATCGGGCGCACGGCCATCATCTCCAGCCGGCGGTTGCCCGCGCACTGGAGCGTCGCGGTCACGGAGGTCTTGGGCAGCCGCCGCAGCTCGTCGAGCGAGATGCGGAGCGGCTTGCGGATCATCCCGGTAAGGACCAGGCGGTAGGAGTCGGAATCGACCTGCGGCACGTCGCCGTGGCTGCGTACGAAGAAGTGCTCGACCGGGGTCACGAAGCGGCGCAGGTGCCGGAGCGGTGGCCCGGCGTTGAACGGCCGGTCCTGCCGGACCAGGGTGTCGGGGTGTTTCCCGAAAGGAGCGCTCATGCGTCGCTCATGCGTCGTACTGGAGGGTCTTCTGCCGCGCGCGGTAGAGCTGCTCACGGCCGTCCGGCTCGAACACCGTACAGTGGTCCATCTCGCCGCCGTAGACGTGGAGCGTGAGCGAGACCTTGTCCGGACGGTTGTTGGCGAGCACGTGGTGCTCCAGCGGCGGGATCAGCGCTCCGGCCTCGCCCGCGTTGGCGCTGAGGGTCTCGCGCTCGACGAAGCGGAAGACGCCCGGCTCGGGCTCCCCCATCTGCTCGTAGCGGTGGACCTCCATCTGCCCTTCCAGAACGCCCTCGACGCACCAGATCCCGGCATGGTCGTGGAGCCCCGTGCGCTGGCCCGGCCCCCAGGTCATCACGACCGCGGTGAAACCGAGCTCCTCGTCACGGTGCAGAAGGCGCCGGCAGTAGCCGTCCGGCTTGGTCCGGAGGAAGTGTCCGGGGAGCCGCAGCCCTTCGGCAGGGATGTACGACTCCAGCGTCTGCTTGATCCGCTCGGCGATGGCCTTGACCTCTCCCAGGCGCGCGGCCTCGCGGAGCTGCTCGATCAGGGGATCGACGGTGGTGACGGTCTGCATGGCTTCTCCTATTCGTGTTCCAGGTAAGTGTAGCCCGACAGCCCTTCCTCGTAGCGGCGCAGCAGGTGTCGCGACTCCTCGATGGTCATCTTCTTGGCGCGCAGCGCCGCCTCCGCCGACTGCCGCACCTTCGCCACCAGGTGATCGCGGCTGTAGCGCACGTAGCGCAGGACGTCCGTCACGGTATCGCCGCTGACCACGCCGTCGATCTGGTATCCCTCGTCGCCATGCAGGGAGACGTGCACCGTGTTCGTGTCGCCGAACAGGTTGTGCAGGTCGCCCAGGATCTCCTGGTACGCCCCGACGAGGAACACGCCCAGGTAGTAGTGGCCGCCGTTCAGGGGGTGGAGCTCGAGCACGTCCTTGACGTCGCGCCGGTCGATGAAGTGGTCGATCTTGCCGTCCGAGTCGCAGGTGATGTCCGCGAGCACGGCGCGGTTGACCGGCTCCTCGTTGAGACGGTGGATCGGCACGATGGGAAAGAGCTGGTCGATGGCCCACGAGTCGGGCAGCGACTGGAAGACCGAGAAGTTGCAGAAGTAGGTATCCGCCAGGGCGCGCTCCAGCCCCTCCAGGTCCTCGGGAACCTCCTGGAGACTGCGCGAGATCTTGAGGACCTTCTGGCAGACCCCCCAGAACAGCTCCTCGGCGAGGCCGCGATGCTCCAGCGTCATGTGGCCGACGCCGAACAGCAACAGGCACTCGTCGCGGTCCGAGATCGCGTCGTGGTAGGACTCCAGGAAGTTCTTGCGCGAGACGTCGCGGTAGGTCTCGAACAGGCGGCGCAGCGCCTGCGCGGCATCGGCGGGCGGCTGCTTGGGCAGGCTCCCCACCGCGAATTCGGAGGTGCCGAGCACGTCCATGACCAGCACGGCGTGATGCGCGACCGTGGCGCGGCCGGATTCCGAGACGATGCGCGGGTGCGGCACCTCGTGCTCGTCGCAGACCTCCATGATGCCGTAGACGATGTCGTTGGCGTACTCCTGAAGGGTGTAGTTGAGCGACGAGGTGAAGTTCGTCTGCGAGCCGTCGTAGTCGACGCCGAGCCCGCCGCCGACGTCGAGGTAGCCGAGCGGCGCGCCCAGCTTGACCAGGTTGATGTAGACGTGCGCGGCCTCGCGCAGGCCGTCCTTGACCGAGCGGATCGAGGAGATCTGGCTGCCCAGGTGGAAGTGCAGCAGCTCGAACGTGTCGAGCATGTCGTGCTCGCGCAGGAAGCTGACGGCGTCGAGCATGTCGCGGCCGGAGAGGCCGAACTTGGAGCGGTCGCCGCCCGAGGCCTCCCAGTGCCCGGCGCCGCGGGTGGCGAGGCGCGAGCGGATGCCGATGCGCGGCCGGATGCTCAGGCGCTGCGCGATGTCGCGGATCAGCGGCAGCTCGGAGGGCTTCTCCACCACCAGCACGACGTGGCGGCCGAGGCGCGAGGCGAGGAGCGCGGTCTCGATGTACTCCTCGTCCTTGTAGCCGTTGCAGATGATCAGCGCGTCCTCGTCGTCGAGCAGGGCCATGACGGCGAGCAGCTCGGGCTTGGAGCCCGCCTCCAGGCCGAAGTGGTAGGGCCGGCCGTACTCGACCAGCCGCTCCACGAGATAGCGGTCCTGGTTGACCTTGATCGGATAGACGCCGCGGTACTCGGCCTTGTAGCCGTACTCCTGGATGGCGCGGCGGAACGCCTCGTTGAGCTGCACCACGCGCGACTGGATGATCTCCGAGAAGCGGAACAGGAGAGGCAGCCCGATGCCGCGCTCGCGCACCTCGTCCACCAGGTCCTTGAGGTCGATGGTCTCCGTGCCCGGCCCGCCCGGATGGACGAGCATGTGGCCGTCGTGGGCAACCGAAAAGAAGTTGTTCCCCCAGCCGCGGATGTTGTAGAGGTCGGTCGAGTCGGCGGGGGTCCAGCGACGGGTCAGGGGAGCGGTGGCCATCTTGGTGCAGAGACTCCTTTCCAGGGAAAAGGCCGTGAGGCCAAGGGGGGACGATAGCATGGCTCTAGCGCTTGAGGGCGAACACGAACAGGTGCTGCGACGGCAGCTCCTCGATCGTCTCGACGTGCAGGAAGCCGGCCGGCACCCACTCGGCGAGCACCTGGTCGACCGTCATCTTGTGCGCCGGGCTGATGTGCGCGGCCGAGTCGTCCTCGGCCCGGTACTCGACGAGCGCCACCCGGCCGTCCGGCTTCAGGGCCTCGCGGATCTTCGCCAGCATCGGCTCCGGCTGCTGGAACTCGTGGTAGACGTCCACCAGGAGGATCCAGTCGAACATCCCCTTGGGGAGCCTGGGGTCGGTCTCCGTGCCCACGACGGTGACGATATTGGCGATCCCTTCCTTCGCGGCCAGCTCCTGGAGGCGGTCGAGCATCTCGGGCTGGATGTCGTTCGCCCAGGCCTTGCCCGTGGGGGCCACGGCCCTGGCCAGGCGGCGGGTGTAGAAGCCGGTGCCGGCGCCGAGGTCGGCCACCACGTCGCCGTCCTTGAGGTTCATGGCGCGCAGCACGATCCCGGGCTTCTCGATGTCCTCCCGGCCCTCCCGCTCCAGCCAGTCGGCCCCGCCCTCATAGCTCAGAACCTGGGCCGGCTGGCGCGGCGGAGGCTCGGTCTTCGTTCCTTGCTGAGCGGCGGGCGAGGGGGAGCAGGCCAGACCCAGCAGGAGTACCCACGGGAGGAGGACGCGCATCTTCGACATGGGAAGAAGCGTACCCCATCCGCGCTCTGCTAGGCTGGAGCCTTGCAACCCGACCAACTGGCTCGACTGGCGCAACTGCAACCCCGTTTGCAGGAGGACTTCGCCGACGTCGTCCTCGGCAGCATCCTGGTCGCCCTCGGGATCGCGGCCCTGGCGCTGGGAGCTGTCCGCGGGCGCAGTACCAGCAGGCCCTTGAGCTACCTGGGTATCGCCAACGTCCTGTACGGGCTGCGGCTGATCCTCGACACCGACCTGCTGGGCGCCTGGGTGGGCATCCCCGAGCGTCTCGCCCTCTGGCTGATCGTCCTGATCACCTACCTCCTGCCCCTGCCGGCCATCCTGTTCGCGGAATGGGCGCTGGGCCGGGGCTGGCTCTCCTCGATCCGCTTGGCGCTCTGGGTCCAGATCGTCTATGCGGCCGGCGCGATCCTGATCGACGCCGTGCGCGGCCCCGAGACGGCCATGGGGATCAACAACTTCGTGGTGCTGTTCGGGATCGCCGTCATGCTCCTCAACGGCGTCCTCCACCTGCGCAAGAACCCCGGCGTCCTGCGCGCCGTCCGCACCCGGGAGGGCCGGATCGTGATCGCCGGGGCGGCCGTCTTCCTGGCGCTGGTGATCAACGAGAACCTGGTGGAGGCGGGTCTCCTGCCCTGGGGTGTGACCGCCGAGCCGCTCGGCATCCTGGCCCTGGGCGGTGCGATCTTCTATGCCTTCCTCCGGCGGGTCCTGGCCAACGAACGCCGGCTGGCGGGGATCTCCCAGGAGCTGGAGACCGCCCGCCGCATCCAGAGCTCGCTGCTGCCAAGGCAGATGCCCGAGGTCCGCGGCCTCGCTCTCGCCGCCCGCTATCTCCCCATGGCCGACGTCGGCGGCGACCTCTACGGCTTTCTGGCCGTGGACCCGGAGCGCCTCGGCATCCTGGTGGCGGACGTCTCCGGCCACGGCGTGCCGGCTGCGCTGATCGCGTCCATGGTCAAGGTGGCGCTCGCCGCCCAGGCCGAGCACGCCTCCGATCCCGCCGCGGTTCTCGCCGGCATGAACCGCATCCTCCACGGCAACCTGGAGCGGGGCTTCGTGACCGCGGCCTACATCTATATGGATAGCGGCTCCGCCACCTATGCCTGCGCCGGACATCCGCCGCTTTTGGTCTGGAGGGAGGCGGAGGGTCGGGTCGAGGAGATGCGGCAGGAGAGCCTCCCGCTCGGCCGCTTCCGCCAGGCCGAGTACCGCAACGAGGAGCTGCGGGTCTCGCCCGGGGACCGCATCCTTCTCTACACGGACGGGGTGACGGAGGCGCTGAGCCCGGCCGGCGAGCCGTTCGGCGACGAGCGGCTGCGGGAATTCCTCGCCTTCTCCGCAGCCCTGGACGCTCTCCTCGGCCGCCTCGCCGAGTGGACCGGCCGCGAGCCGGGTGCACCGCTGGACGACGACGTGACTGTGGTGATGGCGGAGCAGAGGTGATCGTTTTACGCCTTTCTTACGCTATACTCCTCCCTATGCAATTTGCCGAGCCGGCTCTCGAAGAGCTGTACAATCGAGATGCTCCGATGAGGACAGTCAAGCCCGCGGGCCGTCAGGAAAGTCTCGAAGCCGCTCTGGCAGCGGCGCTGTCGGCGCAGCTTCAGCGGGAAGCCGGGCGCCTGGGGCTGGCGCTCCGGCCGGCGCGCATCGAGGAGGCCAGCTACCGGCTTCTCGAGATCACGGGTGCCCGCAGGCCCGGGGAGCTGGATCCTGTCGAGCTGGCGACCGGCGAAGATTTCGAGCCCCACGACTATCTCCACCTGGTGCCGGAGGCCATCCGGCGCGATCTCGGCCAGGTGGTGACCCCTCAGCCGATCGTCCGGTACATCCTCCGCGCGTCGGGTTACCGGGAGGACGGCGAGATCCTCGATAGGGCCCTCTGCGATCCGGCTTGCGGCTCGGGGGTTTTCCTGGTGGAAGCCGTGCGCAGCTACCTGGGCGCTCTGCGCCGCGCCGCGGTTCCGCTCGCGGACTGGTATCCGCGGGCACGGGCACGCTTCGTCGGGATCGACATCGATCCGGTCGCTTGCCTGTACGCGCGTTTCAACCTGAGCCTGCTCCTTGCGCCGGCGATCCTCGAATGGATGAAGGCGTACCCGCGAGCCCTGCCCGCAGCGGTTCCGGTTCATCATCGGGACACGCTGGAGGTTCTCGGCGCGGAGATGGAAGCCGACGGGCTGCGGCTCTCTCCCGAAGCGGACCTCCGGCTTGCTGGTGCTTTCGATTTCGTCGTCGGGAATCCCCCCTACCGCAAGATGGCGCGCATGGACCCGGCGCTGCGCAGCGCATTCGGCAGCTCGATCTACGGGCATGCGAACGCATACGGCGTCTTCCTCCATGCCGGGATCGAGATGCTCCGGCCGGGCGGCCGGCTGGGTTTCATCGTCCCCCGCTCGATGCTCTCCGGCCTCTACTTTCAGAACCTCCGGAGAATCATCGAGGAGCGGACCCGCCTCGAGGAGCTGCTCCTCCTGGCCGAACGCAAGAACGTTTTCCCGCAGGTCCTCCAGGGCACCATGATCGTGGTGTTCCGGCGTCCCGAATGCGGGGACGCAGCGCGCGGGCCGGTCCGAACCGGAATCGTCCGCGACGTGAGCGAGCTCGGCAATGGAGGCCCCTGCCACGTCCTCGCGGACATCGGGCAGGTGGCGCGGCGCCTAAATGGAACGACGGTCTGGTTCGTTTCGGATCGGGAGAAGACCTACTCGCTGATCGACAAGGTCCTCGACCGCCATCCGCTCCTGGGCAGCCCGGGCATCGCCTGTCCGGCGAGGACGGGACCGATCGTCTGGAACCGTGTGAAGGACGACCTGCGCTCCCGGACCACCGACGAGACGTTGCCCCTGGTCTGGGCGACCGACGTGAGCCGCTTCCGCTTCCGCTTCGGAACCGCCGAGGAGACCCGTCCCGCCTATCTGGCTTCGACACGGAAGACGCGGGATCTGGCCACTGCCGGGCCGAGCCTCCTCGTGCAGCGAGTCACGGCCGATGAGCAGGCCCGCCGCATCGTGGCAAGCCGGGCGACCTTCTCTTCCCGGGAGAGGTATTTCATCGAGAACCACCTCAACGTCCTGCAGCCGCTGGACCTGGGCCGAAAGGCGGATCTCGGGTTCCTTCTCGGCATCCTCTCCTCGGATGTGATCGAGTTCCTGTTCCGGTCCATGAACGGCAACACCCAGGTCTCCGCCACGGAGCTCAACCTCCTGCCGATCCCGCGAGGCGCCTTCGAAGCCGAGATCTCCGATGTGGTGGCGCGGCTCGAAAAGAGCGTTGCGCCCGCGGCGCGAAAGGATCTCGAAGAGGAGCTGAACGACAGGGTCGCGCGAGCCTACGGGCTCGGCCGGCAAGACCTGAAGTTCCTGCAGCGGACGCTCCGCCGTGACGATTGACGAGATCAAGGAGCTGCTGCGGGAGCTCGGCTTCCCCGCGGCTTTCATCTCGGATCAGACGGCCCTCACGCTCCTGGCACTGTCCGACCGGCAGCCCAGGCAGAAGCTGCTGCCGGGGCACGCCAGCCTGGCAGAGGGGGCCCGGGTACACGACATCCTCACTTTCGTCCGGGAGGACATGCGCCGCCGGGTGGCGGAGAACACCCGCGAGTCCTACCGGAAGACCTCGCTGCGCCCGCTCGTGGAAGTGGGATGGGTGGTCCGGCATCAACTGAGCACCAACGATCCGAACACGTACTACACCCTGAACGGTGAGCTCGCCCGCCTTTTCACCGCGCAAACGGGCCCCGACCGCGACCGGCTCGTCGAGAGGCTGCGCCTGCACACCCGTCGGGCCGGCCGGCCGAAAGCTGCGCGCCGGATCGAGGTCGCGGTGCAACTGTCTCCCGATCTCACCTTCGGCCTCAGCGCCGGCGCTCACAACGAGCTCGAGAAAGCCGTGGTCGAAGTCCTGGCCCCGGCCGTCCTGGCCGATCCGTCGGTCGTCTATCTGGGAGACACCGCTCCGCGTTCCGGCTTTCAGGACCGCGCCGTAATGCGCCGCCTGAATCTACCGATCGATGTGAAAGCCCCTCTGCCCGATGTCGTTCTCTACAGCGAGGCCGACAGCCGCCTGATGGTCGTCGAGGCGGTCACCTCCGGGGGGCCGATCACGGCCAACCGGCTCGCTCAACTGCGGGAGTTCGCCCGGGGACCGATCCGTCTCGGCATCCGCGTGGAGTACCTCACGGCCTTTCCCGGCCGGAAGGATCTCCGCCGGTTCCTGGAGGAGATCGCCTGGGGCAGCAGCGTATGGGTCGCGGACGAGCCCTACAACCTGATCCACTTCGTCTCCTTGTGAGGGGCTGCCCTCCCGGCGGGGCGGAATACGCCGGCGCCGGTCAGGTTTACAATGGCGCGCGGTTCGGCAAGTTCGCGCGCAAGAGGAGCTCCCGAGGATGAATCATTCCAGCACGCCCAGTGCGGCCCTGCCCGCCGCCGGAGCCTCGGACAAGGTGCGCGGCTCCTCGGGCCGCCGGGTCCTGGTCGCGGACGACAACCGCGACTCGGCCGAGAGCCTGGGCATGCTCCTGGAACTGGCGGGCCACCGGGTGCGCCTGGCCTACGACGGCCAGGAGGCGCTCGACGCGGCCGCGGAGTTCCTTCCCGAGGTCCTGCTGCTCGACATCGGGCTCCCCCGCATGGACGGCTACGAGGTGGCGGCGCGCCTGCGCCGGGATTCCCGCTACGACGCCATGCTCCTGGTCGCGGTGACCGGCTACGGCACCGAGAGCGACCGCGACCGCGGCAGGGCCGCCGGCTTCGATCACCATCTGGTGAAGCCGGTGGACCCGGTCGCGCTGCGGGAGCTGATCGCCGGGGCTTGAGAAAGGAAAGGACATCAAGGACATCAAGGACACCAGGGACATCAAGGACCAGAAGCACAAAGGGCAGGGGGCCGTCCTTGGAGTCCTTGTGGTCCTTGGTATCCTTGGTGTCCTTGTTGTCCTTCATGCCTGCGGCGAGCCCGCGGCTCCCCGGGCCGAGCTTCCGGAGCGGCGCCACGATTTCGGGGCGGTGGTGCAGGGACAGCGGGTCGAGTATGCGTTCGAGGTCCGCAACCGCGGCGGCTCCGACCTGGTCCTGGAGGAGGTGAGCGCCGTGGAGGTGCTCACGGTCGAGGGCTTCGACCGGGTGATTCCGGCGGGTGGCAGCGGCCGCATCCGGGTCTCCCTGGACACCTCCGGGGTGTACGGGGTGGGCAAGCTGCCCGTCCGCGTGCGCACCAACGATCCGGCGGCGCCGGAGATCCAGCTCGCGCTCGACGGCCGGGTGGTCAAGCCCCTGGAGGTCGAGCCCCGGGACCGCATCTACTTCTTCAAGGGCGGCTCCGAGGGCGGAAACCAGCGGCGCATGCTGGTCCGGTACGGCGACCGTCCCGTCGCGGTGACCGGCATCTCCTGCGACAGCCCCCGCTTCCGGCCGAGCTTCAAGCCCCTCGCTCCCGGCGAGAGATACGAGCTCACCGTCGTCCTCGACCCCGCGACTCCGGCGGGCAAGCACGAGGCCACGGTCACGGTCACCACGGACAGCCCCGAGCTTCCCGAGCTGCGGATCCCGGTGCGCGCGCTGATCCGCTGAGGCGCGCGAGCGCCTCGGGGATATCCAGGGCCCCGGAGCCGAGCGCTCTCTCCAGCTCCGGGACCAGCGCCTCCGGACGGCTCTGGACCAGAATCGCGGCGGCGCCGCCGGCGATCCCGGCCGCGAAGGAGGTCCCCTCGGCGTTCCGGTAGGTGGCGCGGCCGAGAGGGAAGGCGGCGATCAGCCCCTCGGCCGGCGCCGTCAGGCGGGGGAAGGCTCCGCCTCCGCAGGCGCTCGGTCCCCGGCTGGTCTTCTCATAGGCGGTCCCTCCGACGGACAGCGAGCTTTCGTAGTTGGCAGGCGAGCGGTCGGTCCGCTCTCCGGGGCCGTGGTTGCCCGCGGGGAAGAGGGCGAGGATGCCCGCGGCGCGCCAAGCGTCCACGATCCGCTGCAGCGACCGGTCGCAGCCGGGGGTGGGAAGCACCCAGGCGGCCACGAGCACATCCGGGCGGCCGACGTTGAGCATCCAGTCGGCGCACCGGGTGGCGAGGACGTTGTTGTACCGCCCCCGCGGCAGGGCCGCGCAGGCAATCCAGGATGCTCCGGGCGCAATCCCCGGCGTGATGCCCGCGACGTTCCTCCCGACCGCGACGCTCAGCACGCCGGTGCCGTGGCCGAAGCGGGTGTCTTTTGGCTCGGCGCTCCCGCTGTCGGGATCGGACCAGGAGCCCTCGCCGCCGCGGAAGCCGGCCGCGAGCTGCTCATGGACGGCGCTCGCCCCGGAGTCGATGACTCCCACGACCACGCCGGTGCCGTCGAGCCCCTGCGCCCAGGCGGCCGGGGCTCCGACGGCGTCCACGGCCCGGGACCTCCTCCCGTCTCCGGAGGGCTCCCCCATCAGGGCCGGCTCCGGCAGCTCCATCTCCGGGACCACCGACGCCACCTCGGGCCGTGCTTTCAGCGCCTCGATCCCCGCCGGGGTGGCTTCGACGAAAAGGCGGTTGACGATCGTGAAACCCTGCCAGGAGCGGACGAGCCGCGCATCCTCCAGGAGCGGACGAAGGCGCTCCTGGCTCCGCCGGGCCAGGCCGGCCAGGGCCGCGATCACCTGCTCCCCCCTCTCTCTCCTCCCTCCCCGCAGCTCGAGCCGATCGAGGTCGACCTGTTCCTTGAGGTCCACGAGCACACGGATCGTGGTTGCCGGCGGAGCGAGCGGACGGCAGGCGGCCAGCAGCAGGAGGGCGAAGAAAAGGGGGGCGAGGTCCACGCGACCTCGCCCCGAGGAGGGATACGGCTGGCTTACAGCAGGTTCCACAAGGCGTCGTGATTGAACGCCAGCGTGGTATGGCTGGGGAGATCCAGGGTCATCCCGCCGTCGAACCGCAGGCCCACGGAGACGGGGACGCGGTTCGAGGTGTTGGCGAGGATGCCCTGGATCAGGGACGCGCCGCCGGCCTGCGAGAGGTCGATCGAGAACTGCATCGGGCGCGTGCCGTTGGACTTGGCGTTGATCGAGAGCGGCGAAGAGAGCGGCACGTTGACGCCGCCCAGCTTGATGCCGGTCAGCTCCAGGGTGAAGCCGTTGTTGAGCGCGCCCGACCAGATCTGGCTCAGCAGGTCGGCCGTGCTCGTGAAGGAGCCCTGGAGCTCGAGGTCCTTGTCGACCTCCTCGGTCGCGGTGTCGCAGAGCAGGATGGGCGGCGGGGGAGCGCCGCCATGCGACTGGATCCGGTTGAGGTCGAACTGGCAGCCTGCCGCCGGATCGGTGGTGGTCCAGTAGGCGGCGAACTTGCCGCCCAGGATGCCGCTGCGGCCCTGGATGTCGTCGCCGTCGCGGTCGATCAGTCCGTCGCGGCTGAACGAGCTCACGACCGGGTTGCGGTAGCTGACGATCTTCAGGTTCGTGTCCCTGGCCGTCCGGTTGTTGTACTTCACGGTGTAGGAGTAGGTGCCGTCCAGGGCTGGGTCGCCGGTGCCGGAGAAGGAGATCTCATCGCCCCAGAGCTTGGCCTCCGATGAGGTCTGATGTCCGGCGTGTCCTTCGTAGTCCGTGATCGCGCAACCGTAAGAAACCAGAGCCATCGCCGCAAAACCAACCAACACAAGACGCTTCATGCTACCTCCTTTCAAAGCAAGGCCTCCAGCGGCCTTCTTCAAATGGAAGCTGAATCTCTTGGGAGCGCCCTCGGGCCGTCCTCCTGAGAGGGATTGGTACATAGGAGGGAAGATCCCTCTAAAATACCCAGGTACACGAGAGCCGCCAAAGCGAGCCGCTCGGCGCAAAGATCTTTCGCTGTTACTCGTTTGTCACGGATCGCGGAGGTCTCCGATGGAATCGACCGCCCCGGCCGCACCCCCCACCGCCCTGGCCATGCTGGCCGGCTCGACCAGCATCGTGGTGGGCATCCTCTGGGACATCTCCTGGCACATGACCATCGGCCGCGACTCCTTCTGGACCCCGGCGCACATGGCCATCTACCTGGGCGGCGTGCTGGCCGGGATCTGCGGCGGCTGGCTGGCGCTCAAGACCACCTTTGCCGGGACTTCCGGGGAGCGCGACGTGGCCGTGCGCTTCTGGGGGTTCCGCGCGCCGCTCGGCGCCTGGGTGGCGATCTGGGGCGCTCTCGCCATGCTCACCTCGGCCCCGTTCGACGACTGGTGGCACAACGCCTACGGCCTGGACGTGGAGATCCTCTCGCCGCCCCACACGGTGCTCGCGGCGGGCATGATCGCGATCCAGCTCGGCGCCATGCTCCTGGTGCTGGCGCCGCAGAACCGCGCCGCCGAGGGGACGGACCGAAGCGTCCGCCGCTGGGGCATCGCCTTCGTCTATGCCGCCGGGGCTGTGCTCTCGATGCTCGCGATCCTGCTCACGGAGTACAACTATCCGAACGCCCAGCACGCGGCGTTCTTCTACAAGGTCTCCTGCGCGGTCTACCCGGTGCTGCTGGTCGCAGTAGCCCGCGCCTCGCGCCTGCGCTGGGCCGCCACCCTGACCGCGGCCTTTTACATGGTGATTACGCTCGCCATGGTCTGGATCCTGCCGCTCTTCGCGGCGCGGCCGATGCTGGGCCCGATCGACAACCCGGTGGACCACATGGTGCCGCCGGGGTTCCCGCTGCTGCTGATCGTCCCGGCTCTCGCGGTGGACTGGATCCTCCAGCGCCAAGGCAAGCAGGGCGGCTGGCGGCTGGCCGTGGGGCTCGCGGCGGCCTTCCTGGCGCTGTTCTTCGTGACCCAGTGGCTGTTCGCCGACTTCCTGCTGTCTCCGGCCTCGCGCAACCGGCTCTTCGCCGGGGACATGCAATGGAGCTATGGCGACGGTCCGGGGGACTACCGCTACCAGTTCTGGAACCAGGACGAGGACCCGCTGACGCCGGCCGGGCTCGGGACCGCGCTCCTGCTCGGAATCCTGGCGACGCGGGTGGGGCTCTGGTGGGGGGCGTGGATGTCGAAGGTGCGGCGTTGAGGCGGCTCTTCGTCCTGCTTTTCCTTTTGCCCGCCGCCGTGCAGGCGCACGTGGGCAGCCCGAACGTGTTCTTCGACGGCGCGGCGGGTCCCTATCCGATCCGGGTGATCGTCCGGCCCCCCGAGGTCGTGCCGGGAGTGGCCGAGATCACGATCCGGCTGAAGGAGGGGACCGCCGATCGGGTCACGGTGCAGCCGGTGTTCTACAGGACCGGAATCGAGGGCGCTCCGCCGCCGGACGCGGCCTCGCCGGTTCCGGGAGACCCCGGCCTCTTCGCCGCGCAGCTCTGGCTCATGACGCAGGGGTCCTATACGGTGCGGGTTCAGGTGGGGGAGGGCGTGGCCCTGGTGCCGGTGGTCACGGCGCCGACGCGGCTCAAGGGGATGCAGCGCGGTCTCGGAATCGTGCTCGCGGCCCTCGGCCTGTTCCTCTTCGCCGGGGCCGTCACCCTCGTCGGCGCCGCGGTGCGGGAGAGCGGGCTCGCGCCCGGGGAGGTCCCCGACGCTCGCCGTCTCCTCCGGGCGCGGGTCGTGACCGCGCTGGCCGGCGTGCTCCTGGCCCTCGTCCTGATCGGCGGCAAGCATTGGTGGGACAACGTGGAAGCCGAGGAGCGGGAGAGGCTGTACCGGCCGTTCGCGGTCGAGGCCTCGGTGCGCGAGGGGGTGCTCGCCCTGGACATCGACGACCCCCGCCGCCAGGAGTCGTCGCCGTTCATCCCCGACCATGGCAAGCTCATGCACCTGTTCCTCGTGCGGGAGCCCGGGCTGGACGCCTTCGCCCATCTCCATCCCGTCCCCCAGGGGAGCCAGGAGCGCTTCGAGGCGGCCCTGCCGCCGCTCCCCGCCGGGCGCTACCGGGTCTACGGCGACGTCGTCCACGAGAGCGGCTTCCCCCAGACGCTCACGGACGTCGTGGATATCCCTGCTTTCGTTGCCGGCCCTGCCACCGATCCTGACGATTCCTGGCATCTCGGGGGTGACGGCGGGCTGACGTGGCTGAAGACTCCGCTGGTGGCCGGCCGCGAGGTGGATCTCCGCTTCCAGGCGAAGGTCCCCCTGGAGCCCTACATGGGGATGATGGGTCACGCCGTGATCACCCGGCCGGACGGCGAGGTCTTCGTCCACCTCCACCCCGTGGGCAGCTTCTCGATGGCGTCGCAGCAGGCGTTCGAGCGCCGGATGGGAGTGGCCCCGGCACACCTGCACAATCACCCGGCGAGCGTGGTCTCCTTCCCCTACGAGCTCCCCCGCCCGGGGCGGTATCGCATCTGGGTGCAGGTCAAGAGCGGCGGGAAGGTGCTGACCGGCGCGTTCGACGCGGACGTCCTGCCATTCGACGCGGACGTCCTGCCGGCCTCCTCGCCCTGACGCCGAAGGCCCGGCATCCGTAAACCGTTCCGAAAGGAGCGGAACATGCGGAGCCCGATGAAGCTGCTGTCGTTGACGGTGCGTGCCACGGTCGTCCTGCTGACCGCCGGCGCCTTCCTGGTGGTCCTCGGCATCTTCGACGACCTGCTCGACTGGGACATCTTCAGCCCCGAGGTGGAGACGCTGCTGCGCGGCGTGTTCGCGGCCTGCGTGTCGCTGGGGGGCTTCGGCGCGGCGATCTGCGTGGTGCTGGGCATCCAGGAGGTGGTGCGCGCGTTCCGGAAGCTCGTGGCGCGGGACGACCCCGCCGAGGTCCGCGAGGCGCCGCGGCGGACCTACACGGTCGCCCTGGCCGCCGTGCTCCTGCTGCTGGTGGTGACCGTCGCGGGCCTGGGCGCCGTGAACCGCCGGGTGGAAGCCCATCGCCTCAAGGTGTTCAAGCTGATCGTCCGCGACCAGATGGCCCAGCTCGGCCCGCACCTGGCGGCCGAGGTCGCCCGCGTCCCGGCGCCCTGCTCGACCTGCGCGACGCCGGCCATGGAGCAGTTCTTCGTCACGCTGCTGGGCCTCTCCTTCTGCCAGTCGGCCACGCTCTATCTCCCCGACCCGGCCGACCCGGCGAACGAGACGGTGCTCTGGCGCTATCCCAAGGGCGATCCGCGGTACTCGGACGAGCCGCCGAGGATCGAGCGCTTCTTCATCGCCAAGGACGACGACCGGGCGATCCAGCTCGCCCTGAAGGGGGACACGGCCTGGATCGACCAGAAGAACGCCGGTCCGGGATTCGTCTGGCACCACGTCGTGAAGGACGGGCAAGGCAAGGCCCGGGCCGTCCTCCAGATCTGGGGGAACCAGAACGAGAGCTTCCGCGAGTACCAGGCGGTGGCAGAGGCGGCGGAGAAGACTGGGAAGAAGGCTGGGAGCTGACATCTCCTGCGCGCGCCTTACAGCCGGCCGGATCGGCTCGAATCCGACGCCCGGCTGCCGGACCCGATCCAGGAGGCTCCGAGCCGTCCGGAATCCAAAGGATTGGATCTAAGAAGCTTAAATCGGATTCAAGGAGCTCGGATCCGATTCAAGAGGCTTGGATCCGATCTAAGATCCAAAAATCCGGATCCGCGCCGCTAAAATCCGATTCAAGAAGCTTAGATCCAATTTTGGAGGCTTAGATCGGATCTAAGAGGCTAGAATTAAATTCAAGAGGCTTAGATCGAATTTTAGAGGCTAAAATCCGTCCTAAGATCCAAAAAACCGGATTAAGGGGCTTGAATCCGATTCAAGGAGCTTAGATCGGATCGGAGAGGCTTCGATCGGATTTAAGCGGCTTAAATCGGCTCCAAGGCTCTTCGGGCGGATCCAAGGACCTGGGATTGATCGAAGGGGCTTGGGGCCGAAGGAGGTTCCAGAGGTTCGTTCCCGCCCGCGTTGCCTTCGTGAGCGCCTATACCGCCCAGCCTCCCTGACCGACCCGGCGTCAAGCACGACCCGGCGCCTCCTTCGAAATTGAAGCGAATGACATTTTCTGGCGTTTTCCGTTCCTTGTCTTTTGAAATGAGCCGAGGTCTACGCTTCGTGCCCGAAGGTGGCGCCCTGGTGGAGGTGACGATCCGGACGTTCCAGTCCCGGTTGCTCCTGCGGCCCGGGCCTGCCGTCAACGAGATCATCCTCGGCGTGCTGGGCCGGGCGCAGCGGCTCTACCAAGTGAAGTGTTGCAGCGTGGTCTTCCTGGGGAATCACTGGCACGCCTTGCTCCAGGTGGACGACGCGCTGCAGCTCGCCCGTTTCATGCAGCATGTGGACGGCAACCTCTCTTCGGAGATCGGGCGTGAAGAGAGGTTGCCGTCCACATGCTGCATGTGGTCGCGCCGCTACGAGTCGATCCCGGTCAGCGCCGAGCCGGCGGCTCAGATCGAGAGGCTCCGTTACCATCTGGCCCATGGGGTCAAGGAGGGCTTGGTCGACCAGGTGAGAAAGTGGCCGGGCGTCCACTTCGCCAAGTCGATCCTCGGGGGCAAACCCCTCAAGGGACTGTGGTTCAAC
>Ga0268265_10000621_pt1 | contig 35352 bp, 40 predicted proteins | sample KBSSwiS52_FD_190355 | JGI IMG/M metagenome (GOLD analysis project Ga0268265, IMG submission 190355) | Switchgrass rhizosphere microbial communities from Kellogg Biological Station, Michigan, USA - KBS Switchgrass S5-2 (SPAdes) (version 2) | ecosystem: Host-associated > Plants > Roots >...
TCGCACCGCTCATCGTCGGCGCGCTCGGCGTGCTGATCGAGCGGCTGATGCTGAAGCACCTGTACAAGCTCGACCACCTCTACGGGTTGCTGCTGACCTTCGGTCTCGCGCTCATCATCCAGGGCGTGTTCCGCAACGAGTACGGCTCCTCCGGGCAGCCTTACCCGATCCCGCAGGAGCTGGCCGGCGGCCACAACCTCGGCTTCATGTTCCTGCCGAACTACCGCGCCTGGGTGATCGCGGTTTCGCTGGTGGTCTGCATCGCCACCTGGTTCGTGATCGAGAAGACCAAGCTCGGCTCGTACCTGCGCGCCGCGACCGAGAATCCGGCGCTGGTGCAGGCGTTCGGCATCAACGTGCCGCGCATGATCACGCTCACCTACGGGTTCGGCGTGGCGCTGGCGGCGTTCGGCGGGGTGATGGCGGCGCCGATCTACCAGGTCAGCCCGCAGATGGGCGCCGACCTGATCATCGTGGTGTTCGCGGTGGTGGTGATCGGCGGCATGGGCTCGATCATGGGCTCGATCCTCACCGGCTTCGGCCTCGGCGTGATCGAGGGGCTGACCAAGGTGTTCTATCCCGAGGCGTCGAACACGGTGATCTTCATCATCATGGCCATCGTGCTGCTGATCAAGCCCGCCGGGCTGTTCGGGACGCAGAAGTGAGAAACGCCACGTGAAACATCAGAAGATCGCCTTCGTGGTGATGCTGGCGATTTTCGCGGCCGCGCCGCTGGTGGTGTACCCGGTGTTCATGATGAAGGTGATGTGCTTCGCGCTCTTCGCCTGCGCCTTCAATTTGCTGATCGGCTTCGGCGGCCTGCTGTCCTTCGGCCATGCCATGTTCCTCGGCACCGCGGGCTACATCGCCGCGCATGCGGCAAAGGTCTGGGGCTTCCCGCCGGAGCTGGCGATCCTCGCCGGGACGTTCGCTGCGTTCGTGCTGGGCGTGGTAACCGGCCTGCTCGCCATCCGCCGCCAGGGCATCTACTTCGCGATGATCACGCTGGCGCTCGCGCAGATGATCTACTTCTTCTACCTGCAGGCGCCGTTCACCCATGGCGAGGACGGCATTCAGTCGGTGCCGCGCGGCCGGCTGTTCGGCTTCATCGACCTGACCAACATCTTCGCGATGTACTACACCGTGCTGGTGGTGTTCTTCGCCGGCTTCCTGCTGATCTGGCGCACCATCCACTCGCCGTTCGGCCAGGTGCTGAAGGCGATCCGCGAGAACGAGCCGCGCGCCATCTCGCTCGGCTACGACACCACGCACTACAAGTTCCAGGCCTACGTGCTGTCGGCGACGCTCGCCGGCCTCGCCGGCGCCACCAAGGCGATCGTGTTCCAGCTCGCCTCGCTCACCGACGCGCACTGGACCATGTCCGGGGAAGTGGTGCTGATGACGCTGCTCGGCGGCCTGGGCACCATCTTCGGCCCGGTGGTGGGCGCGCTCATCATCATCACGATGGAGAACTACCTCGCGCACCTCGGCGCGTGGGTCACCATCGTGCAGGGCGTGATCTTCGTGATCTGCGTGCTGACCTTCCGCCGCGGCGTGATCGGCGAGATCGCCAACTTCCTCAAGAAGCCGCTCTAAGTCCTCGACGAGTCGCCCCCGCGAAGGCGGGGGCCCAGTTTTCTTTTGGAACATGGGTTCCCGCTTTCGCGGGAACGACAGCCGCTTCTTCCTCTAGGAAGTCGCCCTGAAGCGCAGCATCTGCTCGGCAGGCCCCGTCTTGGCAGTATCTTTTTTCGACAATCCCCAGTGGTCGATGCGCCCCGGCGGCCATTTCCAGTCCTCCGGCGTGCCGACCTTGTAGTCGTCGCCGACCTCCGAGACCTCGGCGGTGTACTCGATCACCCCGCCGTACGGCGCGATGAAGTAGCCGAACACGTTGTTCCCCGGGCCGTGGCGTCCCGGCCCCCACACCGACTCGTAGCCCGCCTCGCGCATCCGCGTGATGCCGCGCATCACCGCGTCGACGTCCTTCATCTCGAACGCGATGTGGTTGAGAGACGGCGACGCCGACTTGGCGTAGGCGACGCAGTGGTGCTTGCGGTTGCAGCGCACGAAGCGCATGTGCGCGGTGCGGTCCGAGACGGCGAAGCCGAGCTTCTCCACTGCGAAGCGTTCAGAGGCTTCCTGGTCGGCGGAATTCAGCACTGCGTGGCTGAGCTGGATCGGTTTGTCGCGTTCGGCCGGCAGAGGCGCGGGTGGTGAGCTTTCGATGATGAAGCGATAGGTCTGGGCCTCTGGTCCGCGGATCTCCAAGCCCTTGCCGCCGCCTGGGACGTCGTAGGAAACGAGGTTTTTCATCCCGTTCCGTTGTCCTACGGCTTCTACCTCATCCGTTCCACCTGAGAACGTAATGGCCGAGACCGCCGGCGACGAAGCCTTGGTGATCGACAGGATGTACGGATGGCTGCCGGTACCGCGGAAGAATTGCGTGTCTTTGCTTTTCCCTGCAGCAAAGAGTCCCCACACGCCGGAGAGGAAGTCCCCGGCCTGGCCGACGTCGGGGATCTCGAGATCGACGCTGCGTAGCCTCACGCCGCGCGTTTTCCCTTGGTGCGCTTCTCCCGCGTCCAGGCATCGAGCTCGGCGCGCGCATTGGCGCGGTAGTCGGCCTCGAGGTGCGCGCCGGTGACGGTGGTGAGCTCGAGGCGCGCGCCGTTCGGGTCGAAGAAGTAGATCGACTTCACCCAGCCGTCGTGGTCGAGCGGTCCCACGACCTCGACGCCGGCCGCTTGCAGGCGCTTGTGCGCCTTCTCGAGGTGCGCGAGCGACTCCACCTCGAGCGCCATGTGGTTGCACCAGCGCGGCGTGTTGGGCGAGGGCTCGGCGGCGATATCGTCGCCCAGGTCGAAGAACGCGAGCGAGCTGCCGTCGACCATCTCGAAGAAGATGTGCGCGAACTTCTCGACCCGCTCGCCGCTGGTGCCGACGTACTCGTCCTGGCGGATGAAATGCGTAAGCGGCAGGCCGAGCAGGTCCTCGTAGAAGTGGCGCGTCTCCTCGGCGTCGCGGCAGCGGTAGGCCCAGTGGTGCAGGCCGTGGATCGGGACGAACTTTTCCATCGGTGTTCCTTTACTTGGTCCCCACATGGAGCACCCTTCCTTGCCGGTCGCCCTCGTACATGCGCACCACCATGCCTTCCGGGTCGAAGCCGATGCGCCGGCCCTCGGCGAAGCCGTAGCTCGAGTCGACGCTGCCGAGCACGCCCTTGTAGCCGCGCGTGGCCTGCATCGCCTGGCGCACCTTCTCCTTGTCGGTGCTGCCGGCGCGGCGGATCGCATCGGCCGCCAGCATCACGCCGTCGTAGCCATAGCCCATCATGTTGTGCGGCTCTACGCCCATCTCCTTCGCGTAGCCGGCGACGAACTGCTTCACCTGCGGCTTGGCCGGGTCCCAGGCGTCGACGAACACGATGCCGTCGAGCAGGCCCTTGGCGACGCTCATGTAGACCGGGACGGCGAGGTTGTAATTGCCGATGAGCGGCGTCTTCATGGCGTGCTGGCGGTAGGCGCGCAGCACCAGCAGATTTTCCGGCGTGAGCAGCGTGGCGAGGAAGATGGCGTCCGCTTTCGCCGCGCGCACCTTCTGCATCTGCGCCTCGGCCGACTGGGCGCCGGACGGCAGCACTTCGTCCGCCACCAGCTCGAGCTTGTTCTTGTCGAACTCAGCCTTGAACGCTTTTGCGGTCGCCTGGCTGATCGCCGAGTTGTCCGAGACCAGCGCCACGCGCTTGTAGTTGCTGTGGCGCGCGTACGAGAGCAGGGTGGCGATCTGCGTCGAGGCGAGCGGGCCGGTCTGCCAGAAGTTCGGGTTCTGGACTTGCGTGGTGAGCGTATCGACGGTGAGCGAGGGCGCGAGGTGCGGCGTTTTCGTCTCGACGGTCACGGTCTGCGCCTGCAGCGCCGCCACGGTGTGCGTGAGCGACAGGATGAACGCCGCGCCCGCTTCCTCGAGCTTGCGCGCCGCGGTCGCCGACAGGTCGGGCTTCGACTGGTCGTCCTCGATCAACAGATCCACCTTGCGGCCGAGCACGCCGCCTTTTGCGTTCAGCTCCCTCGCCGCGTAGACCGCGCCCTGGGTGATCGGCTCCGACCAGGCCTTGGCGAAGCCGATGCGGTCGACGATCAGCCCGATCTTGATCGGCTCCTGCGCCGCGGCCGGCGCCGCGATGCCGAAGAGCGCTGCCGCCAACGCCACACCCAATGCCTTGATCATTTTTCCTCCGTGACCGTTGACAGCTGTTGTGACATCCCCTTGAGCGTACGCTCAAGCGCGGGATTGCTGTTGGCGATGCCGAATACATAGTGGTCCGGCCGCACGATCGCGGCGAGGCACTTCCAGCGCTCGAACCAGGGATGCAGGATGGGGTCGGGTTGCTGCGGCTTGACCACGACCCGCATGCCGCGGTTGCCGTCCTTCGGGAACAGCGTGCCGATGGCCGAATGCAGGCTCTCCGAGCGGAAGCCGCCCTCGAGCGGTGGAATCAGGTTCTGCCTCGGCTCGGTGACCACTTTGCCGCCGGCTTGCTCGAGCAGGCGCCGGTCGCGCTGGCGCGCCGCCTTCGGGTCGCGCTCGCCGATCACCTGGCCGATTTCCTTGATCACGGCGGTGAGCCGCTTTACGTGCTGCTTGCGCTCCTGCTCGTAGGTATCGAGCAGCTTGTCGGCGGCGTTGAGCGCGAGCACGTAATGCAGCTTCCAGCTCAGGTTGGCGACATCGCGCATTCCCTGGCACATGCCCTGGCCGGTGAACGGCGGCTGCTGATGCGCGGCGTCGCCCGCGATGAACACGCGGCCGCAGCGCCAATCGCGCGCCACCAGCGCGTGGAAGCGATAGGCCGCGGCGCGCCACAGCTCCGCATCCTCGGGCGTGATCCAGCGCGCGAGCAGCTTCCACGGATCGGGATTGGTCTCGCCGGGATGCAGCATCAGCTCCCAGCGCCGGTGCGCGCCGACGCCCACCAGGTAGGTGGAGGGGCGCGACGGCTCGCAGTACTGGATGCTGACCGGCGGCAATTTCGCCAGGCCGCGCTCGCTCACGCGCAGGTCGACCACCAGCCATTCCTGGTCGAACTGCAGGTCTTCGTATTCGATGCCGACCAGGTTGCGCACCGTGCTCGCCGCGCCGTCGCAGCCCACCACGTAGCGCACCGAGACGGGATCGCTCCCGCGCAGGTGCAGGCGGACATAGTCGTCCGCGAGGTCGAGCTTGAGCAGCTCTTCGTACCTGATCTCCGCGACCTCGCCGGCGCGCTTGCGCAGCAGCGCTTCCACCGGCGGCTGCTCGAACACCATGCTCGGCGGCCAGCCGAGCGGCCACGGCGGCGGCAGGGCGCCGAGCCGCTTGATCAGCTGGCCGTCGGCGCCGTAGTACTCCGAAGGGGTGAAGGGCGCGGTGTGCGGCGCGACCGCCCCGGCGACGCCGATGTCCTCGAATATGCGCATCACTTCATGATCGAGCGCGAACGCACGCGGCCGGTCGTAGATCCTGCGGCTGCGCTCGATCGCCAGCGTGCGCACGCCCAAACTGCCGAGCAGCGCGGCGCAGGTCGCGCCCACCGGGCCGAGCCCGATCACCGCCACATCGAAGCTATGATTCATCTAACGCAAGCATGCCATTCAAACCGCCTCCGCTCGCCTGTGATTCGCATTGCCACGTTTTCGGCCCGGCGGCGAAATTCCCTTACGACCCGAAGGCCGCTTACGTACCCAACGACGCGCCGTTCGAGGATTTGCAGGAATTACACGCGCGCCTCGGGCTGCAAAGAGCCGTCATCGTCCACGCGAGCTGCCACGGCCCCGATATGCGCGTCACGCTGGATGCTATCGCGCGGTCCGGCGGGAGGTACCGCGGCACCGCGATTATCGATCCTTCCGTCACCGAGAAGGACTTCGAGCGCATGCACAAGGGCGGCATCCGCGGCGTGCGCTTCAACTTCGTGCGCCACCTCGGCGGGCGCCCGGACATGGGCTTCTTCAACAATACGGTCGAGCGCCTGAAGCGCCTGGGCTGGCACCTCATCCTGCACCTCGACTCGGTCGACCTGGTGGAGTTCGAAAGCACCTTCCGCAGCCTGCCGGTGCCGTTCGTCATCGATCACATGGGGCGGGTGAAGGCGGCGGATGGCCTCGGCCAGCCAGCCTTCCGGATTCTTCTCGATTGCCTGAAGCAGAAAAATGCCTGGGTGAAGATCTGCGGCGCCGAGCGTGTCTCCTCCGAGGGCCCGCCATTCACCGACGCGGTGCCGTTCGCGCAGGCGCTGATCGCCGTGGCGCCCGATCGCGTGCTGTGGGGCACCGACTGGCCGCACCCCAACGTGAAGTGGATGCCCGACGACGCTGCGCTGCTCGAGCTGTTTCCGCTGATGGCGCCCGACCCCGCGTTGCAGAAGCGAATCCTGGTGGATAATCCCGCGCGACTTTACGGCTTCTAGCAAGGACCCGATGAAAATCTGCCGCTTCGACGACAACCGCGTGGGCGTAGTGCGCGGCGACCAGGTGTACGACATTACCGCTACCGCGGGCGAGGCGCTCGTACCGTCGGTGCCCTCCAATCTGGAAGGGTTGCCGAAAAAACCGCTGGCGGGCGTTCGCCTGCTGTCACCGGTGAAGAATCCCGGGAAGATCATCGCCGCGCCGGTGAACTACAAGGCGCACATCGAGGAGATGAAGAAGGCCAACATCTCCCCCGGCTTCAACATCTGGGACATCGAGAAGGCCGGGCTCTTCCTCAAGGCCACCTCGTCGCTGGTCGGGCCGTCGCAGGGCATCGAGCAGCGCTTTCTCGACCGGCGCACCGACCACGAGGTCGAGCTGGTATTTGTGATCGGCAAGACCGCTTCTCGCGTCAGCAGAGAGAAAGCGCTGTCGCATGTCGCCGGCTACTGCCTCGGCCTCGACGTGACAGTGCGCGGCAGCGAGGACCGCAGCTTCCGCAAATCGATGGACAGCTACACCGTGCTCGGCCCCTGGCTCACCACGGCGGACGAGATCCGCGATCCGCAGAACGTGCAGATCACGCTGCGCCAGAACGGCGAGGTGCGCCAGGACACCAGCACCTCCGACATGCTGTGGGACGTGGCGCGCCTGATCGAATTCGCCACCACGTTCTACACCCTGCATCCCGGCGACGTGTTCTTCACCGGCACGCCGCAGGGCGTGAGTCCGATCCGTCCGGGGGATAGACTAGTCGCTTCGAGTCCCGAACTCGGTTCAATGGAAGTTCTGGTCCGCGCACATGGCTAAGATCATCGGTGGAATCGGCACGTCCCACGTACCCACCATCGCCATGGCGTTCGACAAGGGCAAGCAGCAGGACCCGGACTGGAAGCCGCTGTTCGCGGGCTACGAGCCGGTGGCGAAGTGGCTGGCGGAGAAGAAGCCCGACGTGCTGTTCTTCTGCTTCAACGACCACGCCACCACGTTCTTCTTCGACCACTACCCGACCTTCGCGCTCGGCGTGAGCGACGAATATCGAATTGCCGATGAGGGCCTGGGCGCGCGGCCCATCCCGCGCCTCAAGGGCCATGCAAAGCTGTCGCGGCACATCGCCGGCTCGCTGGTGAACGACGAGTTCGACCTCACCATCTTCCAGGACCTGCCGCTCGACCACGGCCTGCATTCGCCGCTGACCATGATGTGGCCGAAGACGCCCGACTGGCCGGGCGCGGTCATTCCGCTGGTAGTCAACGTGCTGCAGCATCCGTTGCCGAAGCCCAAGCGCTGTTACGCGCTGGGCAAGGCGATTCGCAAGGCGGTCGAGTCGTACCCGGAAAACCTGAAAGTGGCGATGGTCGGCACCGGCGGCCTGTCGCACCAGATGATCGGCGAGCGCGCCGGCTTCAACGACGAAGCCTGGGACCGCGAGTTCCTCGACCTGATCGGGCGCGACCCGGAGCGCCTGGCGAGCATGACGATCGAGGACTTCATGCGCCGCGGCGGCAATGAAGGCGCCGAGGTGATCATGTGGCTCATCATGCGCGGCGCGCTCGACGCGCGCGTGAAGACGGTGCACCAGAACTACTACCTGCCCATGACCACCGCCATGGCGGTGGCGCTGTTCGAATGAACCCAAAAATGGGGACGTACCCCATTTTCCTGCAGGCTGCGTCGCTCGGCATTGGAAAATGGGGTACGTCCCCATTTTTTGCTTTTGGCTAGGTATGTCTTCGATCTGGAGCGAAGCTCGCGGGGCCTGCGGCTCAATCGGTTTCTGCACGGCTTGACCTCGAAGGACAATCGCGCGCTATTCCTGTCGAACCCCGAGGCGGCAATGCAGGAGTTGAACGAAAAAGAAAAGGACATGGTGCGCCGCCTCGACTGGAAGGCGATGCAGGACTACGGCGCGAGCTTTTTCTGCCTCGAGAAGCTGGCGCGCACCAGAGGCGTATCCAACCCGGAGATGGTGGCACACTTCCGCGGCGAGTCGCTCGAGCAGTTCCTCAAGACCCGGCGGGTTCCGGGCGCGCGATGAAGCTGAAGACGCTGATCGGCGACTATCCGGTCACCAAGCAGTTCCGCACGCACACCGACCGCTTCGAGCTCGGCCAGTACCAGGGCAGCGTGGCGACCGCGTTCAAGCGCGTGGTGCGCAACTTCGAGTTCGACGTCGCCGAGATGGCGATCATGACGTTCCTGGTGGCGAAGGCGTTCAACAAGCCCTATCGCTTGCTTCCTTTCGTGGTCATGGCTCGCTATCAGCATCCTTATCTGGTCACGACCAAAACACTTTCTCCGAAAGAGCTTGAAGGTAAGCGCGTCGGAGTTCGCTCCTACTCAGTCACGACGGGTGCCTGGATCCGCGGCATCCTGGCCGAGGACTACGGCGTCGATCTCTCACGCATCCAGTGGGTGACGTTCGAGGAAGCGCATGTCGCCGAGTTCAAGGACCCACCCAACGTACAGCGCGCTGCCGCCGGCAAGGACATCAACGCGATGCTGCTCGCGGGCGAGATCGACGCGGCGATCCTCGGCGCGATTCCGACCGATCCGCGGCTGCAGCCGGTGATTCGCGATCCGGAAGCGGCCGGCAGGAAGTGGGGCGAGAAGCACGGCGCGATCCAGCTCAACCACCTGGTCGGCGTGAAGAACACGGTGTCGAAGGCGACCGCGGACGAGATCTACGCTTTGCTGCTGGACAGCAAGAAAGCCGCAGGCAATCCGCCGATGCTGCCGCACGGGCTGGATGCGAACCGGCGCAACCTGGAGGTCGCCATCGACTGTGCGTATACGCAGAAGATGATTCCAAGACGATTCTCGGTGGAAGAGCTCTTCGAATAGGTCAACCTGGTCGTCAGCCGCGCGTTCCTCGTAGAATCATTGTCATGAGCCAAGCGCAGGAAGTGATCGAAGCACCGCTCTCAAGCGAAGAGCTTGCGGCCCGCTATCGCGCGCTTTGCGATGACCCGTACTACGCGAACCTGCCCGGAAAGATAGAGCTGGATCTCTGGGGCCGCATGGTCATGACGCCGCCCAGCTTCTATCACGGTGTCATCCAGGGTCGTCTGTGCCGCAGTCTTCTGACGCTGGGCGGTGAAGTCGTAGTAGAAGCGCCCGTAGTGACGCCAATCGGGTTGTTCGTCGTCGATGTAGCCTGGGCGAGCGCTCATTTCATGGCCACGCATGGTCTGGAGACGCCGCTGCTCCGCTCTCCCGAGATCTGTATCGAGGTGGTTTCACCTTCAAACTCAGCCAAGGAGTTGCGCGAAAAGAGAGACGCGTATCTCGCCTCCGGCAGCGAAGAGGTCTGGTTCGTCTATCTGCGGTCGAAACGATGTGAGTTCCACGGCCGGCAAGGTCCGCTAGCGCGTTCGCAGTACGCAGTCGACCTGACGGACATCTTCAGCTAGGTTTGCACCGAGGAGGAGGTTACCAATGAGAACACTGCTGGCAGCCCTGTTGGCTGCGCCGTTCATTGCATGCGCGCAATCGTATCCGGCCAAGCCGGTGCGCATCATCGTGCCGTTCGCGCCGGGCGGCGGCTCGGATCTCGCCGGGCGTCTGGTGGCGGCGAAGCTTTCCGAGCGCCTGGGCGCGCAGTTCATCGTCGACAACCGCCCCGGGGCCGGCAGCAACCTCGGCGCCGAGCTCGCGGTGAAGGCGCCCGCGGACGGCTACACGCTGCTGCTGATTTCGGCGAGCTACACGGTCAACCCGAGCGTCTACAAGCTCAGCTTCGACCCGCTGAACGACATCACGCCGATCATCCAGATCTCCGGCGGGCCTTACGTCGTGGCGGTGCATCCGTCGGTGCCGGCGAATACGCTCGCGGAATTCGTGGCGCTGGTGAAAAAGCAGCCCGACAAGTACGCCTACGGCTCGTCCGGGAACGGCAGCATCATGCACGTGGCGAGCGAGTATTTCCTCGATGCCGCGAAGATCAAGGTGCTGCACATTCCTTACAAGGGCACCGGCCCGGCGGTGCAGGACACCATCGGCGGCCAGGTGCAGCTCGTATTCGGCGCAGTGCCGGTCACCCTGCCGCACGTGAAGGCCGGGCGCCTGCGCGCGCTTGCCGTGACCACCAGCAAGCGCATTGCCGCGGCGCCGGATCTGCCCACGGTCGAGGAAGTCGGCTATCCCGGCTACGAGGTGACCAACTGGCACGGCCTGGTCGGGCCGAAGGGCTTGCCGCGTGACATCGTTGCGCGCCTGAACAAGGAAATCGGCGAGGTGGTGAAAGGCGACGAGATGAAGAAGAACCTGGTCGCCGAGGGCCTCGAGCCGGCGGGCGGCTCGCCCGAGCGCTTCGGCGAGATCCTGAAGAACGAAATGGCGCGCTGGGCGAAGGTCGTGCAGCAGGCCGGGATCAAGGTGGACTGACCATGCTGAAGAGACTGATCGTCCTGGCGCTATGGCTGCCCGCGTGGGCGCTCGCGCAGAGCTATCCGACCAAGCCGGTGCGTATCGTGCTGCCGTTCGGCCCGGGCGGCGTGGCCGACATCACCACGCGCACCATCGCGCCGAAGATGAGCGAGGGCCTCGGCCAGCAGGTGGTGGTCGAGAACATGCCCGGCGCCGGCGGCATCCGCGCCGCCGAGACCGTGGCGCGCGCCGAGCCCGACGGCCACACGCTGCTGCTGCTCACCAACGGCAACGCGGTGAGCCAGGCGCTGTTCAAGTCGCTGCCGTACGACCCGGTCAACGACTTCGCCATGATTTCCACCGTCGGCTACTTCAGCATGGTGATCGTCACCGGCGCGAACTCGAAGTACAAGACGCTGCAGGAAGTGATCGCCGCGGCGAAGCAGAACCCGGGCAGGCTGAACATCGGCACCATCACTCCCGGCGGCACGCAGCACCTGGCGGGCGAGCTGTTCCGCTCGAGCTCGGGGATGGATGCGCTGGTCGTGCCCCACAAGACCACCGGCGAGGTCGTGATCGGCGTGCGCAACGGCAACCTCGACGTCGGCGTCGACTTCATCGCGCCGCTGATCTCCGGCATCAAGTCCGGCGATCTGCGCGCGCTCGCGGTCACTGCGGGCAAGCGCCAGCCGCAGCTGCCGGACGTGCCGACCGCGCAGGAGGCCGGCGTCAAGGGCTACGACGTTGCTTCGTGGAACGCGCTCGCGGCGCCGGCGAAGACCCCGCGCGCGGCGATCGACCGCGTGCACCAGGAGCTGGTGAAGGCGCTCGCCACGCCCGAGGTGCAGAAGCGCTTCGCCGAGCTCGGCGTCGACGGCCGCCCCAGCACGCCCGAGCAGCTGCGCGAGTTCTTCGTCAGTGAGTCGAAGCGCTGGAGCCAGGTCGTGGAGTCGGCGAAAATTCCAAAGCAGTAAACGCCGGCTCGCAGTCCCAGGGCACCTGGGCGCCGGCGACGAACGCGATCTCCCAGGGATGACCGAGCACCGGCGCGTACGCCGGGCGCTCGGCGCGCACGCCCGCGTCCCATTCGGCCATCTCCCGCGCTTCGGCGGCGTCGAGGCGAAAGCTGAAGCCGTAGCCCGTGCGGCCGTCGAGCGTGACCACGCGCGCCACCAGCGCTTCCTGCCCGGTCAGCAGGCGCATCGAATGCACGTGAACCCGGCTCAGACCGGCAGTCAAATGAGGGGACTCAGCCCGCTGCGCGTGACGCGGCCGTGCAGCTCGCGGCCGAGCGCCTGCTCGCAGAATTCCGCGGTCTCGAGCAGGCGCTCGGTATCGATGCCGGTATCGATGCCCATCGACTCGAACAGGCTCACCAGGTCCTCGGTGCACACGTTGCCGGTGAAGCCGCCGCCGTACTTCACCTTCGCCGGGTGCCCGCCGACGCCGCCGAACGAGGAATCGAAGTGGCGCACGCCGGCTTCGAACGCCGCGACGTAGTTCACCAGCCCCGTGCCGCGCGTGTCGTGGAAGTGGGCGATGGGAACAATGGGCTTTTCAATCCTCTCGAACATCTTCCGCACCGAAACCGGAGTCGCCATGCCGGTGGTATCGCCCAAAGCGGTGTGCGTTACCCCCAGCTCGGCGAACCTCTGCACGTCCGCGATCACCGACCCGGCGTCGACCTTGCCCTCGAACGGGCAGCCGAAGGCGACCGAAACCGTGCCGACCATGCGGAAGCGGCCGTTCGCCGCCGCCACCATCGCGGCGATGTTCTGCCACTGCTCGGCGCGCGTGCGGTTGAGGTTCTTCTGCGTGTGCGCCTCGGTGGCCGAGACCAGCAGGCTGATCTCGTTCGCGCCGTACCCCGCGTCGAGGTCGGCGAGGGCGCGCTCCACGGCTTTGACGTTGGCGCACGTAGCTTTGTAATACACCCCGGGCGTTCGCTGAAGCGTCCGGAGGAGTTCGCTCGCGTCAGCGAATTGCGGCACCACTTTCGGGTTCGAATAGGAGGTCGCTTCCACGCGCGCAAAGCCCAGCGCGGCGAAGCGTTCGACCAGCGCGCGCTTGGTGGCGGTCGGGATGAAGCCGGGCTCGTGCTGCAGGCCGTCGCGCGCGAAGCATTCGCAAAGGGTCACCGCTGACATCGTTGACATAATCAACTATCGTGGTTTACCGTGTCAACGGCCATGGCGACGCGTATCGAACCCCGGGATCCGTTGACGCAGGCGCAGGGGGTCGAGCAGGGCTACGCGCAGACCGCGCGCCGCTGGCCGTCGCAGCCGCTGGTGCGCCGGCCGCACGGCGTGGCCGAGCTCTCCGGTCCGAGGGACCTCGCGCACAAGCTGCCGCCGGTCAAAGGCGATCTGGCGGGCTACGGCGCCAAGCGCGCGCTCGGCCAGCTCGCGCGCCTGCGCATCCGCGTGCTGGACGAGGACGGCGCGCCGCTGCCGGGCACGGTGGTCGAGGTCTGGCACTGCAACTCGGCCGGCAAGTACATCCACCCCAACGACACGCACGACGCGCCGGTCGATCCCAATTTTTACGGCGCCGCGCGCCTGCTCACCGGCGACACCGGCCTGATCGAGCTGCGCACCATCAAGCCCGGCGCCTACCCGGTGCCCGATACCGGCGGCTGGTGGCGCCCGCCGCACGTGCATCTTTCCGTGTGGGGCCGCGTGTGGCTCTCGCGCCTGGTCACGCAGATGTTCTTTCCGGGCGAGCCGCTCAACGAAGCAGACGCGATCCTCAATGCGATCCGCGACCCGGGCGCGCGCGAGCGCTGTGTTGCGCGCCTGGTGCCGTCCAAGGGGAATGAAATGATCTTCGAGCACCAGCTCGTGGTGCGCGGGCGCAAGGGCGCGGCGGTGCTGCCGTGAGCCGCCTGGTTCCCACCGCCGAGATGACGCTGGGGCCGTTCTTCCCGCGCGAGTTCGCGCAAGGGGCGAACGACCTGGCCGGAGATTTTTCCGCCGCCATCGAGATCACGGGGCGCGTGACCGAGCTCGACGGCAAGCCGCTCGACAACGTGATCCTCGAGATCTGGCAGGCCGACGCCGCCGGACGCTTCGACAATCCGGGATTCTCCGGCTGGGGGCGCGCAGCGACCGACGCGCAGGGCGTCTACCGCTTCCGCACCCTCCGGCCCGGCGCGGCGCAGGGCCGCGCGCCGCACGTCAACTTCCTGATCCTGTACTCGGGCCTGATGCGGCAGCTCCAGACCGTCATGTTCTTCAGCAATGCGTCCGATCCGGTGCTCGCAGTTGTAAAGGCCAAAGACCGGCTGATTGCGAAGCCCGACGGGCCCAACCGCTACCGCTTCGACATCCGCCTGCGCGGCGGCGAAGAAACCCCGTTCTTCGATGACTGAGATCAAGGACCTGATCTCCTACCAGCTGCACACGGTGGCCAACCTGCTGTCGCGCGGCGCGGAGCTGCGCTACCGGCGCGAGTTCGGCGTGAGTCTGTGGGAGTGGCGCACCATCGCGCTGCTCGGCGCGAGCGACGATCCGCAGTCGCTCGGCGACCTCGCGCGCGCCGCGGGCATCGACAAGAGCCAGATGAGCCGCGTGGTATCCGGGCTTGCCAAGCGCAGGCTGGTGATGCGCGACGCCAACGATGCGGACGGCCGCGGCGTGCACCTGCGGCTGAGCAAGACGGGGCGCAAGCTCTACGGCGGCCTGATCGGCGCCGCCGCCGAGCGCGATGCCGCCTTCCGCCGCTGCCTGACCTCGAGCGAGAAGCTGGTGTTCGAGAAGGCGCTCGCCAAGCTCGCCGGCCAGGCGCGCGAGTTCATCCAGCAGGAGAAGAAGTGAAGACCCGGATCACCGAGCTGCTCGGCATCGAGCACCCGATCTTCCAGGCCGCGATGAGCTGGGCGTCGTCCAATGCGCCGCTGGTGATCGCGGTGTCGAACGCCGGCGGCATGGGCGTGCTCGGCGCCGGGCCGCTCAGGCCGGAAGACTTCAAGAAGATATTGGTCGAGATCCGGAAGGGAACGAGCAAGCCGTTTGGGGTGAACATTCCGCTGAACGGGACCCGGGCCAAGGAGCTGCTGGACATCGCGTTCGAACACCGCATTCCGGTGATGGTCGCGTCCCAAGGCGGGCCGCGCGAGCAGATGCCGCGCTTCCACGCCATCGGCACCAAGTGGCTGCATGTGGTGGCGTCGGTCGAGCATGCGAAGAAGGCCGAGGCCGCCGGCGTCGATGCGCTGGTGGTGGACGGCGCGGAAGCGGGCGGGCATCCGCCACCCAACCAGGTCGGCACCATCGTGCTGGTGCGCCGCGTGGTGCGCGCAACGAGGTTGCCGGTGGTGGCGAGCGGCGGCGTCGCCGACGGCGCCGGAATCGCCGCGCTGCTCGCGCTCGGCGCCGAGGCGGTACAGCTCGGTACGCGTTTCATCGCCACGCCCGAAGCCAGCGTGCACGAGAACTACAAGCGCGCGGTGCTCGCGGCGGACGTGCACGACACCTGCCTGGTCGGGCCGGCAGCGCTCCCGATCCGGCAACTGAGGAATGCGTTCACGCAGAAGTTCCAGGCCGCGCCGACGCAGGAGCGCGAGGCGCTGTTCAAGGAATCGTCGCTCAAGAAGGCCGCGCTGGAAGGCGACGTCGAATGGGGCAAGGTCGAAGCCGGGCAGAGCGCCGGGCTGATCGACGACATCCTGCCCGCCGCGGAAATCATGAGGCGCCTGGTGCAGGAGCTCGAGCAGGCGCGCAAAAGGCTGGCTTCCCTATGACACTGCTCACCGAGAATCGCGGCGCGGTCCGCATCCTGACGATGAACCGCCCGGAAAAGCGCAACGCCCTCAATTCCGAGCTCACCCAGGGATTGCTCGACGCCTTGCGCGCCGCCGACGCCGACGAGTCGGTGGGCGCGATCGTGCTCACCGGCGCGGGGCAGGGCTTCTGCGCCGGCGCCGACCTGACCGAGTTCAAGGACCTGCAGGCCGGTGTGGCGGCGGAGAACCGCGCCGAGCTCACGATGCAGCTCCACCTCGTGTTTGCCAGGATATCCAAACCGATCGTCAGCGCCATCAATGGCCACGCCATGGGTGGCGGCGCCGGCCTTGCGATCGCCGCGGACCTGGCGGTGATGGCCGACAGCGCGAAGCTCGGCTACCCCGAGGCGAAGCACGGCATCGTCGCCGCGATCGTGATGGCGAACCTGGTGCGGCAGGTGGGGCGCAAGGCGGCGTTCGAGCTGGTGGCGCTCGGCGAGCCGATCGATGCGCCGCGGGCTTTGCAGTTGGGCATGGTCAACAGGGTTGTGCCTCTTTCGCAGGTTCTTGCTGAAGCCATCTCGTTGGCGGAGAAGCTGGCATCGGTAAAGCGGCCGGCAATGGCCGAAACCAAGCGCCTGTTCCACGAGGTCGCCGACCTCGCGCTCGCGCCGGCGCTCGAGCGCGGGCGCGATACCAACAAGCGCATGCGCAACTTCGCGCAGCTCAACAAGAAATGAAGCCACTCGACGGGCTCCTGATCCTTGATCTTTCGCGCGTGCTGGCGTGCCCGTTCGCCTCGATGATCCTCGCCGAGCTCGGCGCGCGCGTGATCAAGGTCGAGCAGCCGGGCAGCGGCGACGAGACGCGCAGCTTCGAGCCGCAGCTCGAGAAGGACAGCGCGTACTACTTCGCCTGCAATCGCTCCAAGGAGTCGATCACCGTCAACCTGCGCTCCGAGGAGGGCAAGACGCTGATCCGCAGCCTCGCGGAAAAGGCCGACGTGGTACTGGAGAATTTTCCGGTCGGCACGCTTGGACGCTATGGGTTGGACTATTCGATCCTGTCGTCGCTGAATCCACGGCTGATTTATGTGTCCTGCACCGGCTTCGGCCAGAACGGGCCCTACGCGGAGAAGAAGGGCTACGACACGGTGTTCCAGGCGATGGGCGGCATCATGAGCCTGACCGGCGAGCGTGGCGGCGGCCCGGTCAAGCCGGGGCTGCCGGTGGCGGACCTCAGCTCCGGTTTGTGGATCGCGATCGCCATCCTCGCCGCGCTGGCCGGCCGAACGCGCACCGGCAAGGGAAGCTACGTCGATTTCTCGATGCTCGACGGACAAGTGTCGCTGCTGACGCTCGCGGCCGCGCGCTATTTCGCCCTGAACGAAGTTCCGCCGCGGCTTGGCACCGAGCATCCCGGGCGCGTGCCTTCAGCCACTTTCCGCTGCAAGGACGGCAAGTACGCGCACATCACCGCGAGCGACCAGCACTGGGCGCCGCTGTGCACGGCGCTGGGCATCGAGGAATGGGGCAAGGCCTTCCCCGAGAATTCGACTCGGGTGGAAAAGCGCGACGCGGTGATGGCCACGCTCACGGAGAAGATTAGCCAGATCGAGAGAGCAAGACTGCTTGCCCTGCTCGACGAGGTCGACGTACCCATCGGCCCGGTGAACGACGTTGCCGAGATCCTCAACGACCCGCACGTACGCGCGCGCAAGCTGATCGGCAGCTTCGACTATGCCGGCGTAGGCGAATTCAAGGCGCTCGCGATTCCGTACAAGTTCCTCGGCTGGGACAACCCCGAGATCGGCCGCCCGCCGGCGCTCGGCGAGCACACCGAGAGCGTACTCGGGGAGCTGCTCGGCCTGTCAAGGGACGACGTCGTAAAACTGAGGACTGCAAAGGCGGTATGACGATCGAGCTCAAGATCCTCGAGGGCGGGGTCGCGATGATCGCGCTCGATCGCCCGGAGGTGCGCAACGCGCTCAACCTGGAGATGTGCAACGAGCTGATCGAAACGCTTGGGCGCATTTCCGCTGACCCGGCGATAAGGCTGGTATTCATCCGCGGAAACGGCCCGCAGTTCTGCGGCGGCGCGGACCTCAACGAGCGCAAGGGCAAGAGCGAGCAATGGATCCGCGAGCGCCGCATGCGCGCGTTCGCCGCGTACGGCGCACTCGAAGCGCTGCCGATGCCTTGCGTGGCGCTGGTTCACGGCGCGGTGATCGGCTCGGGTGTGGAGATCGCGGCCGCGTGCGATTTCATCGTCGCCACGCCGGGCGCGACGTTCCGCACGCCCGAGGCGCAGCGCGGCACGGTCGGCGCCACGCAGCGCCTGCCGCGCATCCTCGGCAAGCGCCTGGCGAAGGACCTGATGTTCACCGGCCGGGCATTGACCGCCGAAGAGGCCAGAGTTGCCGGCCTGGTCGCCCGGGTGGTGGAAGATCTCCACAAGGAAGCAACCGTCATCGGCGAAGCCATCCTCGGAGCGCCGCCGCTGGCGCTCAGGCTGGCGAAGCGCACCATCGACCGGAGCATCGAGCTGGATCCGGCTGGCGCGCTCCAGGCGGAGATCGAGGCGATCGAGGAGCAGCTCGCCGCGGGCCAGTGGATGGGCAAGGCGTGAGCTGGGCCGAGCAGACGCTGGGCCAGGTGCTCGCGCGCCAGGCCGGAGAGCGCGGGTTGCAGGAGGCCCTCGTCACGCAGAGCGGCCGCTTCACTTACCACCAGCTCTTTACCAAGGCAAAGGAAGCCGCAGGATCGCTGCAGGCGCTCGGCATCGGCAAAGGCGACCATGTCGGCATCCTGATGGGGAACGACGAGCACTGGCTGTCGCTATTCTATGGCGCGGCGCTCATCGGCGCGGTCACGGTGCCGGTCAACACGCGCTTCAAGAGCGCCGAGATCGCGTTCTGCCTGAAGCAGGCCGATTGCAAGCTGCTGGTTTACGCCGAGCGCTTTCTCGATATCGACTTCGGCGCGATGGTGCGCGAAGCGGGGTTCGGGAACGCGGTGCGCTTGCAGGAGCTTCCGCAGGGGCCGTACCAGTCGCGAAGCGTGCTGCCGCAGGACCTCCTGCTGATCCAGTTCACCTCGGGCACCACCGCGTACCCGAAGGGCGCGATGCTCACGCACGACAACATGCTGCGCAACGCCTGGGCCTCGGGCACGCGCGTCGGTATTCGCGCCGAGGATCGCTACTTCAACTGCCGGCCGTTCTTCCACGTTGCCGGCACCACGCTGTCCGCGCTGATGTCGCTCGTGTTCGGCGCCTGCCTGGTCACGCTGCCGACCTTCGAGGCCGGCGCCGCGCTCGAGATGATGGAGCGCGAGCGCTGCACGCTGATCTCGGGCAACGACACGCTGTTCCAGATGCTGATGGGCCACGCCGATTTCTCGCGGCGCAAGCTGAGCCTGCGCGGCGGCTGGTCGGCCGCCGGCCCGGAGACCATGCGCGCGATCATCGACCGCATGGGCTGCAAGACGATCTGCGCCGCGTACGGCCTGTCGGAAGCTTCGCCCAATGTGGTGATGAGCGACTGGCGCGATCCGGAGCAGCTGCGCGTGCAGGGACTCGCCTTGCCTCATCCCGGGGTCGAGATCAGGATTTCCCCTGAAAACGAGATTCAGGTGCGCGGCTGGAGCATCATGCGCGGCTACGTCAACAACCCCGAGGCCACTGCCAAGGCGTTCACCGCCGACGGCTGGCTGCGGACCGGCGACCTCGGCAGCCTGACGCCCGACGGGCGCCTGCGCATGACCGGGCGCCTCAAGGACGTGTTCCGCGTCGGCGGCGAAAACGTCGCGCCGGCGGAAGTGGAGGAAGTGCTGCTGGCGCATCCGGCGGTGCAGACTGCGCAGGTGATCGGCGTGCCGGATGCGCGCCTGGGCGAAGTGGGATTTGCCTACGTCACGCTGAAGGCTGAAATTTCGGCTTCTGAAAAAGAATTGCTCGAATGGTGCAAGGGGCGCTGCGCCAACTTCCGCGTGCCGCGCTACCTTCGCATCGTCAAGGACTTCGAGTCGATCGGCATGACCGCGAGCGGCAAGGTGCAGAAGACCAAGCTGCGCGAGCACGCGCTGCGCGAGCTCGAGCAGTGAAGCTGCGCGGCGCCGACGTGCTGGCGCGCGCGCTTGTCGCGGGCGGCGTGCGCAACGTATTCACGCTGTCGGGCAATCACGTGATGCCGGTATTCGACGCCGCGCTCGATGCGAAGCTCAACCTGATCCACGTGCGGCATGAAGCCGCCGCGGTGCACATGGCCGACGCGTGGGGCCGGCTCACCGGCGAGCCGGGTATCGCGCTGGTCACCGGCGGTCCCGGCCACGCCAACGCGCTCGGCGCCCTCTATACCGCGCTTGCCGCCCAGTCGCCGATGGTGCTGATCTCCGGCCACGCGCCGCTCGACGAGCTCGGCAAAGGCGCGTTCCAGGAAATGCCGCAGGCCGCGCTCGCCAGGCCGCTGACCGTCGCTTCGTGGACCGCAAAGTCCGCGCACACGATCGGCCGGGACGTCGCACGCGCGCTGTGGGAGGCGCGCAAGGGGCCGGTGCACCTCAGCGTGCCGAACGATGTGCTCGACGCGATGACCGCTTCGAGGGTGTTCAGGGTGAGACGTAAAACCTATCGCCCGCGGAAAGCGCCGGGCGCGCTGCTCAAAGCAAAGCGGCCGCTGGTCATCGCCGGGCCGGGCGCCATGCGGCGTCTGCCGAGCACCGAATTTCCGGTGATCGGGATGGAAAGCCCGCGCGGCGTGAACGACCCGAGCCTGGGCAAGCTGGCCGAGATCCTGGCGAAGGCCGACGTCGTGCTGCTGCTCGGCAAGCCGCTCGACTTCACGCTCAGGTTCGGCAAGGCGTTTGCGAAAGGTTGCCGCATCTCGAGCGTCGACGGCATCGTCGAGCTCCCTGAGCCGGACGATTCCCAAAAAGGCTGGTTCGACGAGGTGCGCGCCGCGCTCGCTTACCGGCCAGCGGTGTGGAACGACATCCAGGATGCGCGTCACCCGGTGGTCGTCTGCCGCGAGGTGCAGAAGTTGCTCGATGCGCCCAATGCAATCTTCGTTGCCGACGGCGGCGAGTTCGGCCAGTGGGCGCAAGCCTGCCTGCGCGCGCCGCGCCGCGTGATCAACGGCGTGGCCGGCTCGATCGGCTCGGCGCTGCCGTTCGCGGCGGCGGCGAAGGTGGCCTATCCCGATGCGCCGGTGGTCGCGTTGCTGGGCGACGGCACGCTCGGCTTCCATTTGTCGGAGATCGACACGGCGGTGCGCTGCGGGTTGTCGTACGTCGCGGTGGTCGGCAACGACGCATGCTGGAACGCCGAGTATCAGATCCAGCTGCGTGCCTACGGCGCGAATCGTGCGCATGGCCTGGATCTGTTGCCGACACGCTATGGAGCGGTGGTGGCAGCGCTCGGTGCGCATGGAGAAGATGTTGTTGAGGCAAATGAACTACAGCCAGCGCTGCAGCGCGCCGTGGCGTCGAAGAAGCCTGCCCTGGTCAACGTGACGATCGACCGTGTGGCGGCGCCGCGCTACTGAAGCGGTCGTTCTGGCGCTCCTGGCGGGGTCGGCGCATGGGCAGAACTGCCCGCCGGTGAATCCCGAGCAGCAGAAGTTGAAGGAGCAGGAATGCCGCGCGGCAGGCGGCGAGTGGTCGCGCTTCGGCGTGCACGACCACTTGTGCGGCATCTACAGCTGCGCCGAGCGCACGAAGGATGCGGGCAAGCCGTGCCGCAACCGCGCCGACTGCCAGCACCTATGCGTCACCAGCGCCGCACAGCCGCAGATCGGCGCCGAAGTCGTCGGTCAGTGCACCGCGGTGAAGACCAGCTTCGGCTGCTTCACCCATGTCGACGGCGGCCGCATCGTCGGCCGCGTCTGCGTCGACTGAATTCGGGGTCAGGGTCGCAACTCGTTTTTACGTACGTGAAAACGAGTTGCGACCCTGACCCCAGAATTCGAGCAGCAGCTCGCTGGTGCGCGCCGATTGCTCCTGCTGCACCCAGTGGCCGGCGCCGGGCACGAGGTGGCAGCCCAACATGCGCGTGCAGGCGGCGGACTGCATGCGCTCGAAGTCGCCGGGCTTCTGATAGATCCCCCAGTCGGACGCGCCGGCGATGTACATCGACGGCACGTCGATCGTGCGGCCGGCGAGCGCGCGCAGCGGCGCCGAGTGCTCGGCGCTGGTGGTGCAGCGATACCAGTTCAGTCCGCCCTGGAAACCGTTGGTCCCGAACGCGTCGGCATAGACCGAGAGCTCTTCATCGGTGAGCCAGGCAGCCGCGCGCGCTGGCGGATGCGGTGCCACGGTCTGCGCCATGTTCTCCCCGAGGCGCATCACGTAGTAAGTCGGCAGCTTGGCGAGCTCGGCGGCGCTCCACGAAGCGAGCGGGTAGGGCTTGTTGTCCGGCCAATCCGCGCTCTTCATGTGGTAGTAGGCGCGCAGGAAGGCGGCAAGGCCTTGAGGGCAGCGGCGCATGTCGGCGTCCGCTTCGGGCGTCGAGTAGTACCACTGGTAATGCTTGCGGCCGAGCGCGGCCAGCTGGTCGTGAATGCGGGGATCGGTCGGCCTCGCCGGCGGGCCGCCGAACGGCGCGCTCATCAGCACCACCGAGCGGAACACATCGGGACGCGTGAGCGCGCAATACGCGGCGAGCGGCGAGCCGAAGTCGTGGCCCACCACGTGACTGTCCTTGATGTGAAGGCGGGAAAGCAGCGCGACGCAGTCCTGCACCAGATCGAGCATGCGGAAAGACGCCACGTCGCTCTCGTCCCAGCCGGTGGTGCGGCCATAGCCGCGCAGGTCCGGCGCAAGCACGTGATAGCCGGCGTCGGCGAGCGCCGGGATCACCCTGCGCCAGCTATAGGCGAGCTCCGGGAATCCGTGCAGCAGCAGCACGCAGGGCTGGCCCGGCTTGCCGGCCTCCAGCACGTGCACGGTGAGGCCGTTGACGCCTTCGATAAAGCGGCTAGCCGTCAGCGATGCTGTTCTCCAGGATGCCGACCTTGTCGATCTCGATCTCGACCTTGTCGCCTGGGTTCATCCAGATCGGCGGCGTACGGCGCGAACCGACGCCGCCAGGGGTGCCGGTGACGAGCACGTCGCCGGGAAGCAGCGTGGTCCAGGTCGAGACGTATTCGATGATCTTCGGGATCTTGAAAATCATCTGCTCGGTGGTGGCGTGCTGCATGCGCTCGCCGTTCAGGCGGCACGACAGCGTCATCTTGGTGTTGGGCGGGATCTCGTCGGCGGTCACCATCCATGGCCCGAACGCGCCGGTGCGCGCGAAGTTCTTGCCGGCGGTCCACTGCGTGGTCTGGCGCTGGAAGTCGCGTACCGACCCTTCGTTGTAGCAGCTGTAGCCCGCGATATGGTCCCACGCGTCCTTCTGCGCGATGCGCCGTCCGGGCTTGCCGATGATCACCGCGATCTCCGCCTCGTAGTCGAAGTTCTTCGACTCGCGCGGCCGCACCATCGGCTGCAGATGCCCGACCTGCGATTCCGCGACGCGCAGGAAGATCGCCGGCTGCTCGGTGTTGTCGCGCCCGGTCTCGACCACGTGGTCCTGGTAGTTGAGCCCGACGCAGACGATCTTGTCCGGGTTGGGGATGACCGGCAGCCAGATGATGTCCGACGCCTTGTAATCCGGGGTCTCGGAGAGATGCTTCTTCGCCTGGTCGAGCGCGTCGCCCGCGATCAGCGACTTCAGATCCGGATACTGGTTTCCGAGAAAACGCCGCAGGTCGACGATGCCTTTGCCGGTGACGGCGCCATAGCTTGTGCCTTGCGCGGTCTTGAAGGTCGCGAGTTTCATAGGGTGCCGGGCTCCAGGGTGCGGATTTGAGAGAAAACGGTCTTGCCGATGCGGCTCCACGTGCGCCAGTCGTGGCCGCCGGGCATTTCGACGAAGCGCCCGTCGGGCAGCGTGGTGGCGAGCAGGCGCGCGCCGCTCAGCAGATAGTCATCGCTGCCGCAGGCGAGCCAGACGCGGCCCGCCAGCGCAGGCTGTTCTCGAATGAACTTCCAGACCTGTCGCTGATAGTTGGTCGAATCGACCTGCGGCGGCAAAGGTCCCGGCTGCCAGCGCTGTACGCCGCCGGCGCTGCGAATTTCCTCCAGCAACGCCTTGTCGCCGAGGAACGGCGCGAACAGCACCACGCCGGCGAGCGTATCGGGGTGGGCGCGTGCATACAGCATCGCTCCCATGCCACCCATCGAAGCGCCGGCCAGCCAGATTCGGCGGTAGCCGTCGCGCTGCGCCGGCGCGACGATGTCCTCGTGCAGGCGCTGCACCAGCCGGCCGTCGCGGTAGTACGCGAAGGTGGCGCTCGCAAGCAGCACGTCGGCGCTCGGCCAAGCTTCCTGGATCGCCCTGGCCATGCCGCGCTCGTTTTCGCCGCGGCCTTCGTCGTGCCTGCCTGGCAGCACGATCACCAGCGTGCGAGCCGCCGAAGGCTGCGGCGCGCGCAGGGTTTCGCTCGCAATGGGCACGCTCGAGTCGCCGATCGGCGCGCACGCGGCGAGACCGAGCGCGGCGAGAGGGATTAGGATGCGTCTCATGAGCGATGTGCCGCAGCTCGCGTTCAGCCACATGGGCATCTATGTGGCCGACCTGCCGCGCATGGAGGATTTTTACACACGCATGCTCGGATTTGCCGTCACGGATCGCGGGAATCTGGGTTCTGTGAAACTCGTGTTCCTCAGCCGGGACTCGCGGGAGCACCACCAGATCGTGCTGGCGAGCGGCCGTCCCGACGGCGGCTTCAACCCGATCAACCAGATCTCGTTCCGCATGGGCGACTTCGCCGGCCTGCGCGAGATGCACCGCCGGCTGGAGCAGGAGGGCGTGAAGGAGCTCGCCCCGGTCTCGCACGGCAACGCGCTGTCGGTCTACTTCCGCGACCCCGAAGGCAACCGCATCGAGCTGTTCGTGGACACGCCGTGGTACGTGCAGCAGCCGGTGCGGATTCCGATGGACATGAAGCTGTCCGACGCCGAGCTGTGGAAGTGGGCCGAGGCCGAGGCGCGCAGGATCCCGGACTTCCAGCCGGTCGAGGAATGGCGCGCCGGCCTCAGCCGGAAGCTACGGCGATAAAAATGGGGACGTACCCCATTTAGTTCGGGGTACGTCCCCATTTTTAGTTCGTTACGGCGATCGCCGTAATCTCGACCAGGTATTCCGGCGAGACCAGCTTCGACACCTCCACCAGCGTCGACGCCGGCGGGTTGGCAGGCCAGTACTCCTTGCGCACCTTGTTGAAGCGCTCGCGGTCGCCGATGCTGCGCAGAAAGACGTCGATGCGGCACACGTCGTCCATGTGCGCGCCGGCCGCTTCGAGCGCCTGCTTGATGTTTTCGCAAACCTGGCGCGTCTGTTCCTCGATGTCGCCGACGCCGGCGATGGTGCCGTCCGGCTTGCGCGCGGTCATGCCGGAGACAAACACCAGCTTGCCCTTCGCCTCGATCGCGATCGCCTGAGAGAAGTGCGCGCTCGGCGCGGGCACGCGCGCAGTCTTGATCTGCTGCTTCGCCATGGGCGGCTAGGTTACACTGAACTCGCATGGCGGCGAATGACACCGCGTTCATCGTCGGCGCTGGCCGCGGCCTGAGCGCCTCGCTCGGCCGGTTGCTCGAGCGCGAAGGCTTCAACGTGGCGCTCGCCGCGCGCAATCCTGACAAACTTGAAACCAAAGGCCTCGCGCTGCGCTGCGACGCGACCGATCGCGCGCAGGTCGAAGCGGCGTTCGAGGTGGTCGAGCGCAAGTGGGGCGTACCGAGCCTCGTCATCTACAACGCGAGCTACCGCACACGGGGGCCGTTCGTGGAGTTGGATGTCGGGGAGGTGGAGAAGTCCATTCGTGTGACCGCGTTTGCCGGCTTCCTGGTGGCGCAGTCGGCGGCCAAGCGCATGCTGCCGCGCGGCTCGGGCGCGATCTTCTTCACCGGTGCGTCGGCGAGCGTCAAGGGCTACGCCCAGTCCGCGCCGTTCGCCATGGGCAAGTTTGCGCTGCGCGGCATGGCGCAGAGCATGGCGCGCGAGCTGGCGCCGAAAGGCATCCACGTTGCGCACTTCGTCATCGACGGCGGCATCGGCAAGGATGCCGGCGACACCAAGCTCGATCCCGACGAGATCGCCAACACCTACCTGAGCGTGTATCGCCAGCAGCGCAGCGCGTGGACTTGGGAAGTGGAGTTGCGCCCCTGGGTGGAGCGGTTCTGAAGTTCATCTACAACGGGTTGCCGGCGCGCGTAGTGTTCGGCGCGGGTTCGCGGTCGCAGCTTCCGGCGGAGCTCGAGCGCCTCGGCGCGAAGCGCGCGCTGCTCCTGTCGACGCCCGAGCAAAAAGATTCTGTTGAAAAAATATCGGAAACCTTGGGCTCGCGCTGCGCGGGTATCTACGACAAGGCGGCGATGCACGTGCCGCTCGAAATTGCCGAGGACGCGCGGCGCGTGGCGCGCGAGCTCGGTGCCGATTGCTGCGTCACGGTCGGCGGCGGCTCGACCACCGGCCTGGGCAAGGCCATCGCGCTCACCTCGACGATGCCGATCCTCGCCGTTCCCACCACCTACGCCGGCTCCGAGATGACGCCGATCTACGGCCTCACCGAAGGCGGCGCGAAGAAGACCGGGCGCGACGTCAAGGTGCTGCCGAAGGCGGTGATCTATGACCCGGAGCTCACGCTCAGCCTGCCCGCGGCGCTCTCGGCGTCGAGCGGCATGAATGCGATCGCGCATTCGGTGGAAGCGCTGTATGCGCAGGATGCGAACCCGGTGATCTCGCTCATGGCGGAGGAAGGCATCCGGGCCCTGGCGCACGCACTGCCTTTGGTCGTTCAGGAACCCGAAAATATTTCTTTCCGTTCAGAAGCGCTCTACGGTGCCTGGCTCTGCGGCATCGCGCTCGGCTCGGCCGGCATGGCGCTGCACCACAAGCTCTGCCATGTGCTCGGCGGCAGCTTCAACCTGCCGCACGCCGAGACGCACTCGATCGTGCTGCCGCACGCGGCGCGCTACAACTACGACGCGACACGCGATGCCATGGCGCGCGTCGAGCGGGCTTTGGGTTCTTCTCCGGCTCCCGTGGCGCTGTTCGATCTCGAAAGTCGATTGCCGATTCCCCGCAAGCTTTCGGAAATCGGCCTGAAGGAAACCGACCTCGAGCGCGCGGCGCGCATCGCCACCGAAACGCCATACCCGAATCCGCGCAAGGTCGAGTACGCTCCGGTGCTCGAATTGCTGCGCAACGCCTACCACGGAGCCCGTCCATGATCGCCGTCATCTTCGAGTTCACGCCCGCCGAGGGGCGCTTTCCCGACTACATGGCGATCGTCGACACGCTGCGCGAGGACCTCGCCAGGGCCGATGGCTTCATTTCACTCGAGCGCTTCGAGAGCATCACCAACAAGGGCAAGTTCGTCTCGCTGCAGTTCTGGCGCGACGAGCAGTCGGTGAGCAAGTGGCGCAACCTGCAAAAGCACCGCGAGGCGCAGAGGAAGGGCCGCGGCGGCATCTTCAAGAGCTACCGGCTGCGCATCGCCACGGTGCTGCGCGACTACGAGATGGACAAGCGCGCGCAGGCGCCGCAGGACAGCGTGGCGGTGCACGGCTAGTGCCGCACACCTTCCTTTTCGAGGAAGGCAGCTGGAAAGTGGAGGGGGAGCACCGCGACGCGGCGGGCGCGCTCTCGCCGGTGTCGGGCGAGAACGCGATCCGGCACGAGCCCGGCATCTGGCATTTCGAGGCGGCACTGCGGCTGCGCGGCGACCACCTGCGCGTCACCCATAACCGCTACCAGATCGAGCCGTTCTCGCCGGGCGCGGCCTCGACCCACTGGAGCTCGAACAATCCGGTGCTCGGGGCGCTGCGCGGCCGCTTCTTGATCGCCGGAGACGCAATTCTTTCCTCCTACACCAGCCCGACTTTGCGCTACCGTGGCTTCGAGTGCATCCAGCAGCGTGATGCGCGGCGCTACAGCGTGCGGGGCGCGATGCTGGAAGAGGACAAATTGCTGGCGACGTGGGCGCTGGAGCTCACGCGGATCTAGAAGGGGGGCAGTCATGAAGAAGACAGTTCTGCTTGCAGCCGGGCTGCTGCTGGCGTCGCTCGCGCGCGCGGACGTCGCCGCGACCGGCGAGGCGATCGCCGTGGCGCTCAACAAGCGCGACGCGAACGCCATCCTGCGACTGATCGACGCCGATGCGGTTGCGCGCGCAACGATCAAGGATATGGGCCTCAATACGGGCGACCGCGAAACCGTGCTCAAGGTGTTCCCGAACGCGCTGCGCACCAACATCGACCTCGGCATCCAGACGATCGAGGGCACCAAGGGCTCGGCGAAGTACCTGCGCAGCGGCCAGCGCAACGGCCGCCCGTTCGCGCTGCTGCGCTATGACCTGGGAGACCAGGGCATCGACTACGTCGAGTACTACCTCGGCAAGACCGACAAGGTCGAGGACTGGTACGTGCACAGCCTGGCGACGCTGTTCAGCACCTCGGCGCGCCTCGGCTTGTCGTCGCTGCTCAAGACCGACTCGATGCTGTTCGCGTTACTCGGCAGCCGCCTCACCACCGCGGACGACGCCAAGCCGTTCATCGAGCTGCGCGCGAACCTGCAGAAGCAGGACTTCGCCGGGGCCTACCGCACGCTCGAGCGCTTCCCGGAGGATTTCCGCAAGACGCGGCAGTGGGCGCTGATGCGCGTAGCCTACGGCGGCCGCGTGGACGACGCGACGCATCGCGCCGCGCTGCGCTACCTGGCGCAGAATTTCGGCAAGGATCCCGAGCTGCAGTTCATGCTGATCGACCACCACTTCTTCGAGAAGCAGTTCGACACCGCGCTGGTGTCGCTCACCGCGCTCGAGCGCGCCATCGGCGGCGAGGACGCCGCCACGGCCGCCCTGCGCGGCAACATCCTGACCGCGGCGCAGCGGTACAACGAGGCGGCGGTGGCGTGCCGGCGCGGCATGACGCTCGAGTCCGACCACAAGCCGGCCTACTGGTGCCTGGTCACCGTGGGGCTGAGCACCAAGAACGGCAAGGTCGCGGTCGAAGGCCTCAAGGCCTACGAAGGCGCGTTCGCGGTCGAGTTCAACCTCGCGCAGCTCGCCGCGCTCGCCGAGTACAAGGAGATCGCGACTACGCCGGAGTTCGTGGCCTGGAGAAAGAGCCGCCGCTAGCTTTCTCGAAAGCCTGCGCGGCGCGCAGCACCAGCGCGTCCGCGTAGCGCGGCCCGACGAGGTGCAGCCCGACGGGCAGGCCGGCCTTGGTCAGCCCGCACGGGATCGAAGCCGCCGGCTGCTGCGTCAGGTTGAAAGGGAAGCTGAACGGCGTCCAGTCGGTCCAGCGCTGCTGCAGCATCTTGTCCGCGACCTCCTTGCCGGCGTCGAACGCGGCGATCGACAGCGTCGGCGTCACCAGCAGGTCGTAGTCGCGGTGGAACAGGTTCATGTGCAGGCCGAGCGCGCCGCGCTTCATCTGCGCATCCAGCAGCTCGTCGGCGCCGATCTTCGCGCCCTGGGCCGCCACCTCCCGCAGGCCGGGATCGACCAGTTCCTGATTCCTGATGCCCTTCATCAGGAACGCCGCGCCCGAGAACCAGTGCGTGGTGAAGATCGGCGCCGGATCGGCGAAGCCAGGGTCCTTCTCCTCGACCTTCGCACCCAGCTCTTCAAATATGGAAATGGCTTTTTTCACCAGCGCCGCGACTTCCGGATCCACCTTGGCGTAGCCGAGGTTCGGCGAATACGCGATGCGCAGGTCGGCGACGCCGCCGTCGAGGCCCATGCGCCAGTCGCGTGCGTCGTAGGGCAGCGCGTGCCAGTCGCGCGCGTCCGGCTGCGCGATGACGTTGAGCATCAGCGCAGCGTCGGCCACGGTGCGCGTCATCGGCCCGACGTGCGCCACCGTGCCGAACGGGGAGAGCGGCCATGCCGGCACGCGGCCGAAGGACGGCTTGATGCCGAACAGGCCGGTGAACGAGCACGGGATGCGGATCGAGCCGCCGCCGTCGGTGCCGACCGCGAGCGGCCCCATGCCGGAAGCGACCGCCGCGGCCGCGCCGCCCGAGGATCCGCCCGGCGTCTTCGCAGGGTTCCAGGGGTTGCGCGTGATCCCGGTGAGCGGGCTGTCGGTCACGCCTTTCCAGCCGAACTCCGGGGTGGTGGTCTTGCCGAGCAGCACCGCGCCGTGCTCGCGCAGCCGCGCGGTCACCGGCGCGTCGTCGTTCCACGGTCCTTTCGGTTCGACCGTCTTCGAGCCGCGCAGCGTCGGCCAGCCTTTGGTGAGGATGATGTCCTTGATCGACACCGGCACGCCGTCGAGCAGGCCCTGCGGTTGCCCTGCGGTCCATCGCGCCTCTGAAGCCTGGGCCTGTCGAAGGGCCTCATCGGCCGCGACCTGACGGAATGCATTCAGAACCGGGTTCAGCTTCTCGATGCGCCCGAGCACCGCCTTGGTCACCTCGACCGGCGACAGGGTGCCGTTGCGATAACCCTCGACCAGCTCGGTGGCGCCGAGCGCCCAGAGCTCGCTCATTTGCGGTCCGCTTTCGCCTGCGCCAGCGCCTTCTCGCGCCACAGCGGCCAGGCGCGCTTGTAGTCCTGTACCGGCGCGGAAGCCTTCACTTCGGCGGCGTCGAACCAGGTGATCTTTTTCGACAGCGCCAGCGCCTGCATCTGCATGATGGCGCTCATCTCGAGGTAAACGCTGCGCCCCACGGAGCGCTGGATGTTTTCGCCGACGGTGACGGAACCATGACCTCGCATCAGCGCCGCCGCGCTTTTCCCCAACGTCTTGGCCAGCGCTGCGCCCAGCTTCGGGTCGCGGACCAGCAGGTCCGAGCCTTTCTTCACCTTGCGGATTTCGAAGTTCGGCAGCCCGTCGCCGATGAACGAAGCCATGTGGAAGAGGGCGCGCAGCTTCACGCCGGTCACGCTGAACGGGACGACTGAAGGCGAGTGGTTGTGCACCACCGACATCACGTCGGGGCGCGCGCGGTAGATCTCGCTGTGGATGAAGCGCTCGTTGACCGAGTCGCGTCCCTTCGGGTCGATCGGCTTCGAGTCGAGGTCGTACTCGAGGATGTCCTCGATCTGCACGGTCTGCGGCGCGATGGCGCGCGCGAGGAAGAAGCGGTTCGGGTTGTCGGGCGAGCGCAGGCTGACGTGGCCATAGGCGTCGATCACGCCGTGCTCGGCCAGGATGCGGTTCGCGGCGACCAGGTCTTCGAGCTGCGACTCGTTCATTCAATCCGCCTTGATGCCCGCGATCTTGACCACGCGCGTCCAGCGCGCGAGCTCGCGCCGGACGAGCTCACCCAGGCGCTCGGCGGACCCGCCGCCGGCGCTCATGCCCTGCTTCGCGAGGAACTCGCGCATCTGCGCATCTTGCAGCAGCGCTTCGAAATCGGCGTTCAGTTTCGCAAGCGCCGCGCGCGGCGTGCCGGCGGGCGCGAACACGCCGTACCAGGTCTCGACTTCGAGCTGCGGCAGGCCCTGCTCGCGCATCGTGGGCACGGTCGGGAACGCGCTCGAGCGCTCCGGGCTCATCACCGCCAGCATGCGCAGCCGGCCCGCCTGCACGTGCGGCGACGCCGATTGCAGCGCCGAGACGCCGGCCTGGATGTGGCCGCCGACCAGGTCGTTCAGCATTCCGCCCATGCCCTTGTACGGCACGTGCGGCAGGTCGATGCCGGCTTCGATCTTGATCAGCTCCATCGCGAGGTGCTGCACGCCGCCGTTGCCCGGCGAGCCGTAGTTCAGCTTTCCCGGCTGGCGCTTCGCGGCGTCGATCAGTTCCTTCATCGACTGCGCCGGCACCTGCGGATTGACCACCACGCACAGCGCGCTGGTGGCGGCGACGATCACCGGCGCGAAGCTCTTCACCGGGTCGTAAGGTGCGGGGTTCAGCGCCGGGTTGGTGGCGAACGAGGTCGCGGCGACGAGCAGCGTGCTGCCGTCCGCGGGCGCCTTGGCGACGAACTCGGCGCCGATGTTGCCGGTGGCGCCGGGCTTGTTCTCGGTCACCACCGCCACCTTCCAGCGCTCCTGCAGCTTCGGGCCGAGCGCGCGCGCGAGGATGTCGGCGCCGGTGGCCGGCGTGTAGGGGACGATCAGGTGGACGGTGCGCGCGACGGGTTGAGCGTGCGCGAGAAAAGAGAAAGCGCAAAGCGCGAACGCGGCGATGATCGCTCTCACGCGCCGATTATAATCAGCCGATCGAAACGGAAGTCCTGATCGTCGGCGCTGGACCGGTGGGCCTCACGCTCGCCGTCGACCTCGGCCGGCGCGGCGTGCGTTGCACGCTGATCGAGCGCAAGCCCGAGCCGCAGTTCCTGCCGAAGATGGAGCGCTGCAACGCGCGCACCATGGAGATCTTCCGCCGCATGGGCCTCGCGGCGAAGGTGCGCGCCGCCGGCCTGGACGCCGATGCGCCGATGGACGTGTACATCGTGCGCGCGCTGAACCTGCCGCCGCTCATGCACTCGCCGTATCCGTCGGTGAACGAAGCGCGCCGCGCGATCGACGCGTGCAATGACGGCACCATGCCGCTGGAGCCGTACCAGCTGATCTCGCAGTACACGCTGGAGCCGCTGCTGAAATCCGTGGCCGAGACGTTTCCCAGCGTCACGCTCAGATTCGGTTGCGCATTCGAATCGTTGCAGCAGGATGCCGCCGGCGTCACGGCCCACACCAGCACCGGCGTCATCAATGCCAAATACCTGGTTGGTTGCGACGGCGGCGCGAGCATGGTGCGCCGGCAGCTCGGCATCGAGCTCAAGGGAGAAGCCGACATCCTGCGCCTGCGCCAGGCGCTCTACAGGTGCGACGAGCTGTTCGAAAAACTTCCCATCGGCCCGGGACCGGGCAAGGGGCGCCACTACCACGTGGCCGACGAGCGCTCGACCTTCCTCATCATGCAGGACTCGACGCGCCACTGGACGCTGCACGCGACGGTCGCCGAGGACCGCGACATGGCGCCGCAGTTCGAGAAGACGGTCGGCGTGCCCGTGAAGTACGAGATGCTCTATGTCGGCGAGTGGAAGCAGAACCTCCTGCTCGCCGACCGTTACCAGGACGGCCGCGTGTTCCTCGCGGGCGACGCGGTGCACCTGATGATTCCCACCGGCGGCCTCGGCATGAACAGCGGCGTCGGCGACGCAATCGATCTCGCGTGGAAGCTCGAGGGCACGCTGCGCGGCTGGGGCGGGCGGCACCTGCTCGCGTCCTACGAAATCGAGCGTCGCCAGATCGGCGAGCGCAATGTGGCGGCTTCGCGCTACGCGTCGCAGGGCCGCCGCAAGTGGCGCAGCCTGTGGCGCAACCTCGACGAGCTGGTGGAGGCGGCGAAGGTCGAGCAGCCGAAGTCGAACGAGATGATCGGCGCCGAGCTCGGCTATCGCTACCAGGATTCGCCGCTCATCGCCAATGAGCCCGGCGGTCCCGAGGATCCGCTGCGCAAATACGAGCCCACGACCTGGCCCGGCGCGCGCCTGCCGCACGTGTGGCTCGAGGGCCACGCCGCGATCCAGGATCGCATCGGCCGCGGCTATACGTTGCTGCGGCTTGGCGGGTCGAAAGAAGAAATTCTCCCGCTGAAAAAAGCCATGAAGGCGCCGTTCGAAGTGCTCGATGTTCCGGATGCCGTCGCGCGCGACCTCTACGGCTACGACCTGATCCTGCTGCGCCCGGACCTGCATATCGCCTGGCGCGATAACCATATGCATCCCGACCCGCGGCATCTCGCGGCGCTCGTCACCGGAAACTAGGAACGCAGCGGGCATTCGCGGCGTCTAACCTCTCCCTGGAGGTTTCGCATGCGCACGCACTATCTGCCCGCCCTCATTGCCGCCGTAGTCCTTTCAGCCTGTGGCGAGATGTCCAAGCTGGCGCCAGGGGCCGACAGCGGCCCGAACCCGGCGCTGCCGGAGCCGAACAAGACGCTGATCCCGACCGTCAAGGTCGCGCCGGCCAAGGGCTGGCCCGAAGGCGTGACGCCGACAGCGTCGCAGCAGGGCACTCGCGTGGCTGCGTTCGCGACCGGCTTGCAGCACCCGCGCTGGGTCTATGTCCTGCCGAACGGCGACGTGCTGGTGGCCGAGACTGCCGCGCCCGAGCGCCCGGAAGAGGGCAAGGGACTCAAGGCGAAGGTGATGGCGAGCTACATGAAGAAGGCGGGCTCGGCCGTAAAGAGCGCGAACCGCATTACGCTGCTGCGCGACGCGGATGGCGACGGGATCCCCGAGCTGCGGCAGGTATTTTTGGAAAACCTCAATTCGCCGTTCGGCATGGTGCTGGTCGGAAATGACTTCTATGTCGCCAACACCGACGCGGTGGTGCGCTTCCCCTATCAAGCGGGACAGACGCGCATTACCGCGCAGGCCGAGAAGCTGGTCGATTTGCCGGCGGGTGCGCGCAATCACCACTGGACCAAGAGCCTGACCGCGAATCGCGACGGCACCAAGCTCTATGCCACGGTGGGGTCGAACAGCAACGTCGCCGAGCACGGCATGGATGAAGAAACGGGACGCGCCGCGATCTGGGAAATCGACCGCAAGAGCGGCGGCCACCGCATCTTCGCCACCGGCCTGCGCAATCCCAACGGCATGGGCTGGGAGCCGAAGAGCGGAATCCTCTGGACCGTGGTCAACGAGCGCGACGAGCTCGGCAGCGATCTGGTGCCCGACTACCTGACCTCGGTGCAATCCGGCGGCTTCTACGGCTGGCCCTACAGCTATTACGGCGCCAACGTCGACGAGCGGGTCAAGCCGCCGCGTCCGGACCTGGTCGGCAAGGCGATCAAGCCCGACTACGCGCTGGGAAATCACGTCGCGCCGCTCGGCATGACCTTCTCGGAAAACGCCAAGCTGCCCTTCGGCGAAGGCGCCTACGTCGGCCAGCACGGCTCGTGGAACCGGCGCCCGCCGAGCGGCTACAACGTGGTGTTCGTGCCGTTCAAGGACGGCAAGCCTTCCGGACCGCCGGTCGAGGTGCTGTCGGGCTTCCGCAGCGCCGAGGGCGAGGCCTGGGGCCGGCCGGTCGGCGTGGCGATCGACAAGCGCGGCGCGCTGCTGGTGGTCGACGACGTCGGCAACGCGATCTGGCGCGTGACCGCCGCACGGTGACGTAAACTCTGCGGTCGAGGAGACCGCACATGTTTCTGCAAAACTGCTGGTACGTCGCAGCCTGGGATCACGAGCTGATCGACGGCAAGCTGCTCGCGCGCACGATTCTCAACAAGCCGGTGGTGCTCTACAAAGGCGAGAGCGGCAAGGTCGTTGCGCTCGACAACCGCTGCTGCCACCGCGGCGCCAAGCTCTCCAACGGGCGCATGGAGGGCGACGACGTGCGCTGCATGTACCACGGGCTCAAGTTCGACCCGAGCGGCAAATGCATCCAGATTCCCGGGCAGGACAACATCCCGCCCAAGCTCGGCGTGCGCAGCTACCCGGTGGTCGAGCGCCAGCACCTGATCTGGATCTGGATGGGCGAGGCCGCGAAGGCCGATCCGTCGAAAATCCTGAACTTCAACTACCTGAGCGATCCGGCCTGGCGCGGCAAGCCGGATTACATGCATTACAAGGCGAACTACCTGCTGATCGTCGACAACCTGAGCGACTTCTCGCACCTCGCGTTCGTGCACACCAAGACCCTCGGCGGCTCGGAGGAATACGCCTACAAGTCCAAGCCGACCGCGATCGAGCGCCTCGAGGACGGCTTCCGCGTCGAGCGCTGGCACATGGATGCGGAAGCTCCTCCATTCCATAGAAAAGTTGTAAAAGGCAAAAACAGAGTCGACCGCCGCAACATCG
>Ga0268265_10000622_pt1 | contig 35316 bp, 25 predicted proteins | sample KBSSwiS52_FD_190355 | JGI IMG/M metagenome (GOLD analysis project Ga0268265, IMG submission 190355) | Switchgrass rhizosphere microbial communities from Kellogg Biological Station, Michigan, USA - KBS Switchgrass S5-2 (SPAdes) (version 2) | ecosystem: Host-associated > Plants > Roots >...
ATGGATCGTGCCCCCGACGTCGTAGCCCGGCAGGCCCGCGAAGTTCAGGGTCTCGGCGAGCACGCCCTGGCCGGCGAAGGCGGCATCGCCGTGGAGGACGATCGGGAAGACCCGCTCTCTTTGCGTGTCGCCGAGCCGCGTCTGCTTGGCGCGCACCCGGCCGACGGCCACGGGATCGACCGCCTCCAGATGGCTGGGGTTCGAGACCAGGTGGACGCCGACCGCGTGGCCGCAGCGCCCGGTGAAGTCGCCGGTGGCGCCCATGTGGTACTTGACGTCGCCGCCGCCCAGGATGCTGCGCGGGTCCACGTCCTCGAAGCCGGCGAAGATCTCGGCGGTGCGCACGCCCACGGTATGGACCATGACGTTCAACCGGCCGCGGTGGCTCATGGCGAGCACGACCTGCCGCGCCTGGCGCTCGCACGCGGCCTCCAGCATCTCGTCGAGCAGCGGAAGAAGGCTCTCGACCCCTTCGATCGAGAAGCGCTTCGTGCCCAGGTAGCGGGCCTGGATCATCTGCTCGAACGTCTCGGCGCGGATCAGCAGGTCGAGGATGTGCGAGCGGTCGGCGGGCTCAGGAGGATCGGCTTCCATGCGCTCCTGCACCCAGCGCCGGCGCTCGGGGTCCTCGATGTGCGCGAGCTCGACGCCGATCGGGCCGCAGTACCAGCGGCGGGCCTGCTCGGCCAGGGCCAGATCGTCGACCTCCCCGAGCAGCGCCTCCGGCTCCGGCGTCAGCCGGTCGAGAGGGTCGAGGTCGGCGTAGAGATAGCCCAGGCGGCGGAAGGCGTCGAGGGTGTTTCCCATGGCGGGGGCGAGGATATCGCATCCCCTCACCCCCTGACCCCCTCTCCCATCGCACACCCGCCCAACCGGGAGAGGGGGAACGTATCCCCTTCTCCGTGGCTTCGCTTTGCCTCTCTTGCCTGCATGCGTTCCCCCTCTCCCGGGGGCCGGCCGTAAGGCCGGGGGTGTGCGACGGGAGAGGGGGTTAGGGGGTGAGGGGCTACGGGCACGTCGCGAACGCGTTGGTGTCCAGCACCGGCGCGAACGTCTTGTTGATCGGGTTGTTGTAGGTCTTGGTAGCCCCCGTCTGGGTGTCGGTGACGGTCACCTGGACCCCGACGTTGGTCAGGCCGCTCAGGAAGACCCAGTAGCGTCCGCCGAGGCCGCAGCCGTTCAGGACCTTGACGGTCAGCTCGACGTTCGAGGGGTCGAAGAAGGTGAAGAAGCCGCTCTCGTCCGTGAGCTGGATGGCCTGGCCGGCGCCGGTGCCGGTCGCGGTCGTCCAGGTCACCAGCACCTGGAAGCGGCTGCGGTTGAGGCAGAGGGCCGGACCGCCGCTGATGCACTGGCCGGTGACCTCCACGGAGCCGATCTCGCAGGCGACGGCCGAGCGCGCGGCGCCGCGCTGGTCGACCGGCTCACAGCCGGAGCCGTGGTCGATCGCCGGGCTGCCCGTGTTCGGCCGGTGGACCGGCGTCGGACCCCCGGTCGCCGCGAGCGGCAGGAGCTTCGGATCGAGCGGCGCGCCCGCCGTGCCCTCCAGGTCGCCGGGATGGGGACCGAAGTCGTCGCAGCCGTTGCCCACGCCGAGCAGGTTGTGGCCCGCGGAGTTGGCCGAGCCGAAGCAGTCCTTCTCCGTAGCGGCGCCAGCCGTATTGCCGGCGACGATCGAGTTCTCGAACACGGGATGCGCGATCGAGATGAACGGCACGTTGTCCACGTAGACGCCGCCGCCCTGGCCCGAGACGACGCTGTTGAGATGGATCGTCGAGTTGGACACGGTCCCGACGGCGTCGTCGGTGGCGTAGAGGCCGCCGCCGCCGAGGAGCTGCGCGGTGTTGCCGGACAGGGTCGAGTTGATCAGCTCCAGGGTGCTCTCGACGTAGATGCCGCCGCCTTGTTCGCTCGAGATGTTCTGCAGGATCGTGCTCTGATCGATATCCAGCACGGCGGCCTCGCCGATACCGGCGATGCCGCCGCCCTTCGTGGCCACGCTGTCGCGCACCACGCCGCGGGTGAGCTCGAGCTCGCCCGCGACCCGGATGCCGCCGCCCTCCGCTCCCGCGAGCCCGTTGCGGGCGGCTCCGTTGCGGAGGGTCAAGCCCACGATCTCCAGCCGGACGCCGGCCAGCACGTCGATCACGCGGTCGATCTTGCCGGCGTCGATCACGGTGCCGGCCGCGTCCCGGCCGACGATCGCGAGGTCGTCGGTGACGTCGAGGTCGCCGGTGGCGGCCTGGTCTTCGCTGACGCCGGCCAGGCTCAAGGTGTAGACGCCAGCGCCGAGCACGATGAAGTCCGGCCCGGCCGCGTCGTTGGCGGCGAGCACGGCTTCGCGCAGCGAGCAGTCGGCGTCGCAGGCCCCGTCCGCGCTGTCGGTCAGCTTGGTGGGGATGAACACCGCGGCCCGCGCCGGGGACACGGCTGCCGCGAGAAACACGGCGGCCGCGAGAAAAAGAGATCGGTACGGCGAACGGATCATGACTTCACTTCTCCTTTTTTTCAATGACCGCTGCAGCGCTCGGTTCTGTCATGGTTGTACGCATTCGAGCGCGCTCGTGTCCAACCGGGGGTGCAGCGGCGTGCCTCCGGCGTGGCCGAGCTCCCAGGTGTTGCCGGTCCGCGTGTCCTCGACGAAGACCTGGACCGCGACGTCGGTGAGGCCGCTCACAAAGACCCAGTAGTGGCCGTTGAGCGCGCAGCCGTCCAGCACCTTGACCATCATCTCCAGGTTGGCCGGATCGAAGAACCAGAAGGCGCCGGTGTCGGCGGTCAGGGGCACGGTCCTGCCGGCTCCTGAGCTCCCCTGCGTGGTCCAGCGGACGGTGACCGCGAAGCGGCCGTCCTGGAGGCAGAGCCGGGCGGGTCCGGGCAGGCAGATCAAGGAGGCCTCCACGGCGCCGGCGTCACACGCCTGAATCCCTCCTCCACCCGCGGGCCGGGGCGCTCCGCGCTGGTCCCTGGTGACGGGGCACGACTCCTCGGCGAAGTCGATCGCCGGGCTGCCGGGCAGCGGCAGGTGGGTCGGGGTCGGGCCGCCGTTGTCGCGCAGCGGGGAGAGGCGCGGGTCGAGCGGGGCCGCGTCGGTCCCGGCCAGGTCCGAGGGGCCGGGATTGCAGTTGTTCACGGTCCCGAAGACGTTGAAGCCGCCGCTGTTCGCGAGGATCTCGCAGTCGGGGGCGCCCTGGCCGGCCGTGTTGCCGGCGATCAGCGACCGGCTCAGGTCGAAGTGGGACGACCCGCAGCAGTCCGGGTCCTCGGGGATGCAGCCGCACTCGTTGCGCAGGAGCCCTCCCCAGTACCTCGTCGCTTGATTGCCGGTGACCGTGATCTGGTCGATCTCCGTGTCCTTATGGTCCACGGCGGCTCCGCCGGCGTACTCGGCGCGGTTGCCGGAGATCGTCACGTTCGTGAGCCGCAGCTCCGAGTCGGGCTCGGGGGAGTCCTCGCGCCAGTCGTACAGGCCGCCGCCCGAGCGGGCGGAGTTGTCCGAGATCGTCGAGTCGCGGACGGTCAGGTGGCCGCGGTCGTAGATGCCGCCGCCGGACGTGTCCGCCCGGTTGCCGGTGACCAGGGAGCGCAGGACGGCGAGGGGACCCTCGGCCTGGATCCCGCCGCCGGCGCCGAAGTCGTTCCCGACCTGTTGGGCGTAGCCGTTGCGGACCGTCACGTCCTGGATCTCCAGGCTGCCCAGCGGCCCGATGTCCAGGACGCGGTCGATGCCGCCGCCGTCGAGGATGGTCCTCTCCGCGCCGGCGCCGAGGAGGAGGAGATGGCTCTGCACGTCGAGGTCGCCGGTGGCCGTCGACTCCTCGCCGCGGCCCGCGCGGGTGAGGGTGTAGACCCCGGGGCCGACCACGATCGCGGCCCCGCCCGGGGTCTGGTTGGCCATGTACACCGCCTCGCGCAGCGAGCAGTCGCGGTTGCAGCCGCCGGCGAAGGTGTCGGCGGTCTTGGTGACCCGGTGGACGGAGCCGGGCAGGGGAGAGGCGAGCGGCGTGCCTCCGATGGCCGGGCCGGCCGCGGAGCAGACCGCCAGGGCGCTGGTGTCGAGCCGGGTCGGGAGCGCCGTGCCGCCGTCGTGAACGTGCTCCCAGCGCTCGCCGGTGACCGAGTCCACGACCGTGACCTCGACGTGGACGTCGGTCAGGCCGCTCAGGAAGACCCAGAAGCGCTGGTTGAGGCCGCAGCCGTTCAGGACCTTGACCATCAGCTCCAGGTTGTCCGGCCCGAAGAACCAGAAGGCGCCCGTATCGGCGGCAAGGGCGGCGAGGGGGATCGCATGGCCGGCGCCGGAGGTGCCCTGCGTTGCCCAGCGGACGCTCACCCGGAAGCGGTTGCCGAGGCAGAGCGTGCCTTCCTCGGAGGGCGAGGGCTCGCAGCCGGGGAGGGCTTCGAAGGCGCCGGCGTCGCACTCCGGAACGCCGTCATGGTCGCCGTCCACGGCCCGGGGGAAGCCGCGCTGGTCGGCGGGAGGACAGGAGAAGCCCGCGGGGGTCAGGTCGAGGGCCGGGCTGTCCGGCAGCAGGGCGTGGGTGGGCGTCGGACCGCCATGATCGCCGAGCGGCGAGAGCCGCGCGTCGAGCGGGTGGGCGGCGGTGCCGGCGCGGTCGGCCGCGGCCGCGCCGCACTCCTCCCCCACCCCGAACACGTTGCGGCCGCTGCTCACGGTGCCGTCGCAGTCGACCCCGTGCTGGGCGGAGTTCCCGGCCACCACCGAATCGGTGAAATGAAACTCCCCCAGGCAGGCGCCGGGACAGTGGCTCTCTCCCCTGGGCGTCACGCCGCCCGCGGTCTCGGCGCTGTTGCCCGTCACGGTCACCTGCCGGACCAAGAGGGTGAGGGCGCCGTAGGCGAGGCCGCCCCCGTGCCCGGCGTGGTTGCCGGAGATGGTGACGTTCTCCATCTCCAGCTCGTCGAAGGCATAGACGCCGCCGCCCCAGGAGGAGGTCTGGTTGCCGGCGACCGTGCTGTCGAGCATGGCGAGCCTGTCCGCGGAGATGCCGCCGCCGTACCCGTCCGTGGAGTTGCCGGAGATCAGGCACTCGCGGACCACCAGTTCGCCCTCGGCGCGGATGCCGCCGCCGTCCCCGAGCGTCTGCCCGTTGCGGACCGTGACGCCGTGGAGCTCGGAGGAGACGGAGCTGCTCTCGAAGTGCACGTCGAGCACGCGGTCAAGCCCGCCGCCGTCGAGGACCGTGCGATCCGCGCCGGCGCCGAGGAGGACCAGGCTGCCGTGGACGTCGAGGTCGCCGGTGGCTCCGGCGTCCTCGAAGCGGCCCGGGCGGGAGAGGGTGTACACGCCGGGGCCGGCGAGCACGAAGTCCTTGCCCGCCAGGGCGTTGGCGGCCGCGATGGCCTCGCGGAGGGAGCAGTCCTCGTCGCAGGCGCCGTCGAGAGTGTCGGCGGTCTTGGTGACCCGGAACACCGCGGCCTGAGCGGGCAGGGCGGCCAGGAGCAGGATCGGGAGAAGCTTCCTCGCTATTCTCTTCGTCACGGGCAGACCTCCAGGGCATTGGTATCCAGGCGCGGCTGCAGTGCCGTGCCCGCCGTTTGTGTGTGAGTCCAGGTCTCGCCGGTGGCGGTGTCTTCCACCGTCAGCTCGACTCCGACATCGGTGAGGCCAGAGAGAAAGACCCAGAAACGGCCGTTCAGGTTGCATCCGTCCAGCACTTTGATCGTCAGCTCCAGGTTGTCCGGGTCGAAGAACCAGAAGGCGCCGGTGTCCGCGGTCAGCGGCACGGCCCCGCCGGCGCCCGGCTGGCCCTGCGCGGTCCAGCGCACCCGGACCCGGAAGCGCTCGCCCGCGCCCCCGCCAAGACAGAGCGTCTCCGCGTCCGGCTGGCAGGCCGGGCCGCGCTCGACGGCGCCGGCATCGCAGGCCGAGGTGCCGTCCCCATCGCCGTCGGCGGGCCGGGGCCGGCCGCGCTGGTCGGCCGGAGTGCAGCGGGCGGGCGGGATGAGGTCGACCGCGGGGCTGTCCGGCAGCGGCAGGTGGGTGGGAACCGGCCCGCCGTGGTCGCCGAGCGGCGTCAGCCGCGGATCGAGCGGCGCGGCCGGAGTGCCCGCGAGATCGGTCGGCCCTGGGTAGCAGTCGTCGTTGTTCACGCCGAAGACGTTGAAGCTGTTGGGGCCGGGCGTCAGGTAAAGCGGGCAGTCGGGATGGCCCGGGCTCCTGGACGGGCTGGTGGAAAGATTGCCGGCGAGGATCGAGCGGCTCAGCGAAAAGTCCATGGGGGGGCAGAAACCCACGCCGGAAGGGCAGGTCTCGCGGGGTGAGAGCCATACCCCGCCCATGTCCGGGGCCTGGTTGCCGGTGATGGTCACCTGCGTGAGCACCTGGTCGGACGGGGTGACGAAGAGGCCGCCGCCCGCCTGGGTCGCCCGGTTGCCGGAGACCGTGACGTTGCTCAGGCGCAGCACCCCGCCGTTGCGAGGGCGCCGCCGAAAGCGGCCTCGTTGTCCGAGAACGTCGTCGCCGAGGCGTTGATCTCGCTGGCGAAGACGCCGCCGCCGTAGCGCGCCGCCCGGTTGCCGGTCACATGGCAGCCCACCAGGGTGACGTAGACCCCCAGGATCCCGCCGCCGTCGCCGCCCTTGCCGCCGTCGCCCTGCGTGCCGGACGCCCGGCCGTTGCGGATCGTGACGCCATGGACCTCCAGCCGCGCAGCGGTCACGCCGTGCAGCACCCGGTCGAGACCGCCGCCGTCGAGGACGGTCGTCTTCGCGCCGGCGCCCAGGATCGCGAGATGGTCGAGGACGTCGAGATCGCCTGCGGCCGACGAATCGTCGCGCCCCTCGCGGGTGAGGGCATACACGCCCGCGGGGACGACCACGGCATCGCGGCCGGACCGGGCGTTCGCCGCGGTCACCGCCTCCCGCAGGGAGCAATCGTGATCGCAGGCGCCGTCGAGGGTGTCCGCGGTCTTCGTCACCGTGAACACCGCCGCCCGCAAGGGCACGCTCAGGACGAAAAGACCCAGCAGGACGAAACGGGCGGCTCGGAACATGGTTGCTCCTTCCGGGAGATCAGAGAGCCTCCCATTATGATGTCACGACATAGGCGGACATTTCACGGACTCACACGGACACCCTGACCCGTCCGTGAAAGTCCGTGCCCGTCCGTGTCCGTCCGTGTCCTGCTAGACTCACCGGCCGCCATGACCTTCTCAAAGCGATCCGCTCTCCTCCTTCTCCTGATCGGCCTCGCCCCCGGCCTCCTGGCCCAGCCCTCCCCCCTGGAGCCGCCCTCGACCGGCGGCGTGGCCGCGGTCGACCGGGCGCTCGCCCGGCTCTCGACCCACAAGCGGCTGCTGGTGATCGCGGCCCATCCGGACGACGAGGACACGGCGCTGCTCACGCTGGTGGCGCGGGGCCTGGGAGGCGAATCCGCCTACCTCTCGCTCAGCCGCGGCGAAGGAGGGCAGAACCTGATCGGCCCCGAGCTGGGAGTCGGCCTGGGCCTCATCCGCACCCGCGAGCTCCTGGCCGCGCGCGGCGTCGACGGCGGCCGGCAGTTCTTCACCCGGGCCTACGACTTCGGCTACACCCGCTCGCTCGAAGAGACCCTCCGCCTCTGGCCCAGGGAGGTCCTTCTCGAGGATGCCGTGCGGGTCATCCGGCGCTTCCGGCCGCAGGTCGTCGTCTCGATCTTCCCGGGCCAGCCGCACCCGAACCACGGCCAGCACCAGGCCGCCGGAGTCACCGCGCACGAGGCCTTCCCCCTGGCCGGCGACCCCGAAGCCCTGCCCCAGCTCCGGGAAGAGGGCCTCCTCCCCTGGACGCCGCAGGTGCTCTACCGCTCCGGCTTCCGCGACGCAACGCCGGACGCGATCCCGCTCTCCACCGCCGGCGTCGATCCCCTGGCCGGCAAGTCGCTCTACCAGCTCGCCTCGGCCAGCCGCAGCATGCACCGCTCCCAGGACATGGGGCTCCTGCAGGAGCTGGGGCCGCGGGAGACCCGGGTCATCCCCGAGATCGGAGCGGCCGCGGACGCCAAGGATCTCTTCGCCGGCGTGGACACCCGACTCGCGGCCATGGCGGCCACGGTGCCCGACGCCGAGCGCCGCCGCCACGCCGGGGACCATCTGGACGCGGCGCAAGTCGTGGCCGAGCGCACCCGAGCAGCCCTCAACCCGGCGCACCTGGGCGACTCCGTGCCCGGCTTCCTGGAGATCCTCGAGCACCTGCGGGCTGCCCAGGGCTATCTCGACCGCCCCGAGGAGCGTCCGGCCGCGGACCTGATCGCGGAGAAGATCGACATCGCCGAAGCCGGCCTGGCCGCGGCAGCCGGGATCGCTCTCGACGCCACCACCGAGCGCGAGGAGCTGATCCCCGGCGAGACCTTCCCGGTGCAGGCGGTGCTCTGGAACAGCGGCGGCCGGGACCTGGCCAAGGCCACCGTCGAGCTGGGAAGCATCGGGGGCGCAGCCCAGGACCCGGCGGCCGGAGCGCTCGCCAAATGGGACCTGCAAGCGACCGCGCCCGCCGAGATCACGACGCCCTACTTCCTGCGAAAGCCGCTCGCCGGCAGCCTCTACGACTGGTCGGAAGCCCGCCCCGAGGAGCGCGGCCTGCCCTTCGAGGCGCCGCCGGTCCGCGCCCGGTTCTCCTTCGCCCTCGAAGGCGTGCCGGTCGAGATCGAGCGCGAGGTGGTGCACCGCCACCGCGACCAGGCGCTCGGCGAGATCCGCCGGCCGCTCCGTGTCGTGCCCAAGATGGAGGTCGCGGTCGCCGACGAGCTGCTGGTCTGGCCGCTGGCCCGCAAGGAGCCGCGCAAGCTCCAGGTGACGCTCACCTCGCACGCCGCCGAGGCCCTGAGCGGCCGCCTGGAAGCCGAGGGCTGGGCTTCCGTGGCGCCGGTCCCCTTTACTCTGGAGCCCGGGGAAGAGCGGACGGTCGAGCTGACCCTGAAGCCCGCGGCCAACCTCTCCCAGGGCAGATACCCCGTCCGTCTCGCCGCGGTGCTCGGAGACGGCACCCGCTTCGGCCTCGCCGTCCCGGTCGTGGACTACCCGCACATCCGGCCCACGCCGCGCCCAAGGCCCGCCGAGGTCGCGATCAGCGCCGCGGACGTGAAGCTCCCCCCCTTGAAGAAGGTCGGCTACATCCGCGGCGCCTCGGACCGGGTGCCCGAGTTCCTGCTCCAGGCGGGAGTGCCGCTCGCGCTCCTCGGCCCGCACGACCTGCTCGAAGGGGATCTCTCCGGCTATGACGCGATCGTGGTGGGCAGCCGGGCCTACGAGACCGACCCCGCGCTGGCGAAGGCCAACCACCGCCTCCTCGACTATGCGAAAGCGGGCGGGCTGGTGATCGTCCAGTACCAGCAGTACCCCTTCGTCGAAGGCAAGTTCGCGCCCTTCCCGGTGGAGATCGCCCGGCCGCACGACCGCGTCACGGACGAAACCGCCGCTCCGACCCTGCTCGACCCGGCGCATCCCGTCTTCAACACGCCGAACAGGATCGGCCCGCAGGACTGGGAAGGCTGGATCCAGGAGCGCGGTCTCTACTTCCTCCACACCTGGGACCCGGCCTACGTGCCGCTCCTCGCCTTCACCGATCCGGACCAGCCGGAGACGAAAGGCGGCCTGCTGGTCGCGAAGCTCGGCAAGGGCCACTACGTCTACACCGGCCTCGCCCTCTTCCGCCAGCTCCCCGCCGGAGTGCCGGGGGCCTACCGGCTGTTCGCGAACCTGCTGGCGCTGCGGTAGGCCCTGTCACGTCTGGAAGAACCCGGCTTCCGGCTGGGCGATGTCGGGATCGAGGATCCGCTTGAGCTTGCCGAGCAGCAGCCTCTGGTCGTAGCTGTTGGCCGTGTAGACGATGCACGTGTCCTCGTCGGCCACCGTGCCGGTGACCTCGTCCCAATTCAGGCTTTTCAGCGCCGCGGCCACCCCGTGTCCCATTCCCGGGAAGCAGAAGATCACGGTCACATAAGGACCGGAAGCGACCACCCTCTTGATGAAGTCGTCCACCCGGTGGAGCGCCCTGTCGTCGCGTTCCCAGGTCGGGATCTGGTAGCGGCCGTTGACCCGGATGATCGCCAGGTCCTTCAAGTCGCGGCTGACGCTCGCCTTGCTGGCCTCGATCCCCCGCTCCTCCAGATGGAAGAGGAGCTGGTCCAGGTTCTCGACCCGGACGTGATCGTCGTTGAGGATGTTCAGGATCTGCTTGCGGCGGTGCGTCTGGTCGTCCCGGGTCTTCGGCATGGTTGCACCCTCCAAACGTTTTGCGGGACTCTAACGTATGCTCCTCCAGGAAACAAGAGAAGGGGGCTTGACAAGCGGTTTCCGTCTCCTCTACTCTTTGCACAACGAGGTCGCAGTTCGGTTCCTGAGCGAGGCAGCAATCCGCCGGTGTCAGAGAGGCGCCGGACGGTTTCACCCCGAGAGGGGAAAAGGAGGCAGTATGAGCAAAGTTCCGGATTACATGAAGAGGGTCGTGGGCTGGGATCGCACCACGACGCAGGTCGGCGAGCGCAAGGAGGAGTTTCAGCACCTGGAGGGTCACCGGATCCAGCTGGAGGGCATCAGCCAGCAGTACAAGGACCTGAACACGCAGTACAAGGCCCTGTCGGCGACCCGGCTGGAGCTCAGCCAGCAGATGCAGCAGCTCTTCCGTCAGGGGGAGACGGTGGTGAACTTCCTGCGCACGGGGGTGCGGACGCGCTACGGTCTGGACAGCGAGCAGCTGATCGCCTTCGACCTGGTGCCGACCAGCCGCCGCGCCAAGCCCATCCGGAAGGCCAAGCAGCCCGTCGTTCCGGTCCCGGTTCCTGAGCCTGCGAAGTAGCCTTCTGGCACAGGGGGGCGCGCTGCCGGGCGCCCCCTTCTTTTTCTCCAGCCTGCCACGAATCTCTCCCGCCGGTACGCCGTCCCCCGGGCGTGCAACGCTCCGAAGTTGGTGTTGAAGCTCTCGTCCGGGATTTGGACCTATGCGGCGCCGATTTGGCACTCTAGATTTAGAGCTGGAGGTCGAGAAGGCAATCTGGCACATCAGCGGGGGATTTGGAGGTCTGCGAGGCGATTTGGCACGTCAGATTTTTTCGCAGAGGTCTGCAAGGCGATCTGGCACACCGGATTCTCCTTCTGGAGCTCTGGCGGGCGATTTGGCACATCAAAAATTTTCCCAGAGCTCTGGAAGGCGATTTGGCACGTTGGCGGAAGATCCGGCGGGATCTGCTTCCGGCGGCTCTCCTTTCCGCGCAAGATCGTCTCGAAGCGAGCAGGGCGTCGTTCAGAGGGGTCCAATGCAGCACGCCTACCGGGACGACGAGATGGAGATCGTAGGACCGAGGACGGCGGAGGAGTACTTCGCCGAGGCTCTGCGTGCGTCGGACAAACCGCGAGATGCCCGCAAGGCCGAGCTCATCGACGGAGTCCTGAACCTGTTCCCCTCGCCCCTCGATGTCCACGAACGCCTTTACGTCTTCCTCCTCCGCCTGCTCGGCGAGTACGCGGAGCGTTTTGACCTTGGAGAGGTCCGAGGCTCCAGGTCGGCGGTCAAGCTCGCCGAGGACCAGATCTACCAGCCGGATGTCCTTTTCGTCTCCCGGCACCGGCTTTCCCTCTTCGAGCGGCAGGGGATCTTCGGGCCTCCCGACCTGGTGATCGAGATCCTGTCCAGGTCCACCGCCAGCTACGACCGGGGCGCCAAGCTCCGCAGGTATGACCGCGCCGGTGTCCGCGAGGTCTGGCTCGTCGACCCTGCCGGGCCGCAGGGTACGGAGATCCTTCAGCGGCAGGCCTTGCGGCTCCAACCTGTGACACCCGGGCCGGAAGGCGCCATCGACTCGCTCGCGCTCCCCGGCTTCCGCCTCCGCCTCGACTGGCTCTGGCCGGAAGGCCGGTTCATGCCCGTGCGGGAAGCCATTGATTCGATGCTCTCCTGATCCCGCGCAACCCTGCTTGCTTTCAGTGGAGCCCGGAGCCTCAAGCACTGCCGAGAACGGATTTCTTTGTCCGGGCTGTCGACTTCCGGGCTGCCGAATACTATCTGTCAGTCACGGTCATTCACAGCCCTGAGCCTTCCCAGGAGATCAGTTGCAAGTCGTTGACCTTCTTTCCGGCGAGGCGTTATCCAGCCATTCCGGCCTATGATCAACTTCGATCGTAAGTCTCTCTACTCAGGGAGAGATGCCGCGGATCGGATATCCGCATAGGCAAAAATCCTCAGATTTTCAGGAGTCGGTCGAGGGCCTGCCTTATCGGCCTTGGATTGACTCGCCTCCGGTATGGGCTTAAACTCTGTAAGTTTGTTGAACTCTGGAGCGTTGTAGAGGAGGTAGTCGCATCTCCGGCGTTACGCAGGATGGAGGCGTGAAGACTTCTCCAACGTTGGGAGGCGTGCCATTAATGGTTCCGCTGCATCTGGCGGCCGATATCCCCCAATCGGAGACTTGAATACAGATGAGCTCTCCTAAGCACAACAAACGCCTCACGCCCAATCGCCCCGGTGTAAATGATCGGCAGAAAAGAATGCCTGCCGCTGAGTTGCGGTCAGAGGTCGCCTATGAGTTACGGGCTTTTATAGAAAATGGTCGCAACTGGCTCGCTCTGGAAGATAAAGGTCTCACCGAGATTCCGGAGGAGGTATTCGACTTTACAAGCTTGGAATATATCAACCTTTCTGGAAACGAGCTAGAATCGGTTCCCGAACGACTCTGGAATCTTCCCAAACTTCGAAAGGTGACCCTGATCGGTAATCCTATTAAATCCCTGCCAAATCGTCCTGGAATAGAAATTGACGGACCGACTTACCGTCGCTGCCACAGTCAAATCGACCCTGCACACATCCGTCTGGTCATTAACGAAGACACTCCGCTAGAAGATGTGGACTTTGTGTTTGCCGATTTGAGGACATCCAGATACCCGCGACATCTCACCGTCGGCTCTTGGCACCTCCTGATAGGAGCCGATCACCCGAAGCCAGGTCGGGCGATCCAGAGGATCCTCGATTCACTAGCCAATTGGGAACTCCTGGAATCGTTATCGCTGCGCGGTATCAAGCTAGGAGCTGTACCAGAAGGAATTCGGCAGCTTCGGCTAAAGTACTTGGGTCTGGATGCCCTCGGGCTGGATGATTTACCGGATTGGATCGGGACGTTGGGCCTCGAAGGTTTTTCAGCAATCGACAATAAATTGTCGTCTGTGCCCAATTCGTTTCGCGATCTTGGGGGCCTGAAGAACATTAGCCTGGACTGGAATTCTATAAACCAGATCCCGCCCTTGGTCTTCGACCTAGCTTCGCTTGAGACTCTTCGATTGCGCCATTGCAAGATTAGTGAGATTCCTGCGGACATTCTTCGACTCGGTCGGCTGAAGGTTCTAAATTGTGAAGATAATCCAATAGAATCACCCCCAGCAGAAGTGGCCAGTAAGGGGTTGGACGCAATCCGTGACTACTGGCGCCAACGTGCCGACACTGGTGTGGATTATCTCTGCGAGGCGAAGTTGATCATCCTCGGTGAGGCCGGCGCGGGCAAAACTTCCCTGGCACGAAAAATTGAGGACCCGAACTACAAGCTGCGCGAGCGTGAGAAGTCCACCGAAGGAATCAGTGTAATCCGGCATCAATTCCCTACTGCCATCCGCACCCGTGAGGATGGGGAAGAGAAGGTTCTTCATCGTAAGTTCCAGGTGAACATCTGGGACTTTGGCGGGCAGGAGATCTATCACGCTACGCATCAGTTCTTCCTGACTAGACGCTCTGTCTATGTCCTTGTCTGTGACGACCGCAAAGAGGATACGGATTTCTCTTATTGGTTACAGGTTGTGGAAATGTTGAGCGATGCCAGCCCACTGCTGATCGTGCAGAACGAAAAGCAAGATCGAACGCGTGACATCAACCTGAGCAGTTTGCGCGCGCAATTCGCGAACTTGCGGGCCGCCCTCGCCACAAATCTTGATACCAACCGTGGGCTCGATCATGTAATTCATGTGATTCAGAAGGAGCTTGAAGGCCTTCCGCACGTGGGCGTCGGGCTGCCTGCCACATGGAAGCGAGTCAGGGAGGTGCTTGAACAGGACCAGCGGGACTTTATCAGCCTTGAGGAATATTTGAGTGTTTGTCAGCAGCACGGGTTTACGCGCCGTGAGGACAAACTGCAGTTGAGTGGGTATTTACATGATCTGGGTATCTGCCTTCATTTTCAGGACGATCCATTGCTGAAGAACACCGTTGTCCTGAAGCCTTCGTGGGGCACAGACGCAGTCTATCGTGTATTGGATGATCCCGAAGTAATCGGTGCGCGTGGCCAGTTCACGCGCACACAACTGGGGCGCATCTGGTCAGAAGCAAAGTACGCGGGCATGTTGGACGAGCTACTTCGGTTGATGATGAAGTTCCAACTCTGCTACGAGCTCGAGCCTGGCCAAGCCTACATTGCACCGCAGTTACTGTCGTCCGAACAGCCATCCTATCCATGGGAGCAGACAGGCGGGCTGGTCGTCCGCTATGAGTATGTATTTCTGCCGAAAGGAATCCTCACGCGGTTCATCGTGGCGATGCATCGCCTTATCGCTGGTGGAAAGCTGGTATGGAAAACGGGTGTTGTGCTTGAAAGAGACGGTTCACGGGCGGAAGTCATCGAGGAGTATTCCCAGCGGAGAATTCGGATGCGGGTGAGTGGTCCAAACCCTCACGGACTGTTGGCTATCGTTGATGAGCAATTAGAACGGCTGCACACGTCGTTTCCCCGCTTGCAATATGAGCGTTTCCTTCCTTGCCCGTGCGGGGAATGCCAAGCCAAGGCCGAACCCTACGGCTTTGCACTTGACACACTCATTAAGATGGCGAGAAAAGGCCAGGCAATCCAGTGCCATTCCAGCGGCGAGATGGTTGACGCCGCCCGACTTGTTCGAGAGCTATTACCCGGAACTCTGCAGGGCAAGACTTATGGCGTGGAACCTTCGACATCAGGAGTAACGCCACAGATTTCATCACCGCAACCAGCTCCGGAAGTATTCGTATCCTACGCTTGGAATCCAGAAAGCTGTGCTGTTGTTGACCGTCTTCAACAAGCACTCGGTCAGGAAGGTATCCGGCTGATTCGTGATCGCGAAGAGGTTCGATATAGGGACTCTATTCACGACTTCATGCGACGTATCGGCCAAGGCAGGTGCGTGGTAGTGGTGATCTCGGAGAAATACCTGATGTCGGAGAATTGCATGTTCGAAATGGTAGAGGTCGCGAAAGCGCAGGCTTTACGGGAGCGGATATTCCCCATTGTGCTCTCCGATGCTAACATCTACAAGGCAACCGGCCGCATACGGTATGTGCGGTACTGGGAGGACGAGATTCGTGAACTGGATGAGGCCCTAAAAACCGTGCGAGGGGACAACCTCAGGAAGTTGCAGGAGGACCTCAATGTCTACGCAGAGATTCGGCGCCTCTTTGATGGAATTGCAGACACGTTGCGCGACATGAACGCGTTGACACCCGACCAGCACGAGGGGTCGGGCTTCGAGGAGTTGATCCAACGGATACGTGCGCAGCTTTCTGTCTAAGTGCTTTAACCTGTAACTGATAGGCTGAATAGGTACCTGGCGAATGTTTAAGAAAACGTGTAGTTCTCCCTTTATCCCCGTTATAGGTTCCTGCCGAGTGTAGAAGACAACCCGGAAATCTACCCTCCGCGCTCGCTTTCAGGCGTCCCACCAGGTTAGGTGCCTGCCAAGTGTAGAAGGCTGTAGAAGGCCAACCTCGAAAATCTGCCCTTCGGCCTCCCCTTGGCCGGAGTTGCGAGCCCTTTCCTCGACTTCCCTGGGCGGTCTACCTCATGGACTCGCCCTGGATGAGGCTCTTCGCCGACCTGTTCGGCTCTCTTCTTGGACCTTCGGACGCACCTCTCCCGCCCTGGAGTCGCGTCCAGCCCGGAAAATCCTAGATGAGAGTCGCCGTTTCACCGCCTGCGGCGGTGCATCGCTCACGCACGCACGAATGGCAGGCCCGGTGGAAAGCAGCCATTGGGGAACCTCGCCGCGCGGTCTCCGCCCTTGAGCCTCTCCGCCGCTTCCCGGAAGGCGGCAAGGAAGAGGCCATATGCCTGTCGCAGGGCCTCCCGGGCCGCCTTGGTCGCTGCGTGGAACCGCGGCGCCGGCGATTTCTTCGACTGGTTCGGACAGGTGTGCGGATGCTGGCGCAGAATGGCCGCCGCGCCGAGCGGCTCACGGCCCGTTCGCTTGCGCTCCGCCGCGGCGTCGGCCTCGATCTCCTGGACCAGCCCCGCCACCAGCTCCCGATACATCTCCGGGCTGAGGTGACGCCAGCAGGGGAGCTGGGAGACCTCGACGGTCTCTTCCGTCGCATGGTGTCTCGGCTCGAAGTCCTCTCCCCGCAGCTTGGCTCGGTACTCCGCGGTCCGGTTGAACCAAGTGCCCCGCACGGGCTTGCCGTTGAGAATGTTCTCGGCCAGACTGATGCCAGGCCAGTCCTCGACCCGGGCCACCAAACCCTCCTTGACCCCGTTGCTCAAGACGTAGCGCAGGCGGTCGACCTGCGCTGCGGGCTCGTCGCTGATCACGATCGCCTCGTAGCGGCGAGACCAGATCTTGTCCCGCCATTTCCTCAAGCGGCCGACCTCGCGGGCCACGTTCGTCTGGAAGTAGCCCATGAACTCGGACATGCGCTCGGCGTCGGGAACCCAGGCCAGGATATGGTAGTGGTTTGAGGCGACAAAGAAAGCCGAGATCTCGACCGGGTGAGGCCGCTGGGCGCGGCCGAGGACGCCCAGCACGATCTCGTTCAGAGCTGGATCGGGCCGGAGAAGATACCGGCTGTGGATGGTGCGGCAGGTGATGTCGACGAGTGCGCCTTCTTCGGGGATGAAGCGGAGTGGTCTTGACATAGTACCCGTGTAGAGACGGAAAACGGGTCCAAAATGTCATTCCTGGGAATGCTTCAAGAAGAACCGCGACGCTTGGCTGGCACCTGCCAAGGGTCGATCGGTTCAGGTGGTCATCTTCAGGGCTTTTATGGTGCCGGCATTTTCAGCAGGCCGACACCTCCCAGCGCGCCGAGCGCCGCGACGACGAATACCACCAGCTCGCCCGCCCGCCCCGGCAGCTTGAAGCCGATGACGTTGGCGCCGAGGGCATAGAGCGCGAACACGATCGCACCGCAGATCACTGCCAAGCCCAGCTTGGCGAGCGCACGCCGGCCCGCGCCCCGGCGAGGCACGCCCATGCGGAGGGCACCGCCGGCGAGGCCGCCAAGGATTCCCGCGACGATGAAATGCGTCGGGAACAGGAACTCCACCTGTGCGCTCGCTTCAGTGAAGGCCGGCCCGGAGACGGTGATGACGGCCTTCCCCGTCGACACCGACCGTATCGACGCAGTGCCGGTGCCGGCGGCGTTCAGGGTCAGCTCGGTCGGGGCGATGATGCCGCCGTCGGTCGAGAGCTGCACCTGCCGGTTCGTCGTTGGACCGAGCGCGCGCGATTGCACCGGCACGTCCGCTGTCTCGAGACCCCAGCCCTGGATCTGCGGCGGCGTGACGCGCACGAACAGCGCCGGCTGCACCGGGAGCGTGAGCTTGACCCCCTCGGGCGTAACGTTGGAAACGACCTGCACGTCGATCGGCGCGTCGGCGGAGTCGCTGACAACGGTGATGGTCTGGTACGGCGGCGCCGTGGACTCCGCCTTGGCGAACTCGGGCATCGCGGTCACCGCTCCGATCACCTGGAAGACAATCGGCTCCGAGAGTTGGCGCGTGGCTCGGCGGCCGCCCAGATCCACGACTCCGACGTTGAGGGTGCCCTCGAAACGCCTCTGCTCGGGCCGATAGCGTAGCGGCGACCCGCCCAGCGCCACCGCCTTGAGGGTGAGCTCGGCGCTGTCGAGGGCGAGGGTACGGATGGCTCCCTCGAAGACGGCGATGGGGCCCACCGCCTGCCGCTGGACCTGCTGCACGACCGCCGTCCTCGTCTTCGCTTCGTCTTCGGCGCCAAGTGGCACGAACCGCACTTCGCTGAATAGCAGTCCTCGCGGGAGCACTCGCACTTCGTCGATCTGCGGGTGCAGAACGGGGGGGGCGCCCGGCTGCGCGGGAGAAGCTACATCTGGCGCCGCCGCTGCCGCCGACCTGGCCTCCGGGGCCGTCATGTCGCCGGATGTGTCGACGGTGGCGGCCGGAAGACGTGCGATCCTGGCGCGCAGGGCCGTGACCTCCTGCTGCGGCACCGGTGCTGAGGTGGTTTTCTCTTGCTCTTGCGCGGAGGTGAGCCCGGCGGGTGCCGCAGCCAGCGCCAGCACGACGAACGCGAATCGAGTCGACCCACCCATAATCCTTCTCCTGCCCGCGCGCGGCGGGCGAATCGAGCCGATGGCGCCGCCTGCCAGCAACCGAGTGAGGATCGACTGTTGCGGCACTGTCTCGCGGAGAATCGCGTGTGCACCGGCGCGGCGCCAGGGACGGGGGGATTGCTTCCGCCCATCAAGCCTACAACGAGCTCGATCACTCAGCAAGCCTGCGCGTGCGCTTGGGCGAGACCCAGAAAATGTTGCCGAACGCGAGACGGTATAAAGTACCGGCCATGGAAGACGAAGACGTCCCAACGCTCTACCAGTGGCTGGGTGGCATGGACGTTCTGCTCGGCTTGACGACGCGCTTCTATGAGCATGTCAAGGGAGATCCGTTGCTCGCCCCTGTCTTCGCGCACATGGGTGCAGATCATCCAGCCCACGTCGCCGCGTTTCTGGCGGAAGTGTTCGGAGGTCCAACGGAGTTCACCGAGCGGCATGGCGGCCATCCGCACATGATCCGCCAACATCTCAATCGCCATCTGAATCAAGAGCAACGCCGTCGCTGGGTGAGCCTGCTGCTCGCAACAGCCGACGAGCTGCACATGCCCGAAGACCCGGAGTTCCGTTCAGCGCTGGTCGGCTATCTGGAATGGGGCTCACGGCTTGCCGTCATCAACTCGCAGCTAGGCGCCACGGTTGACGAGAACGCTCCCATGCCCAAGTGGGGCTGGGGCGAAGTCAAGGGCCCATACAAAGGTTGAGCTCTGGGGAAGCTTCCCTATCTACCGCAGCCCGGCCCGAGAGCCTCCTTCGAGAGCGCCTCGCCGCGAGCGTAGGTGAAGAGTCGGTCGAGGCTGCCGGAGGCATGGCGGACATGAAAGCCCACCGAGGGAGCCCCACCGGGCCTGGCCCAGAGGTGAGTCGCCAGCAGCGGGTCGACGGCCCGGCGTACATCCTCCACAGCCTGGAGAAGGGCATGCGCGACGGGCTGCAGGAGAGGGGGGACGCCTGGAACGGGGCCGCGGAGCCAGACTTCGGGGGAAATGGAACCTTTCACGCCGGGGATCCTACTACGCGGTCTGGGGAATCACCGCCTGGTTCGCCAGTTGATCGAGGCGTGAACGATCGGGTTCGATAGATTTCCGCATATCATAGGGCAATGCATTGCCGGAGGTAGGATTCCTCATGCGGGTCGCGGCAATCTACGACGTTCATGGCAACCTCCCCGCGCTGGAGGCTGTGCTCCAGGACATCCGTCAGGCCGAGGTAGACCAGGTGGTGGTCGGGGGCGATGTGGTGCCGGGCCCGATGCCACGGGAGACCCTCACGCGTCTGCTGGACCTCGACATCCCCGTACAGTTCATTCAAGGCAATGGCGACCGGGAGGTGCTTGCCCAGATGTCAGGCACGGAGCCGGTCAGCGTCCCGGAACGGTTCCGGGAGGTTGTGCGCTGGTCGGCGCAGCAGCTTCATCCCGAGTACGGGCAAAGGCTCGCTGGCTGGCCGGCGACGCTCCGCATCGAGATCCACGGCCTGGGCGAGGTGCTGTTCTGCCATGCCACCCCGCGCAATGACACGGAGATCTTTACCCGGGTCACGCCGGAGGAGCGTCTCCTGCCGGTCTTTGGAGGGCTCGACGTGCCCGTGGTCGTCTGCGGCCATACCCACATGCAGTTCGACCGGACGATCGGAAGCGCTCGCGTGGTCAACGCCGGCAGTGTTGGAATGCCGTACGGTGAGCCGGGTGCCTGGTGGCTCCTGCTCGGCCCCGACGTTCAGTTTCGGCAGACTTCCTACGATTTGGAGAAAGCCGCCGGGCGCATCCGGGAGACGGCGTATCCCCATGACGTTCACGATTTTGCGGCTCATGTGCTTCAACCGCCATCGGAGGCGGAAATCCTTGCAGCCTTCACACGGGCTGAGTTGAGATAGGAGAGTCGATGCGAACCCAGGGACAGAAGGCGGAAGCCTTTCGCGCGCTGCATCAGCGGGACGGCGCATTCATCATTCCCAATCCATGGGATATCGGCACCGCGAAGCTGCTTGCGCACCTGGGCTTCGAGGCGCTGGCAACCACGAGCGCCGGATATGCTTTCTCCGTCGGGCGTCAGGACAACGCGGTCGGCCGCGATGAGACCCTGGAGCATGCGCGGGCGGTCGTCTCGGCAACCGACCTGCCGGTGAGCGCGGACCTGGAGAACGCCTTTGGCGATGATCCCGAAACGGTTGCGGAAACCTTTCGGCTCGCCGGCGCGACGGGGCTTGCCGGCGGCTCGGTCGAAGACGCCACTGGCCGGCCGAAGGATCCGATCTACGACCTTGGTCTGGCGGCCGAGCGCGTGCGTGCCGCGGTCGAGGCGGCGCGCTCGCTTCCGTTCGATTTCGTGCTGACCGCTCGGGCGGAGAATTATCTGGTGGGCCGCCGCGACCTCAAGGACACCATCCAGCGGCTTCAGGCGTATCAGGAGGCCGGGGCGGATGTGCTCTACGCGCCGGGTCTCACGAGCCGGGAGGACATCGCCGCGGTGGTCGGCTCCGTCGATCGACCGGTGAATGTCGTGATGGGTTTGCAGGGAGTCCAGCTGAGCCTCGCCGAGCTTTCGGAGATCGGGGTGAAGCGCGTCAGCGTGGGCAGCGCGCTCTCCCGTGCTGCCCTGGGCGCGTTTCTTCGTGCTGCCCGGGAGATGCGGGAGCATGGCACGTTCACGTTCGCCGCCGACGCGGTGAGCTACCGCGAAATCAGCTCCATGTTCGGGAGATTCGAATGAGCCAGATCAATCTCGAAGCGAAGCTGGCGATGTTCTCGGAGCACTGGCAGCCGCGCACCGTGGCCCGGTACAACGGGAATGACGTGATGGTGGTCAAGGTGCAGGGCGAGTTCATCTGGCACAAGCACGACGACACGGACGATTTCTTCCTTGTGCTCAAGGGCCGTCTCACGATCGAGTTGCGCGACCGCGAGGTGCATCTGGGGCCGGGCGAGCTGTTCGTGGTGCCCAAGGGGGTCGAGCATCGCCCGGTGGCGAAGGAGGAGGTCCACCTGCTGCTCATCGAGCCCTCGGGCACGCCCAACACCGGCGATCCCGCCACGGCCGCGCCCCGGCGGGTCATCTGAGCCGGTAGGTTGCGTGTTGCGACGAGACGCGTTCTGTGCTCTGCTTGCGGTACACGGAGTGCTAGGGTACCAGGGGAATCAGGAGGTGCGTCGTTCTCGTTGAAGAAGCTAAGGAGCTTGTGTCCGGCAGCTCGATTACGCTAGACTTACGCCATGCCCATGGATACACGCAAGACCGATCTCCTCATCCAGTACGCCTTGGCCGTGGCTGGGGAGGCGGATGACTATCGAGACCGCGAGTTGGGGCCGATTCATCTCCTCAAGTACGTTTACCTCGGTGATCTTGCCTCTGCACAGGCAGGCAGCGGGCCTTTAACCGGTGCTTCTTGGCGTTTCTATAAGTTTGGACCCTGGGCACCTGAGGTCCTCGATCGCATAGAGCCGGCGGTCAAGGCCATCGGAGCACAGGAACGCCGGTTTCAGAGCAAGTACAGGGAAGAAGACGCGGTTCGCTGGCAGACGAAGCAGCGGAGTCTGGTTGACCAACTGGAACCTGATTTGCCCTGGCAGGTAGCTCGTACTGTGAAGAGCGCAGTTCGCAAGCATGGCAGCGATACCGCGGCACTGCTGGACGAAGTTTACAAGACATCTCCGATGTTGAGGGCGGCTCCCGGAGAATTCCTTCGGTTAGAGGCAGAAACATGCCAATCTCAAGATGAAGAGACTGGCTCCAATCTTGCCTCTCTGCCCGTGCTCTCGAAGATGAGAGTCAAGAAGCTCCAGGGTCTTGTAAAGCAGCGTCTGGAGCAGAAACGCCGTGAAAGGGCTCTTGCTGCTCCTTGTCCTGAGCCCCGGTACGACGATGTATTCGCGCGTGGGCAGGAATGGCTCGACGAACTGGCAGGAGAGCCCGTCAAATCCGAGCGCGGTCGGGTCCATTTTTCAGATGCAGTCTGGAAATCGCCGGGGCGCCGTGACCCAGAGATACCCTGAAGATTCACCCCAGTTCTATTGCCCGCCATGGTGGGTGAGCACAAAGGATCAACAGGTCCGACGCGGCCGGCTCCTTTGGGCGTTTGTTCCTCATGTCGATCAGCATCCGTTTGTGCTGATTCCGGAGGGAAGGGCTGAGCCGACCGAGCATGGTTCCGCCAATTATCGGTTTGAGCCGCTTCGGGGCAGCACTACGCCTCCGGGGGCGACGCTGCCGGTGGCAGGTCTGCCTGGCTATTCCGGAGAGGTACGTCTGGTTCTTCGGGCCAAGAGACGTCCCGTGCTGGTGCTGAGCGCCGGAGGCGCCGAAGTTCCGAAAGCGTTGAGAGTTGGCTCTGCCCGGCATCAGACAAATCCCACAATCATCGCCGCTCCCTACTACGGAGCCGATCAGGGTGGATCAACCGGGGGATGGAAGCCTGACATGACCTACCCGGTCCAAGCCGCAGACCTGGCGATCTATTGCGTGAACTGGGGCTTTCGTCTGCCGACTCGAGGGATGGACGCGCCTGACCGACCTGAGATCGCCAATGACTACGGTCGATGGATCGCCCAGCTTCAGTTCCGTGGGGAGGGATACCGCGATGGGGCCGTCTACGATTCCTACGGTATCGTTTTCGTGCCCGATCCGTACGAGGCCCGGCAAGGCGGAGAATGAAAAAGGAGGCAATGCCTTCAGAGCCACCAAAAGCAGCAGCCCCTGGGCCGAGCCTCTCGGCTGTCGGTTCCTCGGAGTCAAGGGCTTGGCCGCGCAAGGCTGCGACAAGTGTTGGTCCATGATTGGGAATGCTGGCCAAGTGGTAGGCTTTCGCCATGAAAAAGAGATGGCTGTGGCTGCTGGTGGCTCTTTGTGCCTTGGCGGTTTCCCCGGGCTTCGCCGAGCCGGTCAGGAAGGTCCATCCGCTGGAGCGGGCATCCGTCCGGCTCTACCTGGAGCAGAACCAGGACGACGGCTTCAAGCCTCCGCGGCCCCAGGTTCTCCTCGTCCATGGCATCACGTATTCCTCTCATGAGTTCGACGTCGACTCCGGCGATTACAGCCTGGTCGATTTTCTGGTCCAGCATGGATTCTCGGTCTGGCTTCTCGATATCGCGGGCTACGGGCGCTCGGGGCCCGTCGACGGCCTCAAGGTCGATTCGGACTATGCGGCCGAGGACGTGGCCGCGGCGGTCGCTCACATCCGGCAGAGCTCCGGAGCCGACAGGGTTCACCTTCTGGGCTGGAGCTGGGGGACGATCGTCACGGCGCGGATGGCGGCCCGCCATTCGGAGCAGGTGGCAAGCCTCATCCTTTATGCTCCGATCGTCAAGCGGCCCGAGGGCGCAACCCCTCCGACGGCACCCGTGCACGCGAATACCTGGGACCACGCGGCCGAGGACTTTCAGAAGCGACCGGACGGGGAGATCGATTTCGGCACGGTCGAGCCGGCCGTCGCGGCCGCCTTTCTTTCGAGCTGCTGGCGCTACGACGGCAAGGGGAGCCCCAACGGCGGGCGCGTGGACGTCATGCGACAGGATCCCACCCCTCTGATCGACGCCGGCCGGTTGACGATGCCGGTCTTGTTCCTCGCCGGCACCCGGGACCCCTACATGAGCTGGGACGCCCTGGAGGAGGCCTATTCCAGGCTTCCGAGACGGGAAGCGAGCCGGTTCGTGAAGATCGAGGGCGGCTCCCACATCCTCATGCTGGAGAAGGATCATTACAAGCGTTTCCAGCGCGAGGTCCTGTCGTTCCTCCTGGGGAATCCTCCACCCCTCCCGCTCCGTTCTCCTTGATGGAGCTGTAGCAGGATGAGCACTTTCTCCGACACCGTTCCCACCAAATACTGGCACGCGCTCGACAACGGGCGGGTCCAGTGCGACCTGTGCCCCCGGTTCTGCAAGCTGCTGGAGGGGCAACGCGGGCTGTGCTTCGTGCGCGCCCGGGAGAACGACCGGATCGTTCTGAAGACGTGGGGGCGGTCGAGCGGGTTCTGCGTCGATCCGATCGAGAAGAAGCCGCTCAACCATTTCCTGCCGGGCACGCCGGTGCTCTCCTTCGGCACCGCCGGGTGCAACCTGGCCTGCAAGTTCTGCCAGAACTGGGACATCAGCAAGTCGCGCGAGACCGACACGCTCGCCGATCAGGCCACGCCCGAGGTCATCGCGGAGGCCGCTCACCGGCTCGGGTGCAAGAGCGTGGCGTTCACCTACAACGATCCCGTGATCTTCCTGGAGTATGCCGTCGACGTGGCGCAGGCCTGCCACGAGCGGGGTATCAAGACCGTGGCGGTCACGGCCGGCGAGATCTGCGCCGAGCCTCGCGTCGAGTTTTACCAGCACATGGACGCGGCCAACGTGGATCTCAAGGCGTTCACCGAGCGCTTCTACCGCAAGATCTGCGGCGGCTCGCTCGAGGCGGTCAAGGAGACCCTGGTCTACCTCAAGCACGAGACGGACGTCTGGTTCGAGATCACGAACCTCGTCATCCCGGGCGAGAACGACTCCAGCGCGGAGATCGACGAGATGACCCGCTGGATCGTGGAGGCCCTGGGTCCGGACGTGCCCGTCCACTTCACCGCCTTCCATCCCGACTGGAAGATGATGGAGTACCCGCCGACGCCCCCCGCCACCCTCAGCCGGGCGCGGAAGATCGCGCTGGCGAATGGAATCCGCTACGCCTACACCGGCAACGTCCACGACAGGGCCGGGGGCACGACGTACTGCCACGGCTGCGGCGAGGCGGTGATCGGGCGCGACTGGTTCGAGCTGACCCGGTGGAACCTGACGCCGGACGGCAGGTGCGCGAGCTGCGGCACCCCCTGCGCCGGCCGCTTCGAAGGCCCTCCGGGGCAGTGGGGCGCGCGGCGGCTGCCGGTGCTGCTGCGGAATTTCATTCCCGGAGAAAAACCGGGTAGCCCGCTGCGGGTGGTATAGGATCTCCCCCTCCGGCCGCCCTTCCCGGCCGGCCGACCCTTCCGAATGAACCTCGACTGGCTCGACGATCAGCTCCTGGGGGAGCCGGTGCGCGACTGGATGATGGCCCTGGCCATCGCCGTCGCGGTCCTGCTCGTGCTCGCCCTGGTCAAGCGGATCGTGGTCAGCCGGGTCAGCCGCATCGCTGCCCGCACCGAGACCCTGGTGGACGATTTCTTCGTCGAGATGGTGCGGCGCACCCGCTGGCTGCTGGTGCTCTTCCCGGTCCTGGCCATGGCGTCGGTCTCGCTGGACGTGCCCCGCTTGCGCGGCTATCTCAAGACCGCGGCCATCCTCGCCTTCCTGCTCCAGCTCGCGCTCTGGGCCCTGGTCGCCATCAACTTCTGGATGGAGCGCAAGCGGCGCGCGGACGCGGACGCCGCCTCGGTCACCATGATCCGGGCCTTCGGCTTCATGGGCAAGGTCGTGCTCTGGTCGGTCATCCTCCTGCTGGCGCTGGAGAACGTCGGGGTGGACGTCACCGCCCTGATCGCCGGCCTCGGCGTGGGCGGCGTGGCCGTGGCGCTGGCGCTCCAGAACGTCCTGGGCGACCTGCTCGCCTCGCTGTCGATCGTGCTCGACAAGCCGTTCGTGATCGGCGACACGATCCAGGTGGACACCTTCCAGGGCACGGTGGAGAGCATCGGCATCAGGACCACCCACCTGCGAAGCGTCACGGGCGAGCAGCTCGTGTTCTCGAACGGCGACCTGGTGCGGAGCCGCATCCGCAACCACAAGCGGATGGGCGAGCGCCGGGTCGCGCACGCCTTCGACGTGGTCTACCAGACCCCGGCGGAGAAGCTGGCGCAGATCCCGGAGATCGTCCGCCGGCTCGTGGATGGGCGCGAGCAGCTCCGCTTCGATCACGCCCACCTGACCGGCCTGGGCGAGTCCGGGATCCGCTTCGAGGCGGTCTGGTTCGTCCTCTCTCCCGATATGACTCTGCATCAGAACCTGCAGCAGGAGGTCCTGCTCGACCTGCTGCGGCGCTTCGAAGCGGAAGGGATCGAGCTCGCCTATCCCACCCGGAGCCTGATGATCCATGAACGTTCGAAAGGAGCTTCCGTGCGTAAGTCCCTTGGCTTTCTCCTGTTGCTTTTGCTGTTGTCCGGAGCCGCGGGCGCCCAGATCGATCCCGGGATGCGACTGCTGCACCATCCCGACATCCAGGGCGAGACGATCGTGTTCGTCTATGCCGGCGATCTCTGGACGGTCGGCGCGGACGGGGGCGAGGCGCGCCGGCTGACCTCCGATCCCGGCGTGGAGCAGTTCCCGAAGTTCTCGCCGGACGGCAAGTGGATCGCCTTCACCGCCCAGTACAGCGGCACCTATCAGGTGCACGTGATCCCGGCCGACGGCAGCGCGCCGCCGAAGCAGCTCACGTTCCGCAACGACATCGGCGAGCTCCCGCCCCGGGGCGGCGTGGACAACCAGGTTTTCGGCTGGACCCCGGACGGCAAGCAGGTGCTCTTCAAGTCCCACCGGGTGCCCTGGAGCGAGCGCATCGGCCGTCCCTATCTGGTGCCGGTCGCGGGCGGCATGGAGCATCCGCTCCAGGTGCCGGAGAGCGGCACCGGCACCCTCTCGCCGGACGGCACGAAGCTGGTCTACACGCCGATCATGCGCGAGTTCCGCACCTGGAAGCGCCACAAGGGCGGCCGGGCGCAGGACATCTGGATCTATGACCTCAAAAACGACACGTCCGAGCGGCTCACCGACTTCGTGGGCACGGACAACATGCCGGTCTGGATCGGCAACACGATCTTCTTCACCTCGGACCGCGGCGGCTGGCAGCTCAATCTCTTCGCCTACGATCTCGGCACGCGCCAGACCCGCCAGGTCACGAATCATGATCAGTTCGACGTGCTCTGGCCGAGCGGCGACGAGCGCCGCATCGTCTACCAGCAGGCGGGATATCTGCACGTGTTCGACACGGCGTCGGGGCAGACCCGGCAGGTGCCGATCCAGGTCCACGGCGACTTCCCGGCCACGCTCCCCTACTTCAAGAACGTGACCGCGGACGCCCAGTCCATGGCGGTCTCGCCCATGGGCAAACGCGCGGTGATCGGCGCCCGGGGCGAGGTCTTCACCGTGCCGGCGCAGAAGGGGGAGATCCGCAACCTGACCTCCACCCCCGGCATCCGGGAGATGGACGCCGCCTGGTCGCCCGACGGCCGCTGGATCGCCTACCTCTCGGACAGGAGCGGCGAGTACGAGGTCTACGTCCGGCCGAGCGACGGCTCCGGCGAGGAGCGGCGGGTGACCACGGACGGCAAGGTCTGGCGCTTCCCGCCCCTCTGGTCCCCCGACTCGAAGAAGATCGCGTTCGGCGACTCGGACCAGCATCTGTTCTGGGTGGACGTCCAGTCCGGCAAGACGACGGAGGCCGACCACAGCGACCGCAACGACATCTTCGACTACCGCTGGTCGCCCGACAGCCGCTGGCTCACCTACACCAAGGAGGGGGAGACGCAGCTCGACTCCGTCTGGGTCTACTCGCTGGAGGAGAAGAAAGCCACGCGGCTGACCAGCGATCTGACCGACGAGGGCGAGCCGGTCTTCTCGCCCGACGGGCGCTATCTCTATTTCCTTTCGAACCGCGACTACAACCTGACCTTCAGCGGCTTCGAGTTCACCTACCTCTACACCAATCCCACGCGGGTCTACGTGGCGATCCTCTCGAAGGAAGGGCCGGCGCTCTTCCTTCCCACGAGCGACGAGGAGGAGATTGCCGAGGAGGGCAACAAGCCCGGCTCCCAGCAAAGCAAGAAGCCGCCGAAGCCGAGGATTGCCGATGACCAGGAGGAGCCCAAGGGCGGCGGCGGTGCGGAGGTCGAGGGTCCCGACAGGGCGCCGGCCAAGGCGGTCCGGGTCAAGATCGACGCCGACGGCTTCGAGCACCGGGTGCGGGCGATCCCCGGGGCGCCGGGCAACTACCGCGCTCTCCAGGCGAACGCCGACGGCGTCTTCTACCTGGTGGGCGACGGTCCGCAGGCCGCGCTCAAGATGTTCGACCTCAAGGCCGAGAAGGAGCAGGCGGTGCTCGAGGGGGTCGGCGCCTACGAGCTGTCGGCCGACGGCAAGAAGCTCCTCTACCGCCAGGGGGACACCTACGGCATCGTGGACGCCAAGCCGGGGCAGAAGGTGGGCGACGGCAAGCTCGCGCTGGAGAAGATGGAGCTGCGCATCGAGCCCAGGGAGGAGTGGCGCCAGATGTACGTGGATGCCTGGCGCATCCTCCGCGACTGGTTCTACGACCCGAACATGCACGGGCTGGACTGGGCGGAGATCCGCGACCGCTACGGCGCGCTGGTGCCCTACGTCGCCCGCGCCGAGGATCTGGACTGGATCCTGGGCGAGATGGGCGCGGAGCTCTCGGCCGGCCACGTCTATCTGACGCCGGGGGACCGCCCGGGGCCGCAGCGGGTCGAGAACGGCCTTCTCGGCGCCGAGGTGGAGCCGCACTCGTCGGGCTACTACCGGGTGACGAAGATCTTCCCGGGCGAGAACTGGCACCAGGACTTCCGTTCGCCGCTGACCGAGCCCGGGGTCAACGTCCCGGAGGGCTCCTACATCCTGGCGGTGGACGGCACGTCCACGAAGGGAGTGGACAACTTCTACCGGCTCCTCCAGAACAAGGCGAACCGGGTGGTGACGCTGCTCGTCAACGACAAGCCGGACACCAAGGGGGCCTGGGTGGAGCGGGTGCGGCCGGTGCCGAGGGAACAGAACCTCCGCTATCTCGACTGGGTGCTGGCCACGCGGGAGAAGGTGGCGAAGGCGTCCGGCGGCCGGATCGGCTACATCCATCTGCCGAACACGGCCGTCGAGGGCAACCGCGAGCTCTTCAAGTACTTCTATCCGCAGACGAACACGGACGCGCTGATCCTGGACGACCGCTTCAACGGCGGCGGCTTCATTCCCGACCGGATGATCGAGCTGGTCTCCCGGCCGCTGCTGCACTACTGGACCCGCCGCGGCGAGGTCCCGGCCCGAGTGCCGGGCTTCGTGCACACGGGTCCGAAGGTGACGCTGATCAACGGCCAGGCGGGCTCGGGCGGCGACGCCTTCCCCTACTACTTCAAGAAGCTGGGCCTGGGTCCGCTGATCGGCACGCGCACCTGGGGAGGCCTGATCGGTCTCTCGGGCAGCCCGGCGCTCGTGGACGGCACGAACCTCTCCGCGCCCACCTTCCGCTTCCTGGACACCGAGGGCAACTGGGGCATCGAGAACGAGGGCGTAGCCCCCGACATCGAGGTGATCGACCGTCCCGACCAGGTGGCCAAGGGGCAGGACCCGTCGCTCGAGAAGGCGATCCAGGTGCTGCTGGAGGAGCTGCGGAAGAACCCGCCGGCGAAGGTGAAGATTCCGCAGCCGCCGGTGCAGGAGTGGCCGCCGAAGTAGGGGGAGCCCCGAAGGGGCGTAGGCATAAAGCCTGGGGCTTCAGCCCCAGGTGGGCTGTTCCCCATGTTCCCGAGCCCTGAAGGGGCGTAGGCATGGGCGAGGGGCGCGAGCCCCGTAGAGGGTGGTGGGCTCCCGGGCTGGCGCCCGGGGCCAATGCCTGCGTCCCTTCGGGACTTGGGATGTTTTGGCGGCTTTTCCTGGGGCTGAAGCCCCAGGCTTTATGCCTGCGCCCCTTTCGGGGCTCCCCCTACCGCTTCCACCGCCACCCGCCCTCCTCCGTCGAAAGGATCCACGCCACCGTCTTCCCCGGCTGGATCCCCTGCGCCTCGTTCCAGAAGAACCGGTCGCGGAGGTAGCGGCTGGAGGTATCCCCCTCGGGGAGCGCCTGCACATCAGCGTGGATGCGGCGGAAGCGCTCCACCCACTTCGCGCAATTGGCGAGGCGCAGGTCCACCCAGCCGTCGCGCACCCAGTGCTCCAGCTTCGCGGGCGTGACCTCCTCGTTGCAGGCGTCCGGCGGCACGATCACCCGGGGGCCGCGCAGGAGCTCGCCGGATTCGAGCAGGATCGGCATGCCCACCGACACGATCCGGTTCGCCTCCTCGGGCTCCTCCCGCACCAGCCGGTTCAGCCGCTCGCAGACCGCCTCGGCCGTGGACTCCCGCACTGCGCCCATCGTTCGGAACGCGGCGCGCAGCAGGTGGGCCTCGAAGAGCAGCTTCGAGTTCTTCGGCGGTCCGAGCAGCTCGAAAGCCACGCTCCGCACCCCGTGCTCCCTTTCGAGCGCCATCATCTTCTCGATCGCCCAGTGGCGCAGCAGGCCGGCGCGGTAGGTCGGGCCGAGCACGGCGCTGTCGAGCGCGCTCATGATGTCGTAGCCCGTGTTGCCGCCCTCGATCTCGAACACGGCGTACTTGGCGATCTCCTCGGGCGTCACGAACTCCATCTGCTCGCCGCTAGCCCCCCCGTCGCAGGAGAGCCTCCTTGGACTTGTGCCACCGAGAATTGACCACCACTACGTATAGGTGCATACTAAGACAAGCTTGAAGTTTTTGTCGGCTGCTACTGACATGGTCCTCGAAGAAACGTCGGGCTGCTCTCTGCCACAGCTCACCTCTTGGCTGCGGCCCGGCACGGTCTCGTTCGCCATCGCGGGCGTGGGCCTGACTTTTTACCTCTTGGTCCAAGAGCTGATTGATGACTACAACCGTGAGAGCCGCATGCATTGGGCGCGGATCGACAACCGTTGGCGCTTCTACTCGGTCTTTGTGAGTCTGATGTATGCCCTCTTTTTCCAATGCCTCGCCTTCGCTGTGCCAGCCCTTATCTATATCGACACCTCTTGGAAAATGATGACACTCTTCGCCAATGGTTTTCTCCCCCTCCCGCTGGCTTGGCTTGAGCTCGTCTACAGTCGGAATTTCCGACTCCTCGGTTTAACGAAGTACTATGAGGGGAACTGCCAGAACTGGTTCCCAGAGTTAATCAAACGTTTTCACACCAGCGAGGAGATAGGGCGGCATAAGGAAAATATCGGCCTAATCGAGCGCATCAGCTCCTTTCTAGTCACTCTTTGGACCTGGATCGTCATTTACTTTTTCTGCTCTCTGCTAGGATTGCACATCCGAGAAAACCGGAAGCATCGCGATCTTGCGGAGCCGCGGCTGAGATGGAAGCAGCTCGCGCAGGATTTTCTAGTGTTCCTCTCCGCCTGGCTCTATCTCGGCTGTCTAGTCGTCGCTCTGGTTGGCCTATGGAATCCCCAAGCGATGGCTCGATTCGGTGCCCTATACACCTCCGGGATCGTCTGGACATTCTTCGGAGTGACTGTGGCGGCCGCGTTGCTCGGCCTCCTAGCGTATGCGCGAAGGGAAGACCCGAAATCCGGAGACCTCCTACCAGCGATCATACTGGCGGGCTACACTCTCTGCCTCGGGTTTGACTTGGCCTGCTCAGGTTGGCTCTGGGGGATGCCGTATCCCCTGAGTGGACTCGCTGTCATTGCCTCCCCGACCGGAGCCCTTTCCCCTTGGCTTCTGCTTCTTTTGCTGATTTACCTGAGTTCCATCTTTCTCGACCAGCTACGGAGGGCGCGGGAGATCTCTTATCAGTCGGCAGTGATTGCAGAACACGCTCTCCATCGCTTTGGGAATCTCTTGGCGCCGCCTAGTATCGCCCTGAGGCTGATCGGACGAGAGATCCACGATACGGAAGGGCTCGCAAGACTCAGCAGTGAAAAGCCACGACACGAGGAAGTCCTCCACCAAATCGATAATGCTCTGGAGGCGCTGGGGACTGCTCAAGGAATTCTACTTGACCTGAAGGCTCATTCGAGGAGGGTACCCCAGGAGCATTGGTATCATCTTACAACTCTCTTAAAGCCCTTTGCGAGAGAGGAGCAATACCCGAAGGACGGCGGGGTTCTCAAGGTGACTGTGGAGCCAGGACCTCAAGGAGTCGAGATTTATACTGACAAAGAGGACTTCGAGGACACAATTCACAATTTGGTAGAAAACTCGCGCCAAGCTTTCACGAGCAACCGGCGGGAGATCCGAATCACTGTGCACTACGTCCCACACCAGATCTCTCCCATGAAGATCTCAGTTTGGGATGATGGGCCCGGAATCGACGATAAGCTAAAAAGAAGGATATTTGACGCTACGTTCTCCACAAAGCCCTCCGGGTTGGGGTTAGGCTTGTTCCTTGTCCAACAGTTTGTGAACCGAATGGGGGGGCTTGTGGAGGTGGCGTCAAAGACTGGCGCGCGAAGCTATACCGATGTCCAGCTTAGTTTTCCTTTGGAGCGAGTCAGGAGTCTATCCCGCACGAGCCAATTGCGCAACCCGGGCATTAGGCGTGGAGGATCGGAGGAATCAGAGGAATGTCCAAGACAATCAGAGTTCTGATCGCCGATGACGACCGGAAGGTAACGGATGCACTCAGAGGTGTCCTGCGACTAGATGAGGAGTCTAGATTCGAGGTGGCGATTGTCCAAAATCCTGGCAAGATCATCGAGCAAGTAAGGAAATTCCAGCCTCATGTAGTAGTCCTTGATAACCGCTTTGACAACCAAGACCTCGGTATCGGTGAGCTGCTACCCCGAATCCGGGGCGAGTTTGAGACAATCGGCATCGTCATCATCACCGCTCATCGAGGCGGTGCCATTGAGCCTATTGCTCAGGCACTTCTTTATGAGATAGATGGCTTTCTCGACAAAATTCGCGAGAAAGACCTCGACCCGGACGAGTTCCGAAAAACAGTCATAAATGCTTTTAACGCTCATCGGAAGCGGGAGGAAAGGAATGTTTGAGCGCCAACCGTCTGCCTTGCACCGTCTTGTCTGCTACGTTCTCCATCGACTCAAAGAGGAGTTGTCCGTCCGAAAAAAGCAGGACGACCCCAACGCCGACCACCGTCTCGTCTTCCAGCAGATCCTCTTCCTGTGTGGGGATTCTCTTCGCAAAGGAGACCCGTCGCTCGATCTCGGACTACAGACCACCTTTCGAGGCCCTACGGCCGAGAGGGCGTTTCAGCCCTTTGTTCAACTGACCACCGTGCAGACTGTTATCCGGCAGTGCGAAGAAAATGACTGGCTACGACTCCCCGGTCCTAAGAGTCATCCTACGAACTACACCTTGACGGATCTAGGAAAGAGGATGGCTCGAGGTGTTTTGTATGGCAAGGACTCGGTCGAGAAGCCGTTCGTTCCTAAACAACTCGTAACCGTGGACGCTGTTGTAAATCAGTGGGCCGGCTCTCCTTTATGGGAGCTTATGCCAGCTCTTCGAAAAGTCGCTGCGGAAGCCTATGTCGCCGGGACTGTGGTCCCACACTACGATCTCAGCGACAAAGCGTTGCTACATTACTTGGAAGGCGTGGCAAGTCGAGTGCGAGGAGTTCGATGAAGATCCCTAAGAATCTCTACGAGTCGGTTTTCGTCCTCCGCTGTCAGTCGTGGCCCCTTCACTTGGAGGTAGTTAAACCCCATGAGGTCCGATGGCATACGAGCCTCACCGACGCGAATGGGTAGAACGTGCTTGCGCGCGCCGAACGCTCTGCCAATCGCGAAATGTAACCAAGAGTATTCAGCGGCATCCTCTGACATCACTGCGATCAGGCAATCGGCCTGATCGATCGCCTTGGAGATCACATCCACGATCGGTTTACCTGCTGACACCTGCGTCTCCGGGAACCACACGGCGAAGTCGGCGTGTTTGGCAACTTCGCCGATTTGCCTAAGCAGTTCGATCTGTAGATAGCTACCGGAGACAAAAACTCGCGGCTGGCGTTCATTCCCAGCGAACGGAACTTCCACCTCGGCGTCGGGTCCTGTCAGCTGAGCCAGAGCTCGCAGAAACTCCACAACCTGAGAGTGCGATGCGTCGCGCTCGTAAGGAATGCAATCCAGTCGCTTGTCCTCAAGTAGACGCCTTCTCTCAAGAGCGGAAAATTCGTCCTCAGAGATCAGTATGAAGTGGTGACCGATACTCCTCTCGTAGATCGTCGAAAGTCGATCGATGACACCATCCAAGTCGGGATCGGTACCGCCGAACCCGACGAAAAGTACCGTATAGCTTGAGAACACTACCTCAAGAAAAGATCTGTAGGCTGGGCTGAGATACAGGAGGCGCGAGTAGTCACGGTTACTCAAGATGATGGAACCTGGAAGGTTGATATCACCATGCACCTTGAACACGAAGAAGCGCCCATTCCGCAGGCAATCCAGCGCTTGATTGATACCGTCAGGGGAAAACACTGGTGGCACGATACCCCCGGACGCGAGTGCGTACGCTCCCTCGATAAGGCTATCGTAATTTGATGAGAGCGCCGCAACCCAATTTATCTTGGAGACAAGCCGGTGGGCTTCGCTGGGACGGGTCTTGCCGCTGTGCAGGATATCTGACAAACAGGTATTGAACTGTCCTCCCAAGCTTGATTGAAGCTCCTGCGCAACAACAAGTAGTCTCCCCCGCTGAAGTACTTCCCTGAATTCCGCAGACTCCGCTCGAAGTTGAACACGGTGATCAGCACACCAATCGATCATCCTCTCAAGCAACGTCCTCCAGGTAGGCAGCTGAGAGCCGTCTTCCGTTAGGGCTTGAGCTGACAGGCCGGCACCCGCGAAGAGGACGCATCGGTGCTCGCGGATTCTCCGAACGAGCATCTCCGGTACGAGCCCGGCAAACTTGTGTCTACGTTCCGCCATTAATCTTTCCCGCCTGGAGTAAGTCAAGACGCTACGAACCCAGCCCTCCGAGAACCGCAAGTGCGAGTTTCCCCGCATATGGCTCAAGTGCCTCAAGGGCCGATCCTTGATCGCCCGACACTCTAGGAACAATCTTTGCGATACTACCACGGTGGGGCGGGGGGCCTACCCCCCGCCCGCTATCTTTTCCACCGCCACCCCCCCTCCTCCGTCGAAAGGATCCACGCCACTGTCTTCCCCGGCTGGATCCCCTGCGCCTCGTTCCAGAAGAACCGGTCGCGGAGGTAGCGGCTGGAGGTATCCCCCTCGGGGAGCGCCTGCACATCCGCGTGGATGCGGCGGAAGCGCTCCACCCACTTCGCGCAATTGGCGAGGCGCAGGTCCACCCAGCCGTCGCGCACCCAGTGCTCCAGCTTCGCGGGCGTGACCTCCTCGTTGCAGGCGTCCGGCGGCA
>Ga0268265_10000626_pt1 | contig 35203 bp, 31 predicted proteins | sample KBSSwiS52_FD_190355 | JGI IMG/M metagenome (GOLD analysis project Ga0268265, IMG submission 190355) | Switchgrass rhizosphere microbial communities from Kellogg Biological Station, Michigan, USA - KBS Switchgrass S5-2 (SPAdes) (version 2) | ecosystem: Host-associated > Plants > Roots >...
AGCGTCAGGGACCTTGATGGCCTTCTCGTAGATGCGCTCGTCGAGCACACACTCGACCTTGAGGCCGGTCTTGGTCGTGGTGGCGCCGATCAGCTCCACCACGGCGAGGCGGTCCGTTAGCGGCCGGCCGCGCCAGTTCTGGGTGATGTGGCAGAACAGGCGGTGCTCTATTCGGTTCCACTTCGAGGTGCCCGGCCACGATGCGGTTAGGTGTGGCCCTTGCGGATCGCGATCTCGTCGATGCCGATCACCCTGGGTCCGGGCTTGCCGGCGCGCGCCAGCTGCGCCCGCATGTACTGCTTGTCGAGTTCCTTCCACTGTCTCCCAATCGAGGCGCAGCTCCTTGGCGACATCCTTGATCGTCGAGACGCGGCAGCGCCGGTCAACGAAGGTGGCTAACCTCTTGGTGTAGAGAGGATTGTCGGCCAGAAACGCGAGCCGCTCCCGCCCCACCTTGCCGCTCGCTCTGCAAAGAACGCACCTGACCTCGAACTCAAGATAGACGCGCGTGTCGCCGCACGACAGATCACGCACCCGCCGCACTGTGCGATCGTACCAGCCCCGATGCAGGGCTCCGCACTCGGCGCAGCGTGTTTTTTTGAGCGCCGCTTCAGCCTCACGATGCGCGCCTTCGGATCCCCGAAGATGCCCCGCACCGTCCCCTCAGGCCGAAAGCCTGGAAACGCATACGCGTCCCACAGCCGCCGCTTCCGCCTCCCCGCCGCTCCCATCGACAACTGGCGCGCCAGCCTCAGGTGGCAGCGGCTCAAGAGCTACCAGAGGTTCGCCGCCATGATCGATCGCCACTGGGACGGCATTGCCGCCTACTGCAGGCCGGAGAAAAAGGTCTCCCTCGGCTCCGTCGAAGGACTGGACGGCAAGATCCGCGTCCTGCAGCGGCGCGCCTACGGCCTGCGCGACGAGGAGTACCTGCGGTTCAAGATCCTCACCGCCATGCTGCCCGAGCTGTGAAAGGCTTCGTCCCCGCAGTCTCATTGTTGCGCCGTGCTCGCGACGGTCAAGGACGAGCCCCTGCGAGGCGGCGCTGCGCTCCATCCTTGACCGCCGCTGCGCGCGGCGCACGACGCGCTGCCATGGGAACGACGCCGCAGAGTGGTCTCAGGCCTTGTTGCGAGACGCGGACGGGGCGAAATTACCCACACGACTTCCAGAAGAGGCATTAACCTTGGACCTGCGCTTCTGCAGGTCGGGGTCGCACAGCAGGTGGGAGAACACCCCTCGAACGCCGTATGCCGACGCATATTGCTGCTGCTCACGACAGAAACTGGCAAGACCCGCAAGTGTTCGGCGCTGCAGCAATTCTGTCGGCTTTCTGAGGAACTCTGGCCGTGCCGGCGCGGCATCCAGCACGCGTCCTCGTGACCTAGAGCGTGCGGCAATGGTGTTTTCGATGCTCCGGTACACAGAGAGCGCACCATTCCCGCTGCCTGAGCTGAGGAGACGCTGATCAGCGCATGCCATCGCTCCGTTTCCTGGGCTCCCGAATAAGGCGCTTCGTTGCCGGCCGCGTCGGTAGAGCGGCCGGCGGCGGCCTCCCAGCCGCTTTCGGCTACATGAAAGCCGCCAGCGGCCGCGGGTACCTCCAGGCCGATCATCCGGTCTTTCCCGGATGCCGCAACCGCCAATACGCTGCATCCTTGCGACCGCGCACTGCCGCGAGGGGAAACTACGTAGGCGGTGCATAGGCCCGCATTGGCAGTTAAAACGCAAGGAGTGCACGATGCTGTTTTTCGTAGATTTTCAGGTCGAGTATCCAGAATCGATGAGCCAGAAGAGCCTGTTCGCGATGTGGGCCAAGGAGGCCGACGCGGCGGTGGGCGCCAAAAAGGCAGGCGCGATCGTCGACCTATGGAAATGCGTCGGCGACCGGCGAGTGCTGGCCATCGTCAACGTCGACTCGCACGATGCGCTCGACCAGGTTCTAATGGACCTGCCAATCATGAAGCAGCACGGCCAGTTCGTGCATGTCGGCGTCATCCCTATTCGGCGCTACGAGGATTTTGCGGCGGACCTCAAGTCGCGCTCGTCCTGAGGACGCAAGGTGCTCTGATGCCGTGGCTCCTGCCGGATCCGCCACTCCGCCAACCGAAGGATAGAGGCTCCAAGAAGCGCATCCTCTGTTCGCTGCTTGCCGCCACCCTGCCGTTCGGCGGCGTCTTCGCGGAGGCGCCGAAGTCGCGGAACGCTAAGGTGAGCCTCGTCTACCAGCACGAGCTGCCGAACGTTCCCGGCAAGAGCATCAAGGGCGTGCTGGTCGAATACGGCCCAGGCGGCTACTCGCCTGGTCACACGCATCCCAAATCCGCCTTCATCTACGCGACCGTGCTTGCGGGGACGATCCGCAGTCAAGTCAATGACGGACCGGTGACGACCTACAAGGCCGGACAGAGCTTCTCCGAGCTTCCCGGCGACCGCCATGGCGTCAGCGCCAATGCCAGCAAGACGAAGCCGGCCAAGCTCCTCGCGGTGTTCGTGGTGGACACGAACGAGACGGAGCTGACGATCCCATTCGGGAACTGAGTTTCAATACCAATCGAAAGATCCGACAAATGACCCTGCGGCTTTGTTCCTCGTCCTCGTACCCGTTGCCGCTCTGGCCCAATCGCCGTCGACGCACCTTCATCCGACCGAGCGGAAATGCGCGAGAAGTTCAAGGCAGCCTGCTCGGCAGACATCCAGAAATTCTGTGCTCAAATCGACCACGCCAAGGGCGCGACGCGCGCCTGCCGACAAACCCACGAGAACGAGCTGTTCCCTGAGTGCCGCGCTCTCCGCGAGGCGCGCGCCACCGCCAAGGCTGCCGCGAAGGATAAAGCCAAGCAGTGAGCACATTGCGCTGGCTCTATCGAACCATCGCCACGTGGCGGTGCAGGCTGCGGTCGGCTAGTGCATGTTCGGAGTGGCGGCTGACGAGTGAGGCCACAGGGCCGCCTACGCAACGCCTGCTCGGGGATGGATGGCGGAAATCTTGGAACACGTCGGCTTCCTGCTGCTTGTGACCCCGAAGCGGACAACACGCGGCTTAGATTAGCCCCGATTGCGCGTAAAGCTTGCTGGTGAGTGGGATCGGTCAGGGATCGAGCTTGCCAATGCGCGTGGCTGTCCTGTGCCTAGCGGCGCTTGCTCTCGCTGCGCTGGCCGTGGGTTCCGGTGCAGCACGTGCACGCCGCGGCTCGCCGGTTACAGCCTCGTGCCCTGAAGGGGCGGAGGCTTTGCCATCGATGGGATCGGCAACGCAGGATACAGCGCGATGAGGAGCGTGCTTGTGCTGGCTGGCGCGCTTGCGCTCACCGGTTGCGGCGGCAATACTGGCCCGTTGGCCTCCGCGTCGCCGACCGACCTCAAGTTCGTCGCGGCCGTGGCCACTTGGGACATGAACCACGACGGCACCGTCACCTGCAGCGAGTGGAAACAGTATGCGGCGGGGCTGTTCAAGGACGCCGATCGCGACCGCGACGGCATGCTCGCGCGCCAGGAGTTCGAAGCCATGTCGCGCCAGGACCGGCTGTTCGCGACCATCGGGTTCGCCTACTTCGATGCCGATGGCGATGGCCGCATCACGCTCGCGGAGCTGGCCGACAAGCCGAACCCGGCGTTCGCCTTGCTCGACAGGAACGGCGACTGCACCATCTCGCCCAACGAGCGCATAAACCTGGAAAGCAAGCGCCCGGACGAGAGCAGGCGCGTCTCGGACCCTATACCGAGGTCCGGACGCCCTGGCGGTTACTGAATCTGCAGAGCCCTGCGGAAATCTCACCCCGCGGTCGGCGCGTTACCCCGCCTCCTTCTTCTGCTTTTCCCAGAACGCATCCAGGTCTAACTTCCCTCCGCTGATGCCGCCGCAGCCGGCGGCAAGTCCTACGACAGCCAGCAACAGCACGGACATGAATGCGCGCGTGAATCTTCCCATGACAATCTCCGTTTGCGCCTAGGCGAGCCGAAATTGGCTTTGGTCATGGAGCCGCCGAGGCTCGACACAATACAGCCACTTCTGCAATATGACCACGCGAGCTTGAGCGTCGCAAGAGAGGAAGCCATGCCCAGGCGCCCCGGTCGCCGCAGGGCTCAGCGGCGCGATATGCCAGCTGCGCTGTCGATGCCGTTCGCGGCATGGGTCATCGTACTTGCGGCCGTATGCCTGTTCCTCGCCTACGTCATATTGCAACCCATCCCGTGAGCATGCCAATTGGCCGGTCTGCGGATGCAGCCGAGGAGCGGCCTCTCCAGTCCTACATTGGTGGGAGTGCCGCGGGCCGTGGTGACGAGGGCGCATACCAAACCCCCGCCCAGTTTCCCGGACGGGGATTTGGTCGCGCATGAGATTTGGGAAGGACGCGCGTTCGACGTTATCCGCGGCCGAGGCCAATGGCCCTTACATCGGCGGGGTAACGCCGCGACCGACGTTCACGCGTGCCGCTTCCAGCGATCCATCCGGCAGCTTCTTCGCCGCGCTGATGAATATCCTGGCTCCAGCCTTCAGCTCGTTCACGTCACCCGGCAGGTAAGAAACGATCGGGGTGCCGGCCGGGACGACGATCTGCTTCTCGCCGTCCTTGTAATTGAGTGTCAGCACCTGACCGTCTGTGGAAGGCGACGCTTTCTCGACGTTGCCGTTGGTCATAGTGCTCGACGGCTGCAGATCCCAGCCGCGGTGTCCTTCGCCCGTGCCTCGCATGACCTCAGGGAAGATGTGAACTTCGAGCGCCTTCTGGCTACCGTCTGCCAGCGGCATGGCGGCGACGCCAACGTATGAGCCCTGCTTGATGTCGGCGAGCGAGGCCTGGGTCAGCGCCACCACGGATGCTTTCGGCGCAAGCTTCAGCCTCAGCTCGGCGCCATCGCGCGATTTGACGAAATAAGTGTCGCCCTCTGCACGCTCGATCGTGCCTCGGACCCGCACGGTTGCCTCCTGAGCCCATACGGTGGGCGCGACAAGAGCAAATCCCAGCACGATCGTGCTGACAGGGCGTAGATATCCTGCCGACATGGGGTCCTCCCGAAGGTTTGTAGCTTGTAGACGCCCCCGCAGCGAACTTTAGTCCCTCATGCTACGGGCGGCGCGACGACGATAGAACCTGGGATTCATGGCACGACTGCATTTGGCACGAACTCCCCGTGCAGGAGAGCGGCACAGCACGCGCGGGCCGGCCGCCAGGCGATGCAGAGCGTTGAGAACCGCCCGCAACCCACGCAATGGAGGGCAGTGGCGGCCGCTCAGCGTCGATGCTGCGGACATCTCAAGGGCCGGTGCAGCCTCCGGCGTCCGGCAGCGTGGGCGCGCACCTCAGGCAATTCCTCCTGGCTTGAAGAAGTAGTCGTAGAGCTTGCGCGCATCCAGCGCGCCGTAGCCGAAGCCTTCATTGTGAACGCCCGTGAACGTGCGCGTGGATCGGATCAATCCGGCCTGGAGCTGACGCGCATTCCACTGGTCTGGCCCGCCCGTATCTGGCGCCGCGACAGCACCAGGGCAAGCGTTCCGGTCACCATTGGCGCGGCCATGCTCGTGCCGGTCTTCGCAATCGCGCCGTCGGTGGTCCCGGCGCACGCAGCCCGCACGGCTTCGCCCGGCGCACACAGGTCCGGTTTGGGCCGTCCGTCGCGGGTCAGCCCCCATGAGGACGAGTCCGTCAAACGCACTTGCGCCGGCGACGCATTGCACGCGCCGACCGTAATGACTGTCCTGGCCGTCCCGGGAATGCTGAGCGTCATGGTATTGTCGGAGTTGTCAAATCTCACCGCCCGGCTCTCGTCCCGCTCGACCCAGGCATCGACCCAGGCGTCGCGGCTGAGGATCCTCTTGCCGGTGATGTCGAGCTGCCATCGCCCGTCCATCGGCGCGGGCGGCTGGTGCAGAAGCCTAATGACCAGACGAGAGGCGCCGTTGTCGGGATGCAGCGCCGTCAGCTCCATCGTGCATACCGCGTTGCCCAGGATGGCCTCCGCCCTTGGAGACGCCGTGGAGACGACCGGACTCCTGTGCAGCCGCGGGTCGACGAGCACGAACTCCAGCTCGTCAAGGTTCGACCACCACACCTCGATGTAATCCTTCGTGCGAACCTCTGCCGTCGTTGACCATGTCACAGTTCCTGTCGCACCCTCGCCGGCACGCAACCGTACGTGACCGTCGAAGCTGCGTTCGTTGCCCGCCGATTTGACAACCACAAACCCGGGGTCGCGACGGTTGCCGGAGATCTGGTCGAATGCGGACTCCAGGGTTGAGCTGCCGTCGTGGGCGCCCGTGTTCATTCCGAGACTGACGTTCACCGCCATCGGCAGTGCCTCGGCGAGAACGGCAGGGCCACCGTTCGCACCCGCCGCAGGAAGGTAAGGGCATCGACATGGCTTGCCGAGTAGCCAATGCTCGGTGGGTCGCCCGGGTTGGTGCGCATGTTCGGGATCACCACGACGAGCCGCGCGTCCGGCGCCATGCCTTCCGAAGGCCCGCCCCCGGCGACATTGACGGCTCTCCCCGCCGCGATGCTCGCGACGTGCGTCCCATGCGCGCCCGGATCGCGCAAGGCGACGGGAGGCGGCGCCCCCTGGACAAATCGCGCGATGTCCGCCGTGAGATAGACGGTGCCGTAATCGAGCAGCGGAAAGTGCGCCGGGTCGACGGCACTCGGTGCCGGGCCGGCCGTTCCACGCTGGTCCCAGATCGCGAGTATGCGCGATCTACCGACGTCGTCCTGGAATGCGCGATGCAGCACATCCACCCCGCCGTCGATAAGGCCGATGAGGGCATTGTCACACGACGACGATCTACGCGTCGCCCGAGCAGGGGGTTGCGGCATGGGGCTACCTGCTCCGCGTCCGCTACTTCCATGGCGATACGAGCCCCGTGACGTTGCGTGCAATCATCGACAAGTACCGTGGCGGCAACAACGCTGACGACTATATTCGCGGCTACAAATAAGTACTCCAGCGCGCTCTCCGGCAGCACGTTCATCGATCTGTATGACAATCGGCAGCTGGCGCAGCTTGCCGTGGCCGCATTCTCGCATGAGCTGAGCTTCCGGTATCCGCTATCGGACGAGCAGATGGCGAGGGCATTCGAGACGACCGATCGGCAGGTCGATGTCTGGCGCCAAGGGCAAGCGTCAGAGGAGATCGCGCCTTCGCCTGAGCTGGAATCGGACGGGACCATGGATCGCATGACACCGAACGAGGAAAGAGTATTTCCAGATTGACGTGATTTCGGCACCTCGATGTGTGTCGCTAGAAGAGCGCGAGGCTATCATGACCGACTTCGATCCTGCCGCAGATCCCACGATCGCCGCATCTGAGCTTGAGGCTGCGCGGAGCCGCGCAAACTACGGCGATATCGACCCGCGCGGCTATGCGCCAACACCGCAAACGGAGGATATGGAGAGGGCGGCGCCTGCGCCTCTGATGCCGCTCGATATCGCTCTCGGGCAGGCCTTCCTCACGGCATGCACGACCTCGCGCCCGCGCGTGACCTACGGACTTGGCTGCAAGGTGCCGTTCTTCAAGGCGAAACCTGGCGTCGATTTCACCAAGGTCGATTGCAGCGGTTTTGTGCGCGAGGCGATCCGGGAGGCGACCATGCCGATGGTGCCGTTTCCCGATGGCTCGGTGGTGCAGCACGACTGGATCATCGCTCAACGCTACAAGAAGACCACGGTGGCGTCAGGAAAGCTCGCCGATGGCAGGGTGCGGATCGCCTTCCTGTCGCCTTCCGATACCTCGAGCCGCATCGGCCATGTGGTGCTGATCCAGAACGGGCGGACTCTGGAGTCCCACGGCGGTGCTGGCCCCGATAGTCGACCGTGGAACGGCGAGAGCTGGCAGGCCGTGACCAGAGTTTACGAGCTGACGGGTCCGCTGGCTGCGCCGCCTGCCACGAGCTGATTGATCGGAGTTGTTGGCGCTTGCCGCAGAACCGGCCGCGGCACCGACCATCGGCCCACTTGCGTGGAAACGCCCGATGCTCTCCTCTCGTCGTTTAGCTCGGCTGGGCTAAGTCGCACGCAGCGCTGACGGGCCCCTCACCAAGCCAAAGGCGAGAGGAGTGGTCGCAAGCGTCAACAGGGCGATGGTGATGATTGCGGTGGGAATGCCGACCAGATCGCCCAGCAGCCCGCTCAAGGGCGGCGCGAGGGCCGCCGACCCGATCGTGACCGTGTAGAAGACGCTGAGCGCGTGCGTGCGCCGCTCCGGCGGGGCGTAGGACGGCACCGATCCATAGATCACCGTGGTGACGCCGTTGAGCGCAATCCCGAGCACCGGCAGCAGCATGAGGGCGGCTGACAGCGGCAGGGCAAGAACAGCAACGGTCCCGGCGGCCGTGAGAGTCTGGGCAACCACGATGGTAGCCACGATGCCGAGCCGTCTCGCGACCCATGCGCATGCGAGCTTCCCGAGCGCGCCCCCGAGAAAGACCAGCGTCAGCGCGACCCCTGCCGTGCCGACGGCCGCGCCCTTGGCAATCAGGAGGAAGGGCAGCAGCACGAAGAGCGCGCCGCGGATCACGCTGTCGGCGATGCCGAAGCCGATCAGGATGCGGTATCCGAGGCGCGGGACGGACGTCACCTCGGCTTGGGAGTCTTTGCTATCCCGCTCGTTGGACGACGCCTGCTCCGGCATGAGACGGGGTGCGAGCAGGAATATCGGGACCGCCGCCATGATCCCGAGCAGCCCCAGGAGGGCGTAGGCCGGCCGCCACGGCATGACCAGGAGCAGTGCGGCCGCGAGGGCAGGAAGGAGGACCTTGCCCACATCGCCGGCGAAATTGTAGGTGCCGAAGGCGGAAAGCGAGCGTGCCCCCGTGAAGGTGCGAGTGACCAGCGCGGAGCCGATCGGATGCTGGGTCGCCGCGCCGAGGCCACCCAGAAACAGAACCGTCACGAGCCACCAGAACCCATCGCCGACCCCGGCGAGGCCGTAGCACAGGCCGCACAGGGCGGTGCCGAGAGCCAGCACGGCGCCTCCACCCCGCCGCTCGGCGACGCGCGCGGAGGGGATCTGCAAGCCGGCCATCGTGCCGGTGTAGATCATGCGAAGCGCGCCGACCGCGGCATAGCTGAGAGCGAATTCCACCTGCCAGATGGGAAGCGCCACCCAGATCAGGTCCGTGTAACCATCGTGTAGCACGTGCCCGGCGCAAGCCACGCCCAAGGCGCGCCGCTCCTTGGGCTTTTCCGCCGCTTCGCCGGAGCACTGGCGGAGATTAGGCGTGGTGCCGGTCATCGTGTTCGCTCCCCCGGGTCTATGCTTACGGCAATGTCAGCGGCACCCCAAGCAGTGCCCAGTAGGGCAGCACGAGCACGGCCACCATGATGGTCGCCGCCAGCATGCCAAGCCCCAGTTTCAGCACGTCTGCCCGCCCGAAGTACCCTGTCTCATACGCCATGAGGTTGGACGCGGTCTGCACGGGATAGAGAATGATCGCGTCCACGGCCATGAGGGTTGCCAGGCCGGCCACGACCGGGCTCAGCCCGGCACTGGAAGCGATCGTTGCGTTGATCGGAAGCAACAGCGCCACACAAGCTGCCAGGTTGGTTATCGCCAGATGCACAACCACGACAGCCACGATGAGGCCGATGAGGAGGGCGATCGGAACAGCTGCAAGTCCGCTCAGGCGGCCGACCAGGAGCTGGCCGAGCCACGCTGCGGCACCTGTTGTTGTCATCAGCGCTGCGAGGGAGAGCGATGACCCCACGGTGAGGATGAGCCCCCATGAAAGGCGGGTTTCAAAGGTCCTCCACGAAATCACGCCGATGCGCGGCAGCATCAGAAGGGCAGCGCCAAGAAGAGCGGGCACGGCGGGTGAGAGATGGTGCATCCGGTCGGTGAACCAAAGGCCGGCGGTGATCGCCAGCACGATGAGTGTTTTCTTCTCTGCTTGCGAATAGGGCTCTCGTGACGCGGCTGCTGCCGGTGCTGCGCTCGGATGGGCCGCCTCGAAGCGCCCCACCAGAATGCGCACAAGTACCGCGCCGCAGCACAGCAAAGCGTAGTAGGGCACGGCCATCAGGGCGAACCAGCCCAGCCACGAAAATCCGCCGAGAAGCGTCGCAGCGGTGATCGATGTCGTACCACCGGTGAGAAGCGCCGACGAGGCCAGGGGATTGAGGATGCCGAGCCCCAACATGACTGCGCGTCCGGCCCGCTGTTCTGGGCCGATGCCCATGGCGTCAAGCGCGTCACGATAGGCCGGGATCAGGACGGCGTTCCGCGTAATCGCTGAGGGCATCAATAGCGCCAGCACCGGGAAGCCCGCGATCATCTGCACGTATAGCCGGAAGGGGCTGTTCCGCGCGCTGCGCGAGAGGAAACGGGCCGCGCGGCCCGCAAGCCCGCTCGATTCCACGGCGGCGCCGATCGCGATCGAGCCGATAAGAAAGAAGGTCACCTCTCCCGCGAAACCGCTCGCCACGTCCGGCAGTCGCAGACCTGGGCTCAGCCCGAGCAGCGCCATCACGACCAACGCGGTCAAGCCGAGAGGGATTGCTTCCGTGACCCACAGGATCGTACCGGCCGCCGCCGCCCCAAGCACCGCCTGCCCGACCGGCGTCAACCCGTCGGCGGTCGGCAACAGACGCGCCAAGCCGAATGCCCCAAGGGCCAGGACGATCCACAGCTCTCTTCTGATGGAGGCGCCAATGCCCAACTTCCCAGCTCCATCTGCAGGCTCTTTCTCAGAAGGAGCTATGGGGTGGGGATTGACAAGCGACAGTTTCGAGCTGCCATTTGCAGAAAACTCATATGAAGGTCGAGAGCATGCGTCGGCTCCCACCGCTGAAGGCCTTGCCTGCGTTCGAGATTGCGGCCAGCCGGGGAAGCATCGGCGCCGCGGCTCAAGAGCTTCACCTTACGCACAGCGCTGTCAGCCGGCAGATCAAATCGATCGAGGAATATCTCGGTGTTTCGCTGTTCCGTCGGCTCAATCGCCGCATTGAGCTCACCCCGGCCGGCGCAGCGTTCCTGCCTTCGGTGCGGAAGACCATGCAGTTGTTGGAGGCGTCCGCAGCCCAGATCGGCGGTCAGACGATGCAAGGACCGCTTATCGTTTCGTGCCTCGCGACCTTCATGATGCGCTGGCTGATCCCAAGGCTCTATGCGTTCAGCGCAGCCCATCCGGGAATTGACGTGCGGCTCGCTGCTTCACACGCGCCGGCTCGGTTCGCTGCTGACGGCATCGATATCGCCATACGGATCGGTCGCCCGCCCTGGCCGCGACGTGTTGCAGCGCACCGAATGTTCTCCGATCGGATAGGACCTGTTCTTGCCCCCACCTTGCAGAAAAGGCATCGGCTCACGCGACCGTCTGACCTTAAGAAGGCGGTGCTTTTGCACACCGACACACGCCCGCAGGCATGGTCAGACTGGTTGCGCCTCACGGGCACGCGCGGCCTTGAGGCCGCCAGCGGCCCCCGCTTCGAGCACACTTATTTTCTGCTGGAGGCCGCGGCCAGCGGCCTCGGCGTGGCCATCGCTTCACTTCCGCTGGTCAAGGAGGATCTCGCCGGTGGCCGCCTCGTAGCGCCCTTGGGCTTCGTGAGGAGCCCGGGATCGTACTACCTGCTTTATCCCAAGAGCACGCCGAACGCGGCAAGGATCGCGGCCTTTGCCGCCTGGATCATGGCGGAAGCTGAGGCCGAGAGTGCCTTTTTGCCAACTGCCAGCGGCTAAACGAGCGCCTGACCACGCGCGGCCGGAACGCGGCCCCACAGGGTTTCAATCATCTCGCTCCATGAGCTTGGAGGGGGTATCGAACTCCACGCCGTACAGCCGGCCTCCGTCGCAATAGCTACCATGGCGGCCATTTTGCGGGCCAGCCGTCAGCTTGTTGAGTCTTGGCCTGGAACGGCCGGCGCCGCTGATAGACGCCCGTGGTTCGGTCCCGCCCTTGAGGCACCACCAGCGCCCGTAAGGACACGGTCGGTCTCAGATGCACAACTTTGAAGCCCTTTTCTCTCAGACGGGCGAGCAACGTCGGGACTGCGAGCGCGGTGGAGGCGTGGATATCGTGCATCAAGATGATACCCCTGCCGCGCGCTTCAAGTTGCGCCATGACCCGGCGGACGACGCTCCGGGCGTCGCGCGTGCGCCAATCCAGGGAGTCGATGTCGATCGAGAACTGCGCAATGTCGCGGCTCTTCAGATAGGCGTCGGTCGCATGGGTGCCACTCAGGTAGGGGAACCGGAAGAACGGGGCGATCGGCTCACCTGCGGCCTTCTCCGCCTCGGTGAAGGCGGCTTCGATCTGCACTTTCATGCTGGCTTCGGACAGCCTCCGCAAATTGGCATGCGACCACGTGTGCGTGCCGATGGTGTGTCCCTGGAGGGCGATCTCCCGGACGACCTCGGGGTGCGCTGCGGCCATCTCGCCTACGACGAAAAAAGTCGCCCTCGTGCACTCTGACGCCAGAGCCGCGAGTATTGCGCGCGTGGAAGCGGTCGCAGGTCCATCGTCGAATGTCAGAACGACCTCGCCCGAGGCGAGGAAGCCGGGATCGCCGTGCTGCGAACCAAACCTAGGCCCGCCGGTCGTATCGATATCGACGGCGCGCGCGACACCCAGGGTGTTCGGCGCCGGGCAGGCCTGATGGGCTTGCGCGGCGAGCGGTGCCGCAGCTCCGATCGAGAACAGCGCAAAGCATAGTCGTCCGATGAACCGCATGCTCCCCCTGACAGCTCTTGTGCGATGTGCAGCAAGACGAACCTTCGCCAAGATCGCGATGCGCACAAGGCCCTGCCTCAATTCATTGAGGCCATTGTCACCGCCGGGCGACACAGCGTCAGCGTGCACGTTCCTGGTTGCGTGGCGTTGTATCTGACGGCACGCACGAAAGCAGAGCGGAATGCACCGTGCCGCATCTCGCTTGATGAATCAGGCTGCCGCTCCGCACATGCACATGGCGCACGGCGGCACCATGCGGGCGCTCGCCGGCATCCAGGCGGCGAAGTTCGGGACCGAGACGCAGTACCAGCACCTGATGTTCGAGGAGTTCGCCCGCAAGGGTCACGGCGGAGTTTGCCAACGTGCGATACCGGTTCGGGCACTCGATGCTGACCGAGACGCTCAACATCGACACCGACCAGAACGCCGATGGCGTTCAGCAGATGTCCCTAATCGAGGCCTTCGCCAACCCGCTGGGATACCTGGCCCAACGTGCCGGCAGCATCGTGGCGGGCTCGGTCAGCCAGGTCGCCAACGGGATCGACGAGTTCGTGACCGGGGCGCTGCGCAACAACCGGCGTCACGTGAAGACGCTGATGCTGCGGATGGGGATGGAAGCCTTGTATCGCCGGCCCCGGACGACGAAGCCGGAGGCGGGGCACAAGGTCTTTCCGTATCTGCTGCGCGGCATCGAGATCACGCGGCCCAATCAGGTCTGGGCGATGGACATCACCTACATTCCGATGGCCAAGGGCTTGGTCTATCTCGCGGTCGTGCTCGAATGGTTCTCGCGGCGGGTCCTGGCGTGGCGTGCGTCGATCACGATGGACGCAGCGTTCTGCATCGAGGCGCTGCAGGAGGCGCCGGCGCGTCACGGCAAGCCGGAGATCTTCAACACGGACCAAGGCTCGCAGTCACCGGCGCGGCCTTCACGGGCGTGCTGGCAGCCAAGCAGATCAGGATCAGCATGGACGGCAAGGGCGCGTGGCGCGACAGCGTGTTCATCGAGCGCCTGTGGCGGACGATCAAGTGCGAGGAGGTCTACCTGCACGCCTACGAGAGCGTCAGAAGGAGCTAACTGCTTCGAGTCACCCCGTGAATCCTCTTCACGTGAATCAATCATCCGGAGTCGATATGAGAAGATCGCGAAGGACAACCGCGTCGTTATGCGCCTCGTCGCGTGCCGCATAGACGAGTGTCACGACACCTTCTCGAGTCAGCTCGCGCAGTCGGTCAAGCTCATCGCGATGATCCTTAAGCTCCGACCGATACCGCCGCTGGAACTCCTCCCAGCGTGCGGGATCGTGCCCGAACCATTTTCGCAGCTCGGTGCTTGGGGCGATCTCCTTCATCCAGTGGTCGACGGCGGCTTCCGCCTTGCCGATGCCGCGTGGCCAAAGTCGGTCGATCAGCACGCGCGTGCCATCATCGGCAGACGGCGCCTCGTAAGCCCGCTTGATCCGCACTCTATCCTTGGAGACTTTGCTGCGCATCATTGCACGAGTGGTGAGGTGGCGGCGTCGATCCGAGCGCCTTCGATTTGTGCCTCTCCCGCGAGGATCGAGACGTACTGCCTGAGCCCTCGCTCCTCCACGAGCTCTCGAAGCGTCTCCGCGATGCGATCGCGGACCTCCTCGAACGGCAGGTCGGCACCAGGAATGCGCCGGTCGACAGAAACGATGTGGAAGCCATAACGCGACTTGACCAGCTCCGGCAGGATGCCCGTCGGGCCGAGCCGGAACACGGCCTGCTCGAATTCCGGTACCGTGTCGCCTCGCCCGATCTGCCCGAGATTGCCGTCGGCCTGGCCGGAGGGGCAGTTCGATAGCTGCCTTGCCCGCACCTCGAAGATCTCGGGCGCCGCAAGAACCTCCTTGAGCGTCTCCTCGGCACGCGCCCGCACCTCGGGCACGTTCACCGACGGCGTGACCTGGAACAGGATGTGGCGCGCATGGACAAGGTCGCCGCTGCGAAACTCAGCCCGGTGGGTGTCGTAGTAGCGACGGCATTCCGACTCGGTTGCCGCAGGTACCTGAACCTCGCGTGCGAGGAGCCGCTCGATGGCGCCGGTAATCTCCTCCTCGTTGCCGGCGTCAGGCGAGAGCAGGTCCGTCTCGATCGCACGCTGGCGCAGGAGCTCGCGGACGACCGCATATTCCGGGCCGGCACGGCTGTCCACGCTGACAACGGTGCCGTTCACTTTCACGGTCATGAGCGGGCCGCGTCCTTGGCGCGTGTCTTCGGCGTCCGCACGATCTGATAGGGCCGGAAAAGGTAAGCGAGCGCGCCGACACCGCTCCAGATGTGGATCATGCGCGTGAAGGGCGAGATCAGGAATAGCGAAAAGCCGAGCAGTACGTGCAGCTTGTAGACAAGGGGCACGCCGACCATCAGGTCGGCCGCGCCCGCATCCAGCGTGACGATCCCCTTCACGTAGCTCGTCAATGTCTCGAACAGCACGCCGTCCATGTGGCGTGCCGACAGGGGCACGGTGAGAAGGCCGAGCGCCAGCTGGAGCCACAGCATCGCCACGACGACGATGTCCCAGGCGCGGCTGTTGAGGCGGATGCGCGGATCGGCCAGGCGGCGGTGGATCAGGATCGTCAGGCCGATCATGGCGATGAGCCCGGCGATGCCGCCGGTGACCATCGCGAGAAGCTGGTGCGCGACCGGGGACAGAAGCAAGTCGACCAGCCAATGCGGTGCAAGGAAGCCGGCGAAATGGCCGAGGATGACGAGAATCACCCCGTAGTGAAAGAGGTTCGAGCCGAGCCGGAGCTGGCCGCTGCGTAATAGCTGGGAGGAATCGCTCTTCCATGTGTAGGGCTCGCGATCGAAGCGAATGAGGCTGCCGACGAGCAGGACCACCAGGCACACATAGGGGTAGACACCGAAGAGCAAGGTGTTGAAGTAGCCTGCGGACTGCATCGCTGTCGTCCTTTCTCGGCGTGCTCACACCGTCGAGCCGGGATCACGGCCGTGTTGACTTCCCCGACATGGCGGTGAGGGGGACATCGGCAAAGGCCGGCTTTTCCGGCCAATCCCGGTCAAGCGATTCCATCGGCTCGGTGCGCCTGGGGACCGACGCGGCGTCCACAGGCGCTTCGCCGGCGATTGCGAGCGTCGCCTGCAGGACCGCGGCGTAGGCGCTGCCTCGGGCGATGAGCGCGGTCGCGATCGACCGCAGGATGTGCGCGCAGTCGGCCAGCATCGCCCGCGCCTCGCGAACGTCCCGGCAGCTCAGATATTCGAGCAGCACCGGCAGATAGTCGGGAAGCTCGCTGGTCGTGAGCTCGAAGCCTGCGCGCGCGTAGACCCGCTTCAGGTCGATCATCGCCTCGCCGCGATCGCGGGATTCGCCGTAGAGATGCTCGAAGAGATTGAGCGACGTGGCACGGCTGCGATCGAACAGATCGACATAGCGCTCCTGCGCCTCCATGAGGTCGCCAGCGGCCAGTTCGGCGACGAGTGCGTCGAGCCCCGCGCGCTCGCGCGAAGCGATCAATGGAGATCGGCGGATGGCATCGGCGATTTCAGGCAACGCGGCACGCATCTCCGCCGTCGGGTAGGACAGGAGCGCGGCGAGTGCCCGGAGCTCGATCATTGCGTTGGCTCCATCAGGTATCGACCGGGCGTACTGGCGTCAGCTTGCGACGCCCCATCTTCCCCCCGAAGAGGGTCGCATGCGGCGGACCGAAATCGCAGCCGTTGCCAAAGGTGAAGCCACACGCGCCCCTGATGCCATAGGCGTCCTCGGCCCGCTCGCGGTGGCTCGTCGGGATGACGAAGCGATCCTCGTAGTTGGCGATCGCAAGGTAGCGGTGCATCTCCTCGACCTGGGAACGGCTCAAGCCCGCCTGGGCCAGAACGGCGGCCCCGTCGCCGTCGCCGAGCTGGCGCTGGCGGAAGTAGATGCGCATGGCGAACAAGCGCTGGAGCGCGGCGACGATCGGCTCCTCGGCGCCGGCAGTCAGCAGGTTGGCCAGGTAGCGTACGGGAATGCGCAGCGATCGCACGTCGGGCAGCTCGCCCACGGTGTCGATGGCGCCGGCATTGGCGTGCGACTGAATCGGCGACAGCGGCGGCACGTACCAGACCATCGGCAGCGTGCGGTATTCCGGATGGAGGGGAAAGGCGATCCGCCAGTCCACCGCCATCTTGTAGGTCGGCGAGCGCGTTGCCGCCTCAATCCAGTTGTCGGCAACGCCGTCGTCTCTGGCCTGCGCCCGCACTCGAGGGTCGCTGGGGTCGAGGAAAAGCGAAAGCTGCGCCGCGTAGAGGTCTTGCGGGTCCTCGACGCTTGCGGCCCTCTCGATGCCGTCGGCATCGTAGAGGAGCACGCCCAGGTAGCGGATGCGCCCCACGCAGGTCTCCGAGCATACCGTCGGCTGGCCGGCCTCGATGCGCGGGTAGCAGAAGATGCACTTCTCGGCCTTGCCCGAGGTCCAGTTGTAATAGATCTTCTTGTAGGGGCAGCCGGAGACGCACATGCGCCAGCCCCGGCACTTGTCCTGGTCGATGAGGACGATGCCGTCCTCCTCGCGCTTGTAGATGGAGCCCGAGGGACAGGAGGCGACGCAGCTCGGATTGAGGCAGTGCTCGCACAGCCGGGGCAGGTACATCATGAAGGTATTCTCGAACTGCCCGTAGATGTCCTTCTGCACGGCCTCGAAGTTGTAGTCCTGCGAACGCTTGTCGAACTCGCCGCCCAGGATCTCCTCCCAGTTGGGGCCCCATTCAATCTTCTCCATGGGCCGGCCGCTGATCAGCGACAGGGGGCGCGCGACCGGCGTGGTCGGCAGCTCCGGCGCGGTCTGGAGGTGCTCGTAGTCGAAGGTGAAAGGCTCGTAGTAGTCGTCGATCTCGGGCAGATGCGGGTTGGCGAAGATCTTTGCGAGCACCGCCAGCCGCCCGCCCTGCTTCGGCACGATCTTGCCGTTCCTGCGGCGCTCCCAGCCGCCGCGCCAGCGCTCCTGGTTCTCCCAGTCTTTCGGATAGCCGATGCCGGGCTTGGTCTCGACGTTGTTCCACCACGCATATTCCATGCCCTGCCGGGACGTCCAGACGTTCTTGCAGGTGACGGAGCAGGTGTGACAGCCGATGCACTTGTCGAGGTTCATCACCATCGCGACCTGGGCGCGAACTTTCATGATGCGGCCTCCTCGGGGATCGGATCAACCGGATTGGAGCGATCCAGCCATTCGACTTTGCTGAGCTTGCGGACGACCACGAACTCGTCGCGGTTCGAGCCGACCGTGCCGTAGTAGTTGAAGCCGTAGGAGAGCTGCGCATAGCCGCCCACCATATGGGTGGGCTTGAGCAATGTGCGCGTCACCGAATTGTGGATGCCGCCGCGCTGGCCGGTGATCTGCGAGCCGGGCACGTTCACGATCTTCTCCTGCGCGTGGTACATCATGCACATGCCCACGGGCACCCGCTGGCTCACGACCGCACGGGCCGCAATCGCGCCATTCAGGTTGAAGAGCTCGATCCAGTCGTTATCGACGAAGCCCGCCCTTTTTGCGTCGATCTCCGAGATCCAGACGATCGGGCCGCCGCGCGACAGCGTGAGCATCAGCAGGTTGTCGGTATAGGTCGAGTGGATGCCCCATTTCTGATGGGGCGTGATGAAGTTGAGCACGATTTCCGTCGCGCCATTGCCGTGCGTGCCAAGCATCTTGGCGACGTTGCGGGTATCGACGGGCGGTCTGTAGACGGCGAAGCCTTCGCCGAAATCTCTCAGCCAGCGGTGATCCTGGTAGAATTGCTGGCGGCCGGTCAGCGTCCGCCAAGGTATCAGCTCGTTGACGTTGCTATAGCCGGCCGTGTAGCTCACCTCCTCGCTCTCGATGCCGGACCAGATCGGCGAGGTGATGATCTTCCTTGGCTGCGCCTGGAGGTCGCGGAAGCGAATCTTCTCGTCCTCGCGCCTTTCGGCAAGATGGGTGTGATCGCGTCCCGTGGTCTTGCCGAGCGCCTGCCACGCCTTGACAGCCACCTCGCCGTTCGTCTCCGGTGCGAGGTAGAGAATGACCTCCGCCGCGTCGATGTCCGTATCGATGCGGGGGCGGCCCTGTGTGGGCCCATCCTTGGCGACGCGATAGTTGAGGTCGCCAAGCCCCTTCACTTCCGCCTCGGCGTTCCAGCTAATCCCCTTGCCGCCATTGCCGAGGCGGTCGACAAGCGGCCCGAGCGAGGTGAAGCGGCGATAGGTGGCGGGAAAATCGCGCTCGATGACGCCGATCTGCGGAGCTGTGACCCCCGGCACCAGATCGCACTCGCCCTTCTTCCAATCCTTCACATCGAGCGGTTGGGCCAGCTCGCCCGGCGTGTCGTGCTGCATCGGGGTCAGGACTACGTCCCGCTCAACACCGAGATGGCCGTCTGCGAGCTCCGAGAAGCGGCGTGCGATCGTCTTGTAGGCCTCCCAGTCGCTGCGTGCCTCCCAGACCGGGTCCACCGCCGCGGACAGCGGATGGATGAAGGGGTGCATGTCGGTGGTGTTGAGATCGTTCTTCTCGTACCAGGTTGCCGTCGGCAGCACGATGTCGGAGTAGAGGCAGCTCGTCGACATGCGAAAATCGAGCGTGACCACAAGGTCGAGCTTGCCCTCTGGCGCCGGATCGCGCCAAACGACCTCCTCGGGCTTCGTCCCGCCCGTCTGGCCGAGGTCCTTGCCTTGCAGGCCGTGCCGAGTCCCGATGAAGTGGCGCAGGAAGTACTCGTGCCCCTTGCCCGAGGAGCCGAGCAGGTTGGAGCGCCAAATGAACAGATTGCGCGGGAAATTTTGAGGATCGTCCGGGTCCTCGCAGGCCATGTGCAGCCGGCCCGCTTTCAAAGCCTCCACCACGTGCTGCTTTACGTCCGTCCCCGCTCTTTCCGCCTCTCGCGCAAGCCGCAGAGGATTGGTGGCAAGTTCCGGCGCGGAAGGCAGCCAGCCCATGCGCTCGGCCCTGACGTTGAAGTCGATCATGCTGCCGCGATAGGCGGCAGCATCGGCGAGGGGCGACAAGAGCTCGTGCACCTGCAGCTTCTCGTAGCGCCATTGATCGGTGTGGGCGTAGAAGAACGAGGTACCGTTCATGTGCCGCGGTGGCCGCGCCCAGTCGAGCGCAAAGGCGAGCATGGTCCAGCCCGTCTGCGGACGCAGCTTCTCCTGACCCACGTAGTGCGCCCAGCCGCCACCGGAGACCCCGACCGTGCCGCACATCATCAGAATATTGATGATGCTGCGGTAGGTCATGTCCTGGTGATACCAGTGGTTCACCCCGGCGCCGATGATGACCGTCGAGCGGCCTTTGGTCTTCTCGGCGTTGCCGGCGAAGCCGCGGGCGATGGCGGTAGCCTGCTCGGCCGGCACACCGGTGATCGACGCCTGCCAGGCGGGCGTGTATGGCGTGTCATCCTCGTAGGACGTTGCCGCGGCGCCGCCGAGACCGCGGTCGAGGCCGTAGTTGGCACACATCAGATCGAACACCGTGGCCACGAGGCTCTCGCCGTCGGCGAGCGCGATGCGGCGCGCTGGCACGTTGCGCACGAGCACGTCGGCACCCTGATTGTTGCCGCGAAAGTAGTCGTGGTGGCGGCCGCCGAAATAGGGAAATGCCACGGGCACAACCTGATCGCGGCGATCGATGAGACTGAGCGCGAGGCGGAATTCCTTCCCCGTCTCCCCGTCCTTCGACTCCAGGTTCCAGCGGCCCCTTATCTCCCCATCGCCCGGCCAACGGTATCCGATCGATCCTTGCGGTACGACGAGATCCCCGGTGGCCTCGTCGGTGGCGATCGTCTTCCAGGCCGCCCGCGGCGAAGAGGGCGCGCCGGGCAGGTCGCTGTGGCGCACATAGCGGTCCGGCACCCAACGATCTCCGTCCTGCCTCAGACGGACCAGGACCGGCATGTCGGTGTATCGCCGGCAGTAGTCCTCGAAGTAGGGAACGGTGCGGTCGAGGAAGAACTCGCGCAGGATCACGTGGCCCATGGCCATGGCCAGTGCGGCATCCGTGCCCTGCCTGGGATGAACCCACAAGTCGGACAGCTTGGCCACTTCCGAGTAGTCGGGCGTGATGGCAACGACGCGCGTGCCGTTGTAGCGCGCCTCGACGAAGAAATGTGCATCGGGCGTGCGCGTCTGCGGCACGTTCGATCCCCACGCGATGATGTAGCCTGAATTGTACCAGTCCGCCGATTCCGGCACGTCGGTCTGCTCACCCCAGGTCTGGGGGCTGGAGGGCGGCAGGTCGCAATACCAGTCGTAGAACGACAGCAGCGTCCCCCCGATGAGGCTGAGGTAGCGCGCGCCGGCAGCGTAGGAGACCATCGACATGGCCGGGATTGGCGAGAAGCCAACGACGCGGTCCGGCCCCCAGGTCTTGATCGTGTGAACGTTGGCGGCGGCAATGATCTCGGTGGCCTCGTCCCAGCTCGTCCGCACGAAGCCGCCGAGGCCACGAATGCTCTTGTAAGAACGGGTAAGGTCGGGCGAGGCCACGATGGAGCCCCATGCCTCGACGGGCGCAAGCGTCCTGCGCGCCTCGCGCCAGGCCCTCAACAACCGGCTGCGGACCAACGGATACTTGATGCGGCTGGCGCTGTAGAGATACCAGCTGTAGGACGCACCGCGCGAGCAGCCCCTCGGCTCGTGATTGGGCATGCCTGCGCGGGTTCGCGGATAGTCGGTCTCCTGCATCTCCCAGGTGACGACGCCGCTCTTGACGAAGATCTTCCAACTGCACGAGCCGGTACAGTTTACGCCGTGCGTCGAGCGCACGACCTTGTCGTGCTGCCAGCGCTGGCGGTACCCCTCCTCCCACAGGCGGTCCTCGTCGCGCAGCTCGCCCAGGCCGTCGGCAAAGGGCTCTCTGCGCCGCGCAAGATAGGTCATACGGTCGAGGAAGTGGCTCATGGCGCCATCCCCTCTGCAGGCCGCGGCGACGGGCCAGAGCCTGCTCGGATGTTGCCCAGGATCGGTGTCCGGCGTACCTCGGTGATGTAGCTCAGCATGAGAGACACGGCGACAATGCTGTAGAGCAGCATAAAGCAGCTCGAATTGAAGCCGAGCCAATCGAGCATGCCGCCGAACATGATCGGCAGAAGGAAGCCTCCGAGGCCGCCGACCATGCCGACAAGGCCACCCACGGCGCCCATGTTGTTCGGGAAGTCGTCGCCGATGTACTTGAACGTGGACGCCATGCCGAAGGCGAACGCCACGCCGACGATGAACAGCAGTATCGTGAACGGCAAGGGCGCGAGGGCGATGGTGAAGCTCCTCGAGCCGTCGACGGTGCGGATCGTGAAATGGGTGTGCGGATAGGAAATGAGGAACAGGGCGACCCACGCGACCCACAACACCCACCAGGTCATGTTGTGGGCGCCGAAGCGATCCGCCAGCACGCCGCCTACGGCTCGAAGAGCGCCGCCTGGCAGCGAGAAGCACGCCGCAAGCAGCGCGGCCTGCGCGACCGTGAAGCCGTACTCGCTGACAAAGTACTGCGGCATCCAGATCGACAGGGCCGTAAAGCCGCCGAACACGATGGAATAGTACTGGCAGTATTTCCAGACGCGCCGATCCGCCAGCACGGCAAGCTGTTGCCGGAAGGAGGTAGGGGTGCCTCTGCCCACGCCCGGATCGGGCGCGGCGAGGAACCAGAACGCCCCTGCCGTGAGGAGCAGCACGACGGCATAGAAGCGCGGTACGGCCTGCCAGCCGTAGGCGTTCATCAGCGCCGGCGCCACGAACATGTTGAGTGCGGCGCCAACGGTGCCGGCACCGAAGGTGCCCATGGCGAAACCGCGCCGCTCCGGCGGAAAGAAGCGGGCAACGTACGGCGTCCCCACCGAGAACGAGGCGCCGACGAGGCCGAGGGCGAGGCCGAGCAGCAGGAACTGCCACAGGGCCGTCGCGTAGGATGCGAACCAGAGCGGAACGGCGCAGAGCACGAGCAGCAGGAGCATCACGATCCGGCCGCCAAACCGGTCAGTCCAGATGCCGAGGGGCAGCCGGAAGACCGAGCCGGTCAAGACCGGCATTGCCGTCAGAAGGCCAAACTGAGTCGAGTTGAGCTGCAGTTCCTGACGCAGCGGGATGCCGATGATGCCAAACATCATCCAGGCCGCAAAGCAAACCGTGAAGGCCCAGGTGCTGATAGCGAGCACGACAAGGCCGCGCCTGTTCGTCATGACTACTCCCGGCTATTCCGGCAACCAGCGCTCCCGGCCAGGCTATGGTTGCATGTTTGGCGCCGATGCCGCCCGCCCGGAGGAGGGTTGCGCCACCCACTCGGATACATTGGGGTCTGTCCGGCAATTGTGCGGTCGCCCAGCACACGGACAACCCATCGCCCGCACAGCTCACGCGCATGCTCGCATTCAACTCACCCCTAGGCGCGAGCTCGATGGTTCTGCAATCCCATGAAACCCTGACCGCGTCTTAGGATATCCCCGAACAGGGATTGGCAATCAGGCCAACAGCAGGCTATCGAATTTCCGGCTACTGACAGGATCGCGCGACGTTCCCTGATCCGCATGATCTGGCCGCGCCTGCCCAGGTAAGTCAGGAACAAGCGTTTTGCGCTTTTTCCCCGAGGATGAAGCTCGGATCGGACCGGCGAACTCGCCTCGCGTGAGCGTGAGTTGCCGCGGCGTCCATCGCCTGTGCCGCGATCCGATCAGAAGTTGCCGCCCCGCCCAGACGCATCCATCATGGCCAAGTGCAAGTGAGGAAGCTCCTGCGAGATGAGTAGCCGAGGATCATGCCCGACGAGCTGTATCTGGTCGTACTGGTCGCCCTTCCCTTTGCGGGAAGCTGTGTTGCCGCTCTGCTCGGCACGAATGCGCGCAACGCGGAAGCATACCTGGCCGGCGCTGTCGCTCTTGTCGGCCTGATAGCGGTCGTCGCGACCTACCCTCGGGTCGTGGGCGGCGGGATGGTGCACTATCAGGCAACCTGGATTCCAGAGCTTGGGCTCGAGTTCAAGCTGAGGATGGACGGCTTCGCGTGGGTACTCGCTGCGCTGATAACCGGCGTCGGCCTTCTCGTGGTGCTCTATGCCCGCTACTATATGTCCTCGGCCGACCCCGTGCCGCGCTTCTATTCGTTCCTGCTCGCCTTCACGGGCTCGATGCTGGGCATCGTGCTGTCGGGGAACCTGATCCAGCTGGTCTTCTTCTGGGAGCTTACCAGCCTCTTTTCGTTCCTGCTCATCGGCTACTGGTATCAGATTGCACAAGCGCGAGCCGCCGCGCGGATCGCGCTGACGATTACGTCGGCTGGCGGCCTCTGCCTGTTCGCAGGCGTCTTGATCCTGGGGCATATCGTCGGCAGCTACGATCTCGATCAGGTTCTCAAGTCCGGTGATGCCATCCGCTCGCATGCCCTCTATCTGCCGGCGCTGGTCCTCGTTCTTCTTGGCGCCCTGACGAAAAGCGCGCAGTTTCCGTTTCATTTCTGGCTGCCGCAGGCGATGGCGGCGCCAACGCCGGTCTCGGCCTATCTGCATTCCGCCACCATGGTAAAGGCGGGCGTGTTCCTGCTGGCGCGGCTGTGGCCCGCACTGGGAGGGACGAACGAATGGCTGTGGCTTGTCGGATCGGCCGGACTGATCACGTTCATTCTGGGCGCCTTTCTCGCGCTCTTCCAGCAGGACCTGAAAGGGCTTCTCGCCCACTCGACGATCAGCCATCTCGGACTCATCACCCTGCTCATCGGGCTCGACACGCCCCTTGGGCAGGTGGCGGCAATCTTCCACATCATGAACCATGCAACGTTCAAGGCTTCGTTGTTCATGGCCGCCGGCATCATCGATCACGAATGCGGCACGCGCGATATCCGGCGCCTGACCGGTCTGTGGCGGTTCATGCCGATTACGACCACCCTGGCCGTGGTGGCCGCGGCGGCCATGGCCGGCGTTCCATTGCTCAACGGGTTTCTGTCGAAGGAAATGTTCTTTGCAGAAACGATCGAGATCCACGACAACTCGCTCGTGGATCAGGCGCTGCCGTATATCGTGACGGTCGCCAGCATGTTCACCGTCGCCTATTCGCTCCGCTTTATCCGTGACGTGTTCTTTGGCCCCCCTCCCAAGGATCTGCCGCGCACCCCGCACGAGCCGCCATTCCTGATGCGCTTTCCGGCGGAGCTTCTGGTGCTGGCGTGCCTCGTCGTCGGCATCGCCCCCACTTACACGGTGGGGCCCCTTCTCGATACTGCGGTGCGTGGAGCGCTCGGGACCGCCCCTCCAGAGTACAGCCTCGCGGTGTGGCACGGCTTCACGCCGGAGCTCCTGATGAGCGTTCTGGCGATGGCGGGCGGCGTAGTGGTGTATCGCGCGCTGCGCCCGTATCTGCTCGCTTCGGGTGGTCCACCCCTGCTGCGTCACATCAATGGACAGTACACCTTTGAGCGCGTGCTCGATACTTATGTGCCTCGTATTTCGAGATCGATGGAGAGCATCCTCGGCACGCAACGTCTGCAGCCACAAGTGCGGGTGCTCGTATGCATTGCACTGCTCGCCGGCGCCGCGCCGTTGTACGTTCAAGGGATTGCTTGGGGCCTGCCGCGGGCCGAGCTCGATATCGCATTCGTGCTGGTGTGGGCCGTCGGCGTCACCTGCGCGCTGGCTGCGGCCTATTACGCCAAGTTTCATCGCCTCGCTGCGCTCATCCTGCTCGGCGGTGCGGGTCTGGTGACCTGCATCTCGTTCGTCTGGATGTCCGCGCCGGACCTTGCGTTGACGCAGCTGGTCGTGGAGGCTGTGACCACGGTACTGCTGCTGCTCGGTTTGCGCTGGCTGCCGAAGCGCATTGCCGGCATCCCTCCTGTCGCGCCGACACACGGCATCTGTTGGTATCGCATTCGCGACCTCGGCATTGCGGTCTCTGCTGGATCCGGGCTGGCCGCGCTCGCCTATGCGGTTATGACCAGCCCGCCGCCTGCCAGCATCGCCGACTATTTTATCAGGAACGCTTACTCGGAAGGCGGCGGCACCAACATCGTGAACGTCATCCTGGTGGACTTCCGCGCCTTCGACACGCTGGGCGAGATCACTGTGCTTTGCATCGTCGCGCTCGCCGTCTACGCCTTGCTCCGCCGGTTCCGCCCCGCCCCTGAAAGCATCCCGGTCCCCGAGCAGCAGCGCACCCAGGACGCCTACGATGCGGCCCATCCGGATCGCGGCAAGGGCGATACGCTCAAAGACGCGATGGCCATCCCTGACCTCATCATGAGACTGCTTTTCCCGGTGATCGTCGCGATGGCGATCTACTTGCTTCTGCGTGGTCACGACCTGCCCGGCGGGGGATTCGTTGCAGGCGTTACGATGGCTGTTGCGTTCATCCTGCAATACATGGCACGCGGCACGACGTGGGTGGAGGATCGCCTCCGCGTCCTGCCGGTGCGATGGATGGGGTTCGGGCTGCTGCTTGCGACTGCGACCGGCGTGGCAGCGTGGCTGTTCGGCCGACCCTTCCTCACCTCCTCGTTCTCCTACCTTCAAATTCCCCTGATCGGCGCCGTTCCCGTTGCGAGCGCGCTCCTGTTCGACATTGGCGTGTTCGCGGTGGTGGTCGGCGCGACCGTGCTGATGCTGATCGCGATCGCCCATCAGTCGGTGCGGAGCCACCGCGTGCCCCGCAGCCGCGAGCCCCGACCGCAGGCAGCATCGCCGCCGACACCAGAGGTGCTGTGATGGAAATCGTGCTTGCCCTCGGCATCGGCACCCTTGCCGGCTGCGGCGTCTGGCTGATTCTGCGGCCACGTACGTTCCAGGTCATCGTCGGGCTGTCGCTGCTCTCTTACGCGGTCAATCTCTTCATCCTTTCCACGGGGCGGCTTGGGACCGGCCGTCCTCCGGTGCTTGCGCCGCAGGGAATAGGCGACCCGCAGCTATTCGCCGATCCAGTGCCGCAGGCGCTGGTCCTCACAGCTATCGTCATCAGCTTCGCAACGACGGCGCTGTTCCTGGTCGTGTTGCTGGCTGCGCGCGGTTTGACCGGGACAGACCACGTCGACGGGCAGGAGCCTTGATGGTGAGTGGGATCAGCCAGCACTTGATCGTCGCACCGGTGGTGCTGCCGCTATTCGCGGGCGCCGTGATGCTCGCGCTGGGCCGCGAGCGGCATCGCAACCTGAACGCCGCAATCAACGTGGCGTCGACCTTCATGCTCGTGACGGTCGCGGTCGCACTGATCAAGACGGCTGATGAAGCAGACGGAGGTCTGGCGGGCGTGTACCGGCTCGGCGATTGGCCGGTCCCGTTCGCAATCGTGCTGGTGGTGGACCGTCTGTCCGCCCTTATGCTCCTCCTCACGAGCCTCGTCGCCGCGGCGGCCGTGGTGTTCTCGCTCGCACGTTGGCACCGGGCCGGCGCGTACTTCCACCCGCTGTTTCAGTTTCTTCTCATGGGATTGAACGGCGCCTTCCTCACCGGCGATCTTTTCAACCTTTTCGTGTTCGTCGAGGTGCTGCTTGCGGCCTCCTATGGGCTTGCGCTGCATGGTTCAGGATCGCCTCGCGTCAAGGCAGCACAGCACTACATCGTCGTCAATCTCGCGGCCTCACTGCTGTTCCTGGTGGGCGTCAGCCTGATCTACGGGGTCTCCGGAACCCTCAACATGGCAAACCTCGCTGCGCGCATTTCCACTGCGGGCACGTCTGACCGCGCGTTCGTCGAGGCTGGCGCGGGCATTCTCGGCATAGCCTTCCTGGTGAAGGCGGGGATGTGGCCCTTGTGCTTCTGGCTGCCTGCCACGTATGCGAGTGCCGCCCCGCCGGTGGCGTCCATCTTCTCGATACTCACCAAGCTCGGTGCCTACGTCGTGCTCAGGCTTTGGCTGCTGCTGTTTGGCCAGGACGCCGGGCCATCCGCGCAGTACGGGGCCGAATGGCTGCTGCTCGGAGGTATGGCCACGGTCGCATTCGGTGCCATCGGCACCCTGGCCTCGCAGGACTTGGCCCGGCTCTGCGCCTTCTCGGTGCTCGTCTCGACCGGCACCGTGCTCGCCGCCATCGGCATGGGGCATGTCGGTACCACGGGCGGGGCTCTCTTCTACCTGGTCAGCTCGACGCTCGGCATTGCTGCCCTTTTTCTGCTGATCGAGCTTGTAGAGCGCCGCGAGCCTGAGGGGGGTCTGGCTGCGGCTCAGCGAGAGACGTCCCGCGAAGGAGAGCACATGGACGATGCGCGGGAAGTCGGCATCGCCATTCCGGCGAGCATGGGGATGCTCGGTGTCGCGTTCATAGGCTGTACGGCCGTCATTGCAGGTTTGCCGCCGCTGTCCGGCTTCATTGCCAAGTTCGCGCTGCTGAGCGACGCCCTCAACGCGGCCGGGCCGCAGAGCGGTCGCGTTTCCGCTGCGGCCTGGGCCCTGATGGTCGTCTTGATCCTTTCCGGATTGGCAGCCCTCGTGGCGCTCACTCGAGCGGGCATCAGGGCCTTTTGGGCGTCACCGGAACGGTCGGCACCGCGCGTGCGAGTGATAGAGATGGCGCCCGTCGTTATGCTTCTCATTCTCTGCGCGGTGCAAACGGTCCAGGCCGGCCCAATCATGCGTTTCATGCAGGCAACAGCCCTGTCGCTGCATGCGCCTCAGCACTATATTCGCGACGTGCTTGGCTCGCCGTCCAAGCGGCCAGGCCTCAGGGCGACCGGCACATGAAGCGGATGCTCCCCTTCCCTCTCCTGACCACCGGCCTTCTCGTGCTCTGGCTGCTGCTCAACCAAACGCTCTCGCCGGGGCATCTCCTCCTCGGTGGTGCGGCTGCACTTCTCGGAGGCCGGCTGCTTACAGCGCTGGAGCCGCCGAGAGTGCGGCTGCGGCGGCTGGCCCCCATCTTCCGCTTGGCGGGCTTCGTCGCAGCGGACATCGTCCGCTCCAATATTGCCGTTGCCCTGATCGTGCTTGGCGTCACGGGGCGCGAACGCAAATCGGGGTTCGTTCACATCCCGCTCGACCTTCGCCAGCCCTACGGGCTGGCGGTACTGGCCTGTATCATCACCTCCACCCCCGGAACGCTGTGGGTCAGCTTCGACGAGGCGACCGGCACGTTGACCATCCACGTTCTCGACTTGATCGATGAAAGCGAGTGGATTCGCACGATCAAGGGTCGCTACGAGCGCTTGTTGCTGGAGATTTTTGCATGAGCCCTGTCCTCGCCTGGTCGATCGCGATCGCGCAAATAATGCTGGGTTTGGCCATGGGATGCGCAACCTTGCACATGATTCGAGGGCCAAGGGCGCAGGACCGAGTGCTCGGATTCGACTGTCTGTATGTGAATGCCATGCTGCTGCTTGTGACCTTCGGCATACGCTCAGGCGGCACGCTCTATTTCGAAGCGGCGTTGACCGTTGCGCTGCTCGGCTTCGTCGGGTCGGTGGCGCTGGCCAAGTTTCTGCTGCGCGGCGAGGTGATCGAATGAATGCACCCGCAGGCGTGTCGACATTGGCGACGATGCTGACAGCGGTATTGTTGGTCGCGGGCGCCGCCATCACTTTGATCGGCGCGATCGGGCTTTTACGGCTGCGGACGTTCTACGAGCGCACGCACGCGCCGACCCTCGGAACGACGCTCGGTACGGCGTGCATAGCCGTAGCATCCATGATCTACTTTTCGGCGCTGGAAACCCGACCCGTCGTGCACGAGCTCTTGCTTGTCACGTTCATCTTCGTAACGACACCCGTCACGCTGATAATTCTGGTCCGTGCGGCACAGTTGCGCGATCAATTCGAGGGCGGAGAGAACGCGCACAAACAGCCAAACAGCAGCGGCCCTCGCTAGGGAGACCTGGCACAAGGACGCCAGCTCATCCTCTGAAGTTTCGGGAGATCGTTGTTCCTGTGGACAAGGTCGTCGGCGTTCCACACGTGTGGAACGACTTAGCCACCGACTGATTGGATTCAGTCCGCTTTGGCCCGCGGCTCCCGAACGACGAGAGCGTCGCACGGCAATGTCGAAACGAGACTCTGGGCGACGCTGCCGATGAGAGCGTTGAACAGCGCGCTGCGTCCATGCGAGCCGAATGCCACGAGGTCTGTCTCCTTTACGTTGGCGTAATCATACAACAGTCGATCAGGTTCGCCGTACTCGATCAGGAGCTCGGGTTTCGGGCCGCTCCAACCTGAGAGGTCGCATGATCTCACGAAGTCTTCGGCTTCCCTCGTCACCGCCGTCTTCATCTGCTCACGGTAGGACGCGGCATCCGTGGTCAGCCCCGACATTGGCGCGTCATACGCACTGAAGACGGTGAGCGGCTGCCGTGGAAAGAGACGTGCCGTTGCTTCGAGGGCGTGCCGGGAGGAGTCCGAGAAATCTACCGCCACAACGACGTGACGGTAGGGGCGCCGTCCGCGCTTTCGCACCACGAGGATAGGTATCTGCGAGGCCCGCACAAGGCGGTTTACGGTACTGCCGAGCACCAGACGTCCCAGAGGTTCATTGCGCGCAACTCCTGTCAGAATCAGCCCGCACCCGTGGGCCTCGGCGACACGCAGGATCACATCCCGAGCGTCCCCCTGTTCGATCATCACGTTTGCTCCAGGGCAGATTTCACGAAGTTCCGAACGAATGCGGGTCTCTGCCAAGTGCTGCGGGTCGGGCGGGCGGCGCCAGGACGGCACCGGTTCCGTCCCGTCCAGGACACCGGTCGCATCCCCCAGAGCATGCACGATGATGACCTGTGCCTGCCACTCCGAGGCGAGGAGCGCGGCACGATCAAGCGCGCGATCGCACCGTGCACTTAGATCCGTCGCGAGCAAAATGGCCTTAGGCGGCCCCTGCATCCAGCTTCTCGCTTCCATATTTCCTGCTCCTATTCGCCTGCTCGCACGAGATTGGAGTGCTGCGCAGGTCTCAGAGATGGACCCGCTTCATGATCCAACTCCCTTCGCCGGCCAGACGCCCGGATCGCGTATGATACTCCATCAAGCCAGAAGCTCGCGCACTCCCGCTGTGCCGAGACAAACCTCGGCCGCATGTCTGAATGACCGGGCTGTCGCGGACTGAGCTGATTCTCGAAACGATCAGAGACATGAGAGAGAAAGGAATGGACACGCCATCTGCGAGCATGGACAATCTTTTCAAGTAGGCTTCCCCGGGGCGATAGGGCAAATGGCAAACGAGGTCCCCATGAGGCAGTATAAGATCGCGGTTATCATCGGCAGCCTGCGCCGCGACTCCTTTAACCGCAAGATGGCGAACGCACTCGCCAAGCTCGCGCCGACCGAATTTGCCTTCGAGGCGGTCGTGATCGACGACCTCCCGCTCTACAACCAGGACGACGATGCCAATCAGGCGCTTGAGGTCAAGCGCATCAAAGCGCAAATCGCGTCTGCGCAAGGGCTGCTGTTTGTCACGCCCGAGTACAACCGGTCGATCCCTGGCGTTCTTAAGAATGCGATCGATCATGCATCACGGCCGTACGGTCAGAGTGCATGGGTGGACAAACCGGCGGGCGTTATCGGGGTTTCGGTCGGGGCGGCCGGCACGGCCATGGCCCAGCAGCATCTGAGAAACATCCTCGCCTACCTCGACGTGCCCACACTCGGCCAGCCGGAAGCCTTCATCCAGGCGAAGGATGGACTGTTCGAAGCCGATGGCAGCATCGGACAAGCGAGCCGCCAATTCGTTCAGGGCTGGATGGACCGGTACGTAGCGTGGGTCAAGCAGCACGCCGCTTGAGCACGACTACAGTGGTGGCCGGCTGCACGGCGTCGCAGTGCCCCGCAAGCTGCGAGGGCGTTGCGGCGAGCATGACCGAAGGTGCTCAGGACTCCGCGCCGCCTATCAGATGGGCTGAGACGCTCCGCGAGTGCCGACGCTCTGCACCTGGCCGAGCAGACAACCCTACAAATGTCGCTCGGCGTTCGCTTGCCACAGGATGTTCAGCCCACCCACGCCTGAGCGAACGTCCTGAAAAGCATGAAGACGGAGTAATCTTTCGATCCCAGAGTGTAAATTTCGCGTAAGCCACGTCGCATTATCAGACTATCGGCTAACTGGAGAGAGCCAGTAGCCGATCCCGAGCTTGGTCAGGAAGATGCGCGGCTCTGCCGGATCCTGATCGAGCTTCTGCCGGAGCTTGCGCACAAGGATTCAGAGATAGAGATAGGGTCCCTCCTGCACGTGTTTGCGCCCCACACTTCCGTCAGAAGCTGTTGGTGCGTCGCCACGTTGCCGGCGTGCTGCGCCAGAATCTGGAGCAAGCGGCATGCCTTTGCTGAGAGCTGTACGCGTCTTCCGCTCACCGAGACTGTGTGCGTTGCCAGTTCGATGACCAGCTCTCCGATGCGGACGATCGGATCGCCAGGCGGGTTGTTCAGGTTCCGACGCTGGACGCACACATCTTTTCACGCCTCCAACAGAGATAAGTCGGTCAAAAGTACACAGCCGTGAGACCTCAGTCTCCCTAGCAATTCAACCCGCCATCATCAGCATTGGGCACCTCCGCTTGGGAGCGGTCGGTGTGAATTTCTAGGAGGAAACGATGGTTGCATTCATCAGGTCCGATCTTGAGTTCATTCTGGCGCAAATTCTGATCGCTGAGAGGCACGCTGCCGGCGAGAGTCTCCGCGACATTCTTCCCAACGTGCAAGTGCCATGGGGATTGCGCACGGTTGACGGCTCGTTCAACAGCCTGGTGCCGGGGCAGGACCAGTTCGGGGCGGCGGACAACCTCTTCCCCCGCCTGCTCGATCCGGTGTTCCGCGACGCCGAGGCCGGGACCTCCTACGCGCAGACCAGCGGCTTCGTGTTCGACTCGCAGCCGCGCATCATCTCCAACCTGATCGTCGACCAGACCGCCAACAACCCGGCCGCGGTGGCCGCTGCCGCGGCGAACCCCAACGCCGAGACAATTACGAGCCCTGGCCTGGACGGCGATTTCGGCACTCCCGACGACACAACCAACCTGTTCTTCATCCCCAATACCGCGCCGGACGGAGGCTTGAGCGCCTCGTTCAACGAGTGGTTCGTGTTCTTCGGCCAGTTCTTCGACCACGGCCTCGACCTGGTCACGAAGGGTGGCAGCGGCACGATTTTCATGCCGTTGCAGCCCGATGATCCCCTGTTCGTCGAAGGCAGCCCGACCAACTTCCTGGTGCTGACGCGGGCCACCAACCAGCCGGGCCCCGATGGCATCCTCGGCACCGCCGACGACATCCACGAGCACGAGAACACGACGACTCCGTTCGTCGATCAGAACCAGACCTACAGCTCGCATCCCTCGCATCAGGTGTTCCTGCGCGCCTATGAGCTGCTCGACACCGACCCCGGCGAGGGCGTCAACCTGCTGCCGTTTGCCACCGGCGGGCTGATCACGAACCGCGATCTGGGCGGTGACGGCACGTTCGGAACCGCCGACGACGTCGAGATCGGCGGCATGGCGACGTGGGCCGTGCTGAAGGCGCAGGCGCGCGACATCCTGGGCATCAACCTGACCGATGCCGACTTCGACAACGTGCCGCTGCTGGCGACCGACCCCTACGGCAACTTCATCCGAGGGCCGAACGGCTTCCCGCAGGTCGTGATGCAGACTGCTGGTGACGACGGGATCCTGGGGAACGAGGACGACGGCACCACGCTGGTGGAAGGCAATCCGGCGGCGCCGATCGACTTGGCGAACGCGGTGCGCACGGGGCACCAGTTCCTGGCCGACATCGCCTTCAACGCCGTGCCGGTGTTCGACGCGGCCGGCAACCTGGTTCCGGACGCGGACGACATCGCCGGGAACGCCGTCGCCTTCGACCCGGCGACCGGCCAGAACCTCGAATACGACGACGAGCTGCTCGACGCGCACTACATGGCGGGCGACGGCCGCGTGAACGAGAACATCGGCCTGACGGCAGTCCATGCCATCTTCCACTCCGAGCATAACCGCCTGGTCGAGCACACGAAAGAGGTGCTCATCAGCGATGCCACGGCCAGCGGGGACGTGACCTTCCTGAACGCGTGGCTGCTGGCGCCGATCACGGCTGCCGACCTGCCGACCCTCAATCCGGACAACCTCGTGTGGAACGGCGAGCGCCTGTTCCAGGCAGCCAAGTTCGGCACCGAGATGCAGTACCAGCACCTGGTGTTCGAGGAGTTCGCGCGGACCGTCCAGCCGCAAATCGACGAGTTTCTGATTCCGACCGGTTACGACACGACCATCGATCCTTCGATCGTCGCCGAGTTCGCGCACACCGTCTACCGCTTCGGCCATTCGATGCTGGTCGAGACGGTCGACCGCCTCGATGAGAATTTCAACACCGTTCCCAACAACGTCAACGACGACCCGCAGCTGGGATTGATCGCCGCGTTCCTCAATCCGCTGGCGTACGCGACGAGCGGCCTGACGCCGGAGGACGCCACCAGCGCCATCGTGCGCGGCGTCACGCACCAGGTCGGCAACGAGATCGACGAGTTCGTCACCGAGGCCCTGCGCAACAACCTGCTGGGCCTCCCGCAGGATCTTGCATCCATCAATCTTGCCCGCGGCCGCGACGCCGGGATTCCGTCGCTCAACGCGGCACGCGCCAGCTTCTACGAAGCGACCGGCGACAGCCAGCTGAAGCCCTACCTCAGCTGGGCCGATTTCGTCATGCACCTCAAGCATCCGGAATCGCTCGTCAACTTCATTGCCGCCTATGGCACGCACAGCCTGATCACCACCGAGACGACATTGGAGGGCAAGCGCGCCGCGGCACTCGCCATCGTAACGGGTGCGTCCGTCACGCTATCCGATGGCCGGGTCATCGACGCGCCGGCCGACCGGCTCGATTTCCTCAACAGCGCGGGGGCGTGGGCCAACGACGCCGGCCTGCCCAAGGACCTCGATGGCGCAACCACCACCGGTCTCGGCACCATCGACTTCTGGATCGGCGGCCTTGCCGAGGAGCAGATGCCGTTCGGCGGGCTGCTGGGATCGACCTTCAACTTCGTGTTCGAGACCCAGCTGGAGGCGCTGCAGGACGGCGATCGGTTCTACTACCTCTCGCGCAACTTCGGACTGAACTTCTTCACCGAGCTTGAGCAGAACTCTTTCTCCAAGCTGGTGATGCTCAACACCAACGTGGAGCATCTGCCGGACCAAATCTTCTCGGTGCCGGCCTTCACGCTCGAGGTCGACCCGACCAAGCAATACACGGGGCTGGGTCCGGACGGACGCGCCGATCCCACGGGCGGCCCGATCACCATCAACGGCGCCGAGTTCGTGCCGTTGGTGATCCGCGACAACCCCGACACCGTCGGTCCAGACAGCAACTATCTGCAGTATACCGGCGTCGATCATGTTGTTCTGGGCGGAACGGCCGGCAACGACATCATCCTCTCCGGCGAAGGCGACGATACGATCTATGGCGATGAGGGGAACGACAGGCTCGACGGCGGCTACGGCAACGACGTCATCATGGGCGGTGCCGGCGACGACATCATCCAGGACCTGGGCGGCGACGACAACCTGCAGGGCGGCGACGGCAATGACGTCATCAATGCCGGCACCATGGAAGCGGGGAGCGTGCTCGGCAACCTGATCCTCGGCGGCAATGGCAAGGACTTCATCATCACGCC
>Ga0268265_10000628_pt1 | contig 35160 bp, 37 predicted proteins | sample KBSSwiS52_FD_190355 | JGI IMG/M metagenome (GOLD analysis project Ga0268265, IMG submission 190355) | Switchgrass rhizosphere microbial communities from Kellogg Biological Station, Michigan, USA - KBS Switchgrass S5-2 (SPAdes) (version 2) | ecosystem: Host-associated > Plants > Roots >...
TTCTTCTCGCGCTCGGCGAGCAGCGGCTCCATCTTGCGCGCGTCCTCGAGCGTGATCAGCTTGCCCGGCTGCACCGGGATCAGCTTCGCCACCTGGTCGCAGAAGTTGTAGCCGAGATCGAGCACGCGCCCGCAGTCGCGCACCACCGCGCGCGCCGCCATGGTGCCGAAGGTGGCGATCTGCGAGACGTTGTCCTCGCCGTACTTGCGCCGCACATAGCCGATCACGCGGTCGCGCCCCTCCTGGCAGAAGTCGATGTCGAAGTCGGGCATCGACACCCGCTCCGGGTTGAGGAAGCGCTCGAACAGCAGGTCGTACTTGAGCGGATCGAGGTCGGTGATGCCGAGCGCGTAGGCGACCAGCGAGCCCGCGCCCGAGCCGCGTCCCGGCCCCACCGGCACGCCGTTCGATTTCGCCCAGTTGATGAAGTCGGCGACGATCAGGAAGTAGCCCGCGTATCCCATCTGGATGATGGTGCGGATCTCGAACTCGAGCCGTTCGCGGTAGCGCGGGTTCTGGTGCAACGCGCGCTTTTCGAGCCCGAGCTGCGCCTGCACCTTCAGGTGGTCGTCGACCGTGACGCCGGGCGGCGTGGGGAACGCCGGCAGCCGGTTCTTGCCGAGCTCGATCGCCAGGTTGCAGCGGCGCGCGATCTCGATCGAGTTGGAAAGCGCGTGCGGGATGTCGGCGAACAGCCGCGCCATTTCGTCCTGTCGCTTGAAGTACTGCTCGGGCGTGAAGCGCTTGGGGCGGCGCTGATCCCCGAGAATGTGGCCGGTGGCAATGCAGACGCGCGCTTCATGCGCCTGGAAGTCGGCAGCGTCGAGAAACTGCACCGGATGCGTCGCCACCACCGGCAGGCCGACCCGCGAGGCGAGCGCCACGGTGCGCGCGACCAGTGCCTCCGTGTACGGCTGGCCCGCGCGCTGCAGCTCCAGGTAATAGCGGCCGGGGAAGGCGCTCGCCCAGCCCTGCGCCAGGCGCTCGGCGGCCTCGGTATGGTCGCCAAGCAGCGCCTGCCCGACATCGCCGCCCGCCGCGCCAGAAAGGGCAATCAGGCCTTCCGTGTCCTGCAGCCAGTCCCGCGAGAGCTCCGCCCGCCCGCGGTGCTGGTTGCGCAGCCAGGCCCGGGACAGCAGGTCGCACAGCCGCTGGTAACCGGCGCGCGACGCGCACAGCAGGAGGACACGCCAGGGCTTGTCGCGGTCGGTGTCGTTCTGCAGCCACGCATCGACGCCGATGATCGGCTTTACCCCGGCGGCGCGCGCCGCCCGGTAGAACTTGACCATGCCGAACACATTGGCCGCGTCGGTCAGCGCCAAGGCCGGCATGCCGTCGGCTTGGGCACGCTCGACGGCATCGTCGATCCGGACTATGCCGTCGCTTACCGAGTACTCGCTGTGCAGTCTCAGGTGAACGAAACGCGGCGCCGACATGTCAAAAAATTCTACCGGAAAGGTCACCATGAGACGCCTGGTCCCCGCCCTTCTTGCCTTCGTTTTCATCGCTGCCGCATCGAGTGCGATGGCGCAGCAGACCAACCCCAGCGCGGAGCTTGACAAAGCCGTCGAGGAGACGCGCGCCGCGTACATCGCGCTGCAGGAGGCCGAAAAGCGCCGCAACGAGGGCATCGAGTCGCTGCCTGGCGAGCGGCAGGGCAGCGCCGCGGGCGGCAGCCGGCCGACCGAGGAGTACCGCGGCCGCCAGGCGCAGCTCGAGATGGACGTCGATCTCGCGCGCCGACGCTACGAGTACGCGGTCAAGCGCTGGAATGAACTGAAGTAGCAAGTTCTCGTACCATGCGCGGGCCATGAACCCCGCGCTCGGCGCCCTGCTCCTCGGCGCCACCTGCATCGCGCTGTCGCCGATCTTCGTCCGCGTTTCCGAGGCCGGCCCCACCGCCACCGCGTTCTGGCGGGTCGCCCTGGCGGTACCGGTACTTTGGGTTCTCTACTTTCTGAAAACCAAAGCGAGAAGCCAGCGCTACTCGGGCAAGTGGCCGTTGCTGATGGCTGCGGGGTTCGCCTTCGCCGGCGACCTCGGCTTCTGGCACACGTCGATCCAGCTGACCTCGGTGGCCAACTCCACGCTGCTCGCCAACCTGGCGTCGATCTTCGTCACGCTCGCGGCGTGGATGTTCCTGAAGCAGAAGCCGACGCGGCTCTTTCTCGCCGGCCTTGCCGCCGCGCTGCTCGGCGTCGGCCTGCTGGTGCATACGAGCCTCGCCTTCTCGTCGACCGGCCTTGCCGGCGACGCGCTCGGCGTGGTGACGGCGATGTTCTACGCCGGTTACATCCTGGCGGTGAAAGGCCTGCGCGACCGCGGCGAGACCACGCTGCACCTGATGGCGGTCACCAGCACGATCACCGCGCTATTGCTGTTTCCGGTCGCGCTCGCCTCGGGTGAGCCGATGCTGCCGTTGTCGGCGTTCGGCTGGTGGGTGCTGATCGGCCTGGCGCTGATCTCCCATGCGGCCGGCCAGGGCCTGATCGCCTATGCGCTTGCGCATCTGCCGGCGGCATTCTCTTCGGTCAGCCTGCTATTTCAGCCGGTAATGGCGGCGCTCTTCGCCTGGCTGCTGCTCTACGAAGGACTGGTGCCGCTGCAGATCGCGGGCGGCATCGTCGTGCTCTTCGGCATCTACCTCGCGCGCCGCGGCTCCTAGACCACCACGCAGTCGGCTTCGCCGCCGGGGCCTTTCTCGATGGTGCCGATGGCGAAGACCCGTTCGCCTTCCGCTTCCAGGATGCGGGTGGCAGCCGTGACTTCCTCGGGAGAAAGCACGACAACCATGCCAATGCCGCAGTTAAACACGCGGTGCATCTCGTCCTCGGCAACGTTGCCCGTGCGTTGCAGCCACTGGAAAACTTCGGGACGCGGCCACGCGGCCTTGCGCAGCCTGGCCCTCAACCCATCCTGCAGGATGCGCGGCACGTTCAGCGTCAGTCCGCCGCCGGTGATGTGCGCGAGGCCTTTGACCGGCGCGCTTTCCAGCAGCTTGAGCACCGGTTTGACATAGATCCGCGTCGGCTCGAGGAGCGGCTGCATTGCCTTCGGCTTCTCCTTCTGCAGGATCTTGCGGATGAGCGAAAAACCGTTGGAATGCGGGCCGCTGGAGGCGAGGCCGAGGATGGCATCGCCCGGCCTGATCGAGCGCCCGTCGAGGATTCGTTCCTTCTCCACCACGCCGACGCAAAAGCCGGCGAGGTCGTATTCACCCTCGGGGTACATGCCGGGCATCTCGGCGGTCTCGCCGCCGATCAGCGCGCAGCCCGCCATCTCGCAACCGCGCGCGATTCCTTTGATGACGTCGGCGGCGACTCCCGGCTCGAGCTTGCCGCAGGCGAAATAGTCGAGGAAGAAAAGCGGCTCGGCGCCCTGCACCAGCACGTCGTTGACGCTCATCGCCACGAGATCGATGCCGACCGTGTCGTGCTTGTCGAGCTCGAACGCGAGCTTGAGCTTGGTGCCGACGCCGTCGGTGCCGGAAACCAGCACCGGATGCTTGTACTTCTTCGGCAGCTCGCACAGCGCGCCGAAGCCGCCGATGCCGGCCAGCACCTCGGGGCGCATGGTGCGCTTTGCGAACGGCTTGATCGCTTCAACCAGCGAGTCGCCGGCGTCGATATCTACGCCGGCGTCGCGGTAGGAGAGTCCTTTCGACATGCTAGATTGGGATTCTAACGAGATGCAGCAACTCGTCCTCGACATCGGGCCGCCCGCCGCGCCGGCCTTCGACAACTTCGTCGCCGGTCCGAACGCTGAGGCGCTCGCGCGGGTGCGCAGCCTGGCCGACGGAAGCCTGCGCGAGGCGATCCTCTACCTGTGGGGCGACCCGGGCAGCGGGCGCACTCACTTGCTGCGCGCGGCGGGGCGAGTGAATCCGAAGCTGGTCATTGCCGACGACGTCGAGCAGCTCGAGGCCGCGGCGCAGCAGCAGCTTTTCGCCGCCATCAACGCCGCGCGCGACGGAGGTGCCCCGGTGCTCGCCGCCGGCCCCCGTTCCCCGGCCGGGCTGTCCCTGCGGGAGGACTTGCGCACCCGGCTCGCCTGGGGCCTGGTCTACCAGCTCAGGCCCCTGAGCGACGCCGAAAAGGCCGAGCACCTGCGCGCCGAGGCCGCACGCCGTGGCCTGAAGCTGTCCGGAGAGGTTGTCAGGTATCTCCTGACCCGATTCCCGCGCGACCTGCCTAGCCTGAATGGGGTGCTGGACGCGCTCGACCGCTATTCCCTGGCTGCCAAGCGGCCGGTCACCCTCCCCCTGGTGCGCGAGGCTCTGGAAAAAAAACGTTAATCCGTGGCTCTGCCGCCACAGGGTGAATCCTCACTCGCGGCCTCGTGTATCACTGCCTCGACAACCTTAACGGTCGGCGAGTAGATTGGGTTTCATCCCATGAAAGCCAGAACGGCCCTGCTTCTCGCTTTCCTCTTCGGCGGGCAAGCCTTCGCCCAGTCGGGGCTGCGCCTGCCCACCACCGGCGAGCCGGGGCTCGATCCGACCTATGCCCGGGGCTGGCTTGCGCCCGACTACGACCGCTTTGGCACCGCGCTCCACAACTGGCGCGAGGCAGTGGGCTTCGCGCCCGGGCAGCGCATGCAGTGGACCTACACGCTGAGCGATCGAAGCAGCCTGAGCATGGCGATGCAAAACAGCCGCGAGCTCGAGGACCAGCGCCAGCTCTCGCTCTATGGGCGTTACTCGCTCACGCAGGACTGGGCGCTGAGCGCCGAATCGCTGTCCCGCGACCCGAGCGGCCTGCTGCGCCTGCAGGATTTCCGCATCGGCGTGCAGCGCCGCTTCTAGGTCTTCGTTCTTCGGTTCGAAGGTACACTGCGGCGCGCATGCGCCTGGCCCTGTTCGACCTCGACAACACGCTGCTCGCCGGCGACAGCGACTACGAGTGGGGCCAGTTCCTGATCGATCGCGGAGTGCTCGAGCGCGAAGCCTACGAGGCGCAGAACCGCGCCTTTTACGACCAGTACAAGGCAGGCACGCTCGACATCCACGAGTTCCTCGGCTTCGCGCTGCGCCCGTTGGCGGACCACACGCCGGACGAGCTCGAGCGCTGGCACCGGGACTTCATGCACGCGCGCATCGAGCCGATGATGCTGCCCGCGGCGCGCGCGCTGGTGCGCCGCCACCTCGACGCCGGCGACCTGTGCGCGATCATCACCTCGACCAACAGCTTCGTCACCCGCCCCATTTGCCGCGCTTTTGGCATCGAGCATCTCATCGCCACCGAGCCGGAGAAGCGAAACGGCCGCTTTACCGGGCGGGTTGCCGGGCTGCCTTCGTTCCGCGAGGGCAAAGTACGACGCCTGGACGACTGGCTGGCCGGCCTCGGCCGGCGCTTCGCCGACTTCGCCGAGAGCGCGTGCTACAGCGACTCGCACAACGACCTGCCGCTGCTCGAGCGCGTTTCGCGCCCGGTCGCAGTGGATCCCGACGAGACCCTGGCGCGCGAAGCCGCGCGCCGTGGCTGGGAGAGAATCTCGTTACGATAGGCGCTCCGGTAGAATCCGCCCCCGCATGATCAAGAGGTTCATCCGGAGGGTGCTGGGCCTGTCCTCCGAAACGACCCTGCGGGTGCCGCGCGAGAAGCACGGCCTGGCACGCGAGCGCCTCAGCCCCGCGGCCGCCAAGGTGTGCTCCGTGCTGCGCGACGCCGGCTTCACCGGGTACGTGGTGGGCGGCGCGGTGCGGGACCTCCTGCTCGGCATCGAGCCGAAGGACTTCGACATCGCCACCGACGCCCGGCCCGAGCAGGTGAAGCCGCTCTTTCGCCGCGCCATCGTCATCGGCCGGCGTTTCCGCCTGGTGCACGTCATGCTCGGCCCGGAAACGGTCGAGGTCGCGACCTTCCGCTCGGCCGACGCCGACACCTCCGAGAAGGACGAGCACGGCCGCGTGCTGCGCGACAACGTGTTCGGCACGCAGGAAGGCGACGCGCGGCGCCGGGATTTCACGGTCAACGCGCTCTACTATGATCCGGCCACCGAAGAGGTGGTCGATTTCCACGGCGGCCTCGCCGACCTGAAGAAGCGCGTGATGCGCGTGATCGGCGACCCCGAAACGCGCTATCGCGAGGACCCGGTGCGCATGCTGCGCGCGGTGCGCCTGGCGGCGACGCTCGGGCTGACGATCGACCCCGCGACACGCGAGCCGATCCGCGAAATGGCGCCGCTCATGGAGCGCGTGCCGCCCGCGCGGCTGTTCGACGAGATGCTCAAGCTGCTGCTCTCCGGCCACGCCAGCGCCTGCCTGCGGCAGCTGCGAGAGGTGGGATTGCACAAGGGGCTGCTGCCGCTGCTCGACGTGATCCTCGAGCAGCCGCTCGGCGAGCGTTTCGTCACCCTCGCGCTCGCGCAGACCGACGAGCGCGTGCTCGCCGCCCGGCCGGTCTCCCCCGCGTTCCTGTTCGCCGCGCTGCTCTGGCACGAAGTGCTCGCCGCATCGAAGGCGCGGCAGGCGCGCGGCGAGCGCCCGGTGCCGGCGCTCGAGGCGGCGATGGACGAGGTGCTCGACACGCAGTGCGCCAAGCTCGCCATCACGCGCCGCCTCACGGCGACGATGCGCGAGGTGTGGGCGATGCAGCCGCGCTTCGAGAACCGCTCCGGCAACCGCGCCTACCGCCTGCTCGAGGCGCCGCGCTTCCGCATGGCCTACGATTTCCTCGCGCTGCGCGCCGCGAGCGGCGAGATGCCGGCCGAGCTCGAAGCGTGGTGGCGCGCGTTCCAGAGCGCCGACCCGGACTCGCGCAAGGCGATGCTCCTGCCCGAGACGGGGCCGCGCAAGCGCCGACGCCGGCGCCGCAAGAAGCCGCCTTCCAGCGACGCGCCGGCGCCCGAGACTGCGTGACGATCGCTTACATCGGTATCGGTTCCAACCTCGACGAGCCGCGCCGGCAAGTGCTCGAAGCCTTCACCGAACTGGACCGCCTGCCGCATACGCGGGTGGTGAAAAAATCGTCGCTCTATCGCACGGCTCCCATCGGTCATACCCGGCAGCCCGACTTCATCAATGCCGTCGCCAAGCTTGAGACCGGACTGCCCGCCGAGCGACTGCTCGCCGAGCTGCAGGAGGTCGAGCAGCGCCACGGGCGAAAGCGTAGCTTTCCCAACGCTCCCAGGACGCTTGATCTGGACATCCTGCTGTTTGGGAACGCCACCATGCAATCCGGCGGGCTCACCATCCCCCATCCGCGCATGCACGAACGGGCGTTCGTGCTGAAGCCATTGCTGGAGATCGCCCCCGATCTGCCCTTCGAGAAGCAGCTCGATTCGTGCAAGGGCCAGAACGTCGAAAGGCTCGACTGATGCAGCTCTCCCCCGCCGTGATCTGCGGCCTGCTGTTGGTCGCTTCCAACGTGTTCATGACGTTCGCTTGGTACGCGCACCTGAAGAACCTCTCGGCGCAGCCGTGGTGGATCGCGGCGCTGGCGAGCTGGGGCATCGCGCTCGCCGAATACCTGCTGATGGTGCCGGCCAACCGCATCGGCTTCACCCAGCTGTCGCTGCCGCAGCTCAAGATCCTGCAGGAGGCGATCACGCTCGCGGTGTTCGTGCCGTTTGCCATGCTGTACATGAACCAGCCGGTGAAGCTCGACTACCTGTGGGCCGCGCTCTGCATCCTTGGCGCGGTGTATTTCATCTTCCGTGGATAAGGTGCGCCATCTGGTGGTCGAGGGGCCGATCGGCGCCGGCAAGACCAGTCTTGCGCGCCGCCTGGCCGCGCGCCTCGGCGCGGACCTGGTGCTCGAGCAGCCCGACGAGAACCCGTTCCTCGCGCGCTTCTACGAGGACATGCAGCGCTACGCGCTGCCAGTGCAGCTCTTCTTCCTGTTCCAGCGCGCGCGCATGCTCGAACCGCTCGCCCAGCCCGATATGTTCGCGCGCCCGGTGGTGGCCGACTTCCTGCTCGACAAGGACCCGCTGTTCGCGCGCCTCACGCTGTCGGCGGACGAGCTCGCGCTCTACGAGAAGATCTACGAAGTGCTGCGCCTGCGCACCCCCGCGCCCGACCTGGTGATCTACCTGCAGGCGCAGCCCGCGGTGCTGGCCGAGCGCGTGCGCCGGCGCGCGCTGCGCTACGAGCGCGAGATGAGCGAGGACTACCTGGCGCGGCTCGCCGACGGCTACTCGCGCTTCTTCCACCACTACGACGCGGCGCCGCTGCTGATCGTCAATTCCGAGAACCTGAACTTCGTCGAGCGCGATCCCGACTTCGAGCTGCTGGTGTCGCGCGTGCGCGCCATGCGCAGCCGGCGCGAGTTCTTCAACCTCGGCTGATGCAGATCCTGCGCGACATTCCCGCCCTGCGCCGCGCGCTCGCCGCGGCCGGACCGGTGGCGTTCGTGCCTACCATGGGCAACCTCCATGCAGGACATGCTTCGCTGATGGAGCTGGCAAGGAAATCCGCGCCCAAGGTGGCGGCATCGATCTTCGTCAATCGGTTGCAGTTCCTGCCGGGCGAGGACTTCGAGCGCTATCCGCGCACGTTCGAGCGCGACTGCGCCTTGCTCGAGCAGCACGTCGAATTCCTGTTCGCGCCGGACGAGCGCGTGCTCTATCCCGAGCCCCAGAACGTGAAGGTCCATCCCGGGCCGCTGGGCGCGGAGCTGGAGGGGCGCTTCCGGCCTGGGTTCTTCGACGGCGTCGCCACCGTGGTGCTCAAGCTGCTGAACTGCGTGCAGCCGCGCAGCGCCATCTTCGGGAAGAAGGACTACCAGCAGCTCCTCGTGATCCGGCACATGGTTCGCCAGCTCGACGTGCCGGTCGAGATCGTGGCCGGAGAGACCGTGCGGGAGGCCGATGGGCTGGCGATGAGCTCCCGTAATGGCTACCTCTCCGCGGCCGAGCGTGGCGAGGCGCCCCGGCTCTACCGGACCCTGCAGGACGTGGCCGGGGGCCGCCTGGCAGCGGCCGAAGCCGTTCAGGCCCTGAACCGGGCGGGGTGGAAAGCCGACTACGTGGAGGTGCGCCGCCGGCATGATCTGGCGCCCCCGCAGACCGGGGATCGGGAGCTGGTCGTGCTGGCGGCCGCCCGGCTGGGGCAGACCCGCCTGATCGACAACCTGGAGTTCTAGACCTGCGGTTCTAGGAGGGGTACGGCTCGAAGGTCATCGCCTCGACCGCGCAGCCTATGGTCTTGGCGAGCTTATCCATTGCTTCGTCAGTGAGTTGCAAGGGTTGGAAGTCCGCGTCGCCCCCCTTAGAGGAGATGAACGCCTTGGCGGCGTCTTCGGTCATCCAGGTCACCACGGGATCGGGGCTCACGCCGGGTACCTGGCGGCAGATCGGAAACCCGTCGGACTTGTACACGATGGCGTACACGCTGCGCCTGACCCCCTCCCCGGTTCCGAATTTACCCGATGTTTCCGCCGCCCAACAAGGCAATGTTCTAGGGGAAACCCTGATTGCGTCATTTCTCACGCGGGGCGTTAAATCGGCTCGGGAACTGGACTTGTCGCCCCGGGGCGACGGCCGGAACCCGGCGAGCCCCCGACCCGGGGGGCACATTCAGGGATAGGAGGAGAAATTCAAATGAGCAACCTCAGAGACGCTGTGGGACTGTGCCTGCCCTATGGCAAAACCAATTCTCAATACGAAACCGAGTTCGAACCCGCCACCGGCACCATCTGGGGGTATTTCAACCCCCGCGGCAACCTGTGCTTCAGCCTTGGCCTGCTGAAGGACATCGCCGCGCACGACCAGCCGCTCACCGCCAAGTGCGGCTCGGTCGAAATCGACGGCCAGATCTATCAGCCCAGCCACTACGTGCTCGCCTCGCGCTCGCCGCGCGTGTTCAACGTCGGCGGCGACCTGGGGCTGTTCGCGATGCTGATCAAGGCGGGCGATCGCGAAGCGATCGCCAACTACGCGCGCCTGTGCATCGACAACATGTATCGCCGCATCACCAACTTCCGCAGTCCGACGATGACCACCATCTCGCTCGTGCAGGGTGACGCGCTCGGCGGCGGCTTTGAGGCTGCGCTCACCTCCGACGTGATCATCGCGGAGGAAAGCGCGCAGATGGGCCTGCCGGAGATCCTGTTCAACCTGTTCCCGGGTATGGGCGCCTACAGCCTGCTCGCGCGGCGCATCGGCATGCGCGCGGCCGAGGAATTCATCCTGTCCGGCAAGGTGCTGCCCGCAACCGAGCTGCACAAGATGGGCATCGTCGACGTGCTCGCCACCGACGGCCAGGGCGAGACCGCGGTGCGCAACTGGATCGCGAAGAACGCCAAGCGCCGCAACGGCATGCAGGCCGTGTTCAACGCGCGCCAGTTCATCCATCCGGTGACGCGCGAGGAGCTCGACGGCATCGTCAACCTCTGGGTCGACGCCGCGCTGCGCCTCACGGACCGCGACCTGAAGATGATGTCCCGGCTGGTGCGCGCGCAGTCGCGCCGCCTGGAGTCCGCCGGCGTCACGCCGCTCGACGCAGGTCCGGTGGGCGCGCAACTGGCGGCTGAAGCCGCCTAGCGGGCCAGGCTCAGTTCGGCTTGGCCTGGAGCAGCGGCAGGAGGCGCGGCCACAGCGCCGTCCCTGCGCGCCGTCCGAAGAAGCCGAAGTGGCCGATGCGGCGGGTACCCGCATCGGCCGGGCTGTACGCAACTTGCTGTAACGGAAAGAGCCTCGGGTAGAAGGACAGCAGGCGCTTCGTGCCCGAGGCGGTCGCGAACGCATCGTCGGAGACCGAAACCAGCGTCGCCGGCCGCTGCAGGCCGGCGCAACGATCCAGAAGCGTCTGGGCGCGCTCGTAGCCGGGCCCTGAACCGGCCGGGCGCAGGTCTCCGGTGCGGCGCCCGGCCCACTGCAGCGCGACGCGGGCCGGTAGATCCTCCCCCAGCCCCAGCCGCCGTGCTGGGAAATATCCCATCACCATCGTGACCGCGGGCATCAGCGCGTGCCAGACCGCGGTCATCGGCACCCGGTAGCGGCGGTGGTAATCGCCGTAGTAGCCGGTGTGGCCGCCGATCATCACCAGCTGTGCCTGCTCCGGAGAGTTGTGCGCGCCGCCCACGAGCAGCGCGCCGATCGAATGCGCCATGCCGATGATGTGCGCCCGCGGATAGCGCTCGCGCAGCCAGGCGATGGCCCCGCCGCAGTCGTACTCCGCCCAGTCCTCGATCGAAGCGCGGAACCCGCGCAGCGCGCGCGGGCGCGATACGCCAATACCCCGGTAGTCGTAGGACAGCGTGGGAATACCTGACGCAGCCAGAAACGCCGCAAAGCGCCGATAGCGCAGTGCGCGGATGCCTGCGCCGCAATGCAGGACCGCGACCTGCGTCGGCGACGAATCTTTCGCCTGGTAGAAATACCCGCCGAGCTCGTAGCCGTCGAGCGCACGTACCCGCACGGGTGCGCCCTCGCTTTGCGCGGCAAGCACTGCGGGGGCGACGGCGTTCACCTACGGAAGACTAACTCGCCGACTTGCGCCTTTCCAGCAGGTAGCGCTCGAGCTGCGAGCGCGCGGCGCCGAGCTCGTCGCTCAGGGAGCGCAGCAGCGCCGGCGCCTGCAGGCGCAGCTCGGCGTCCGACAGGCTGCCGAAACTGGTGCAGGTGCGGGTCAGCCGGTCGGTGCCGATGCTCGCCGACGAGCCCTTCATCGCGTGCACCAGCGAGCGGAACTCGTGGTAGTCGCGCGCCGCGAGGACCTTCTCGATGCGCTCCATGATCGCGGCGCTGTCGGCAAGGAACACACGGATCAGCTTCTCGACGAACGCGAGCGAGGAGCCGAGCTCCTCGAGATGGCCGAGCGTCTCGTCGTTGACCACCGCCGGCGCCGCGACCGCGCCGCGCGGCATCACCGTCGCCTGCACGAGGTTGCGCGCCGCTTCGGTCTTGGCGCTGGCGAGGTGCTGGATCTCGTCGAGCAGGCGCATCGCCTCGACCGGCTTGGCGAGGAACGCGTCCGCGCCCGCTTCCAGGGCTTCCTTCTTGGCCTCGGGCGTAGCGTCGGCCGACAGCATGATGACCGGCAGGCGCTCGCGCCCGCGCGTCATCAGACGCAGCGCCTGCAGCGCTTCGAGGCCGCCCATGCCGGGCATGTTGCGGTCGAGCACCACCAGATCGTGCGCATTGTGCTCGATGGCATCGAGCGTCTGCTCGCCATCGTTCACCAGCGTGACGCTGTGGCCGCTGCGCTCGAGGATCTTTCCCACCACCTCGCGGTTGGTGGGATTGTCGTCGGCGACCAGCACGCGCAACTTGGTGGCGGCAGCGCCGCGGCGCGCGTAGTCCTGCAGCCGGACCACGCCTTCGTGCACTTCCTCCGCGGCCGCCACGGAGTGCAACACGTTGAACAGGCGCCGCTTGTCGAACGGCAGCTCGAGCACCGAGGCGAAGCCCGAGGACAGCAGCTCGAAGCGGCGTACGTCGGCGTCGCGCGGCACCGCGAGCACCATGGGCGGCGCGGGATTCGGCGCCGCGCGGCGGAAGCGCTGGGCGAGCTTCAGGTCCTCGCCCGAGGCGTAGAGCAGCGCGCTGTGGTACGGCTTGGCCAGGCTGATCTCGGCCACCATGCGCGCGACGCCTTCCTCGACCGAGGCCGCCGCGCTGGGCATAGCCCCCCAGCCGCCGAGCGCCTCTTCCAGCGCCGCGCGCTCGCGCGGCGGGAACCCGACCAGCAGCACGCGCGCACCGGCGAGATCGCCGCTCGCAGCCTCGGCCTGCTCGGGCTGCTTGTCGACGTCGATCTCGAACCAGAACGTGCTGCCGAGGCCGATCGCGCTCTCCAGGCCGATGCGGCCGCCCATCAGCTGCACCAGCTGCTTGGCGATGGTGGTGCCCAGGCCGCTGCCACCGAAGCGGCGGGTGGTCGACTGGTCCGCCTGGGTGAAGCTCTCGAAAATCTTCGACTGCGCTTCGGGTGCGATGCCGATGCCGGTGTCGCGGATCGAGAACTTCAGGCGCACGCTGGCCTCGTTTTCCGCCTGCACCGAAACGTGCACCGTGACGCTGCCCGAATCGGTGAACTTCACCGCGTTGCCCGCCAGGTTGATCAGCACCTGGCGCAGATGGTGCGGGTCGCCGCGCACCGCGGGCGGCACTTCCGGCATCATCGACACCACGAACTCCACGCCCTTCGCCGCCGCCTGCGCGGTGACGATGCGGCAGGTGCTGTTCACCAGCGCGTGCAGGTCGAAGTCGGTGCGCTCGAGCACCACCTTGCCGGCCTCGATCTTGGAGAAGTCGAGCACGTCCTCGATCAGGCCGAGCATCACGCGCGAGGATCCGCGCAGCGTCTGCAGCATGTCGGCCTGCTCGCGGTTGAGCTGGGTGTCGCGCAGCAGGTCCGCCATGCCGCTGATCGCGTTGAGCGGCGTGCGCAGCTCGTGGCTCACCATCGAGACGAAGCGCCGCTTGGCCAGGTTGGCGGCCTCGGCGCGCGCCAGCGCGTCGAACATGCGGCGCACCAGCGACAGCACATACAGGCTGACCGCCGTCATGCCGATCAGCATGCCGACGCCGAGCGAGAGATGCGCGCGCCAGAATTCGTTGATGTAAATCACCACACCGAAGCCGACCACGCTCATCGCCAGCTCGGAGATCAGGTACTTCGGACCAAAGCGGAAACCCGAGCCGAGCGTGACCCAGATGTAGAGCAGGAACAGGAACGCGCCAGCCTCGCCGAAGAAGCCGAGGTACCAGCTGATCGCGGCGACGTCGGCGAACTGCGCGAACACGCGCCGCGCCGGCGAGATCTCGTGCGAATAGGCGATGCGCAGGAAAATGATCACCGCCAGCACGAAATGCGTGAGCATCACATACAGCGGCCAGGTCTCGAGGTGGCCGAGCGCGTCGGGCAGCAGGTACAGCGCGCCCAGCGCGGTGATCACCAACCGCAGGATGCCCTGCTCGTGCTCGGTGTCCGGACGCGCTGCAAGACGCGCGCGCAGCCGCGCGACAAACCCGGTGGGCGCGGCGACCGCTTCCGCCATCAGGCGTGACCCGTCGCGAGCGCGTCGCTCCACTGATTCTGGGTTTCCAGCACTTCCTTGCGCATGCCGAGGAAGGCTTCGACCATGCGCGGGTCGAAGTGCCGCCCCGACTGTGCGCGCAGGTGCTCGAACGCCTGCTCGCTCGGCCAGGCAGACTTGTACGGCCGCACCGAGGTCAGCGCGTCATACACGTCGGCCACCGCGACGATGCGTGCGCACAGCGGGATATGGTCGCCGACCAGCCCGTTCGGGTAGCCCGAACCGTCGTACTTCTCGTGATGCCCGAGCGCGACCAGCGCGCCCATGCGCACGTACTTGGAGGCGCTGCCCTTGAGGATCTCGTGCCCGATCACCGGGTGGCGGCGCATCACCTGCCACTCGCTTTCCTCGAGCGCCTTCGGCTTGAGCAGGATCTGGTCGGGAATGCCGATCTTGCCGATGTCGTGCAGCGGCGCGGCGAGCTCCACGGTCTCGGCCTCGTCGCGCTCGAGCCCAAGCGCGTTGGCGATGAGTCGCGAGTAGCGCGACATGCGGATCAGGTGGTTGCCGGTCTCCTCGTCGCGGAACTCGCCGGCGCGCGCGAGGCGCAGCAGCGTCTCTTTCTCCCGCTCCTTCACTTCGCGCGTGGCGTCCTCGACCATGTGCTCGAGCAGGCGGCGCCGGTCTTCCAGCGCGAGCTGCTGGCGGCGCAGCGTGAGCAGGTTGCGGCAGCGCGCAAGGCATTCGCGCGCGTCGACCGGCTTGGTGAGAAAGTCGGTGATACCGGCGTCGAGCGCCGCGTAGCGCACCTTGCGGTCGTCGTGCACCGTGACCATCACCATCGGCACGTGCTCGTAACCCGGCAGCGATCGCAGGCGCCGCACCAGCTCGATACCGTCCATGTCCGGCATCATGTAGTCGACCAGCACGAGATCGCTGACATTGCGCGTCGCCCAGACCACCGCATCGACCGGGCGCGCGAAACCTTCCACCACGACGCGCTCGTCGAGGCTGCGCACCACCTGCTCGAGAATGGCGCGTCCGGTCGACTGGTCGTCGACCACCATCACGGTGTTGCGCGCCGAAGGCAGCACCCTCACTTGCGCCTTGGCCATGACCCCTCCCCAGGGATGTAGGACTCTAAGACTACTGGAGAAAAGCCTACCCCCCACCCCCTGGTCTGTCCAGCGAACAACACCCTATTTGGGTGATTTCCCTACAGATTGTGGTGCCACTTCGGGGGTGGTGTGGTGCCGGAAGAGAGACTCGAACTCTCATGGTGTTGCCACCGGCGGATTTTGAGTCCCTCCGCGACCTCGGGCGCCATGAAACACGACCTCACGCGAGGCGCCCCGAACGCCCCAGAAAGTCAGATCGTACGCCAAGGAATGCACACGCTGCGGCCCGAGCGTATGCTTGCGCCGCGCCCGAACCGGGCGCCAAAGAAAGGAAAGGGAAAAATCGAATGCGTTACCTCCTTGCAGTGATCGTCGCGCTCGCGTTCGTCGCACCGGCCGCAGCTCAGCAGCAGGACCGCGGTTTCTACGCCGGCGCGTCGCTCGGCCAGTCGAAGGCGAAGAGCAGCTGCGACGGCCTCGCCGGCACCGGCATCTCGTGCGAAGACACCGACACCGCCTGGAAAGTCTTCGGTGGCTAACAGTTCATGCGGCATTTCGCAGTCGAGCTCGGGTACAGCGACCTCGGAGAAGTAACCGCCACGGCGGGCGCCAATCGCTTGAGCGTCGAGTCGAGCGCCTTCGAACTCGTCGGCGTGGGGATTTTGCCGGTGGCCGATCGCTTCTCAGTTTTTGCGAAGGTCGGCCTCTATCGCGCCGATACCGAGGCAACGTCGAATATCGCAGCGCTAAATGGCAAGGAAAATAACACCGACCTGACCTACGCCCTCGGCGCGCGCTATGACTTCACCGGCAAGGTGGGCGCGTTCCTTCAATGGCAGCGCTATCAGGACGTCGGAGGCGGCGACATCGGCGAGGATGACGTCGACGTGATCAGCTTGGGAGTGCTGTTCCGCTTCTAGTCGTTCCCACCGGGCGCCGAGGCTCGCTAATGGCGCCCTGTCTTGCCTTCATCACCTGAGCGAGGGCGGCGCGACGTTCTTCAGGGCCCGTTTCCCGAAGCGGGAATCCGGAAGCACGACTCGTGCGTGCCGGCTTTGAGCGTCCACCGCCCGAGAAAGATGACCGAGCGCTGAACTGAACTAGCGCCGATAGGCGGTAAGTGCTTGTTTCCCCTGTGGTGCCGGAAGAGAGACTCGAACTCTCATGGTGTTGCCACCGGCGGATTTTGAGTCCGCTGCGTCTACCGGTTCCGCCATTCCGGCCGGAGGGGCAAAAGTATACTTGCCGCCGAATGCTGGTCTCCGAGTTCGACTACGACTTGCCGGCCGAGCTCGTCGCCCAAAATCCTATGCCGCAGCGCAGCGCGAGCCGCCTGTTGCACCTGGATGCGGCCAGCGGCGCGCTCATGGACCTGAAGTTCGCCGACCTGCCGCACCTCCTGGGGCCGCAGGACGTGGTCGTCCTGAACGACACGCGCGTGATCAAGGCTCGCCTGAACGGGAAGAAGGCGAGCGGCGGCAAGATCGAGCTGTTCGTCGAGCGCGCGCTCGACACGCACCGCGCGCTGGCGCTCATCAAGTCGAGCCATCCGCCCGCGCCGGGGTCCGAGGTATTCATCGCCAAAATTCCGGTCGCGATCGAAGGGCGCGAGGGCGAGCTCTACCGCGTGCGCTTCGCCGAACCGGTCGACAAGGTGCTCGAGCGCTACGGCGCCGTACCGCTGCCGCCCTATATCCGGCACGCGCCGCTAGCCGCGGATGCAGAGCGCTATCAGACCGTCTACGCCGCCGCGCCCGGGGCGGTCGCCGCGCCGACGGCCGGGTTGCATTTCGACGCCGGGATGCTGAACAAGATCGAGCGCACCGGCGCGGCGATCGCCAAGCTCACCTTGCACGTGGGATTCGGCACGTTCCAGCCGGTGCGCGTGGACGAGGTGGAAGCTCACCGCATGCATCGCGAGCGTTACCACGTTTCTGAATCGACCATGAAGATCGCCCGGCAAAAACGCGCGCTCGCCGTTGGCACGACCTCCCTGCGCGCGCTGGAGGCAGCGGCGCGCTCCGGCCAGCTCGAAGGCGAGACCGACCTTTACATCACGCCGGGCTTCGAGTTCCGGGTGGTCAAGCGCCTGCTCACCAACTTTCATCTGCCGCGCTCCACGCTGCTGATGCTGGTGTCGGCGTTTGCCGGCATGGGCAACATCCGCAAGGCCTACGCGCACGCCATCGCCGAGCGCTACCGCTTCTTTTCGTACGGCGACGCGATGCTGATCGAGCGATGAAGTTCCAGGTCCTTCGCACCGACGGCGCGGCGCGCCGCGGCGTCCTCGAGCTCGCGCACGGCAGGGTCGAGACGCCCGCGTTCATGCCGGTGGGCACCTACGGCACGGTGAAGGCGATGTCGCCCGAGGAGCTGGTCGCGCTCGGCGCGCAGATCGTGCTCGGCAACACTTTCCACCTGTGGCTGCGGCCGGGCCTCGACGTGGTCGGCAAACACGGCGGCCTGCACCGCTTCATGGGATGGGACCGGCCGATCCTCACCGACTCGGGCGGCTTCCAGGTCTTCAGCCTCGACACGCTGCGGAAAATCAGCGAAGAGGGCGTGCAGTTCGCGTCGCCGATCAACGGCGATCGCCTGTTCCTGACACCGGAAGAATCGATGCGCATCCAGCAGGCGCTGAATTCGGACGTCGCAATGGCATTCGACGAGTGCACCGCGTATCCCGCGACGGAAAAGCAGGCGGCGGATTCGATGCGGCTCTCGATGCGCTGGGCGCGGCGTTCGAAAACCGAATGGAGGAGTGAAAATGCGCTGTTCGGCATCATCCAGGGCGGGGTGTACGAGAAGCTGCGCGACCAATCGCTTGCCGAACTGAGCGCGATCGGCTTCGACGGCTACGCGATCGGCGGCCTGGCGGTGGGCGAGCCGGACGAGGACCGCGCGCGCATCATGGCCCACGTCACGCCGCGCATGCCCGCCGACCGGCCGCGCTACCTGATGGGCATGGGCACGCCCGAAGACCTGATCGGGGCGGTGGCGGCGGGGCTGGATATGTTCGATTGCGTGCTGCCCACGCGCAACGCGCGCAACGGCTGGCTGTTCACACGCTATGGCGACATCCGCATCCGCAACGCGCGTTACCGCGACGAGGCGGTGCCGCTCGACGAGCGCTGTGCCTGCTACACCTGCCGGAACTTTACGCGCGCTTATCTGTACCACCTGCAGAAGGCGAACGAGATCCTCGGTGCGCGCCTCAACACGCTTCACAACCTGCACTACTACCAGGAGCTGATGCAGACGCTGCGCGCGGCAATCGAGAACCGGACGCTCGTTTCAACCAGCAAACAACTGCTGGAAGACCGCAAGCGGCTGCTATAATTCGCGCGTTTTTTCCGTGCGGAGTCCGTGGTGATCATCTCCTCAGCGTTCGCGCAAACCGCCCCTGCCGGCGGCGATTCGGGATTCATCGGCCTGCTGCCGATCGTCCTGATGTTCGTGCTGCTCTACTTCCTCATGATCCGCCCGCAGATGAAGCGCGCCAAGGAGGCGAAGGCGATGATCGAGGCGCTGCAGAAAGGCGATGAAGTGATCACCGCCGGCGGCGTGCTCGGGCGCATCACCAAGATGAGCGACGCCTACGTCAGCCTCGAGATCGCGCCGAACACGGAGATCGCGGTGCAGAAATCCGCGGTCCAGGTGCTTCTGCCCAAGGGCACGATCAAAAGTATTCAGTAGAAACGCTGCGTGAATCGTTATCCCACCTGGGGCTACGCGCTGATCGCGCTGGCGGTCATCGCCGCGTTCCTCTACACGCTGCCGAACTTCTTCGGCGAGTCGCCTGCAGTGCAGGTGTCGAGCGCGCGCGCCACGGTCAGAGTCGATTCGGCGCTCATGGCGCGCGTGGAAGAGGTGCTGCAGAAGGCGAGCATTCCGCACACCGGGGCGACACTCGATCCCACCGGCCTGCGTGTTCGGTTCGCGGACGGAGACGCGCAGTACAAGGCCCGGGATCTGATCCATTCCGCGCTCAATCCCGGCGCCGCGCCGCAAGCCACCCCGGAAGACGATCCGAAGGTCAGCTACGTCGTCGCCCTGAATCTGCTGCCGGCATCGCCCCACTGGCTTAGCGCGATCCACGCGCTGCCGATGTATCTCGGCCTCGACCTGCGCGGTGGCGTGCATTTTCTCCTGCAAGTGGACATGCAGGGAGCGACGACGAAACGGCTGGAAAGCGTGGCAGCAGACCTGCGCTCGAGCCTGCGCGAAAAAAACATCCGCCACGGCGGGCTGACGCGCGAAGGCCAGACCTTGCGCCTTCGCTTCCGTGACGGCGCGGTGCGCGACAGCGCCCGCGCCTTGATCCTCGACAGCTTCCAGGATCTGTCGGTCGTGGAGCGCGGCGAAGGGGACGATTTACTGCTGGTCGCGACGCTCAAGCCGGAAGCGGTGAAGCGCAACCAGGAATACGCGCTCAAGCAGAACATCACCACGCTGCACAACCGGATCAACGAGCTCGGCGTCGCGGAGCCGATCATCCAGCAGCAGGGCACCGAGAGAATCGTGGTGCAGCTGCCAGGCGTACAGGACGTGACGCGCGCCAAGCGGTTGATTGGCCGCACGGCGACTCTCGAAATCCGCATGGTGGCCGAGGAGCACATGAACCCCGGGGCGCTCGACGCCGGCGCCAAGGGCCAGCCGCCGTTCGGCACGGAGTATTTCGTCGAGCGCAACGGCCAGCCGCTGCTGGTGCGCCGCCAGGTGGTGCTCACCGGCGACCGGCTCACCGACGCGCAGCCCGGCTTCGACAACCAGACCAACGAGCCGGCGGTGCATCTGCGCCTCGACGGTCAGGGGGCGCGCATCTTCCAGGAGGTCACGCGCGAGAACGTCAACAAGCGCATGGCGATCCTGCTGATCGAAAAAGGCAAGGGCGAGGTGATCACCGCGCCCGTGATCCGCACCGAGATTCCCGGCGGGCGGGTGCAGATCTCCGGGCGCATGACCACGACCGAGGCGAACGACGTGGCGCTGCTGCTGCGCGCCGGCTCGCTCGCCGCGCCGATGGAGATCATCGAGGAGCGCACGGTCGGCCCGAGCCTTGGTCGCGACAACATCGAGAAGGGCTTCAAGGCGACCAGCTCGGGGTTCCTGGCCATCGTCGTCTTCATGTCGCTCTACTACACCCTGTTCGGGCTGATCTCGTCGCTCGCGCTGGCGGTGAACCTGCTCCTGCTGGTGGCGCTGCTCTCGCTGCTGCAGGCGACGCTCACCCTCCCCGGCATCGCGGCGATCGCGCTCACGCTCGGCATGGCGATCGACGCCAACGTGCTGATCAACGAGCGCATCCGCGAGGAGCTGCGCGGTGGCGCCACGCCGCAGGCGGCGATCCACGCCGGCTACGAGCGCGCCTGGGCGACGATTCTCGACTCGAACGTGACCACCTTCATCGTCGGCATCTCGCTTCTGATGGTGCCGGGGGCGGTGCGTGGCTTCGCGGTGGTGCACTGCCTCGGCATCCTGACCTCGATGTTCTCGGCGGTGGTGGTGTCGCGCGCCATCGTCAACCTGGTGTACGGCCACCGGCGCCGCGTCGGCCGGCTCTACATCGGCAACACGGCATGGAAATAAGCTAGATGGAGTTCTTCAAGATCCGGCGAACCATACCGTTCATGCGGCATGCGCTGGTCTTCAACGTGATCTCGGCGATCACGTTCCTGCTGGCGGTGTTCTTCCTGGTGACCAAGCACCTCAACCTGTCGATCGAGTTCACCGGCGGCACGTTGATCGAGGTCGGCTACCAGCACGCAGCCGACGTCGATGCGGTGCGCCGCACCCTCGACCAGGCCGGCTACAAGGCCGAAGCGCAGAACTTCGGCTCCTCGCGCGAGGTGCTGATCCGCATGCACCTGGAGAAGAACCAGAGCAGCGCGGACCTGTCGCAAAAGGTCATCGGCATCCTGAAGGAGCAGGACAAGACCGCGGAGCTGCGCCGCGTGGAGTTCGTCGGCCCGCAGATCGGCAGCGAGCTGGTGGAGTATGGCGCGCTCGCGCTGCTGGTCACGGCGGTCGGCATCGTGCTTTACCTCTGGATGCGCTTCGAATGGCGCTTCGGCCTGTCGGGCATCATCGCCAACCTGCACGACGTGGTGATCATTCTCGGCTTCTTCGCCTTCTTCCAGTGGGAGTTCTCGCTGCCGGTGCTGGCCGCGGTGCTCGCAGTGCTCGGCTACTCGGTGAACGAGTCGGTGGTGGTGTTCGACCGGGTGCGGGAGAACTTCCGCAAGATGCGCAAGGCGAGCACTGCGGAGGTGATCGACAGCGCGATCACCGGCGTGATCTCGCGCACCATCATCACCCACCTGTGCACGCAGATGATGGTCACCACGATGCTGCTGTTCGGCGGCCCGGCGCTGCACTACTTCGCGCTCGCCCTCACCATCGGCATCCTGTTCGGCATCTACTCGTCCGTGCTGGTAGCGAGCCCGCTGGTCATGTGGCTCGGCGCGCGGCGCGAGCAGTTCGTCAAGCCGACCCGGCGCACCGGTCGCGACGAGCACGAAGGCGCGGTTGTTTAACTACTTCAGGATCTGAATCAGGTTCGAGTAGTCGTCGGTCCAGGTGCGCCACTCGGGCCGGTCCTCGGCCTCGGTCGCCTCCCGCTCCACCATCGCCTCGCGCTTGAGCGCCGCCGGGTCGCGCGACACCAGCACCCAGTCGCTGCGCGAGCGGCGATGGTCCTCCTCCTCGTCGGGGTCGTCGCGCACCAACACCGCGTGCGCGCCCAACTCCTTGGCGAGGCGGGCCACGACCGGGATCAGGTCGAGGAAGCGGTTGGACACGTGGAAGGCGACGATCCCGTCGGGCTTCATGTGGCGCAGATAGGTGCCGAGCGCCTCGCGCGTGATGAGGTGCACCGGAATCGCGTCGCTCGAGAAGGCATCGACCGCGAGCACGTCGAAGTTCTGCGGCGGCTCGCGCTCGAGGGTCAGGCGGGCGTCGCCCAGCGCGAGCTCGATCGTCGCGGGGCTGTCGCCCAGGTAAGTGAATTGCGTCCGCGCAATCCCCATGACGCGCGCGTCGATGTCGTAGAAGCGGTAGACGTCGCCCTTGCGGCCGTAGGCGGCGATGGTGCCCGTGCCCAGGCCGATGACGCCGACGCGCGCCGGGCGATCATCCGGCAGCGAGCGGATCGCGGCGCCGATGCCGGAATCCTCGTGGTAGTAAGTGGTGAGCTGCGTGCGGTACTTGTCGTGCATGTACTGCTCGCCGTGCATGATCGCGCCGTGCACCAGGCGGCGCATGTGTGACTCTTCGCCGAGACGGCCATACTCCTTGACCCGCAGCACGCCGTAGAAGCTGCGCGTGGCGACGCGCACGTCGCGGTGATAACGGAAGCTGTCGTACGCGGCGCTGGCGGCGATGCCCAGCAGCAGCGCGAGGCTGACGAACGCCGGCACCTTGCCGACCGTCCCGAGCCGCAGTGAAGCGAGCGTGGCGAGCACCACCAGCGCGATGCCGAGCTCGTAGTAGCCGTTGAACACGAGCGGCGCGACCACCGCCACCAGCAACCCGCCGATCGCGCCGCCAAGCGACACCGCGAGATAGAACGAAGTGAGGCGCGCCGGCGCCGGGCGCAGCTTGTAGAGCTCGCCATGGCAGAACAGGCAGCCGACGAACATTCCCGGCAGGAACACTGCGAGCTGCACCACCAGGTCGAAGTCGAAGTCCGTATCGACCAGGAGCCAGCCCATCGCGCCGATCAGCGCGAGCAGGATCGCCCACAGCCATTCGAGCTGGTACCAGCCTTTGCCCTCGAAGGTGATGATGAAGCTAGCGAGGTAGAGCGTGAGCGGCACCAGCCACAGCAGCGGCACCGCGGCGACGTTCTGCGTGAGGTGGTTGGTGACTGCGAGCAGCAGCACCGAGCCGGTCGCGGACAGCGCGAGCCATAGCACCCACGGACTGCGCTCTTCAGTGGCCGTCGCCTCCGCCCTCGACTCGATCGCCTGCCGCGGCGTCATCCAGGCCATCGCCGCGCAGCCGAGCGCGAAAGCGGCGAACAGCCATGACCAGACCTGCACCTGCTGTACGCCGCCAAGGAACGGCTCGACCAGGAACGGGTAGCCGACCAGCGCGAGCAGCGAAGCGAGGTTCGAGACCGCAAACAACCGGTACGGGTTCTCGCCCGGCCGCGCGCGAGAGAACCAGGCCTGCAGCAACGGGCTGGTGGACGCGAGCAGGAAGTAAGGCAACCCGACGCTCGCCCCGAGCAACAGCAGGATGCGCGTGACCGGCTCCTCGGTCCCCAGCGGCTTCCATGCTTCGCCCGGCGCGATCGGCAGCGTCGCGGCCGCGGCGAGTAGCAGCACCGTGTGGATCACCGCCTCCGCGCGCTTGTTCGACAACCGCGTGAGCCAGTGCGCATAGGCGTAGCCGGCGAGAAGCAGCGCCTGGAAGAACAGCATGCAGGTCGTCCACACCGCCGCGCTGCCGCCGAACCACGGCAGGATCAGGCGCGCGATCAGCGGCTGCACCAGGAACAGCAGAAACGACGACAGGAAAATGGTGCCGGCGTAGAACACTTACTGAACGGCTTTCGGGTAGGGTTTCCCCAGCATCCAGGCGGCGATCGCGTCCACGGTTTCGGCTTCCTTGCCGTAGAAGCCGTGGTTGTTGTACGGCTCGCACGGCGGGCTTTCGGGCGACTTGCCGCCATGGACCGTGATCAGCGGATAGCGGGCCGCGAGGCGCGCCGCCTCGCGGTATGGCGTGGCGGCGCAGCTGTCGTCCTGGTGGTGCACGAAGAGCAGCGGCACCCTGATCTCCTCCCATCGGTAGCTGGCCAGCACCTGACGCGCGCGCGGGCCGGTTCCGGAATAGAAAAGCGACGACGTCAGCACTGCGCCTTTCAGCTCGCCAGGCAGCGAACGCGCCAGGTGCGCGGCCGAAAGCGTGCTGCGGCTGGTGCCGACCACGAACACCGGCAGCCCCGGGTAGCGCTTTTGCAACTCGGCGCGCACCGCCCGGATGTCGGTGACGTGCGCGGCGCTTTCGCGGAAGTCGTCGCTCATGCCCTCGCCCGCCTGCTGGTCGGTGGGGTTGTCGAGAATCACCGGCAGGATGCCGTTGCGGATGAACTCGCGGCGCGCGCGCGGCAGGAAGTTGCCCTGGTTGAACTTGGGTTTCCCGTTCTCCATGCCCAGGCGGATGTTGCCGCCGCCGCCGATCAGCAGCAGCGCCGCGGCCTCCGGCTTGTGGCCACCCATGCTGGCGATAAAGAACGGCAGCGAGACGCCGGGACGGGTTTGCAGCGTGACCACTTCCTGGGCGGAAGCGGACGCCGCGAATACCGTGAGCAGAATTGCCAGGACCTTCAAACGCGCTTCGCCAGCTCGGCGGCGAGCCCGGTGTATTTGCCGGGCGTGAGCGCGAGCAGGCGCTTCTTCGCCTCGGGCGGGATCGGCAGGGACTTCACGAACGCGGCGAGCTGGCGCCGGTCGAGCCGCTTGCCGCGGCTGATCGCCTTCAGCTTGTCGTAGGCGTCGGGCACGCCGTGGCGCCGCATCACCTGCTGCACCGCCTCGGTCAGCACTTCCCAGTTCGCTTCGAGGTCGGTCGCCAGGCGCACGGGATCGGCCTCGAGCTTGCCGAGGCCGCGCAGGCACGAGCCGTAGGCGAGCAGCGTATGGCCGAGCGCGGTGCCGACGTTGCGCTGCGCGGTCGAGTCAGACAGGTCGCGCTGCCAGCGCGACACCGGCAGCTTCTCCGCCAGATGGCGCAACAGCGCATTGGCAATGCCGATATTTCCCTCGGAATTCTCGAAGTCGATCGGATTGACCTTGTGCGGCATGGTGGAAGAGCCGACCTCGCCGGCCTTGGTCTTCTGGCGGAAGTAGCCGAGCGAGATATAGCCCCACAGGTCGCGGTCGAGGTCGAGCAGTACGCTGTTGGCGCGCGCATAGGCGTCGAGCAGCTCCGCCAGCCAGTCGTGCGGCTCGATCTGCGTGGTGTACGGATTGAATTCGAGGCCGAGGCGCTCGACAAAGCGCTTTGCGAAGCGCTCCCAGTCGAAGTCTGGATAGGCGATGGAATGCGCGTTGTAGTTGCCGACCGCGCCGTTGATCTTGCCGAGCACCGTCACCGCGGCGATACGCTCGCGCGCGCGCCGCAGGCGATGCGCAAAATTCGCCATCTCCTTGCCCAGGCTGGTGGGCGAGGCGGCCTGGCCGTGGGTGCGCGACAACATGGGCAGCGCAGCGTGCTTGTGCGCGAGTTTCTTGAGCGAAACAACCAGCTCATCGAGCTTCGGCAGCATCACCTGGTCACGCGACTCGGCGATCATCAGCGCGTATGACAGGTTGTTGATGTCCTCGGAAGTGCAGGCGAAGTGGATGAACTCGAGCCCGGCCTGCGCCTCCGCGTTCTTCGCCAGCTTCGACTTCAGCCACAGCTCGATCGCCTTGACGTCGTGGTTTGTCTCGGCCTCGATCGCCTTGATGCTCTCGGCGTCCTTCTCGGAAAAGCCCTTGAGCAGCGCGGCGAAGCCGTTCGCGGTCCTGGGCGAGAAGGGCTTGAGCTCCTTGACGCTGCGCTCCGCCGCCAGCGCCTGGAGCCATTCCAGCTCGATGCGCACGCGGTAGCGGATGAGGGCCTGCTCGCTGAAGTAGCCGCGCAGCGGATCTGCGCCTTTTGCGTACCGGCCGTCGAGGGGCGACAGCGCGGCGAGCGGCGATGGCATGGGGCTCTATTATAAGGGTGATGCGAATTTCGCTTTCCGCCGTGAGCCGCGAGGCGCGGGCGTGCCGTTTCTGCGAAAAGAAACTTCTCCAGGAACCGAGGCCGGTGTTTCGGGTCGGCCGCAGCGCGCACCTCCTCATCGTCGGCCAGGCGCCGGGCCGGCTGGTGCACGAAACCGGCATCCCGTGGAACGACCGCTCCGGGGACGTGCTGCGCGCCTGGCTCGGCTTCGAGCGCGAAGCGTTTTACGACACGTCGCGCGTCGCGATCGTGCCGATGGGCCTGTGTTATCCCGGCACCGTCAACGGGTCGGACCTCCCACCGTGCGCCGAGTGTGCGCCGCGCTGGCAGCCGCGCTTCCGCGCAGCGTTGCCTGACATCAACCTTACCCTGCTTGTCGGCAGTTACGCACAGGCCTATTACCTGGGCAGTTCACGCAAGCAGACACTCGGTGAAACGGTGCGTGCTTACCGCGAATACCTGCCCGAGTTGTTTCCGCTGCCGCACCCAAGCTGGCGCAACCTTTCGTGGCTGCAGAAAAACCCGTGGTTCGTAAAACAGGTCATCCCAGCGCTGCGGCGGCGCGTTAATGCCTGCATGCGACAGGTATAATCCGCGCCCTCCATGAAGCTTCTCTCCTCGCCCGCCAGTCCCTACACGCGCAAGGTGCGCATCGTCCTCGCCGAGAAAAAGATCGAATGCGAGCTCGAGACCGTCGACGTCGCACCGGCCGAAAACCCGGTCAACTCGCACAACCCGCTCGGCAAGATCCCGACGCTGCTGCTCGACGACGGCAGCGCGCTCTACGATTCGCGCGTGATCGTCGAGTTCCTCGACGGCAAGTCGCCGATCAGCCGGCTGATTCCGGAAGAGCTGCGCGACCGCGTCGCGGTGCGGCGCTGGGAAGCCCTCGCCGACGGCGTGCTCGACGCGGGCCTGCTGGTGCGCTACGAGTCGCTGCGCCCCAAAAACGAGCAGAGCAAGGCCTGGACCGACAAGCAGCTCGCGCGCATCAAGCGCGGCATGGCGTTGATGTCGGCGGATCTCGGCGAGCGCCAGTGGTGCCACGCCGAGCGCTACTCGCTTGCCGATATCGCGGTCGGCTGCTGCCTCGGCTGGCTCAACTTCCGCAAACCCGGGGGCCTGGACTGGCTCGGCGAATACCCGAGCCTCGGCAAGCACCACGAGAAGCTGATGGCACGTGCGGCGTTCGCCGATACCGTGCCCGCCGCGCCTAAGTAATCACTCCTCCGCCAAGACAGACTTCGCCGTCGTAAAGAACGACGGACTGTCCCGGCGTGACGGCCCACTGGGGCGCCGGAAATTCCACCTGAATCTCGCTCTCCCGAACCCCGGAAAGCGTGCAGGCGGCGTCGGCCTGCCGATAGCGAGTCTTCGCAGTATGTGCGGACGGCGCATTCGGCGCTTCGCCGGACACCCACGCGGCATCGGCAGCCGCGAGCGTCTTCTTCATCAGCAGCGGGTGGTCATGGCCCTGCACGACTACCAGCTCGTTGGAGTCGACCCGCTTGTCGGCGACATACCAGGCATCCCCCGCACCACCGATGCCGATACCTTTGCGCTGGCCTATCGTGTAGAAGGCGAGGCCGATGTGCTCTCCGACTCTTGTTCCCTTCTGGTCGACGATCGGCCCGGGCACCTTCGGCAGATAGCGGTTCAGGAACTCGCGGAACGGCCGCTCGCCGATGAAGCAGATGCCGGTCGAGTCCTTCTTGGCGTGGTTCGGCAGCCCGGCGTCGAGCGCGATCTTTCGCACCTCGGATTTTTTCAGCTCACCGACGGGGAATATCACGCGCGAGAGCTGCTCCTGCGTCAGGCGATGCAGGAAGTAGCTCTGGTCCTTGGACGAATCCTTCCCTCTCAGCAGCCGGAAACGATCCCCCGAAAAATCCACGCCCGCATAGTGCCCGGTGGCGATCTTCTCCGCACCCAGGCGCATGGCGTGGTCGAGGAACGCGCGGAACTTGATCTCGGCGTTGCACAGCACGTCCGGATTGGGCGTGCGCCCGGCCGCGTACTCGCGCAGGAACTCGGCGAACACGCGCTCCTTGTACTCGGCGGAAAAATTGACGGCTTCGAGGTCGATGCCGATACGGTCCGCGGCGGCGGCCGCGTCGATCAGGTCCTCGCGCGTCGAGCAGTATTCGTCGTCATCGTCGTCTTCCCAGTTCTTCATGAACAGGCCGACGACCTCGTGGCCGGCGCGCTTGGCGAGCAGCGCGGCGACCGACGAATCGACGCCGCCCGACATGCCGACCACCACCTTCACGAGAACTCCGGCGAGAACACGTCCAGCGGGAAGCTGCGGCCGGCGAGGAAGTCGTCGACGCACTTCTGCACCAGCGGCGAGCGGTGCTCGGCGCGCCGTTGCCTGATCTCCTCCGGCGTGAGCCACTGCACGCCGACGATCTCCTTGTCGAGCGGCCGGTTCTCGGCCACGCCGACGTGGCCGCGGAACGCGAAGCGCAGGAAAGTGAAGTCCTTCCTCGGGTCGCGCCAGCGGTAGATGCCCACGAGCGACGTCGGCTCGAAATGGTGCGCGGTCTCTTCCATCGCCTCGCGCCGGCACGCGGCGGCGAGCGACTCGCCCGGGTCGAGGTGCCCGGCGGCCTGGTTCAGCACCAGGCGACCGGAAATCCGCTCCTGGATCAGAAGGAACTTGCCATCGCGCTCGATGACCGCGGCCACGGTCACCGAGGGCTTCCACACACTCATGCGGCCTTCTTGGTGTTCTTCTTGATGAAATCGGCCAGGCGCTGCACGCCGGCTTCGAGCGCCTTGTTGGAAGCCGCGTACGAGAAGCGCACGTGCTGGCCTTCGCCGGGCACGCGCGTGCCGAAGTGGATGTCGGCGAGCACCGCCACGCCGGCCTCGTGCAGCAACCGCTTGCGGAACTCCTCCGAATCGGCGGCGCCGATCCGGCGGCAGGCCTCGGTGATGTTCGGCCAGACGTAGAACGCGCCTCCAGGCACCTGGCATTTCACGCCCGGCACCTGGTTGAGCAAGCCGACGATCAAATCCCTTCTTTGCAGAAAACTCTCCCGCATGCGCGCCGCGGCCTCCTGCGGTCCGTTGATCGCCTCCACCGCCGCCCACTGGCTGATCTGCGACGCACAGGACTCGGTGTTGGTGATCCAGCGCGTGAACACCGGCGCGAGCGCCGGGTTCGAGGTGAAGCCGATGCGCCAGCCGGTCATTGCCCAGGTCTTCGAGGCGCCGTCGGAAATGATGGTGCGCTCGTACATGCCGGGCACCTGGGCGATGGAGAAGAAATCGCCCTGGAACACCAGGCGCGAGTAGATCTCGTCCGCGTAGACCCAGACCTGGGGATGCTTCTCCAGCACCCGGGCAATCGTTTCCAATTCTTTCCTGGTAAGGCAACCCCCGGTCGGATTGTGCGGATAGTTCAGGATCAGCAGCCGGGTCTTCGGCGTGATCAACCGTTCCAGCTCGGCGGGATCGAACGAGAAGTTGCGATTCTCGTGCAGGTGGATCGGCACCGGCTTCGCGCCGTTCGCCACGATCTGCGATTCGTAGATCGGAAACCCTGGGTTCGGGTAGATCACCTCGTCACCCGCGCCGTAGTCGGTGGTCGAAAGGATGGCGTAGGCGATGAACGGCTTGGCGCCGGCGCCGACCACCACGTCCTCGGGCCGGATCGGCAGGTCGCCGCGCATCTTCGCCAGGTAACCGGCGGCGGCCTGGCGCAGCTCATCGATGCCGGCGGACGGCGTATAGCCGTGCTTGCCGCCCTTGATGGCGCGGATCGCGGCCTCCTGCACGTTGTCCGGCGCCGGGAAATCGGGCTGGCCGATGCAGAAGCTGACGATGTCCTTGCCCTGACGCGCGAGTGCGTTAACCTCGGCGAGCACGACGAAGGCGTTTTCGGTTCCCAGGCTATTCGCCCGGCGGCTGATATCAGGCATAACCATTATTATGCCGTCCCATGCTGGTCAACTGCGTCGCGTACGAGGACGGTAAAAAGCTCGCCGATATCGGCAAGAGCGAGATCAGCGACTACCTGAAGCGGCCCGGCTGCTTCGTCTGGGTGGCACTGGCCGACGCGACGCAGGAGGAGTTGCAGGAGATGCAGGAGGAGTTCGACCTGCACGAGCTCGCCGTAGAGGATGCGCGCCACGGTCACCAGCGGCCGAAGATCGAGGAGTACGGCGACTCGATGTTCGTGGTGCTGCACACCGTCGAGTTCACCCCCACTGACGAGATCAAGATCGGCGAAGTCGACATCTTCGTCGGCCGCAACTATGTGCTCTCGGTGCGCAGCCGCACCGAGCGCGGCTTCAAGGAGGTCCGCGCACGCGCCGAGCGCGAGCCTGAGCTCCTGAGGACCGGCTCGGGCTACGTTCTGTATGCGCTGATGGATGCCGTGGTCGACCGCTACTTCCCGGTGCTCGATGCGATTGAGAGCGAGCTCGAGCGGGTCGAGGAGCATCTGTTCCACGAGGGCGCCTCGCCGCGCGAGAACATCGAGGCGCTGTACTACGTGAAGCAGCAGCTCACCATGCTGAGGCACGCTTCCGGACCGGCGCAGGAACACGCCGGCAAGCTGTTCGGCGGGCGGGTGCCGCTCGCCTGCCACGGGCTTACCGAATATTTCCGTGACGTCTACGACCACCTGGCGCGCATCAACCAGGCGATTGATGCGGCGCGCGAAACCACGAACACCGCCATTCAGGTGGCCCTTGCAATGGTGAACATGGGGCACGGCGAGATCACCAAGCGCCTCGCCGCGTACGCCGCGCTGGTGGCGGTACCGACGATGATCGCCGGCGTCTACGGTATGAACTTCGAATACATGCCGGAGCTGAAATGGACGTTCGGCTATCCGCTGTCGATCCTCGCCATGGCGGTGATCGACGGCGTTCTTTTCTTCCGCTTCCGGAAAGCCGGCTGGATTTAGCCTAGCGTTCTCAGCACTTCGGCGACGGTGCCGAACATCTGCTCGAGGTGTTTCTTCTCCACGATCAGCGGCGGGCAGAACGCGATCGCATCGCCCACCGGCCGCACGAACACGCCCTTGTCCCAGCACTTCTCGAACACGTCGAAGCCGCGCGTGCCGGCCCCATCCTTACGCGATGCGAGCTCTACCGCGCCGATCAGGCCCAGGTTGCGGCAGTCGACCACGTGGGGCAGCCCCTTGAGGGAATGGATTCCCTGCTCGAACTGCTTCTGGATCGCAGGCGACGCTTCCAGCAGCCCTTCCTCGGCATAGGTATCGAGGGTCGCGATGCCCGCGGCGCAGGCGAGCGGATGGCCGGAATACGTATATCCGTGGAAGAACTGGATGCCGCCGCCGGGCGCGTCGACGAAGGTCTGGTAGATCGAGTCCTTCACCATTACCCCGCCCAGCGGTACGGACCCCGAGGTGATCCCCTTGGCGAAAGTGATGAGGTCAGGCTCGATGCCGAAGTACTGCGCGGCGAACGGCTTGCCCAGGCGTCCCCACCCGGTGATCACCTCGTCGAGGATCAGCAGGATGCCGTGGCGCGTGCAGATCTCGCGCAGGCGCTCGAGATAGCCCTTGGGCGGGATCAGCACGCCGCCGGACGCGGACACCGGATCGACGATCACCGCCGCGATGTTCGACGCGTCGTGCAGCGCGACCAAGCGCTCTTCGAGCTCGTTGGCCAGCTCCGCGCCCTTCGGCGGTAGGCCGCGGGAAAAGAGATTCTCCGAGAAGCCGTGGGTGTGACGCAGATAGTCCACGTTCGGCAGCAACGTGCCGCTGTAGGCCTTGCGGTTGGACGGCACGCCGCCGACCGAAATGCCGGCAATGTTCACGCCGTGGTACGAGCGCTCGCGGCCGATGAAGCGCGTACGCGTGCCCTCGCCGCGCAGGCGGTGATATCCGATCGCGATCTTGAGCGCGGTATCGACCGCCTCCGAGCCCGAGTTGGTATAGAACACATGGCCCATGCCCTTGGGCGCGACCCCCGCGATACGCTCCGCGAGGCGGAAGGCGAGCGGATGGCCGAGCGAGAACGAGGCGGCGAAATCGAGCTCGCCCGCCTGCTTGCGGATGGCCTCGACGATGCGCGGCCGCCCATGGCCGGCATTCACGCACCATAGCGTCGCGAGGCCGTCCAGCACCTGCTTGCCCTCGGTGGTCGTGTAGTACATGTCCTTCGCCGACGCCACCAGCTTCGGTCTTGCCTTGAAGCGGCGGTTGTCGGTAAATGGCATCCAGTAGTGCTCTAGGTTGAGCGCGCTGGTTTCGGTCATGTCACGGGGCTTCATAGCCTGATTTTGACAGCCATTTCAGAGGCGGAGTTCTGCGCGCAGCAATTCCCACGGAACTGTGATCCTTCCGTCCGCCTGGCGCTCGATCAGGCGGATCGCGGCAAGCTGTGTGACATCAGTGTGAACGTTCTTGTAGTCCCTCTCCAGGCGCTTCGCCAGCTGGTAGATCGACAGCGGGCCGTCCTTGCTCAGCTTCTGCAGAAGCCCCCAGCGCGCAGGGGACAGGGTTTTCAGCATCAGCGGGAGGTTGTCGAACGACAGAATCTGCAACGGCCGCTGGGCCCGGCCTTCCTGCACCCGGTTCCAGGCAGCCTCAAAGCGATCGAGCGCGTCCCCGGCCGCGCCGATGCGGATATCAAGCTGCTTTGGCATCGCGCTCGAAGTCGTAGCGCAGCTGCTCCACGGAGCGGAAGCGGTAGCCCGCGCGGTCCTGGTACACGACGCCGCGCCAGCTCAGCCGATAGCGCAGGTCGTCGTGCAGCTCGATCTCGAGCGTTCCCTCGGGCGTGAGCACGGTTTCCCGCAGCAGCAACATATGGCTTATCGTACCATATATCGGGGTGCTAAAATGAGTACGTGAAGGACTTCTTCAACCTCTATCAGCACGGATTCGTACGCATGGCGGTCGCGACGCCGCTGGTGCGTGTCGGCGATCCCGAGTACAACCTCGCCGCCACCGTCGCGTTGATGCGCGAGGCGGCGCGCGAGAAGGCGATCGTCGCGGTGTTTCCCGAGCTCGGCCTCTCGGCCTACACCTGCGACGACCTGTTCCACCAGCAGGCGCTGATCGAAGCCGCGCAGGATGCGCTCGCCGAGCTGCTCAAGCAGACGAAAAGCCTGCCGCTCGCGGCGCTCGTCGGCTTGCCGGTCGCGGTGGACGGCCTGCTCTACAACTGCGCCGCGCTCGCGTGCCAGGGTCGCCTGGTCGGCGTAGTGCCGAAGACCTACCTGCCGAACTACCGCGAGTTCTACGAGGGCCGCCAGTTCACGCCGGGTGACAGCGCGCGCCAGACGGAGATTCGCCTAGCAGGGCAGAGCGCGCCGTTCGGCACCGACCTGATTTTCCGGTTATCCGACAAGCTCGTGCTGCACACGGAGATCTGCGAGGACCTGTGGGTGCCCACGCCGCCTTCGTCTTACGCGGCGCTCGCCGGCGCGACGGTGATCACCAACCTGTCGGCGTCGAACGTAGTGATCGGCAAGGAGAGCTACCGGCATCAGCTCGTCGGCAACCAGTCGGCGCGCTGCCTCGCCGCCTACCTGTACAGCGCCTCGGGGCTCGGCGAATCGACCACCGACCTCGCCTGGGACGGGCATGCGGTGATCTACGAAAACGGCACCCTGCTTGCCGAGTCGCGCCGCTTTGCCGACGCGGCACAGCTTGCCATCGCCGATGTCGACCTCGATCGACTGCTCGCCGACCGCATGCGCCAGAACACTTTCGGCGCCGCTGCGCAGCGCCATCGCGACCGGGCGTTTCGAACCGTGGAGTTCGCGCTGCCGCTGCCCAAGGGCAAGCTGCTCCTCGAGCGCAGGATCGAGCCGCGACCGTATGCTCCCGCCGACCCGCGCACGCGCGACGCGCGCTGCGAGGAGGTCTACCGCATCCAGGTGCAGGGCCTGGTGACGCGCATGCGCGCCACCGGATCGAAGAAGCTGATCATCGGCGTTTCCGGCGGGCTCGACTCGACGCAGGCGCTGATCGTGTGCGCGCGCGCCATGGATGAGCTGAAGCTGCCGCGCGAGAACATCCTGGCGTTCACCATGCCCGGCTTCGCCACCTCCACCCGCACCAAAAGCCAGGCCTGGCAGCTGATGCGCGCGATCGGCGCCACCGCCGAAGAGATCGATATCCGCCCCTCGTGCAAGCAGATGCTGGAGGACATCGGGCATCCGTTCGCCAAGGGCAAGAAGGTCTACGACATCACCTTCGAGAACGTGCAGGCCGGCGAGCGCACCAGTCACCTGTTCCGCCTCGCCAACTTTCACGGCGGCATGGTGGTCGGCACCGGCGACCTCTCCGAGCTGGCGCTCGGCTGGGCGACCTACGGCGTCGGCGACCACATGTCGCACTACAACGTGAACGCGAGCGTGCCGAAGACCCTGATCCAGTTCCTGGTGGGCTGGGTAGCGGAATCCGATGAGTTCAGCGCCGACGTAAAGCGCGCGCTGAAGCGCGTCCTCGAGACCGAGATCTCGCCCGAGCTGGTCCCGGGCAGCCAGAAAAGCGAGGCCAGCGTCGGCCCCTACGAGCTGCAGGACTTCAATCTCTATTACATCCTGCGCTTCGGCTATGCGCCGACGAAGGTGGCGTTCCTCGCCTGGCACGCGTGGCGCGGCAAGTACAAGCTGCGCGAGATCCGCAAGTGGCTCGGCGTGTTCCTGCAGCGCTTCTTCCGCAACCAGTTCAAGCGCAGCGCGGTGCCGAATGCGCCCAAGGTGGGCTCCGGCGGCTCGCTCTCGCCGCGCGGCGACTGGCGCGCGCCTTCGGACGGCAGCGCCAACGCTTGGCTCAAGGACCTCGCGCGGGTTCCCAGCGGGGAATAAGTCCAGAAGTTTTCAAGACTTCACCATTGCGCGCAGCACAACGCGGGTTAAATTGTGCTTGGCGTCAACCAGCGGTAACGCAGCGGCGTTAGGCTGATTGACATGAGGCTGCAGTCGTCCAACCTGATGGCACTGCTCACCATGGCGCCAAGCGCCTTCGCCGGCGGCGACATGCCGCGTCTGCCGGAGATCAGGTCTCTGGCGGCGCTACGCGAGGAAGTGAAGCGTCACTTCGGGAAGCTCTCCAGTCAGGAGCAGGAAGCGCTCGCCGTCTGGTTCAACCGCAACTTCTTTCGGCTCGAGCGCTAGCGCGCTCGGGCGCCCTTACTTCATGTACGCGGGCTTGTAGGCCCGCCCGCGGCGCTTGCCGCGCACCGGCGATCCCTTGGCGGCCTTGGTGCCGTAGTTGTAGCTGTTGTCCTTCATCTCGGCGGCGCGTTCGCGCATGCGCTGCTCGGCGAGGGTCTCCCGCGCGCGCGCGGCTCCGTACTTGCGTTTCATGGCTTCCTTATCCTCTGGTGGTCGTCTTGCGGATTTCCTTCTCGTCCGACCACTCGAGAAGTCCGTTGCGGATGTTCCACAGCTGCAGGTTG
>Ga0268265_10000630_pt1 | contig 35114 bp, 31 predicted proteins | sample KBSSwiS52_FD_190355 | JGI IMG/M metagenome (GOLD analysis project Ga0268265, IMG submission 190355) | Switchgrass rhizosphere microbial communities from Kellogg Biological Station, Michigan, USA - KBS Switchgrass S5-2 (SPAdes) (version 2) | ecosystem: Host-associated > Plants > Roots >...
CTTCAAGCTTAACGCCCAGGGCGCCTACATGGGCGACGTCATGCCCACCATTCTGGCCCTTTACAAGCTCCAGCCGCCCACCAAGCTGGACGGCCGCAGCCTGCTGCCGTAGGAGCGTCCCGGGACTCTGACAAAGAGTCCCGGGATCTTTGTCCCGTTTTATCGCGAACACTCACCCTAGAATTATAGATACCTCGGCATATACCCGGGGAATCCATCGGGCCGGCCCGGCGAACCTACATCAACCCTTCCAGGAGAGGAGTTGTCAATGGACAAGCTCGTTCGTCAGGCCGTCCTTGGAGCCGTCGTTCTGCTGGCCGTGCTGCTGTGGACGGGAGCCGCCGCCGCCCAGCCGCTACCCACTCCGGGCCAGTTCGTGCGGTTCCTGGACCTCCGCTGCTACGACATCCCGGATCAGCCGCCGCTGGGTGTTCCGCTGCTGCTCACCCATCTGAACCCGGTGTTCATCAATGCCGGGGCGCCGCCCGAGAACGTGGTCCTGCAGGAGCCGCAGGACCTGTGCGTGCCGGTGCGGAAGAACGCCCAGGTGATTCCGCCCCAGTCGTTTCCCTTCCTCCAGTACGCGGACCTGAAGTGCTACCGCATCGACGGGCCGGCGCTCAACCTGAATGTGAACCTGACCCAGCTCAACCCGGTGATCGCGGCGCTCTACGGCGCGAACGTCAACGTGTGGGTCCGCGAGCCGCAGCAGCTCTGCGTGCCCGTGGTCAAGGACGACCAGGTCGTGCCGCCGGCCGTCCTGCAGCTCATTCAGTGGCTGGACATCAAGTGCTACCGCGTCGACGCGCCGCTGATCCCTGCCCAGCCGATCAACCTGACGCACCTGAACCCGCTCTTCGCGGGCACCCCGGCGGAGGCGACGAGGATCGTCGGGCCGACGCCGATCCAGCTCTGCGTGCCGGTGAAGAAGAACAACTCGTTCACGACCTCGGCGGCCATCGCCAACATCATCAAGTACTCCGACGTGCTCTGCTACAACCTCGACGCCCTGCCGCTCGACAAGCAGCTCAAGCTGGGCCACTTGAACCCCGTGTTGAAGGCCATGGGCCTGCCGCCGGAGGACGTCAAGGTGACCGACAGCACCAAGCTCTGCGTGCCGGTGGCCAAGAACGGGATGTTCCCGCCGGGTTGACCTCGATGAAAGAAGCGCGCCGTCCGCAAGGGCGGCGCGCCCCGGTTTCAGGACTTCTGCTTGTCGCGGCTCGCCTGGATGAAGCGGAGCTGCTCGGCGTCGAGCGCCTTGTTCTGACCCGCAGCCTCCAGCAGGAAGCTCTCCAGGGCGCCGCCGTCGGAGACTACCCTCTTCCCTTCCCTGTCGTGGACCTCGATCCGGCCGCCGTAGACCGCGAGGTCCTGCCCGCCGGCGCCGCCCTCGACGAGGAGCCCGTTGTAGCCGAGGATCGAAGGGAGCACGCTGCCGCCGCGGAAGCTCGGGTCGGGTTGGCCCGCGGCTACGAGCTGCCGGACGTGCTCGGCCTGCTCGGCCGTGAGGGTGAACGTCGGGTTGGGCTGTCCCGAGTAGATCAGGACGGTGACCTGGCCGGCGCCACTTTCCGCCGCGTCCGCTGCGCGGGCGCTGCCAGAGGCGCAGGCCGCCAGGGCCAGGGCCACGACCAGGGCGGTCAGTGCGAGAGGCATGGAGCTAGTTGATGTTCTCATGGCCGCTGCCCTCCGTGGAGTTGGAGCAGGAACAGAGATACCCGCAGAAGTCGGTGTAGCCGCCGCGGTCCGCGGTCTCCGGGTTGGAGATCGGGTTGCCCGAGTTGTCGAGGTTGGTCGCGGGCGTGCCGCCCGGTTTGTGGGTCCACATGCCGTTCGTGTCGCGCCGGTACCAGTGGTAGTCCCAGCCGGGATCGACCACCAGGGCGAGCGAGCACTCCTTCTTCGGGCATTGATCCGGTCCGGACACGGCCACCAGGCCGTCCTTGATCGCCGCCGTCTTCACATTGTTGCACTCCTTGAGCGTCCACTGCGCTCCGGCCGCCCGTCCCGGCTGGGCGAACGTGTCGGTGCGCTTGTTGTTGGAGTAGTTGTAACAGTTGTTGTGCCACTGGATCTGGGTGGTGCTGTTCCAGAACGCGGGGCTGTAGGTCGGGATGCTGCAACACGCGCCCACGGCGATCGCCAGGAGCGCGGCCGAGGCAGACACGGCTCTTCTCATGGGTGCCCTCCTTTCAAGGAGGGAATGGAGCCGGAGAGCACCATTCCCCTCAACAAGAAGGGCTCGGTAGCACCGGTTTCGTTACGGCTGCCAGAGCGCTCGGTCGGAGTGGCTCCTACTTGAGTCGGATCTAATCCAACCGCGGTCGGGGTGTGTCCTACTTAAGTCGGGTCTAATCCTACCGCGGCAGGACCGCATTCTACTTAAGTCGGATCTAATCCTACTCCGGTAGGAGTGACTCCTACTTGAGTCGGATCTAATCCTACTGCAGTCGGATCGACTCCTACTCCGGTCGGAGTGTCTCCTACTCCGGTCGGATCTAATCCTACTCCGGTCGGAGGGCTCCATCCGGGCATCGGCCCGGAGGCTGAGGAAGGTCTGCCCCAGCCAGTCGAGCCACCCAAGACCCTGCTCGCGGACGGCAGCGGGACCATTCGGGCCGGGAGCGACCGGCAAGGCCCGGGCAGTGAAGCCCGATCTGGGACGGCGTCATTGCCGTCGGAGCAGGCCTCTACAGAAGAGAGTGCCTCGAAAGCGGGCGGGAGGGGCCTGCAGATCGGCCGGCGTATGGCTGCCGAAGAACACGCCTGCCTGGGAGGAGGGTGGGAGAGATATATGTCAATTTCAAGGCATGTAAGCGCCCAGTGAGGCGCCTTACGGCACCATCGCAACCGATTGACGGCCGGGCGGGAGGGGGCGTACCCTTCTCAAGTGCAGCAGCGAGATCAGGTTGCGACGAGAGGCTCGGCGAGGGTGGGAGCGTTATTGGACACCGAATAATGTTGGAAGTGGGGTGAGTTGGAGGTTGAACAAAGCCGCTCCGCGGCGGTGCCTTTTGTCGTCAGTTTAATCAATTTTTAGCCGCTGTAATCACCAGGCGACAGTTGTCTTTGAGGGGTCTACCGTTCGGGATGTACGTCCCGAAAGGAGGACCCCATGACAGAGATGCGTCGCCGGATGGAAGAAGAGTTGAAGCTGCACGGTTTCAGTCCGCGAACCCAGAAGACTTACTTGGACTGGGTGGCGCGGTTCGCCCGGCATCATTGCCGAGGGCCGGAGCAGATGGGAGAAGAGCAGGTGCGTTCCTATCTAGTGTATCTGCTCGAAGACCAGAAGCTATCGCGCTCGACACTGGTCCAGGCGCTCTGTGCTCTGAAGTTCTTCTACAACCATGTGCAGCACCGCCCGTGCGAGGTTGAGGATCTACGCTTTCCCAGGCAGCAGAAGAAGAAGCTGCCCAGAGTGCTGAGCGAGCCGGAGGTCCGGCGACTGCTGGAGTCTGCCGGAAACCTCAAAGATCAGGTGATGCTGATGACGCTGTATGGGTCAGGCCTGCGCCTGAGCGAGTTAATCCACCTTCAGGTCAATGACATCGACAGCGGCAAGATGCAGATCCGAGTGCGTCAGGGAAAGGGCGGCAAGGATCGGAATGTCGTGCTGTCACAGAATCTGCTCGATGCACTGCGTCGCTATTTCCGCCAGTATCGGCCGGTCAAATGGCTGTTCTATGGTCAGACACCGCAGCAGCCGATTGATGATCGGGCCGTGCAGCGGATGGTGCGCTGCCTCAGCGAACGGGCCGGGCTACGTGAGCGGGTTACCACTCATACCTTGCGCCACAGCTTTGCCACCCATCTGCTGGAACACGGCACCGAACTGCCGTACATCCAGGAACTGCTCGGACACCGCAACATCAAAACCACAATGCTGTACCTGCGTGTCAGTCCGCCGGCTTTGAGAAAGGTGATCAGCCCCTTGGACCGGCTGGACTGGAGAGCTCCCGAGCTGAAGTAGGCCCGCCGTGGCGGGCTCCTCCGACTTGGAGGTGGCCCACATCTTCCGGCTCTACGGCGAGGCCTATCGACAGAACCACCGGCTTTGCCGTGTGCAGCTGCAGGCCATGAGGGCCATCGAAGACTGCCGCACCGCGGTTTTAGGTGGACACCTGTACCGCTGTGACCAGTGCGGCTCGGAGAAAAACGTCTACAACTCCTGCCGCAACCGCCACTGCCCGAAGTGTCAAAACCTGGAAAAGGAGCGCTGGCTGGAGAAGCGGCGCAATGAGCTGCTGCCGGTACCATATTTCCACGTCGTCTTCACCCTGCCGGACGAACTCAACATCCTGGCCCTGGGCAACCCCGAGGTGATCTACGATCTGCTGTTTGCCAGCGCGTCGGAGACCCTGCTCGAGATCGCGGCCGATCCCAAGCACCTCGGGGCTCGCCTGGGCATCTTGGCGATTCTGCACACCTGGGGCCAAACTCTGGTGCTGCACCCGCACCTGCACTGCATTGTGCCCGGGGGAGGGCCATCGCTCGATGGCGAGCGCTGGGTGACCGCCTCAGAGAGATTCCTCCTGCCGATGCGGGTGCTTGCACCCGTGTTCCGGGGCAAATTTCTCGCCGGCCTCAAACAGCTCCATCAGGAGGGTCGCCTGAGTCTGACCGGCGAGGCCGAGAAGCTGCGCGATCCGTTTGAATTCCTCAACCTCCTCGACCGGCTGTACAAGAAGTCCTGGTGGGTCTACAGCAAGCCTCCCTTCGGGGGACCCGAGCAGGTCCTCAAGTACGTCGCCCGCTACACTCATCGCGTCGCCCTGTCCAACCATCGGCTCGTCTCTCTCGCCGACGGCAAGGTGACCTTCACCTACAAGGACTACAGCCAGAATGGCCGGCACCGGAAGATGACACTGCCGGTCGCGGAATTCATCCGCCGCTTCCTGTTTCATATCCTGCCGCATCGATTCGTGCGCATTCGTTACTACGGCTTGTTTGCCAATCGCCATCGGGATCGGCAACTGGAGCGCTGCCGGGCTTTGCTGGGTGCCGCTGCTCCTGCTCCAGGGCCGGGCTCTGACGAGCGCGAGGACTGGGAGTCGGTCTATCAGCGGGTCACGGGCAAGGATCCGACGCTCTGTGCCGAGTGCGGGCACGGCCACCTGCGCCGGGCCCGGAAGCTGCCCGCCTTGGCGCGGAGGCCGCCGCCATGACCCTACCCGCCGCGCCCTCGCTACGTGTCTCTCCTTCTCGCGAAGGACAGGGGGAGGTGCGCCGTCTTTGCGGATCTGAGGTACAATCGAGCAAACGAAACTGCTGCGGAGGGACATGGCGTGCACGATGGTGGCTTGAAGGAGGCGTCAATGAAGCGGGGAGAGCTCGTTTCGAGGCGTTCGCGGCAGAGCCGGCGGCTGTGCCCCTCCTCTCTCCTGCGGATTGAATCTCCATAGGCACCAGCCGTAGCCTCCCCCGCGGTTTCGTTCAACCTGGGTCTATCCGACATCCTCGGCGCACGCGGTGGACTCCGGGGCGGCCTTGCCAGGAGGATGTCGGATAAACCCTAAGCGTTCGGCGCTTCAATATGAAGCTGATTGAGCATGGACCTACTAGTTGAGATAAGGGGAAAGTCCGGGGCGCTCATAGGTCACCCGGTACTCAAGAGTGTTCAAGCGGTGCTCAGGCATGTCGGGATCGCTGAGCGCTATCTCCTTCGTGCACGTTCGGAGCGGGACGAGGATCTCTACAATGACGTTATCTATAGAACCAACCAAGCCTTCGAGGGCGTTCTGAAGGCGGCATACACTGTGCTTACTACAAATAGTAGTGCCAAGCTTAGCCCTCATCAAATTGAGCAGCACCTCCTCGATACGCAGGTTCTCTCCTCCCGAGTCCTCGATTTGTTCAGGAACTACAGACAGCACTGGAGAAATCCTTCGACCCACGAGCACGAGCTATTCTTCAACGAGCAAGAGGCACTACTCGCGATTGTGAGTGTATCTGCGTTTGTCGCAGTCTTGCTTGATCAAATCATTGAAAAGATCAACTACGACCGTGAACAACAGTCCCTCCAGACCCGAACGGAGGACCTTCAGAACATAGTTAGTCAGGGTCTGCCGCTTCATCTCGAAGTGGTCAATCTCCTTATCCGCTTTAGCGGTGACCTTCTAGCTTCGACGCCTGATCCTAGTCAGTTGCGGGAAGTTGAGTTAATCGGCAGGCTAAGCGGGTTCATTGAATCTTTCGATCCTGCTATCAAAAGCGTGCGTGAACCTCTGCTAGATGACCAAGCGCGGCCTGACCTTTTGCTGACAAGAGGTGACGAGCAAGTAGTATTAGAAGTCAAACGTCCCGGCTTCAGTTCTCGTGCCCTCGCGCTAGGCCGGGATCAACTCCATCGGTATCTAGAGGTTGGAAAACTGAGGCATGGCATCCTGTACATACCTCCTGCCGCCACAGAGACGGTAACGTCTACTTGCGAGAAAGGCACGGTGGCGGGGATGGAGGTTGCTCTACACTTCGTTGTTCCCGAGAATCCGAAGAGGTCAGCGCCCAACCCCGGGCCTCAAGCGGACGCCTGACGGCGCCGCTTAGACCCCGAACTGTTCGGCGGACGCGGAGCCATGGAGGACATAGTCTATTTTCGAAGCACTATCGAACCAGAAGCCCCCGAGGGACCGGTCGGCTGGACGATCGCTGATTCGCTTCGTCAGGTGCTGCAACTGTCCGGTATTGATGTCGGCCCCGTGAAGGCGTTCTGGGATGGGGTCAGATTCTTCTGTGTTGTGAGACGGTGCCGCTTCGAGGTCGCATTCACTCCTTACTTCGAGGCGAAGCCGCTCGAGTGGTCCGTCCAAGTGGGGCGGAAGGGCTTCCTGGGGCTGGTCGCTCCCGCTCCTGTCTGGAGACCATGCCACGAGACCTTGGTCGACCGCCTCAACCGATGGCTGAGCTCGGATGAACGCTTCACGCTGATCCGCTGGGATTCTCTTGCGGATCTCAAGCGGGAGCAGCGCCGCCGAACCAGCCGTTGAAGCTGACGGCCCCGCCGCAGAGACCGTAGTATCATCGTGGGGCCGGCGAGTGCGGCGGGCCCGCAGCTTAACGGCAAAGCGTTGCTGCTCCCATTACGAGCCACGCCTCGACTCGCAGCGAAGGAGAAGAGTCATGGATCATTACTGAGAGCTTACAGCATCAAGCCCGAGGCCGTGAGCGTGTGATGGGCGGGCCAGCGGCTCAGATGCGCACGAAGTAGGGAATGGCCATGAGCGCCACACCGACGACGACAAGAACAATGACGTTGGAAACGAAGTACGGAAAGATCATGAGGGCGAGGCCGCAGAGCAGCGGGACGATCGCCTGCTGCTTCTTGCCGTAGATGAAGAAGCCGAGCCCGATGGAGCCGAAAATCATGCCCCAGAAAAGTGATGATGGGTTCATTGCGGCCTCCTGATGTCAACAGTTCGGAGGCGTTTGAGCCGCCTGAACCTTCCAGGTTCCGGGCTCGAGAGCGAAGACCTGCTGGGAAGGGAGCATGCGGCTGGCGGGGTCGCTATCGCCTTCGGCGAGGGGGAGCTCTGGCAGAGGCATGTCGCTCGTGACAAGCAAGGCGCTGTCCGTCCAGCCTTGGAGGTTGATGGTGCCGGGGTAGGGATTGATCGTGGTGAGCACCTGGTATCCCTGGCCGCCCAGCAGGCTCTTGAGATCCACGACTTCGAGAATCGGGTGGCCCTCCCCGACGGAGACGACGCCGAGCCAGCGGCCATCGGGCGAAGGGGCGAGAGCCCCGACCGCGTGGAACGCGGCCAGGCCGCAGCCAAGGTCGACGGCGTTCCGGGATTCGCAGGCCAGCGACCAGCACGTGTCCGATTCAAGACCCTTGTCCTGGACGAGCAGAGAACAGCTCTCCGACACGCGCGAAGTCAGGAGGCCGTCGGCAGGGGCGTTCTCGCTGGCCGTGGCACAGGAGGAGAGGAGCTCGAAGGAGAGAACCGCAAGGAGCAGCTTGCGCTGGACCCCAGGATTGGACGCTCCACGGCTCGAGTGGAGGTTTGCGCGCTTCGTTTTCATGAACCTCATGATAGCGCCGTTGCAGGTGTGAGGAGGTGAGCCCCTGTATCGGCGCGCCTTACCTGCAATTTATGATCCTCTGCGCCCACATAGAGGTTGAGAGCCAGTAGTCCGCCCCTCCAAGACCTGGCGGATGGAGACCGAGGCGCCGGTTTCGAGGAGCCGCGCCGATGCGGGGTAATGAACCCAAGGGAGATCGCTATGTCCACTCTCACAGTCCCGGATGCCTTTGTGGTGCAGATCAGCGGCGGTGACCAAGGCAGTCTGACGTTCAACGAACATGCGGATTTGATCCTCTCCAATCCTTCGCGGAGCTCCTCGGGGAGGGCGCTGGTCGCCGCCGGCGGCAACCAGCTCATCATCAACTGGGCGTCCGACTTCACGGGAGGTGTCGCGATCGCCGGCCAGGTGCAGCTTCCCAACCTGTCCGAAGTTCCGCCGGGTGTCACGACGGACATCGTACGGGTCGACGCCGCTGGCAATCTCTACAGAGCTGACTAGGTCCCGTGGACTGCCGGGACCCCGGCCAGGTGGGGCTGGCCGGGGTCCTTCGGCAGACGTTCCCTGGACCGCCAATCGTGAGGTCGACGGAAGAGTGGTCATGCTGACACAAGAGCGAATCACAGCTCGAATCCAGGAGCTGCAAGCCGAGCTATGCAAGGGGGAGGTCCAACTGCGGAAGGCGGAAGCCGCCGTCGAGCAGATCCGCGACTCAATGTTGCGGATCCACGGCGCAGTGCAGGTCTTGAAGGAGCTGCAGGTCGTCGATCCATCACCGGGCGCGCGGGAGCTCGCGTAGGGCCTGGAAACGGACCCGACTGGGCTGATCTGTAGAGGAGATAGCGCGCCGTTCGGGAACGCGGCGCGCCACTCGACGCGAGCTCAGAACTGCCAGTAGTCGTTCCGGCTCCCGGAGCCGCTGGACGGCACCGTGTAGCTGCGGTTGCTGCCGTTCTCCCAGGTCGTGGAGCCTCCGCTCCTCATGATGTATTTGTACTGAATGGCCGAGCCGCGGCTGGCCGTGAAGAAGACCGGGCCGCTCCAGGTGTCGCTGTCCACCCAGTTGAGCTTGACCGCCTTCGTCACGTCCCAGTTGCCGAGCTCTGGCACGTTGCCGACCACGTAAAGATCCTGCCCCACGGAGGTCACGTAGTTGTTCACCGTGAAGTCCACCCGCACGGCGGCTGGGTCGGTGCAGGTGCGGGCGAGGAGCGCGAGCGTCGAGCGCGCCTGCACGCCGTAGGTCGAGCCCGTGATCTTGGGCAGGATCTGCGAGCTCCACGAGCTCACCGCCGGGTCGTAGTAGATGTTGCCGGTGCCCTCGGCCCAGTCCGCGGTGTCCGCGAGGAGCCACCAGCATTTGCCGTTCGGCGCCGTGGGGATCGTGAAGTTGAGGTTGGTCCAGTAGGCGTTGTAAGCGACATATAGATCCGGTGCGCTGGAGGCGCCGCCGGTTTCCGCGGAGGAGCCGTCGATCAGGAAGGCGAGCGTGTGCGAGGTCGAGCTCCAGTCCGGCGTGTCCGGCGTGGTGCCGTGCCAGGCCAGGTCCTTGTAGCCGTCGCCGTCGTGATCGCTGCCGGCCACCGGGACGTTCCGCCGCAGGCCGGGATGGGCCTTGCGGAAGGCGGCGAGCTTGCGGAAGTAGTCGTACATCTTCGGGTTGTCGGTCTTCTTCTGCCAGTTGATCCAGCCGCAGGCGTTGTCCGCCATGTAGCCGTTGTTGTTGCCGTTCTGGGTCTGGCGGAACTCGTCGCCGGCCAGGATCATCGGCACGCCGTGGTGGACGAGCAGGTGGGTGGCGAAGTTGCGGATCTGGCGCCGGCGCAGCACCTCGTCGCCGCCGCTGTCCCAAGAATCGTTGTCGTTGCTGCCGCTGCTCGCGTCGGCCCCGGTGGGGTTGCAGTCGCCGGTGCCGTTCTGCTTCGTGTTGTAGGAGACCAGGTCGTTGAGCGTAAAGCCGTCGTGCGCGGTGACGAAGTTGACGCTCTCCTCGGGAGCGCCGAAGCCGCTCCAGGTCGAGGTGATGGAGGCGCCGAGGCCGCCCGCCTGGCTGTTGTCTCCCTTGGCCCACTTGCGCACGTTGTCGCGCCAGAAGCCGTTCCACTCCGACCAGCCCGCGGGGAACTGGCCGACGCCGTAGCCGCCTGTGTCCCAGGCCTCGGCGACCACCTTGAAATCGTTGTCCTGGGCGAGCTGGGCGATTTCGACGAGGGTCGTTGCGTTCGAGTTGAACACGCGGCCGTCGCTCCCCTCGCGGCCGAGCTCATAGGCGAGGTCGAAGCGGAAGCCGTCGACTCCCATCTCGTCGTGCCAGTAGGCGAGGCTGTCCTTGATGAGCCGCCGCACCGCGGGCCGGCTGGCGTTCAGATTGTTGCCCGTGCCGGTCGATTCCCAGTAGCAGGTCTTGTCATCCGCCAGGGTGTAGTAGGTCGCGTTGTCGAGACCGCGCAGGTTGATGTAGCGCACCGGGTTGCCGCCGCAGGAGCCGCCTTCGAACGTGTGGTTGAAGACCACGTCCAGCCACACTTCGACGCCGGCGGCGTGGAGGGCCTTGGTCATCTCCTTGAATTCGTTGACCTGCTGGCCCGCGGTGTAGGTGCAGCTCGCGAAGTCCGGGCAGAGGTACTCGCGGTTCGGGGCGAAGAACTGGGTCGTCATGTAGCCCCAGTAGTTGACCCGGTCGGCGGTGGCGCCGCCCACGGGATCGTCGTACTGCGGATACTCGTGGACCGGCAGCAGCTCCACCGCGGTCAGGCCCAGGCCGCTGAAATAGGAAGCCTTGGCCTTGAAGCCGTCGAAGGTGCCGCGGAGGGTCGACGTCACCGACGAGTCGTTGCGGGTGAAGCCGCGCAGGTGGACCTCATAGACGATCGAGTCCTTCATGGCGGTGTCCGGCCGCACGTCGCCGGTCCAGTCGAACGAATTGTCGTCGATCACGATCGACTTGGGCATGGCGCCCGCGCTGTCCACGAAGGCGTAGGTGTTGTTGCCGCCCAGGATGGCGGTGGAGTAGTGATAGTTGCCGTCGCCGCCGAGCACACGCTGAACCTCGCCGGTGACCGCCTTGGCGTAGGGATCGGTGAGCAGCTTGTTGGGGTTGAAGCGGTTGCCGTTCGAATCGGCATGCGAGATGAAACCGAGGTTGCTGCCCGCGGTCCAGCTCGCGTTGTAGGGCCAGTTGGGGCCCCAGGCCCGGAGGCCGTAGAGGGTGCCCGCGCCGGCCCCGGACACGGTCACGGTCCAGATGTGGTTGACCGTGTCGGTCTTGGTCATCGTGTGGCGGGCGGTCGGGGTCGAAGCCGTGGGGCTCGCGAAGATCCAGACCTCGATGCGGGTGGCGTTCTGCGAGAACACCGCGAACTGGACCCCGCCCGTGACCAGCGTGGCGCCGAGCGGCGTCTGGGCTGCCGCGGGTCCGGCCAGAAAGGCTGCAGAAGCCAGGGCCAGGACCAGCAGGACGGCCCGGGAAAGACGATGGGATGACATGTGCGTTCCTCCTCCGCTTTTCGTTGCGGCTCAATTTCTGTCGCGCCTACTTTAGCCTCCCCGCACCCTCTCCGCCCCCGCCTTCGGGGTAGGAAAATGACATTTCCGACCCGTTTTCCGTCTCTATACCGGGTGAAAACAAAAAAGCCCCCACGTGTGGGCTTGACAATGTGGCTACCGGTGGCTACATTGGTCCTCATGAAGGAGGTCGGGATTCGTGAGCTCAAGAACCGTCTCAGCGAATACGTGCGGCTGGTCCGCTCGGGGGAGGTGGTCATGGTGACGGACCGTGGAGAGGTGGTGGCGGAGCTTCGCCCTCCGGGAGGCGGGGAGGGGACGGAGCGCTATCCGGCGCTGGCGGAGCTGGCGCGGCGCGGGCAGGTCCGGCTGGGCGAGCCGAACCGGCCGGGGCTGTATCCGGCGCTGCCGGCGGTGACGGCACCCGGCACGGCGGCGCGGCTGCTCGACGAAGAGCGGGGTGAGCGTTGAACCTCTATGCCGAATCGAGCGCGGTGCTGGGCTGGCTGCTGGCGGAGGAGACGGCCGGCGTGGTGATGGAGGCCCTGGACGGGGCGGAGATGGTGGTGGCCTCCGAGCTGACCCTGATCGAGTGCGACCGGACGCTGCTGCGGGCGCGGGCGGCGGGGGAGCTCTCGGACTTCGAAGCCGCCCGGCGCCGCAACCTGCTGGAAGCGGCGTCGGCCCATTGGAACCTGCTGCCGCTCGGCCGCGACATCGTGGAGCGGGCGCGCCGTCCGTTCCCGGGCGAGCCGCTGCGGACCCTCGACGCCCTGCACATCGCGAGCGCCCTGGCCGCCCGCTCCGCGGTCCCGGGCTTGGCGCTCCTCACCCTCGACAACCGCGTGCGCGGCAGCGCGGCGGAGCTTGGTTTCAGGATCGTGCCGGCTTGAGCTTCGACGAGATCGAGAGCAACTGTCGAGACCCTGGCACGTAGAAGGGCCGGAGAGACTGCATGTTCCGGCAAACACCAACCCTCGTCGCAGCGCTCGCCCTTCTCCTCGGAGCTGCCGCCGCCGCGCAAGCGCAGGAACCGGCCCCGGTGGAGATCACCGCGAGCAAGCTCGCCGAGGGAGGACCGCTGAGCCTCGAATATGCCTGGCGATTCCACCCTGGCGACGATCCGAGGTGGGCCGATCCGGCCTTCGATGACTCGGACTGGGAGCTGGTCGAGCCGCTTCTGCTGCCCCACGGCCGCCCCCGCGGCAGTTGGCCGGGGACCGGATGGTTCCGCCGGCACCTGCGGATCGAGCCCGCGCTCAGGGGAAAACCGCTGGCGCTTCGGATCGAGACTCCCGGCGCGACCACGGTCTTTCTCGACGGAGTGCCCGTGATGAGCGCCGCGGCGTCGGGGCTGCGGGCCGGTGGCAGGCTCGAGGGGGGCGCCTGGCGGGAGGTGGCCCTCTCGCCGGGGCGCGAATACGTGCTGGCGGTCCGCCACACGCTCTCCCTGGCCGAACGGCATGCCCGGAGCCGGGATCTCGGTTTTCTCCTTACCATCGAACCGAGGGATGCCGAGGCTCTCCGGCTCGCCGCCGAACAAGGACCGAACACCTGGCGGGTCGCGATGCGGAGCGTCTTCACCGCCGTACCGGTGCTTCTCGCCCTGTTTCATCTGGCGCTGTTCCTGTCCTACCCCAAGGCTCGGGAAAACCTTTTCTATTCGCTCGCCATGACGTCTTGGGCGGCAATGGCCTTCGTCAACCATTCGGTCCCCACCTTCGAGGCCGGGGAGACCTTGGCACTGCGGCTCCTCATCGCGAGCGTGCTGGCCACGATCTTCTTTTCCCTGCTCACCTTTCATGCCGTGCGGACCCGGACCTTGCCGCGCACCTGGATCGTCTTCGCGGCGCTCGCGGCGGCGCTGATCGGACTGACCTTTCTCCATCCGGATCCTCAGTCCTTCATCTGGATCTGGTACCTGTATTTCGGCCTCATGGTGGCTGAGATCGTGCGGGTGGAGGTGACCGGCACGGTCGCGCGGGAAGGGGTCAAGGTCCTGCTTGGCGGCTTTGCCATCGTACTTGGCGTCATCCTGCTGCAAGTCCTGATCGAGCTCGGCCTCATTCCTCCTTTCGCCACCGTGATCCCCCTCTATCTGTTGGGCATGCTCTCCTTTGCCATCACCATGTCGCTCTTTCTCGCCCAGAGCTTCGCCCGGACGAGCCTTCATCTCGAACGGCAGGAGCTGCGCCGGCGCCTGCTGGAGGCCGAGAACGCCCGCACGACGGCGGAGATCGACGCGGCGCGATCGCTGCAATTGTCGATGCTCCCCGCGGCGCTGCCCGTGGTGAAGGGGTTGGAGACGGCCGCGGCCATGGTCCCGGCGAGCGAGGTGGGCGGCGATTATTACGATTTTCGTGTCGCTCCCGACGGCAGCCTCGTCGTGGCCTTCGGCGACGCCACCGGGCATGGCGTGGCCGCGGGGATCATGGTGACGGCGGTCAAGGCGCTCTTCTCCACGCTCGGAGGAGGGGAGAGCCTGTCCGCCGTGCTCGCCGAGTGCAGCCGCGTGCTGCGCGAGATGAGATTCAAGCCGCTCCACATGTGCCTGACGCTCGCCCGCCTGACGCCGCGCTCGGTCACGATCTGCTCGGCCGCCATGCCGCCGGTGCTGATCCTTCGCGCCGCCAGCGGCGAGATCGAAGAGCTGGGATCCGGCGGGCCGCCGGTCGGCTCCCGGCTTTCCGGTGCATGGAGCGAGCGCAGCGCGCCTCTCTCGCCGGGCGATACCCTGCTGTTCGCGAGCGACGGCTTCGCCGAGCAGCTCGACGCCGCCGACAACCCGCTTGGCGACGAGAGGCTGGCCGAGGTCTTCCGCGCCTCGGCCGGCGCGCCCGCCCGCGAGCTCGTCGAGCGGCTCCTCGCCCGGGTGGCGGCCTGGCGCGGCGACCGGGAGCAGGGGGACGACATCACCTTTGTCGTGGTTCGTGCCGCAGGCTGATCGGCATCCGGAACCTGCGAGGACGCTCTGCCGTACAATTGTCGCAGGAGGCGAGCCCATGGATAATGAACCAACCATCCTGCTGATGATCCTGGTCTTCTCGGTTCCGGTGCTCGCGATCCTGTCGAGGTTCGCGACGCGGTGGCGGGCTCTGGGGACGTCCAGCCGGGAGGTGGAGCAGAAGGTCGAACGGCTGGAGAAGGTCAACGCGGAGTACGCGCAGCGTCTCGAAAACCTGGAGGCCGTCGTGGCCAGCCAATCCGGGAGCTTGCTCCAGCAGCCGGGGCCGGTTGCCACCGGTCCTCACGAGGTCGAGGAGATGAACACCCAGCGGGTTGCTCATCTTGCCCGCCGGATCGGCGGATGAGGCGGGCCGTTACAGAAAATTTACGCCGGCTCGAGCCCCGCTCCCTGTACGATGGCAAGAAAAGGAGGTCCGGGATGCTCCAACTCTCGCCACGACCTGCCGCCGCTCTCGCTCTCATCCTTGCCATGTCTGCCGCTCTCGCGGTGGCCGCTCCGGCGGCATCGCCGGAGTGGCCCCAGTGGCGCGGTCCCAACCGGGACGACGTCGCCCAGGAGTCGGGACTGCTCACGAAGTGGCCCGAGGCCGGCCCTCCGCTGGCCTGGAAGGCGGGCGGCCTCGGCGGCGGATTTTCGAGCGTCGCGATCTCGGGCGGCCGGATCTACACCCTGGGCGACCGCGAGGGCAGCCAGCAGGTGGTGGCCATGGGCCTCGCGGACGGCAAGATCGCCTGGACGGCGAAGCTCGGCCCTGTGTGGGAGGACGAGTACGGCGGGCCGCGCGGAACGCCGACGGTCGAAGGCGATCGGGTGTACGCGCTCGGCACCGAGGGCGACCTGGTCTGCCTGCAGGCGGCCACCGGCAAGGAGGTCTGGCGCAAGAACCTGGCCCGCGACTTCGGCGGCCGGGTCATGTCCATGTGGAAGTGGGCCGAATCGCCGCTCGTGGACGGCGACCGGCTGATCGTGACGCCGGGCGTGCCCGCCGCGATGCTGGTCGCACTCGACAAGAAGACCGGCAAGGAGATCTGGCGCGCCGCCACGCCGAGCCTGGGCGACCAAGGGGCGGACGGCGCCGGTTACGCCTCCGTGGTGATCTCGAACGGCGGCGGCGTCAAGCAGTACGTCCAGCTCACCGGCCGCGGGCTGGTCTCGGTGCGCGCCCAGGACGGCAAGTTCCTCTGGGGCTACAACAAGATCGCCAACGACGTGGCGAACATCCCGACACCGGTGGTCCGGGGCGACCACGTCTTCGCCTCGACCGGCTACCAGACGGGCAGCGCCCTGCTGAAGCTCTCCAAGGCCGGGGACGGCGTGCAGGCGCAGGAGGTCTACTTCCTGCCGTCCAAGACGCTCCAGAACCACCACGGCGGTCTCGTGCTGATCGGCGATTACATCTACGGCGGCCATGGCCACAACCGGGGCTATCCCATCTGCGTCGAGATGGCGACCGGCAAGGTGATGTGGGGCGGCGAGGGCGTCGAGATCAGCCATGGCGGCTCCGGCTCCGCCGCGGTCACGGCGGCCGACGGCCATCTCTACTTCCGCTATCAGAACGGTCGCATGGTCCTGATCGAAGCCAAACCGCAGGGCTACCAGGTCAAGGGCGCGTTCTCGATCCCGAACGTCAGCCATCCGAGCTGGTCCCACCCGGTAGTCGCCGGTGGCAGGCTCTACCTGCGCGAGCAGGACAACCTCTACGTCTACAGCCTCAAGAGCGACGTGGCAGCCGCGTCCAAGTAGAGCGTTTTGAACTGTTTACCGATTTTTTACACGGCGGATGGGGCGGGGAGGGGGTTGCGGGATAACATTCCTCCTGCGGCTGCGTACCATGGGTAGGCGGCCCGACGGGCAGCAAGACTGGAGGAGTGTCCATGCGTTTCTTCCTGATCGGAGTGGTTGTCTTGCTCTTGGTGGGTGCCGGCCCCCTGCCGGCCGGCGAATGGCCGGCCTGGCGCGGGCCGGGGCAGGACGGGGTCTCTCCCGAGACCGGCCTGATCTCGAGCTGGTCGCCGGCGGGTGAGAACGTCGTCTGGCGGGCGGACCTCGTCGGCCGTTCCACTCCGGTCGTCTTCGACGGCCGCGCCTGCGCCAACGGCCGGGTCGGCCAGGGGCTCCACAAGCAGGAGATCGTGGCCTGCTTCGACGCCGGCACCGGCAAGAAGCTCTGGGAGCATCGCCTCGACGTCTATCTCTCGACCGTCCCCTTCAACCGCGTGGGCTGGGCGAACGTGGTCGGCGACCCGGAGACGGGCAACCTCTACGCCCATGGCGTGGGCGGCCTCCTCGTCGCCTTCGACCGCGCGGGCAAGGTGCTCTGGTCGCGCGAGCTGACCGAGGAGTTCGGCTTCTACTCGGGCTTCGGCGGGCGCACCCATACCCCGATGATCGACGAGGACCGGCTGGTCCTCTCTTTCGTCAACACGGGCTGGGGCGAGCAGGGTCCGCCCCGCAACCGCACCTTCGCGTTCGACAAGAAGACGGGCGACCTGCTCTGGGCTTCGACCCCGGGCGGCCAGCCGTACGACCTCAACACCTCGACGACTCCCGTCGCGGCGGTCATCAACGGTCAGCGGCTGCTCATCGAGGGCAATGCCGACGGCTGGGTCCATGCCATCCAGGCACGCACCGGGCAGAAGGTCTGGAGCTTCCAGCTCACCAAGGGCGGCATCAACATCACGGTCGCGGTCGATGGCGACACGGTCTACGCCTCCCACAGCGAGGAGAACGTGGACACGCCGGGAGTCATGGGCCGGCTGGTCGCGATCGATGCGACCGGCACGGGCGACGTGACGAAGACGCACGAGCGCTGGCGGGCGGAGGAGCTGGGCGCCGGCTTCTCCTCGCCCATGGTCCACGCCGGGATCGTCTACGTGGTCGACAACTCGGCCAACCTGTTCGCCATCGACGAGAAGACCGGCCGCCAGATCTGGAAGCACAAGCTCGGTACGGTGGGCAAGGGCTCGCCGGTCTGGGCCGACGGCAAGATCTACGTCACCGAGACGAACGGCCGCTTCCACATCCTGAAACCCGGTCCGGGCGGCGTCGAGACGCTCGACACGGACGAGATCACGGTCGCGGACGCGACCGAGGGGCCGGCCGGCCGCTACGCCGAGCTCTACGGCTCACCCGCCATCGCCTACGGCCGCGTCTATCTCTCGACGGAGGCGGGCCTCTACTGCCTCGGCGACAAGCGCAAGCCGTTCAAGGCGGTCAAGAGCGAGCCCGTGGCGATGAAGGAGCCGGCCGCCCAGGGACCCGCGGCCGTGCTCCAGGTCGTGCCGGCCGAGGTCCTGATCCAGCCCGGGCAGACCGCGCGCTTCGAGGTGCGGGCGTTCGACGCCCAGGGCCGCAGTGTGCCGGCACCGCAGGGGGAGTGGGCGCTGCAGGGGCTGGCCGGGAAGCTGGACAACGGCGGCTTCACCCCGGATCCCGGCAAGCCGCAGGCCGGCAAGGTGAGCGTGAAGGCGGGAGCGGTCGAAGGCACGGCGCGGGTGCGGGTGATCCCGCCGCTCCCCTGGACCTACGACTTCGAGGCGGTCGAGGTGGGCAAGACGCCGCCCTGGTGGGTCGCGGCAGGCAACAAGTTCCCGGTCAAGGAGCTGGACGGCGGCAAGGCGCTGTCGAAGCCGCCGGTGGCGGTCGGGCTCGACCGCTCCGACGTGTTCCTCGGCCCGGACGAGATGTCCGGCTACACCATCCAGGCGGACCTGCGCGGCGCGGTCAAGGGGCGCAAGCGGCCGGACCTGGGGCTCATCAACAGCGGGTACCACATGGACCTGATGGGCAACCACCAGAAGATCCAGATCCGCGGCTGGGCCTCGGAGCTGCGCTTGGAGAAGTCGGTGCCCTTCCCGTGGGAGCCGGACGTCTGGTACACGATGAAGTTCCGCGTCGACCAGCAGGGGGACAAGGCGCTGCTGCGCGGCAAGGTTTGGCGCCGCGGCGAGCCCGAGCCCCAGGAGTGGACGATTTCCATCGAAGATCCGCAGCCGGTCCGCCAGGGGAGCCCCGGGATCTACGGCTACTCGGCGGCGGACATCTATTACGACAACCTTCAGGTGACGGTGAATCCATGAAGCGGATCGAGAAGCTGATCGCGGCCGGCCTGCTGCTGGCCGCTCCAAGCCTGGCGCAGGTGGTGATGTTCGGCAACGGCCCGGCGCGCAACATGGCCTCGGATGAGAAGGGGCTGCCCACGAAGTGGGACCCGGAGACGGGCGAGAACATCCTGTGGACCGCCAAGCTCGGCTCGCAGAACTACGGCGGGCCGGTCGTGGCCGACGGCAAGGTGTTCGTGGGCACCAACAACGAGGGGCAGAGAAACCCCAAGCTCACCGGCGATCGCGGCGTGCTCATGGTCTTCGACGCCAAGGACGGCAAGTTCCTCTGGCAGTCGGCCTATCCCAAGCTCGCGGCCGGCCGGGTCAACGACTGGCCGCTCCAGGGGATCTGCTCGAGCCCGGCGATCGAGGGCGACCGCGTCTGGTACGTTTCCAATCGCGCCGAGGTGATCGCGGCTGACACCGAAGGGTTCCTCGACAAGGAGAACGACGGTCCGGTGGTCGACGAGGCCGAGAAGAGCGACATCGACGAGGACGTGCTCTGGAAGGTCGACATGATCGGCGAGCTCGACGTCTTCCCGCACAACCTGGCCGCGGGCAACCCGCTGATCGTGGACGACGTGCTCTACACGGTCACCGGCAACGGCGTGGACGAGGGGCACATCAACGTGCCCGTGCCGGAGGCGCCGGCCTTCATCGCGCTCGACAAGAACACCGGCAAGTTGCTCTGGGAGAGCAACCTGCCGCGCGAGAAGGTCATGCACGGACAGTGGTCGAACCCGGCCTACGGCGTCGTCAAGGGCAGGCCGCAGGTGATCTTCCCGGGCGGCGACGGCTGGCTCTACTCGTTCGAACCCAGGACCGGCAAGCTGCTCTGGAAGTTCGACTGCAATCCCAAGGACGCCGTGTACAAGATCGGCGGCGCCGCCACCCGCAACAACATCATCGGCACGCCGGTGGTCTGGGACGACAAGGTCTACGTCGGCGTCGGAGAGGACCCGGAGCACGGCGAGGGCATCGGCCATCTGTGGGCCGTCGACGCCTCGATGGACGGGGACGTGACCGGCAAGGCCGTGGTCTGGACCCGCGGCGGCGAGGACTTCCACCGCACCATCTCGACGGTCGCCATCGCCGACGGCATCCTCTACGCGGCCGACCTCTCGGGCCATCTCCACGCGCTCGACGCGAAGACCGGGGAGCAGTACTGGATGCACGACGTCTTCGCCGCGGTCTGGGCCTCGCCGTTCGTCGCGGATGGAAAGGTTTATCTCGGCGACGAGGACGGCGACGTCGTCGTGCTGCGGGCGGGCAAGAAGAAGGAGCTGCTGTTCGAGACGAACATGGGCAGCTCCGTCTATCAGACGCCGGTCGCCAAGGGCGGCGTCCTCTACATCGCCTCGCGCGGCAAGCTCTGGGCGATCGCCGAGGGCAAGGGCAAGGCGCCGGAGAAGCCGCCGGGGAAGAAGACCCCTTGATGGATGTATTGACGAAGTCCGCGCTCGCCGAAAAGGTTGCCGAAGCGCGCTCGCGGCTCGACGCCCACGTGCGCGAGATCGTGGCCTGGCACTTCGATCCGCAGACCGGCTGCCCGTTCTGGCTGGAGCGGGCCGCGGGGCTCGGGTTCGATCCGCGAAAGGAAGTTCGCGGCTACGATGATCTCCGGCGGTTCGGCCATTTCGAGGACTCGTGGCTGCGCGGCGGTCCGGTGCGGCGGTGGATCCCGAAGGGCCTGGCCGGCCGGCCGGCGTACGTGTTCGAGACCGGCGGCTCGACCGGCGTGCCGAAGTCGCGGGTGAACATCGAGGACTTCCAGATCGATTACGAGCGCTACAGCGGCGAGCTGCCCGAGGCCGGTTTCCCCCTGGGCGCGGACTGGCTCATGCTCGGTCCCACCGGGCCGCGCCGGCTGCGGCTCGCGGTCGAGCACCTGGCGCAGCACCGCGGCGGCATCTGCTTCCACGTCGATCTCGATCCGCGCTGGGTGAACCGGCTCATCAAGAACGGCCGCCACCGCGAGATGGCGGAGTACAAGGCGCACGTGATCGAGCAGGGGCTCACGGTGCTCCGCGCGCACGAGGTCCGCTGCCTGTTCACGACGCCGAAGCTGCTCGAAGCGCTCTGCGAGCGGGTGTCGCTCGTCAAGCTGGGCATCCGCGGCATCTTCTGCGGCGGCACGGAGATGAACGCGCAGTTCCACCGCTTCGCCCGCGAGGAGCTGGTGCCGGGGATCGAGTTCATTCCGACGTACGGCAACACGCTCATGGGGCTCGCCTGCCCGAAGCCGTTCGATCTCGCTGACAACTATGCGATCACCTACTATCCGCCGTCTCCGCGCGCGGTCTTCGAGCTGGTCGATCCCAAGGACCCGGAGCGCGCCGTGGAGTACGGGGAGACGGGGCGGGTGATGCTGTCGACGCTCACCCGCGACTTCTTCATGCCCCGGTTCCTGGAGCGCGACGAGGGCGAGCGGGCCGAGCCCATCGAGCGCTATCCGTGGGACGGCGTGACGAACCTGCGTCTCCTGACCGAGCTGCAGGACTCGGTGGTCGTCGGGGTGTATTGATGTTCCACATCCCCCTGCTCCGCGGCGGACGCCCCTATCGCAGCCTGGATGTGAAGCCGCTGCGCGACTTCCGCACGGGGGAAACGATCGCGGAGATCTCGCAGGCCAATCCGGGGCTCATCGCCAAGGACCTGGCCGGGATGCGGCGCCTGGATCTGGGCATCGGCGAGCTTCTGGAGATCTGCCGCCGGGCAGCCCGTCTCTTCGCGGAAGCCGATCTGCCCCAGTCGCCGGACGATTACGTGCGCCGGCTCTCGGTGACCTGCGGCCTGCCGGAGACGCTCTGCCGGTTCAACATGGAGAAGATCCGCACCGTGCTCGACAACATGGAGTCGGTGCTCGCCGGCCTGACGCGGGGGCTCGATCTCTCGGTGCTCGACTCCGGGTTGGGCACGCAGGACGGGTGCCGGCTCTCCTATCTTCCCCAGACCGACGTGTTCGGGGCGATCCTGCCCAGCAACTCGCCGGGCGTCCATACCCTCTGGCTGCCGGCGCCGGTGCTCAAGGTGCCGGTCGCTTTGAAGCCGGGTCGCGAGGAGCCCTGGACCCCGTTCCGGATCTGCCAGGCGTTCCTGGCGGCCGGCCTGCCGCCCGCTGCGCTGGGCTTCTATCCGAGCGATCATGCCGGAGCCGCGGAGATCCTGATGCGTTGCGGCCGGTCGGCGCTCTTCGGCGACGAGGCCACGGTGCGCCCCTGGAAGGGGGACGCGCGGGTGCAGATCCACGGCCCCGGCTGGAGCAAGGTGCTCTTCGGCGAGGACCAGGGGTGGGAGCCTCATCTGGATCTGCTGGTGACCTCGATCGCTTCGAACGGTGGACGCTCCTGCCTGAACGCCTCGGGTGTCTGGATTCCAGGCGGGGGAAGAGAGCTGGCCGAGGCGCTGGCTGCAAGGCTTGCAACCATCGAGGCGCTGCCTCTCGATCATCCCGAGGCCGGGCTGGCCGCGTTCCCGCGGCCCCAGGTGGCACATCACATCTCGGACCTGATCGACCGGCATCTGCGTGTGCCCGGGGCCGTGGATCTCACGGCGCAGATTCGAGGACCCCGGGTGGCGGAGGTCGGGGGATGCACCTTCCTGCTGCCGACGCTGGTCTGGTGCGAGGACCCCGATCATCCGCTCGCCAACACCGAGCTGCTGTTCCCCTTCGCCTCCGTCGTCCAGGTGCCGCGGGACGAGATGCTCGCGCGCATCGGCCCCACGCTGGTCGCGACCGCGCTCACCGGGGACCCGCGGTTCCAGAGGGAGCTCCTGGACTGCCCCTGGATCGACCGCCTGAACCTGGGAGCGATCCCCACCTCGCGGGTCTCCTGGGACCAGCCGCACGAGGGGAACCTGTTCGCGCATCTCTACCGCCAGCGGGCGATCCAGGTGGCCCCTCACCCCCTGGCCCCCTCTCCCATCGCCCTCCCTTCCCCCGGGAGAGGGGGAACGCAAGTAGGAGAGCTGTCGTGAGCCGTACAGCTTCAGCTACGTCCCCCCTCTCCCGGTCGGTGGGAGGGGATGGGAGAGGGGGCCAGGGGGTGAGGGGTCTCTGGTCCGCCGAAGTCGGCGCCGTCCGCGTTCACGCCGGCCCCGGTGCGCTCGGCCTCCTCGGCACGCTCGCCCGGGAGCTGGGCGGTGGGCGGGTCTTCGTGGTGACCGACCGCGGCGTCCGCTCCGCCGGGCACGTCGATTCGGCGCTCGCCTCGCTGGACGGGCTGGCGGCGGAGGTGTTCGACGGCGTCGCGGAGAACCCGACCTCGCTCCACGTCGAGGAGGGCCGCCGCGCCGCCGCGGACTTCGGTCCCGACCTGCTGGTCGGCCTCGGCGGCGGCAGCGCCATGGACTGCGCCAAGGGGATCAACTTCCTGCTCACGAACGGCGGCCGGATGGAGGACTACCGGGGCACCGGCAAGGCCTCGAAGCCCATGTTGCCGTCGATCGGCGTGCCGACGACCGCCGGCACCGGCAGCGAGGCGCAGTCCTATGCGCTGATCTCTCATCCCGAGACCCACGAAAAGATGGCCTGCGGCGATCGCAGGGCGCGCTTCCGCGAGGTGATTCTCGATCCGCGGCTCGCGGCGAGCGCGCCGCGCAAGGTGGCGGCCACGGCCGGCATCGACGCCGTCTCGCACGCGGTCGAGAGCCATGTCACGACGCGGGGCAACGCCGTGTCCCGGATGCTCTCGCGGGAGGCCTGGCGCCTGCTCTCCGCGAGCCTGGAGACCTCTCTCGACTCCCCGGAAGATCTGCGGTCGGTCGAGGACACGCTGCTCGGAGCCCACCTCGCGGGCGCCGCGATCGAAGCCTCCATGCTCGGAGCGGCGCACGCGTGCGCCAATCCGCTGACGGCGCGCTTCGGGATCGTTCACGGCGTGGCGGTCGGCCTGATGCTCCCGCACGTGGTCCGTTTCAACGGCGAGGAAAGATACTGCGAGCTCCAGGGCGAGCTGGCGTCGCGGATCGAGGAGCTGCGCGCCGCGGCGGGACTGCCCGAGCGTCTGCGGGACTGCGGCGTCGATGCCGGGAGCCTTCCGCTCCTCGCCGAGGAGGCCTCGCGCCAGTGGACCGCGGGCTTCAATCCGCGGCCGGTCGACGCGGCGACTCTAAAATCGCTTTACGAGGCGGCGTTCTGATGCGAGCGATGATGCTTCTCCTGCTGCTCGCCTTGGACTGGACCCAGTTCCGCGGCGACGCGCAGCTCACCGGCCGCGCTCAGGGCGACCTGCCCGCGAAGCCCGCGCCGCTCTGGACCTTCCGCGCCGAAAAAGGTTTCTCTTCGGCCGCAACGATTGCGGAAGGCACCGTCTATGCCGCGTCGCTCGACGGAAACCTCTACGCGCTCGACCTCGCGACCGGCAAGCTGCGCTGGAAGCACAAGGGCACGGAGATCAAGTCCTCGCCCTCGGTGCGCGAAGGGACGGTCTACTTCGGCGACGAGAAGGGATCGTTCCACGCGCTCGACGCGAAGACCGGCAAGGTGCGCTGGACGTTCCAGGCGGAGGCCGGGATCGTCTCGTCGGCCAACTTCGCCGGCGCGTGCGTGCTGTTCGGCTCCTACGATCAGTTCCTCTACTGCCTGTCCCCCAGGGACGGCTCCGTGATCTGGAAGACCGAGACCGACGGCTACGTGCACGGCACGCCGGCCGTTTCCGGCGACATGGTGATCTCGGCCGGCTGCGACGGGTATCTCCGCGTGCTGCGCGTCAAGGACGGCTCGGAGGTCCGGCGGGTGCATCTCGGCGGATACGTGGCCGCGAGCCCGGCTTTGGCGGAAGGCCGGGCGTTCTTGGGGAGCTTCGAAAACAAATTCCTGGCCGTCGACTGGCAGGCCGGCAAGGTGCTCTGGACGTACGAGCACCCGGTGCGCAAATTTCCTTTCTATGCCTCGGCTGCGCTGGCCGGCAGCACGGTCGTCGTGGGGGGGCGGGACCAGATGATCCACGCCTTCGAAGCCGCGAGCGGCAAGGAGCTCTGGAACTGGTCCGCGAAGTCGGCGATCGATGCCTCGCCCGTGGTGGTCGGCAGCCGCGTGGTGGCCGCGGCCAAGAACGGCGCGGTGTTCGCCCTGGATCTCAAGACCGGCCAGCCGGTCTGGCGCTTCGAGGCCGGCGCTCCCGTCGAAGCCTCGCCCGCGGTCGGCGCCGGCCGCCTGGTGATCGGTGCCATGGACGGCACTCTCTACTGCTTTGGAGCAAAAGGATCATGACTCAACCCGCACAGGCTCCACCCCTTGATAATCCCGAGATCGGCAGCGTGTTCGTTTCGAACTACCCGCCGTTCGGAGCGTGGAGCCCGGAGAACCTCCCCGACGTCCAGGCCGCTCTGGAGGCGCCGCCGCGCCCCGGCACGCCGCTCGGTCTCTATCTCCATATTCCGTTCTGTCGCAAGCGGTGCAAGTTCTGCTACTTCCGCGTCTACACGGACAAGGACGCGGGGGAGATCGGCACCTACCTCGACGCGCTGGCCTCCGAGGTCGAGATGTATGCGCGGAAGCCGGCGGTCGCCGGCCGGCCGCTCAAGTTCGTCTACTTCGGCGGCGGCACGCCGTCCTACATCAGCGTCCGCCAACTGGAGGGGCTCGTGTCGCGCGTCCAGGCGGTGATGCCGTGGACCGGCGCCGAGGAGATCACGTTCGAATGCGAGCCGGGCACGCTCACCCACTCGAAGCTGGAGGCGATCCGCGGCATCGGCGTGACCCGTCTCTCGCTCGGCATCGAGAGCTTCGACGACGACGTGCTGCGCGAGAACGGCCGCGCCCACGTCTCGGCCGAGATCTACCGCACGCTCCCCTGGATCCGGGAGATCGGGTTCGAGCAGCTCAACATCGACCTGATCGCCGGCATGGTCGGCGAGACCTGGGAAACCTGGAAGGAGTCGGTCCGCAAGACCGTGGAAACGGAGCCGGACAGCGTCACGATCTATCAGATGGAGCTGCCGTACAACACGGTCTACTCGCAGGGCGTGCTCCACGGCGAGAGCTTCGAGCGGCCGGTCGCCGACTGGCCGACCAAGCGCGAGTGGCAGGACTATGCGTTCGCGGAGCTGGCGGCCGCGGGCTACGTCCTCTCCTCGGCCTACACGATGGTCCGCCCGAAGGGGAAGTCGTCGAGCTTCGTCTACCGCGACTCGGTCTGGCACGGCTGCGACCTGCTGGGGACCGGCGTCGCCTCGTTCTCGCATCTCGGCGGAGTCCACTTCCAGAACGTCACGCAGTGGGGCGAGTACCTGGCGACGGTCGGAGAAGGCCGGCTGCCGCTGGGCCGCGGGCTCGCGATCACGGACCGCGAGCGGCTGACGCGCGAGATGATCCTGCAGCTCAAGCTCGGCACGCTGCCGGCTTCCTACTTCGGCCAGAAGTTCGGGGCCGACGTGCTCGCCGACTTCGCTCCCGCGTGGCAGAGGCTGGAGCAGGAAGGGATGCTGCGGGTCGAGGGCGAAACGATCGAGCTCACCCGCGCCGGCCTCCTGCAAGTGGACCGCCTGCTGCCAACCTTTTACGACGACAAATACCGGAACGCCCGTTATACGTAGGAGAAAAGCCATGCGCCGTTTTTCCCTGATGCTTTCCCTGTGCCTCATCGCCGGTAGTGTCGGCATCGTTGCTGCCGCGGACTGGCCGCAGTTCCGCGGTCCCAACCGGGACGGCATCTCTTCCGAGGCGGCCGTGCTCAAGAGCTGGCCCGCCAGCGGCCCGAAGGTGCTGTGGAAGGCGCCGATCGGAGAGGGTTACTCGCAGGTCGTTTCGGCCAAGGGCCGACTGTTCACGTTCTCCGGCCAGGGGAGCGACGAGGTCGCCGCCGCGCTCGACGCCGCCACGGGCAAGCAGATCTGGCGCGTCCGCATCGACAGCAAATACGAGGACGGACAGGGCAACGGCCCGCGCTCCACTCCGACGGTCGACGGCGACCTGGTGTACGTGCTGTCGGCCAAGGGCAAGCTCGCCGCGCTCAAGACGGCGAACGGCCAGGTGGCCTGGCAGCACGACCTGCGCGCCGAGTACGGCGCCAACCCGCCGGGCTGGGGCGTTTCGACCTCGCCGCTCGTCGAGGGCAACCTGCTGATCGTGAACGTGGGCGGAGCCGGCAACAAGTCGATCGTCGCCTTCGACAAGACTACGGGTAAGCCGGTGTGGACCTCTCAGAACGACGCCGCCGGCTACTCGGCGCCGATCGCAATCACCGTGCGCGGCGTGCGCCAGGTCATCGTCTTCACGGCCGGCGCGGTCCTTTCGATCTCGCCCCAGGACGGAAGGCTGTTCTGGCGGAGCTCCTGGAAGACCGATTATGACGTCAACGCCGCGACCCCGATCTTCTTCCCGCCGGACAAGCTGTTTATATCCTCCGGCTACGGCACGGGCTCGGCCCTGTTGCAGATCAACCGCACGAACGTGGCGGAGGTCTGGCGGAGCAAGGGCATGAAGAACCAGTTCAGCTCCTCGGTGCTCCACGACGGCATCCTCTACGGCTTCGACAACGCCACCTTCAAGGCGATCGACGCGGCCACCGGCGAGGAACGCTGGAAGCAGCGCGGGTTCGGCCACGGCTCGCTGATCCTGGCCGGCGGGCACCTGATCGTGCTCTCGGACAGCGGCAAGCTGGCGCTGGTCCAGGCCACGCCCGAGGCCTACCGCGAGCTGGGAAACGCACAGGTGCTCGAAGGCAAGTGCTGGACCTCGCCGTCGCTCGCCGACGGCCGGCTCTACGTGCGCAACGAGGCGCAGCTCATCGCTTTCGACTGGAAAGGCGCCGCAGGTCCCTCTGCCGGCGGGGCGAGGAGCGGACGGTGAAAAAGATTTCTATCGCCATCCTTCTTGCAGCCGCTCCTCTCTTCGCTCAGGAGCAGGAGCAGGAGCCGCCGGCTACGACCTATGAGGACGTGCTGTTCGTCGAGGGGAGCCTTCCCAACGTGCCGGACTCCAGCACGATCGCGACCAAGCTGCCGCTGCCTTTGCAGCAGACCCCGGCGAGCGTCGGCGTCGTGACCGAGTGGCTGATCGAGGAGCAGGGCAGCTCGGTGCTGGGCGAAGCGCTCCAGAATATCAGCGGCGTCAACGTCCAGACGCAGAGCGGCGTGGCCGACTTCTTCGTGGTGCGCGGCTTCGATTCGATCGCCAACGGCCTCGTGCTGGTCGACGGCGCGGCCGAGCCCGAGATCAGCTTCTACCAGCTCTACAACGTCGAGCGCGTCGAGGTCCTCAAAGGTCCGGGCGGCTTCCTCTATGGCGGCAACCCGATCGCCGCCACGATCAACATGGTCCGCCGGCAGCCCGAGCCGGGCGGCTTCCTGGGCCTCGGCGTCTCGGCCGGGAGCTTCAATGCCCACGGCGGCAACGTCGACTGGAACGTGGGCGGAGAGACTTTCGGCTTCCGCCTGAACGGTCTCTGGAACGAGGCGGACGGCTATCGCGACCGGTCCAGCGAGGTGCGCGCGGTCAACCCCGGCTTCTCCTGGCGGCCGGACGAGAAGAGCTCGCTGCATGTCAACCTGGAGCTCCTGGACACCAGCTTCGCGCCCGACTCGGGACTGCCTCTCGTTACGGACTTCTTCCGGCCGGGAACAGCTCCCACGATCGCCAACGTGCCGCGGACGCGCTCGTACCAGTCCCCCTACGATCACTCCGACCAGGAGACGCAGCGCATCCAGGCCGACTGGGAATCCGAGCTGTCCGACCGGCTGACCCTGCGCAACAAGGCCTACTACCGCCGCCTGGACTGGGATTCGGCGGCCACCATCTTCAACGGCGTCTTCCCGAGCCCCGAGTTTTTCGGCAGGGAGTCCCTGGTCTCGCGCTCGCTGATCCTGCTCGACGACCGCCAGGAGTTCCTGGGCAACCAGCTCGAAGCGGTGCTCCACGCGGAGACCGGCGGCGTGACCCACCAGCTCCTCGCCGGGGTCGAGATCGCCCGGCTCACCGACCGCTTCACGCTCGACGTGGGCCTCCTGCCCGCCATCGGCCTCGAGCACCCCCTGGAGACCGCCCAGGGGCCGGTCTTCCTGATCCCGGGCCAGTCGCAGGCGGCGGACGCGTCGAGCCTGGTGATCGCGCCCTACGTGGCCGACCAGATCGCCCTGTCGGACAAGCTCCAGGTGCTGGTCGGAGCGCGCTTCGACTCGATCGATTACGAGGACGACGTGACCGCCACCAGGAGGGACTTCTCGCAGGTCTCGCCGACGCTCGGCGTGGTCTGGACGCCGGTGGCGCCGCTGTCGCTCTACGCCAACGCCGGCCGGGCGTTCGCGCCGCCGTCGAGCCGGGTGGTGGGGGAGCGCGAGCCCGAGGAGAGCGAGCAGATCGAAGCGGGCATCAAGACGGAACTCTGGAAGGGCAAGGCGCAGGCGACGTTTGCCGTCTACGACCTGCAGCGCGACAACGTCGCCATCCCCGACCGCACCGGCATCACCCGCCAGACCGGCAGCCAGCGCTCGCGCGGCGTCGAGCTGGAGCTGGCGGCCGAGCCGCTGCCGCGCCTGCGCACGTTCTTCTCGTACGCCTACACCGACGCGGAGCTGACCGAGTTCGCCGAGCTGGTCCTCGTCGGCTTCAATCCGCCGGCCTTCGCAACGATCGACCGCTCGGGCAACCGGCCGGCGTTCGCGCCCGAGCATCTCGCGAACCTCTGGGTGAGCCGGCGCTTCGGGAACGGGTTCGGAGCGGGGATCGGCGGGCGCTGGCTGTCGGAGCAGTTCATCGCCGAGGACAACGCCTTCGAGCTGGACAGCACGTTCACGCTGAACGCCGCCCTGTTCTACGACGTGGGCGACTGGAGCCTCGGGCTTCACTTCGAGAACCTGACGGACGAGGAGCAGTTCACCCGCGGCTTCGGATCGACCTCGGTGATCCCGGCCCCGGGCCTCACCGTGCAGGGCAACCTGGCGTACCGGATCGGTCTGCCGTGGCAGGAAAGGAAGGACTCTTGACCGAGCATGACGTCATCGTGATCGGCGGCGGCCCCGCCGGAGCCACCGCGGCGACCCTGGTCGCCCAGCATGGACACCGGGTGCTCCTCCTGGAGCGCTCCCCGGAGGCCCGGTTCAAGATCGGCGAGTCGCTGATGCCGGCGACCTGGCATACCTTCGAGCGGCTCGGGATGCTCCCGAAGCTCCAGGCGAGCCACTTCCCGCGCAAGTACAGCGTCCAGTTCTGGGGCCGGTCCGGGAGAGCCTCCGCTCCGTTCTACTTCCAGGAGACCGATCCCCATGAGCGCTCGGTCACTTGGCAGGTGCTGCGCAGCGAGTTCGACGCCATGATGCTCGACAACGCCCGCGAGCACGGGGTCGAGGTGCGCCGGGGGGTGGCGGTCAAGGAGGTCCTGTTCGACGGCGAGCGCGCGGTCGGCGTCCGCGCCGACTTCGGCAAGGAGGAAGGCGTCCGCGAGATCCCGTGCAAGGTCGTGGTCGACGCGACCGGCCGCAGCGCGTTCCTCGGCCGCAAGCTCGGCCTGATGCGGCAGGACCCGAAGTTGCACAAGACCGCGATCTTCTCCCACTTCGAAGGAGCGCTGCGCGACCCCGGCATCGACGAGGGCGCGACGCTCGTCCTCTACACCGGCGGCGACAACCAGGAAAACGCCTGGTTCTGGTACATCCCGCTGCCCGGCGACAAGGTGAGCGTCGGCGTGGTCGGCTCGGTCGAAAAGCTGATCACCAGCCGGGCGGGCGATCCGCAGGCGGTGTTCGACGAGGAGGTGGCGCTGTGTGCGGAAGCGCAGCGGCGCCTCGCCGGCTCCCGCCAGGCCTTCCCGGTCCAGGTCCTGAACGACTTCTCCTATCGCTCCTCGCGCATCGCCGGCGACGGCTGGGTGCTGGCGGGAGACGCGTTCGGCTTCCTCGATCCGATCTACTCCTCGGGCGTGCTGCTGGCCCTGACCTCGGGCGAGCAGGCCGCCGATTCGATCCATGCCGCGCTGACCGCGGACGACCTCTCGGGCGAGCGGCTCGGCGCCCACGGCCCGCGGTTCCTGGCGGGGATGGAAGCGATGCGCAAGCTGGTCTATGCCTTCTACGAGAAGGATTTCAGCTTCGCCAGCTTCCTCCGCCGTTTCCCGGACCAGCGGATCGAGCTCATCCACCTGCTGGTCGGCAACGTCTTCCGGCCGTCCGGCAGCCTCTTCGCGGACATGGGCCAGATGGCGCACCTGCCCGAGGAGGCCCGGCTGGAGGAGGCAGCCGCGGCCGGAGGCGGCCGATGAAGACACCCGTCCGCAGCCTGCTGCTCTACGCGGCGCTCGTCGTGCTCTACCTGCTGCACAACGACCTCTGGCTGTGGAACGACCCGCGGCTCGTCCTCGGGCTGCCGGCGGGGCTCGCCTACCACGTCGGCTTCTGCATCGCGACGTCGATCGTCCTGGCGCTCCTGGTGGTCTACGCATGGCCGGATCACCTGGACCGGGAAGCCCCCGAGCCGAAGGCTCGACCGGAAATCAAACCGTGACGCTCGCGATCATCGTCGTCTACCTGGCGATCGTGCTGGTGATCGGTCTCTTCAGCCACCGCTTCTTCCGCGGCACGAGCGAGGACTTCTTCGTCGCGGCGCGCACGCTGGGGCCGTTCATCCTCCTGGTCTCGCTCTTCGGGGCCAACATGACCGCGTTCGCCCTGCTGGGCTCCGCGGGCGAGTCCTACATGGAGGGGATCGGCGTCTTCGCGCTCATGGCGTCGTCGTCGGCCCTGGTCATCCCGGTGGTCTTCTACTTCATCGGCACGCGGATCTGGGCGCTCGGCAAGCGGCGCGGCTATCTCACCCCGGTGCAATTTTTCCGGGAGAGGTGGGACTCGGACGCGCTCGGGCTGCTGCTCTTCGTGGTGCAGGTGGCGCTGCTCATCCCCTACCTTTTGATCGGCGTCATGGGCGGTGGCACGACGCTCACCCAGGTGACGGGCGGGCAGGTGCCCGACTGGGTCGGCGGGCTCGTGATCTGCGCGGTGGTGCTCACCTACGTGGCCTACGGCGGGATGAGGGGAACGATCTGGGTCAACGTGTTCCAGACCATGGTCCTGCTGGGCCTGGGCTTCATCGCATTCTGGGTGATCGTAGACAAGCTCGGCGGGCTCTCGGCCGCCATGACCCGGCTCGCGGAGAATCACCCGGACATGCTGGTGCGCGGCGAGCACATCAAGCCGCTGCAGCTCCTCACCTACACCTGCATCCCGCTCTCGGTCGGCATGTTCCCCCACATGTTCATCCACTGGCTGACCGCGAAGAACGCCGCCTCGTTCCGGCCGACGCTCGCGTTCTATCCGCTGTGCATCGCGATCGTCTGGGTGCCGAGCGTGCTGCTGGGCGTCTTCGCCCGCCTCGACTTCCCCAACGTCGCCGACCTCGGGCCCGGGGGCGTGAGCTCGGTCCTGGTCAAGATGATCAACCTGCACGCGCCGGGCGTGCTGGCGGGCCTCCTCGCGGCCGGCGTCTTCGCCGCGATCATGAACTCTTTCGATTCGCAGGTGCACTCGGTGGGCACCATGTTCACGCAGGACATCGTCCGCCACTACGGCTTTCACGACCGGATGAGCGAGAGCCAGCAGATCCTGGTGGGGCGCCTCTTCATGGTGGCGATCCTGATCGCCACGTACCTGCTGTCGCGGGTGGTCGATCGCAGCATTTTCAAGCTCGGCGTCTGGTGCTTCACCGGCTTTGCCGCTCTCTTCCCCGTGGTGGTGGCCGCGGTCTTCTGGAAGCGCAGCACCAAGTGGGGGGCCTTCGCCTCCACGATCTCGGTCGTGGTGCTCTGGATCTGGTTCGTCAGCCACGGCTGGAAGTCCGCGGACTACACGATCGCGGACTCGGGCGCCATGCCGGTCGCCGTCATCCTGCTCGTCTCGACCGCGGCCATGATCGCCGGCTCGCTCCTCACCCGACCGCCGAAGCTGGAAACCCTGGAAAAATTCTTTCCATGAGAATTGCCTACATCGCGGCCGGCGCGGCCGACATGTACTGCGGGAGCTGCTTGCACGACAACACGCTCGCGGCGGCGCTCCAGAAGATGGGCCACGACGTGGCGCTGGTCCCCACCTACACGCCGCTGCGCACCGATGCGCCGGGCGTGAGCCTCGACCGCGTCTTCTTCGGCGCTTTGAACGTCTACCTGCAACAGAAGGCCGCGGCCTTCCGGCACACGCCGGACGCCTTCAACCGGCTGCTCGACCGGCCCGGCTTGATCCAGCGCGCCGCGCGTCTCGGCGCCTCGACCGATCCCACGGAGCTGGGGGATCTGACCTATTCCATCCTCCAGGGCGAGGAGGGGTTCCAGGCCAAGGAGCTGGCGAAGCTGGTGGACTGGCTGCGCGACGACTTCCGGCCGGATATCGTGCACTTGACCAACTCGATGTTCGCCGGCTTCGCGAGGAGCCTGAAGAGCGAGCTGGGAGTGCCCGTGGTTTGCAGCCTGCAGGGCGAGGACCTGTTCCTCAACCAGCTCCGCGAGCCCTGGAAGGCGCGGGTGCGCGAGCTGCTCGCCGAGCGCGCCCGCGACGTGGATGCCTTCCAGGTCAACTGCGCCTGGTACGCGGACTTCATGGCCGCCTACCTGAATTGTGATCGGAACCGGATGTTCGTGGTGCCGCTCGGCCTGACCCTCCAGGGCCACGACGGCGAGCCACGGGAAGCCAGCGATCCGCTGACCGTCGGCTATCTCGCCCGCATCTGTCCCGAGAAGGGGCTCCAGGTCCTGGTCGAGGCGTTCCACCTCCTGGCAGGGAAGGTGAAGCTCCGCGTGGCCGGCTACCTCGGCGAGAGGGACCGGCCCTACCTGGAGGAGCTGGAAGCGCGCATCGCGGGCTGGGGCCTGTCGGGCTTCTACGAGCGCGTCGGAGAGGTGGACCGCGAAGAGAAGATCCGCTTTCTCCAGACGCTCGATGTCCTCTCGGTGCCGACCGTCTATCTCGATCCCAAGGGGCTCTTCGTGCTGGAGGCGCTCGCCAACGGCGTGCCGGTCGTCCAGCCGCGCCACGGCGCCTTCCCCGAGATGATCGAGGCCACGGGAGGCGGCCTGCTCGTCGAGCCCGATTCGCCCGCGGAGCTGGCGTGCGGCATCGAGACCCTGATGCGCGATCCCGCGCTGCGGCTGGAGCTGGGCCGGCGGGGCCGCGAGGCGGTCCATGCCCGTTTCCACGACCGCGCCGAGGCCGAGGCGACCGTGCGGGTCTACGAGCGGCTGCTCGCCGAGCCGGCCCGGAGGGCGTCCGCGTAGTGCTGGCCGTCCGCGACGTCCACAAGCGCTTCGACACGGTGGAGGTCCTGCGCGGGGTCTCTTTCGAGCTGGTGGAGGGAGAGGCCCTGGCGATCACCGGGCCGTCCGGATCGGGCAAGAGCACGCTGCTCCACCTGATCGGCTCGCTCGACCGGCCCACGTCGGGCACGATCGAGATCGACGGCACCGATCCCTTCGCGCTGCCGGAGCCGAAGCTCGCCTGGTTCCGCAACCGCACGATCGGCTTCGTCTTCCAGGATTCCCATCTCCTGCCGCAGTACACCGTGCTCGAAAACGTGCTGGTGCCCTCCCTGGCCTTCCCAGGTCCGCGGATGGAATCGCGCGCCGCCGAGCTGCTGGAGAGGGTCGGTCTCGGCCACCGGATGACCCACCGGCCCGCCGAGCTGTCGGGCGGCGAGCGCCAGCGGGCTGCCGTCGCCCGCGCGCTCCTGAACCGTCCCCGGCTGCTCCTCTGCGACGAGCCCACGGGGAGCCTCGACCGCGCAGCCGCAACGGCCGTGGCCGATCTCCTCTTCGAGCTGCACAAGGCGGAGGGAACCCTCCTGATCGCCGTGACCCACAGCCTCGACCTCGCCGCGCGCTTCGCCCGCCGCTGCGAGCTGGTGGAGGGACGGTGCACCCAGTCCTCCAGAGCCTGACCCACTTCCGGAAAGCCAGTCTGGCCGTGGCGCTGGGAGCGGCCGTGGCCTCGACCGTGCTCACCGGCGCGCTGCTGACCGGCGACTCGGTGCGGGGCAGCCTGCGTGACCTGACCCTGGAGCGCCTCGGCGGCATCGACCAGGCTCTGATCTCCACGCGCTTCTTCCGCGAGGAGCTGGCCGGCCCGGCGAAGGCGGCCCCCCTGATCGTCCTCCAGGGCACCGCCGTGCACGGCGAAAGCGGCCTTCGGGCCGCGGGTGTGTCGATCTACGGCGTCGACGCCCGTTTCGGCGAGGTCTACGGCACCGCGATCCGGGAGCCGGCCCCGGGGCTCTTTCCGCCGGTGACCCTCAACGAGCCGCTCGGGCGCGAGCTGGGCGTGCGGCCCGGCGACGACATCCTCCTCTCCTTCGAGCGGCCGGGGGAGATCCCCCGCGAGACCCTGCTCGGCGAGAAGGAGTCGGACGACGTGCTCGCCACCCGCCGCTTCACGGTCGCGCGGGTGCTGCCGGACCGCGGCCTCGGCCGCTTCGGCCTCGCCGCCCACCAAGCCGAGCCGCGCACCGCCTTCGTGCCGCTCCGGGACCTCCAGATCGCGGCCGAGCGGGCGGGGGAGGTGAACGCGATGGTGGCGGGCCCTCACCCCCCGGCCCCCTCTCC
>Ga0268265_10000631_pt1 | contig 35092 bp, 34 predicted proteins | sample KBSSwiS52_FD_190355 | JGI IMG/M metagenome (GOLD analysis project Ga0268265, IMG submission 190355) | Switchgrass rhizosphere microbial communities from Kellogg Biological Station, Michigan, USA - KBS Switchgrass S5-2 (SPAdes) (version 2) | ecosystem: Host-associated > Plants > Roots >...
TGTCGCAACAAGAGCGGCGCGGGCTGGTCGGCTCCGGGTACCGTTCGCATCGAAGGCGGCAGCGTCGGGTTCCAGATCGGCGGCTCGTCCACCGACTTGATCATGCTGGTCATGACTGAGCGCGGCTCGCAGAAGCTGCTGGAGAGCAAATTCACGCTTGGCGCGGAGGGCTCCGTCGCCGCCGGCCCGGTGGGACGCACCGCGACGGCCCAGACGGACGCGCAGCTACACGCGGACATCCTTTCGTGGTCGCGATCGCAGGGGTTGTTTGCCGGTCTCGCCCTGCAAGGGGCGACGCTGCGTCAAGACCTCGACGACAACGCCACGCTCTATGGCAAGCGGCTGGAAAATCGCGACATCGTGACGAAGGGCGTCGGTGCGCCCAAGGCCGCGGACACACTGCTTTCCCTGCTCAACCGGTACTCATCCCGGGAAAGCACGGACTGACGAACGCGGCGAACTTCCCGCGGGCCGATCGCATCGTTCGACGGCCCGCGGCGCCGTGCTCAGGAGGGACGGTGTTCATCACTCCCAGGCGGCTGCTCCTGATCATCGGTCTCGCGCTGCTGACCGCCAGCCCGAGTCGGGGCGAGGTTGGCCTCCTCGTCCTCGAGCCGGTCGATGCGTTGGGCTTCTTCACTCGCGTCGGGCACACCGGTACGTACTTCTCAAATATCTGCCCCGACGGAAGCCCGGTGAAGATGCGGTTGTGCCACCCGGAAGAACATGGCGGTGTCGTGAGCAAGTACGCCCCGCTCAGCGAGCGCGAGAACTATGACTGGGCCATCGTGCCGTTCGAGGCATTCATGCACGGTTTCGGGACGCCCGAGCTCGCACCGGTCATCGGCACGCACGGCCTGCAGCGGGCCATCGAGCAATACGAGTTCGGGCCGCTGTTTTCCTCCGCGCTGACGGCCGGCGCCGAGGGGGAATTGCCGGAAGGCCAGTGGAAGGCGGCCCTTGCCACCCGCTTCGACCGAACCATCTACATCTACTCGGTCGAGACCACCGCCGCTGACGACGCCGCGCTGGTGGCCGCCTTCAATGCGGCACCAAACAAATCTCGATTCAACTTCTTCTATCGCAACTGCTCGGATCAGGCCCGGCGCATCTTCGATATCATCCTGCCGAAGATCGAGGTCATCGGCGACCGCACGGGCGGCGTCACGATGCAGACGCCCAAGGGGCTGGCCAAGGCGCTGGTCGCCCGCGCGTTGAAACACCCGGAGCTTCACCTGCGAGTCCGCCGCTATCCCCAGCTTCCCGGGACGTACGGCCGGAGCACCGACGTGCTGTTTCCGATGGAGAACACCTACAAGAGCATTGCCCTGATGCCGTGGTGGTTCTTCGGAGGCTTCCGTGAAGTTGCACTCGGCTCGATGTTCTACCACGAGGTGATCTCGCCGTTCCGCATGCTCGAGTCGTGGAGGGATTTCCTGTCGCCGCGGGCGGAGCAGCTCACGCTCGAGCAATGGCACCTAAGACGCCGGCAGGACGAGATCCGCCGCGCGCTGACTCTGGCGGTGAGCCGTGACTCGGGATGGTCGACGCTCTCGACGATGAACGCAAGCGTCGTTCGACGCCTTTCCGAGATCGTCAAGGAGAAGCGGGCCGAGGCCACGAGGATCGAGGGTTCGACGGCGCGGTGGCGGGAACTCGGTCAGGGATTCCAGGCATCGGTTCGGCCGCTCGGCCAGCGGTCGGATGTTCCAGACGTGCTGAAAAAGCGCCTCACGCTTTATGAACCCAATGGGACGCTATCGAAGGAGCTGGTGGAATACTTCGATGCCAGCGGACAGTTCTTCGTCGCCGTCGACGGACGCGGCCCCTGGATCACTCTGCCGCTCGCCGGTGGAGAGCTGGCCTCGACGGGGCTCTCCACGGCCCACATCTTGAGCGGCGACTCGCGGCTGGCAGCCCTCGTCCTCGCCGCTGTGATCGACTACAACTTGGCCCAGTCCGCAGCGCGCAGGGAAGACATCGAATACGTGGAACGACTCTTCGCTCTCTTCCGGCAGGCGACCGACGCGATTGGGCCTCAGCCGGCGGGCGAGTAGACCTTTCGCTCGTCGTCTGTTGCGAAACGTCCGAAAGCAAGTGGCGCTCGCAGCGTAAACCTGTGTGGGCGTGCGGGCAGGCGCAAGAAAATCCGCAGCTCATCGCGCCGTCATATAGCCCGCCGTTACCTCGTTCTTGTGAGCTGCGAAGGCGGCGAGGACTTCTTCCTTCTCGCGCCGCGGGACTTTGACGAGGTCAAGGGTGCGTCCAAGTTCAGCCGCGACCTCGTCGAATTCGTCGGGTGAGATCCTGAGATCGCGATGCGCTTCCTCGAGACCCACCGCAGTCTTTCCCGGTCTTGTCGGCGTGTATTGGAACGGCCCGCCCGCCACGGCGCAAACCCAAAGGGTTCGCATGAACTTGAGCCCCGGCAACCTGTCCAACCTCTCTGTGTGCCACTCCCTGAGGGCTGGATTCTTCGAAGTTATCCCTACAATCGGGTTCTTCACAACCGCGTCGCTGAAGTGGTCAACCACCGCCGCGATGGCGAAGACGCCGCCAAGCCGGTCGTACAAACTCTTCTCGGTCATCGTCACCAACCTCCAAGTAGGTCTAACCCTGGCGTCCAAGGTCGACACGGTGAGCAAGCGCCACACCACACAGGAAGCGGAGACTTTCTGCGGGAATCGAAGAGGACGCGTTACCGCAGTCGTAAGCCGTTTCCAAGACTCGTCTCTGGCTCGGCTGGAGAGACGAACTAGTGAGGAAGCAAACCACGATTCGGCACCGACATCGATGAGCGGTGACAGCAGTTGCGATCGCACCCGTCTATCGATCGGGGAGGTCCGGAGAGGGGTTCGTGAGCCGCCTGTGCACTAACGAACAGCGCCCGCGATGCGGTCTCGGCTACCGTGAGTGAAGATGCAGTCCGTTCCTGTACCCGCGATCAGCGCGGGCGATGTGTTGGTGTCGCGGTGGAGCGCTCGTGCCGATCTCTACGAAATCAGCATGGTCCCTGCGCTCGCGTGCATGAAATGCACCCGGTACGAGGAGGGGATAGACGCGGGTCCAGCTCGCGCGTCGATTGGGGGGTGGGCGCCTGGTTCACCTGCAATCACACCCGTTTCTTGCATCTCGACGGAGAGAGATTCGTCCAGGAGGCGCATATGCCTGACGACAGAACACCGCCGGAGTCGAACCTGGCCACGGCCGAGAAGTGGCGGGAAGACGCTGAAGACCTTCGCGAGGAGGCGGATCGGGGGCGTGACACCGCCGAAGAGCATCGGGTAACGGCGGAATCGGCGAGGAAGAACGCGGAACAGTTTCGCGTGCTTGCCGAGGAGGGCAGAGTCTTTCGCGAGCAGTCCCGCGAGGAACTCGAGCGAATCCGGGAGGAGCGCGAGGCGCTTCGGCACGCGGCCGAAGCGGCGCGGCAAGCCGCCGAAGAAGCCCGCCACGCTACCGTGGCGGCGGTCGCAGCCACGGCTGATGCGCTCAGTGCGAACCTGGCTCAGATGCAGTTTCTGGAAGAGGCGCGGACCACGCTCAGGACACTCGGCCTCACGAAGCCGGGCAAGCCGCAGTAGCACTCTGGTAGCTCGAACTCTCCTGAGCGTTGTGTTGCGCGACTGGACGCGTACTCTCGGACCTCCACGGGATTGTGCATTAGTGCACAGACGAGCCGCCGGCAGCAGCGTATCTTATCGAGACCTATGGAACATATGACGATGCGCCTTTCAGGCCTTGCCCTCGCCTGCGCGATGTCCGCCGCAGGATGTGCCAGTCGCCCTGATGTCGACAAAGTGCCCGTCGGGGCGGAAGTCGAGATCGTCCGGCAGGATGGCGGCGTGGTACACGGCACGCTCGTCGGACGCGACGAACGAACAGTGAAGGTGGGGGCGGGAGTGACCAGCCGTGCCGTCCCCCGCGATCAGATCGCCGACGTACGAGTAGTGGACAAAGCCAAACCGGAGCCGCTGCCCCCGGTCGCCAGGTTCCGCGAGTTCACAGTGCCGGCAGGCACGAAGCTCGTCGTGCGCCTTGATTCGGCCGTGGGTTCCGATACGAGCCGCGTTGAGGATCCGGTCGAGGCGACGCTCTCCGATGCAGTCGTGGTCGACGGCTTCGACGTTTTCCCCGCCGGCAGCATCGTCAGGGGCGAAGTGGCGTCGGTTCAACAATCCGGAAAGGTGAAGGGGCGCGCGAGTCTGGCACTTCGGTTCGTATCCATTTCCGTCGCGGGGCGCGCCGAGCGTTCTTCGATCGTCGCGCGCACCGAGCTCGTAGCGCCGGCGACGAAGGGTGAAGACGCCGCCAAGATCGGGATTCCCGCGGCCGGCGGGGCGATCATCGGCGGAATCATCGGCGGGAAGAAGGGCGCCGCGATTGGTACCGCCGTTGGCGGCGGCGGCGGCGCCGCCGTTGTGCTGGCGACTCCTGGCGATGAGATCAGGCTGGCGCGTGGTGCCGCGCTGACGCTCGTGCTCGATCAACCAATCGAGGTCCGCGTCCCAATCACGAAATCGTGACAGGTCACGGGCATTGTCAAGACGCTTGCGGTCTGCTCTGATGCCGCCATGCCCCAGCCACCGTATCGGGTCGGAAGCGCATGCGGCGGTGTGGAGGGTCCTCGCCCAGATCTGATCGGCCGACTGGCTTTCGCGCCTATGCCGGATTGAACACGCGAGGGCGTGATTCGATAGTAGGCTGGCGCTATGACAATCTCAATTCCGACCACCGGCGACGTCATCGTATGCAAGAGCGATGACGCTTCGACGTCATCTATGTATAGCGTGAGTATCTACGAAGGCCGCCCGCAGTTCCTCGTAGAGACGAATAAGCGGGCGTGCGATCTCGCCCGCCCGTTCGCGCGGAAGACCCACGTGGATCTCTGGAACAACAATGACGGGCAGTTCTCCTGCGTATCGCGGTTCCGTTAACTGCTGACGCGCCCCGTCTCCAGCGTGCCTGCCGGTACGCCGAAACGCCTTCGCAGGTGCGCAAGGCGGACGAGGCGCTCCGACAATGACGCGCAGTGCCGACGGAGGGTGGCCTCGAGAGTGGGAGTAAACGGCTCCGGTTCCACTACAGCTCGCTAGAAAACGTCGTACGCCAGCACATGACGTCAGGGGATCGATTGAGCTGGAGTCTCGGGATGCGCGTTGAAAAAGCGTCAGCGATTCGCAATGCGCCCGAGCACATCGTCGATTGTCTTCGCCGCGTCGGCGGCCAGAGCGTTCGCGTCCTGATTGAGCTGGCCGGCCGCGCGCTGCGCCTCGTCGATCCGAGTCAACGCGGCCTCGAGCGACTTGGCATCCTCCGTCCGGCTCAGGCTCATCAATCGCTGATTGGCCGCACGCAATGCAGTCCGAGCCGCCTCGAAATGACGGCTCGCGTTACCGAAGTTGATGCTGTAGATGTCCAGCCGCGCATCGAGCACGGCGGCACGCCCTTCGAGTAGCTCGGCGCGCAGGTCGGCGATCTGAAGGGCACGATCACTGTTCGACCGACCCGAAGCGCCCAAGACCCACCCCACACCGGCAGCGACGAGCAGCGCCAGACCAATTCGCAGAATGAACTTGGTCGTCGCCATGAGTTCCTCTACTCACACGGTAACGCGCGAGACGCGTGTGAGTATGTTCCGTTTGAGACACCTGAGTCCCGAGCGTGCCGCGACACTTGTTTCAGCGCGTGTTAAGGTCCCAAGATGCACTCGCGTTCGGGGACGCGCGTACGAGGTGCTAATGAACCATACAGTGGGGATTTGGATCGACCACAAGAGGGCGGTCATCGTGTCTGTATCGGCGGGTCGCGTCACTACGAAGATCTTGGAATCTGAAGCCGGCGCGCATTCTCGTTATTCCCGGCAGCAGGATGACGGGGGCGAGAAAAATACGAGGGACCACTGACAAACTCACGGATCCGCAGATTGTGGCGAGAGTGAAGGAGCACTTCCTCATCGATCGCTGAGTCGATCGCAGCCAGGCCGCCAGAATGCGGACGGTAAAGACGATGGTCCTGCGGCCGGTCGTGAGCCGTCGCTCGCGCGATGCCGTTCGCGGCTACCTGGAGCATCTCAAACGACAAGTCGAGGGCGCCGATCCACGCCCTTCGGAGGAGCCGCGATCATGAATTTCGATCCGCCAGCCGATCGCGGTGAGACGAGTGCGCACGCGACGGAATCATTTGTCGCTGGGGACTATGCGTATCCGTCCGATCTCGCTGGGCTGGTTCTCACTCGATGGCACGAAGCGATCGCCACGGGGCAGATCACGCTCCCCGTTCTGGACATCTCCACGCTCGCGCGCGTCCTCTCGATCTGTTACCACGCAACGCTCCTCCGCGAGGAGGGGCGTCCCGTGACGTTTCGACTCGCGATCAGCGGGCCTGAGGCGTTCGATCCGGCGGCGGGCCCTCCGTCCGGTCTCCACCGCCTCGTCTTCAGCCGTCCTCTGCCGCTCGACCAGCACGAACTCCGGAGGCTCGCACCGGCTGCCGTGTTCTCCCAATCCCTCATCGGTGCGACGCTGAGTGGCGCCACCGGCGCGGAGATCTGGGGTGTCATTCATTCGGGCCCGCAGTGGCTGCAGTCGGTCAGGGGCGGTCGCGAAACGGAGCAGACCATCCCGCCCGTGTTGATTGTCGCGGCAACGGGTCCTGGGCGGTTGCTGGTGAGCGCGGGCGCCGTGACCTTGGCAGAGCTGAGAAACGGAACGCTGTCGGATCGCGAAATGGACGTGTTCACATCGCAGTGGATGCAACAGCGGCTCGCGGAAGTGAGTGCTGTGCAGCGGGCGGCCCATGCGCGCGTGCGCGAGAACGTAGACGAACGGTGGGGCGACGTCGATTCGACATTTGGTGCGCTGCTCGCCGGCCACGTGCTGCGCCGCGTGCTCGCCACGATCCGATCTGCGCAGCATGGGGGAATGTTGATTGTCGTGCCGGGCCGACGCGTGTCCGAACTGCTCTCGGACGGCCGTTATGTACGCGTCAAGTACGGCTTTACCGATGAGGAGCCCCGCCGCCGGATCCTCACCCTCATGGTCAACATCATGAACGAGCTCGCCCGGGGCGGAGCGGGCGACGATGCGGCGGTTGGATGGGACGCCTACGAAGCGAGCCGTGGGCGACAACTGAGCAAGATGGACGAAGCGCTGTTCGAGGTGGCCCATCTGGTCGCCGACCTGAGCCACGTGGACGGCACCGTGCTGATGACCGATTGTCTGGAGATTCTCGGATTCGGCGTCGAGATCGCCGGTGATCTGCCGGAGGTTCTGCGTGTGGCACGGGCGCACGACCTCGAGGGCACCGAACGGGAATGGGTTCGAACCGATCGTGTCGGCACGCGCCATCGCTCCGCATATCGGCTCTGCCAGGCCGTGCATGACACGCTTGCCTTCGTTGTCTCTCAAGATGGCGGTCTACGGTTCATTCGCTGGCACGAGGACGGCGTCACGTACTGGGAGCAGGTGGCAACTGGACTCTGGGACGTGTAACGGCGCCCCATCCACCAGTCGGTGCGCTGCTGGGAACGATTGCTGTGATCACAGCGCTCTGCGTCGGCGCGACAGCGCCTTTACGCCGGCCTTCGCCGCGACGCGTGGCGCGGGCGGCGCCGATCGGCGTCGACTCGCGCGTGGCGTAGGTCGCGTTCCTCCTCAGACTGCGACTTACGGGCACCACCCTCACCTTCCCACCGCGCGATCGCCCCAGCGTTCTCTCGGCGTGTTGATGCGCGCTTTTTCGTCATATCCACCTCGCCAACAACCTCGCGGACCCTATCGTCTCGCCAGTACAGGACCGCCTCTCCCGACAGCCGCAACTGCCTGATCTCCGATGCAAGAAATCGGACCATCACACTCTCTGCCACCGGCCGGGCAACGCTGGACGACTGAGGCCTTCGGGCCAGACGCATGACACCTCAGCGGCTCTGCGGACGTTTCGCGTCTGAACCAGCCTGCCTCAGAACGTGATCCCGCCGCGGGACATTGGCTGTACACAAGAGAACATCGAGACGCCCGTGATGGGCGTAGGTTCAATGAGCATTCCTCGACAGTGGTCAGTACTCATCAAAGCCCTCTCGAAAGGTTCCCATGACGTCGTCTTTCCTTCCGCCGGTGAACCTCAGGCTTCCCCCCGCCGAGACGACGCACGAGCTGCTCGGGTTCGCGACATGCCCGTCGTGCCGCGCCACCGACGCGACCATGACGTATGACGCGCTCGGGAAAGGCAGCGACTGGCAATGTGCTCGATGCGGTCAGAAGTGGAGCGTCACCCGTCTGGCCACGGTTGCCGCGTACGCCGCATGGGTGTCGGGTCAGACGGACCTCGGACGCAGCACGTAACGACACCCGAGATGACATCCGCTGACCCCTCACGATAGGCGATTCGCTGCGGTATCAACCGGGGAATCGACGACCACGATGCAACCCGGCACACGCCTCGGTCGGTATCAGATCCAATCCGCCATCGATGCAGGTGGGACGAGCGAAGTTTACAAAGCACACGACACACGACTGGATCGGACCGTCGCGATCAGAGTTCTCCCGGCGCAGGTCACCGCCGATCCTGATCTACGCGAACGGTTCGAGCGGGGAGCCCGCGCCGTTTCGGCCCTGAACCATCCCCACATTTGCACGCTCCATGACGTCGGCCACCAAGACGGGATCGACTTCCTCGTCATGGAGTACCTGGAAGGGCAGACGCTCGCCGCGCGATTGGAGAACGGCGCGTTGCCTCTCGACCAGGCCCTCCAGTCCGCCATTCAAATCGCTGGCGCCCTCGACAAGGGGCATCGTCAAGGCATCGTTCACGATGACCTAAATCCCGCGAACATCATGCTCACCAAGAGTGGCGTGAAGCTGCTTGGTTTCGGTTTGGCCACACTCATGGCTGCTGCGCCGGTTGGCATCGCAGGAAGCAGACGATCTCCGATCCTCGGCACGCTGCCGTACATGGCGCCGGAACGACTCGGGCGACAGAACGCCGACGCGCGCACGGACATCTTCGCCTTTGGCGCCGTGCTCTACGAGATGCTCACGGGACGAACGGCATTCCACGGCAAAACGCACGCGAGCCTCATCAGAGCCATTCTCAAAGATGTCCCGCCACCGATCACCCTGAGACAAAGACTCACGCCGCCGGCGCTCGATCACGCGGTCAAGACGTGTCTTGCCAAAGATCCCGACGAGCGCTGGCAGAGCGCGGGCGATCTGAAGAGCCAGCTGACGTGGATTTCCGAAGCGCCGGCGATCGTGGACTTCCGCCAAATTGCGACGCTGCTCGACGGCCTACGAGCGCTGGGATCGGAGCGCGTCCTGGACGAAGTATTAGCGCTCGTAATGGACTCGGCGATCGCGGTGACCGGTGCCGAACGCGGGTGCCTCATGCTGGCAAGCCCGGGCGGTGAGGTCGAATTCAAGATTGGACGGGCGCGCGGTGGCGTGACGCTATCGGGGCAGCTCTTCGAGACCAGCCAAAAGATTCCGCGCCAAGTGTTCGCCACAGGTCAGGAACAGATCCTCGCGAATCTGATGGACGACAGCCTGGCGGGGCAGCACCTGGATACCGTGGCGCTCGGCATCCGCCAGGTCCTCTGCACGCCGCTCCGCGTCGTTCATTATGTTGATCGGCCGGGCGCGCGACCCGAGCAGCGGCCGATCGGCGTGATGTATCTCGACAGCCGCGAAAAGGGACGATTGCTGTCGGTAGGGGCCCGCCATGCACTCGAGGCGTTCGTGACGGAGGCGGCGGCCGCTATCGATAGTGCGCGCATGTACCGCGAGTCGGCCGAAAAGGCGCGTCTCGAAAGCGAGTTGCAGCTCGCTGCTGAGATTCAGCGTGCGCTGTTGCCTCAGGCCTGCCGGTCGGGCAGCCACTTCGAAGTGGCGTCCCGCTCGATTCCCTGTCGCGCCATCGGTGGAGACTTTTATGACTACTTCGATCTGACCGGCGGAGCGTTTGGATTCGCTCTCGGCGACGTGGCCGGAAAGGGACCATCGGCGGCGCTGCTGACCGCGATGATTCAGGGAATCTTTGCGGCCCAGATCGGCACGGCGGAGTCGGCCGCCGCGTTGATCACGTCGGTCAATGAAGGCTTGATTCGCCGGTCTCTGCAATCGCGATTTGCCACGTGCGTGTACGGCACACTTGCGGGCGACGGTCGCCTGACATATTGCAACGCGGGCCACAATCCGCCGCTCCTGATCGCGCGCGACAGCACCCGCCGGCTAGAAACCGGCGGCCTCATCCTGGGAGTGTTCCCGAAGGCGGTCTACGATCAGGAGACACTCACACTCGAACCAGGCGATGTAGTCGTCATGTTCAGTGATGGTGTAACCGAGGCGTTCAATGCGGCGGGCGAGCAATTCGGCGAGGAGCGGCTGCGCACCTGTCTCGATGTGAACCGACAGTGTTCGCCCGCGGAGCTGCTGGAGCGTCTACTGTCCGCGGTGCGCACGTTTGCATTGGGGGCGCCCCAATTCGACGATGTGACCGCGCTCGTGCTGCGCTACAAGGTCACGCCCGGTAAGCTCCAGAGTTGATCACTTCTCGAGCTGTCGACCGCGAGTACGGCTGCACTGGTCCATTGGCAAGCGTGACATCGAGCGTTGGCAATAGGCGCCGCGGATGAAAATGGTAATCTCGCGAATGATCGCCGGGAAGCGGTCCCATCGAACCAGGGATCTCGCGCATGGCTGAACAGCCGTTGTCCCCCGACAACAGCAACAGAACGGCAGAGCCCGCAACAGTAGACGCGGTTCGGGCGACGTGGACACAGACGCGCGCGATCTTGGGCGTCATTCTCCTAGTGCTCGTCGTCGCGGCCGGCCTCTGGATGCTGTACATGCTCAAGAGCGTCATGCTCCTCGTCGTGCTCGCGATGTTTTTCGCTTACTTGATTGCGCCTCTCGTGGATGTGGTTCATAGGTTCATCGCGCAGCGCATTCGTGGACGCCCCATCCCCCGCGCCGTCGCGATCGGCCTCGTCTATCTTCTGCTCTTCGGGTCGATCGGCACGGCCAGCTCCCTACTGGTTCCTCAATTGGGCGCCCAGATCACGTTGTTTGGGCAGCAGGCCCCAACGTACGTGACCGCTGCGCGTGACCGTCTGCAAGCGTGGCGATTCGTGGTGAATCCAGATTCTTTTCCGCCGGCGATTCGCGACGCGGTCGAAAAGACAGTTGCGCGTTCGACCGAGACGCTGGAAGGTTCTTTGAGTTACGCGCTGACAAGTCTGCTCGCATTCCTGAGCTATCTCCCCTGGCTCGTCCTCATCCCGATTCTCGCGTTTTTCCTCCTCAAGGATGCAGACGACTTTAGAGGCGCGGCATTACGCACTCTTCCTATCGGTCACCTACGCGGGCGTGGGGCCGAGCTGTTCGAAGACATCAACGACACCCTCGCTGCGTATATCCGCGCCGCGTTGCTGGGTTGTTTGTTAATTGGTGTCGTCTGCACCCTTGCCTTCATGATCATTGGCCTCCCGTACGCACTGTTACTCGGGGCGCTCGCCGGGTTGCTGGAATTCATTCCGTTGGTCGGCCCGCTGGTGGTCGCGTTGGGCGCAACCCTGGTGGCCAGCTTTCATTCAGTCGGTCAGGCGGCTGTCGTACTCTTCGTCCTCGGCATTCTGCGCATCGCGCAGGACTATGTGATCTATCCTCGCCTCATCGGCCGCGGGATTCATATGCACCCGCTGGCGGTCATCCTGGCCATTCTGTGCGGCGCGGAGTTGGCGGGCGTGGCGGGCATTTTTCTCGCGATTCCAGTCGTGGCCGTGCTGTCGGTGATGCACCGCCACTGGCTCGAGTACAGGGGGAGCGCGGGGTTAGTCGCAGATTTTCTGAAGCCAGCGGAGCCACCCCTGATCGTACCGCCGATGGCGGCGAGCCAAGCGGTTACACCGTCGCCTGCGCGACCCCCCGTCGCCGGCGGCGAGCCCGCTCGGTCAAAACGCGATCCAAGCGCGTCTGGTCCCACGCGGAGATGAGCGCCCTGCTCAGCGGGCGCCACGCGGTGTGACGCTCGTGAAGGAGTTCGTCGGAGAGCGCGACGGGTTGAGGTTCAAAGTAGGCAGGCGTCCGGTGCCTCGTCATCGCAACAATCACTAACTTCAGCACCGTCCACGCGGCGAGTAAGCCGACTGCCAACGAGAGAGCCAGAATCCCGACGAATGCGAAAACGGCCAAGGGGGCTGACCGACGTACCTAAAGAGCCCTACGACGGGTCAACATGCCAACAATGAACAGGACGATGGCAATCACGAGAAGCATGTGAACGAACGCACCCACCGTATAAGTGCCCACGACGCCAAGCAGCCACGCGATCAATAGGATCACCGCCAATGTGAAAAGCATTTCATTCCTCCTCGCCGCCGATGGCGGCGGCGACGGTGATACAGCACACGGCGTACCGAGTCGGCCGCCCAGCCTCCAGTTGTACCCAACACCATGGTTTTGCTTTCCGCCCGTCCTACTCGTTTTCGGCACCGTACATGACGATCGGGGACTCGAAGGCCCCCGTCAGGGTGGTGGGACGTTTGTCGGCGGCTCAGAGCGGCTACCGAGCGTTGGCGGGATCCAATTGAGCAAGCGCGATGCCACACCCGCTCCCGCGCACAACGCGCCGGTAAGGGGTCCTGCGACGCCGTTCCGGGGGGAACGTCGTCGGCAGGAGCAACCGGGTTAGCACCATGATTCGATCGAGTGCTGCCGTCGTGTTACCGGCGGGAACCAGCCTTGGGTTTCGACGCCGGTCTGTTCTTCACGCCAGCGCCGACGGCTGCGGGCTCGTCGTCCCATCGGCGGCCATCTCGTAGTGCTCGGCACGCTGACCGCCCGCGATCAGGCACGCGATTGGAGCAGCTATTTGCGCGTTCGCGAATGGCTCGCGTAGTCGTCTAAATTATTCGTCTCGTTGTGACGGTTGAACGGGCGCAGACTCCGCAGGCCAAGCCGGAGATTTTCGTGCTCGATACTGATCCGAGCATGAGGATTTACTTGCCTAAGAACGTATGGATCGCGAAGCGGATCGACTAGTCGATCTTCCCCCCGGCTGGGACTTCCCCGCGGCGCCGATCTGCCCCGCGTGCCATTGGCGTGAGTGTTACGTGATCGGAATATCCGGAGTCGGCAATCAGGTCAGCCGGCTGCTCTGCGCGGTGTGCCGATTCGAGTGGGACGAAGTGCTGATGTTCCGGTACCGGTGTCGTCCTTGAACAACAGCTGAAAATCCCATCCCCTTGGCGCAATGTTCCTGGCGCGCTGTTAGGTTCAGCTCTCCAACATTCGCTGTGCGAAAGGAACTGCCCGGCAGGTCCGACGGGCAGATCGGCGGACCGTTGAGTACACGCGGTTCATGTTGAACACGCTCGAGCGACGCTGACTGGGCGACGGACGTTGCGGGCACAGTGGTTGTAATACAGAGGGTGAATGCCTGCCCGCGCCGAACGACTCCCGTTTGAGTCGAGCACCGAACACGGTGCCCTGAAGCCGCAAGTCGGCTGGGCTCCGGCAACGATTGTTGACTGGTTACGGCGCGTCGTCACCGAACCCTCGCTCCCCCGCATGAGCGAACAATGGATGCTCAGCCACCAAAACGAATTCAATCGTGATCACGACGGCTTGTAACTTCTTGCACCTGGAGTGCGTCGCACGTTTCTGAACAGTTCCCCACAACCGACGGCAAGGGCCCCGCTGCCGCCGCAGCTGCTTCAATCGCCGCAAGATCAGCCATATAGCTACGGCCTCTGTTTCCGTTCGGACCCGATCACGATCAATGCAACCGGCCGTCGTAGTCGTTCCGAACCGCGCAAGAGCGGAATAGCGGAGATCATGGTGCCGACAAAAAACGCGAGGAGCGCAGGCCCAACGGCGGCGGCGACGGGGCCCATGAACGGGTTCTTACCTGGCGGTCTCGCCTCCGTCGACGATCAGGTTGTGTCCGAGCAGGAATGTCACGGGCGTCGTGGCGAGAAACACCACGGCCCGTGCGATCTCCTCCGGGCGGCCGAGACGTCCGGCCGGGATCTTCTCGATCCGGGACGCCAGCCGGGCGCCTGTCACCGTTGCCAGGATGAATTCCGTCGCCGTGGTGCCCGGGCTCACGGCGTTGACGACGATGCCGCACGCAGCCAGTTCCACCGCCATCGCGCGGGTCAGGTACAGGAGTGCGGCTTTGCTCATCCCGTAGAGTGACGCGTTGGTATCAGTCACGCTGCCAAGCTGGCTCGCCACGTTGACGATGCGTCCTCCACGCCGGGCGCGCATGTGCGTCGAGGCGGCCTGAGCGGTCAGCATCGGCGCGCGTAGGTTCACCGCCATCAGCCGATCGAAGTCGTCCGCGCTGAACTCGCCGAACGGCTTCCTGATTCGTATGCCCGCGTTATTCACGAGGATGTCGATCCGCCCGTGCTCGTTGACCGCCGCGTCGACCATCGCCGCAGGCACCTCCGGGCGCGAGAGATCGAGGAGGGCGCTGCTGACGCGGGCCGCGGGGCACCGCTCCGCGCACGCCGCCGCGACCTGCCCGAGTTCCTCCTCGGTCCCATCTGCGACCAGGTGCAGCGAGGCCCCCTCGTCTGCCAGTGCGAGCGCGACGGCACGGCCAATGCCCCGCGAAGCGCCAGTCACCAGCGCGACCTGTCCATCGAGCGCCGGCAGATGCGTCTCCATGAAAGCAGATTAACATTCCGCATCCTGCTTCTCGCCGCCGGACCACGCAACCGTGAAGGATGTATGACACAGTTCACACCACCTGCCGCCCTCGTCCTTGCTGCCATCGCGGCGGCACCCATCGCCCTCGGCGCGCAGGCACGGCCGCAGCCCGGAACCACGCTGACCGTCGAGCAGCTTCAGGCGCAAGCGTTCCGCGTCAGCGCCGGCCGGCGCATGAAGCCGATGTCGTGGCCCAACGGTGCGCGTGTCGCCGTCGGCCTGACCTTCGACGTCGACAACGTGTCGCCGAGTCTGGCGGGCGGCAACGTGCTCCCCGACGTCCTCTCACGCGGCGAGTACGGCGCGATCGACGGCGTGCCACGCATTCTGCGGCTGCTCGACAAATATCAGCTACCAGCGACCTTCTTTATCCCGGCCGTCAGCCATCTAATGCACCCGCAGATGGTGCCCGCCATTCTGGCGGGCGGTCGACACGAGATCGCGGTCCACGGATGGATCCACGAGAACCTCCCGGCGCTCAATGACGCTGCGGCGGAACAGGATCTGTTGAACCGCGCCATCGAAGCGCTCACGAAGGCGATGGGGAAGAGGCCGGTCGGCTATCGGGCACCCGCGTGGCAATTCAGCAACGCGACGATGGGGCAGGTCAAGGCGGCCGGGTTTCTCTACGACAGCAGCCTCCAGGCCAGCGACGATCCCTACGAGATCCTGATGGACCGGAAGCCGACGGGTGTGATCGAGCTTCCGATTGACTGGCTCAACGACGACAACGCGTATTTCGGCGGCGTCGCCAACGGATCGAATCCCGATCCGGACGTGGTCGAACGCATCTTCGAGGCCGAATTCGATCAGGCGTACGAGGAGGGCGGCCTCTTCAACCTCACCATGCACCCGCACGTCACCGGCCACCGGTCGCGTATCGTCGGCTTCGAGAAGCTGATACGCCACATGAAGTCGAAGCCGGGCGTCTGGTTTGCGACCGAGGAGCAGATTGCCCGCTATGTCAAGACCAACGCCGGCTCATAGAAGACGGACATCGCCCGCAGGATGATCGGGCTGGTTGCCACGAGGTTGACTGCACGGGTGCCATCGTGGAATGACGAGACGATTGGACAGGAAGGCCTCATGATTCGAATCGCCGTTGTCTGCGCACTCACGTTGCTCGCGATTGTGCCCGCCGCGTCGGCACAGACCTGCCAGGCCAGCCCCGTGGCGGTACAGATCCTGGGCTCGGGCGGGCCCAGGGCGAACACCGATCGCGCGTCGGCCAGCTACCTTCTGTGGGTTGGCGGTCGGGCAAGGATCCTCGTCGACGCCGGCGGCGGCGCCTACGCCCGGTTCGGCGCAAGCGGCGCCAACCTTGACGATCTCGCCCTGATCGCGATCAGCCATCTCCACCCCGACCACGTATCGGATCTGCCCGCGCTGTTCTGGTCTATCGATCCGGCTCGGAAGACTCCGCCGCTGCCGATCGCTGGGCCATCCGGCAACAACCTCGTGCCGCCCCTCGACACATTTCTCAAGGTCCTCTTCGATCAAACCAGCGGCGCGTTTCGGGTGCTCGGTGGCATGGTGGGCGGATCGGGCCGCGGCGTTCCGCTCGAGATGACGGTGACCGATGTGAAGAAAAGCGAACCGTCGATGGTATTCAACCGGGAAGGGATGACCGTGACGGCCGTCGGCATCCCGCACGGCGACATCCCCGCGCTTGCCTATCGAGTGCAGACGCAGAACAAGTCGATCGTGTTCAGCACGGATCAGAATGGCACGAACCCGAAGTTCGTGGAGTTTGCGCGCGGCGCGGACCTGCTGGTGATGCACATGGCGATCGCCGCCGGCGCAACCAGCCCGCTTCACGCCTCCCCCGCGGTTGTGGGCCGCATCGCCCAGGATGCCCGTGTCGGGAGGCTCGTCGTCAGCCACATCGGCCAGTTCGATCTCGACACGGCGGTCGCGGACGTGAAGAAGGCGTACACGGGTCCTCTTAGCGTGGGTGCCGATCTGCAGTGCACTCCCGTGCTCTGAGGTGATGGCGGGACAGACTCAGATCACCCTGAGTCAGGTCTTCGCCGCGCAAACGGTCCGAAAGTGTTACCTATGTGCTCGGAACAAACCGTTACCCATGTGACCGGAATAGACCGCCGCGACCGTCAGTTCAAAAAAACCGCTGCGCCCGGCACTCTAGGGACCCAGACACTTGAAGGCAGCGATAAGCTGTTCGCTTTGACGAGAGGTGATGCGATGACAGTCAGCGGCCTGACACGACTCTTCGCCGGGACGGTAACCCTTCTCTGTCTCGTCGGCTACGCTGCCGCCCCGACAGCTCAAGAGACACGACAGATGGTTACGGTGGCAAAGGATGTGTACACGATGACAGGGGCGGGCAGCAACGCCAGCTTCGTGGTCACCGATGAGGGCGTCCTCGTCTTCGACAGCGACATCCGCAACAACGACTTGCCATTCATCCGCAAGGTGACCGACAAGAAGGTCGTCTACCTGTTTGCTTCGCATGCGTCGGGCGACCATTCGACCGGTGCGTGGTACTTCCGCGAGGACAAGCCCGTTTATATCGGCACTCGCGACCAAATTCGAGCGTATTACCAGAGCGAGTTGAAGGAGTTCAACGAGCGGAAGGCGCAGGGAGCTCCGCTGTACAAGGGCGCCGAGCTTCCGCCGCCGTCGATGGGCTTCACCGACAACCTGAGCGTCCTGTTCGGCGGCCTGACGTTCCAGGCCAAGGCGGAAGGATACGGGCACACCAGCGGCGACATGACGATCTACATCCCGCAGCGCCGTGTGATGTTCATGGGCGATCTGCTCAATAACGAGATCCATCCCGGGCAGGCTGAAGCGGCGGGCGTGTTCTATGCCGACATTCAAGGCACGATCGATATTCTCAACCGCATCATCGACCGGAATCTCGCCGTCGATACCTACGTGCCTGGACACGGGCCCGTTCATGTTGGACGCGGCATCGCCGACGTCGTCGATCAGCGCGACTACTTCATCGTGATGCGCGACGAGGTTGCGAAGATGGTGATGGCGGGGAAGACGCTGGAGCAGATTCAAAAGGAATTCAAAGTGCCCTCACGATTCGCGCATTACGCCCCAGGCCGGCTGGCCGGGATTCTGCGCGTGTTCTACTATCAGCTCATCGAGCACGGGCGGTAGCGTAGGAGACGGGGCCACCATCGAACCGAACGTCCAGCATTCGGCTGCGTCGTACCGTCACAGCGCCGCATCTGGGGCGAGAGCCCTCAGTCTCGTGGCACGACCTTCTTCTTTACGATTCCCCAAGCAACCCCCGACGAGGGTCGACCGCCGGGGCCCAGCGGGTCGTCCCCTTCTTGAAGGTCACCGAGCCGCTTCGCCAGCGGCCCTTGGCATTCCCCTTACAAACTGCGAAGAATGCGCGCTGCATGGATCGCTGCCGGGGCGGGTACTGAATCTGCAACTCGAGTGTTTGGACGCCATGTCCGTGAAGTCAGGAGAACGATATTGACCTCGATGCTCGAGCTCGTTACCGACCATCGGAAGCTCATTGAGGCGCGGACTCGTCAATTGTTCCAGGGTTTCCCAGGGCCGAAGGCCATTCTACGGGACGAGGATGGCATATCAATCCTGATCGATCAGCTGGTGGACACGCTCCGTCGGGGAGACCGCGCGTCGGAGGATGAGATCGCGAGAGTCGCGACGAAATATGGTGGCCTTCTCTTCGCACGCGGGTTGACGATCGGAGAGCTCGTCCGGGCATACGGTACGATCTGCGAAGCCGTCACGAAGGTTGGTCAGGAACTGAACTTCAGCTTTACGAACGACGAGTTCGAAATGCTCAACAGAGTGCTTGACGTGGCAATAGCCGCGTCAGTCAGCGAGCATCAGCGACAACGAACCAACGCGACCTCAGACGAAGAGCTCCAGCACATCGGTGCCCTCGCTCACGAGCTTCGAAACTCTCTGTCCGCTGCCGTAATGGCTTTCACCGTGATCAAGCGCGGGGTTGTCGGCACAAGCGGCCAAACTTCTGACACACTCGATCGCAGCCTGAGACGCATGGGCGACCTGCTCGACCGAACGCTGGCCGAAGTCCGTCTTCGCAAGGGTGCCGCCCCAATCATGGAGCCGCTCCGAGTGACAGAGGTCTTCGATGAAATCGCGGCGATGGTCTATCCGGACACTGAGGCGCGACGTCAGAGCCTCGAGATCGAGGTTGACCCTGACCTCGAAATCCCCGCCGATCGGCAATTCTTCACTTCGGCTGTGTCGAACCTTGTGCAGAATGGTCTGAAGTACACACCGATCGGGGGACACATCCACCTACGTGCACGCGGCCTGGACGACCGCTTCGTCATCGAAGTGGAGGATGAGTGTGGCGGCCTTCCCGCGAGTATGGCAAACGCCTTGTTCATACCTTTCGCTCGCGGCACCACTCGAAGTCCCGGGACGGGGCTGGGCTTGTCCATCGTCGCCCGCGCCATCAAAACACTGGGCGGCAACGTTCATGCCCGCAACCTGCCTGGTAAAGGCTGCATCTTCACGATCGAACTTCCGAGGGTACCCACCGCGACGGCTGCGGCCTAAGTCGTCGGGTGGCGGAGCATGTTTCGATGTGGACGCCATCGGTATGAGGTTCGTGCGAATCCTGGTTCTCGCCGACGAGTTGCGGGATCAGGCTCGCCGCAACACCGCCACATCGCGCGAACGGTGCCGCAGGATCTCCACCGAATTCCTCGAACTCCTTAGCGTTGAGGACACGTACCACCGCAACGATCCTTTTTCTGGTCACTGACGACGTCCAGGTTCGTCTGCGCCTCCGCACTGCACCGGATGTGAGATGTCGCTCGCGTATCTCCGGCCCGAGCACGCTGCCTCGTCGAGCAGGTCGGACGTTGTGTAGTGAATTCCATTTTCAAGTTACTCATGCGAAGAGCAATCGCAGCGCTGCGGTCCGGACTTTATTGTTTAGATGCGCCTCGACTACAGACCAGTATTGGTGGCAACGGCGATCCGGGTCGTGGGGTTCGTAACGATCGCGGCGTTCGGGAAAATACGGCGCGTCATATTCGCGTCGGATCGCCGCATTGATGCGCTCGCACAGATACCTCGTTTTTGTAATTTGGTCATCCAAGTTTCTGAGCGTGTCTCCAAACGATGGCTTCAGCGTATCCATAACCGCGACGCGAACTTAGGGTGCAATGGGTGCTCCATTCCCTTTGTGAAGTCCACGCGCGAAAGTCACACGAGCTTTCCGAGCCCGGTGGTACTCGGCGCCTGACCAGCTGTCTTCATTCGTTGGATGCCGAGCGCAATGACGGGCCCTGCAGCGGTGCGGCCGGCTGCTGTGGACGCTGAAGCGTGATGTTGAGTCCTACGACGAAGACGTTGCCTTTCGGACGCGATCGGACGCCCATGTCCCATTCGTAGCGAATCCGCAGTTGGGACTGAATCGCGTTGATCATCACCGCGACGTCGGGGCCGAATCCATAGACCCGGTCGCGGGCTCCCCGAAGCACAACGGGAAGGTCCGCGCCGCGGTCGGCGCGAACCTGCCAGAGGCTGTTGAACGCCAGGCCCGCTTCAACGACACGGTTGAACAGGTTCGTGCCTGCTCCTCCCTGAATGTTCAATGTATCGCCGCGCGTAATGTCGATCCCGCGTTTGCGAAGATTGGCGTCGTAGCTCGCAAGCGCAGTCACGAAGGATGTCCTGTCCGTGTTGGCGTAGATCGAGCCGCCCACGGAAAACTGGTGCGTGACCTGGCCGGTGCTCAGTCCCTTGCCGCCCGCCAACGGAGAGGTGCCGGTTGGAAGATACAGACCGTACGAGGTGACCAGGTCCACACGTTCGAGACGCCATCCGAGCAGTGCCGGCTGGATGTAGATGTCTGCCAGCCCAAAGCGGTCGAAGCTTGCTTCGGGCCGATCGTGGATGTTGAGCCTCAAGCGAGCGAGCGGTGCCGCGACCGTCATCGTGAACGACGTCGTGCGGCGCGGAAGCTGGATCGTATACGAGAGACCCATGGCATTTGAGCGTCCCAGCAGCTGCAGATCCGCAACTGGAATGAGCGTTCCTCTGCGATCGCGCAACTCGTCGGCCTCGTACGAGACGAGACGATCGATGAGGTAGAGTCCCGGCGGAGGAACCTTTCCCGCCTCGAGTCCGATCAAGCCTGGCAGCTTGTGGCCAAGATCCTGGGCATCGGCTCTGTCTGCCGCAGGCAGCAGCTCGATACACACGGCGAGAAGCAAGAATAAGAAAGTCATCGTCCTGACCATCGAGCGCTCAGCCACGACATCTGCCACGCGGCAGTGACCGTGCTCGGCGCGCCGCCGTTTCCACTTGTAGTACGACTGGCGAGAAATCCCAAACCGACGGCACACGCGGGCGACGTTTCCGTCATCCGCCGCCTGCTGTAACACCCGCAGTCGCCAGGCTGTTAACCGGGTTTGCTCCGCCTTCGTCATCACGTCTCCACCTAAGGCCCAATAACCTAAAGAGGAGAGCCGAATGTGTCATCCGAGTCCTGAGAATTCACATGATGCGAATGGCGCGCCCTGCAGGACTCGAACCTGCGGCCTCCTGGTTCGTGGCCAGACGACACGTTTTCGTACGACGTGACACCGAGTCGTACCACGTCAACGGAATCAGGTAGTTAGAGCTATTTCTGGCGTACGCCGAATAACACTGAATCGTACCGTTCGGTATCAGGTGTCCCCACAAATTCCCCACACGTCATGACGCGGCGCTGAGACATTCATGAATTGATTCGTCACTTTCGCGACACTCGGCCCGCGAGATTCTCCGGCGACTGTTCGCGAAAACCGCGCGGGAGGACGAGTGACCAGGATGTGACGTACCGTATGGCCTCTGTTCTACAAAACAAGGAGGGTCCGATGGCCAACGGTCAACTGGCGGAAACGAGTGATCCGCGTGTCCAAGCCCTCGTGTCGTTCAAGGACTGGAGCAACTACTTGCTCGTAACAACCGTTGCTGCGGTGGGCTGGATCGCCACGGGAATGACGCAAGCCCCAGACGTTCCCCCGATTCCCCAAGACAACCCATTCAGGTTCCAAGTTGCGCTGTGGTGCCTCGCTGTATCCGCCGTGTTTGGGATCTTCGCGCTGGCGCTGGTACCACTAGTTTCCGAACAGATGACGCCTAAAGATCGATCGATTTACCGAGTGCGGACGATCTTTAGGGTTCTCACAATAGAGTGTCCCGTTTATCTGCCGCAGGTGTGTCGTCCCCAGCACATCTTGTTCATAATCGGGGTTCTCTACTATGCCGCGGCCTTCGCGCCGGTGCCGGACGTCGCCCTCAGGGTCACTGCATTTGCGATCGCCGTTGGAGTACTGTCGACACCGAGGAAGTAAGCCACGCAATTAGCTGCCGGGATGGCATCGCGTTAGACTGAGAGTGGGCCAAGGGCCCGACGGAGAGCGGAAACGCTCTCACTCAAACGTCGGGATTGCGGCCCCCTTTTCATTTCCATAGACTTTTTACGGACGCCGTCGCAACGAGATCCGCGTCATAGCTACGGGGCTCTATTCGGCACGCATTACCGAGGTTCAAAGCGTTTCGTTCGGCTATTCCGTCACTGCGTGGGCTGGTCTTGTCGGTGAGACTGGCGAAATGTCAATGTCCGGCAATCGGATCGGGTTCCCCGGCGCCCCAATGTTGATCACGATTCCCGAATTGCTCGCCACTTCCTTGTCCTCGCGCACGACATCCAGCTTCGCCTGTATTTTGAGGATGTCAGCCGGTGACGCTTCACTCACGAAGCGCTTCATCATCTCGAGGGACTTCGCCTCCGCATCCTTCCGCGCCAGCCCACGACTGTCGGCCCACTCGGCGAGTGTTCGGCTCACAGTCGATTGATGGCAGCCCACGATTTGTGCGATTTCGGTCTGCGACTTTCCGGCAGCCGGCCACCTCCAAGGATGGTAGCTTCATCGATCGGTCGGAGTTTCTCGCCCAGCTCATGCGGCGGCACCTCCCGCATCAACTCCATCAGCTTTTGGGCTTCCGCTTGTAGGTTGTTCTGATTCATTCGTTCCCCAGTAATACGCATGGAAGGCGCAGGATCGCGGCTCCCAAATCCAGCGCCGCATGTGCTGCCGATCGCGTCTGAACCGACGCGCCAATGCCGTGTAGCTCTCGCCGTACAGCAGGTGAAACGCCTGTATCGCACGACGCTCGGTGGTAGTGACGCGCATCTCTCCGGTGCGCCGCCGTCGCCTAGCCGGCGGTTGTCGTAGCAGACCGACCTGTCTTCGTGCGCGTTCGAGCTCGGTCCAGAAGGCTTGTGCGGTGGGGTGCTACTTCGTTGGCACGAGGCGCTTCAACTCTTCGGCCCAGTTCACGACCGCTCGAATCTGATTTCCGCCCAAGAAGAACGTTGTTGTGCTCGATTCGTAGCCTGGGATGATGAGACCGACAAACCTGCCATCCGGCAGCACGTCGTATACCCGCGGGTTGCTGGAGGTCGCCCGTCCGGTAACGACCGCCGGCCCAATCACAGGGACGCCGAAGGTTATGCTCGTTCCTTTTGTTACGCGTACAACCGCGAGCTGGCCCGATGCTGCGCTCGGAACGTATGCCAGAAAGTTACCGTCGGTAGTCCACACGGGATGAAAGTCCGCAATCACGGGCGGAGCTTCGTAGCGTGCACCAGTTGGAGGAAATGGCTGAACGTATACGCCGGCCGACGCGGGATCCGCAGTCGAGATGCGATACGCGATCCATAGTCCGTCAGGGGAGAAGATTGGATCGATGGGTTGGCCTGATCGAATGTCTCCAAACGGTTGTACGTGCCGATCTGCAAGCGACAGGGTCCAGACCGAGAACGTCTGACCCTGCCGAACGGTGAACAAGAGGGTCCTGCCGTCCGGTGACCACGACTCCGGTATATGCGCCTCGTCCTTCGCCGGCCGTGTGAGCCGTTCCGCTATGCCGGTGCCATCGGCACGCTGCACGAAGATCGCGGCATCGCCGTCGCGATCAGATTGATAGGCGACGCGCGCGCCGTCAGGCGACCAAACGGGAAATCGGTTATGTCCTGCAAACGTGAGCCGGCGCATCGCGGTCGTGCCGTCCAACGGAAAAATCGAGATATTCACCTCTTTCGAGTCATCCGATCCAACAGCGAGAAAACTCCCATCGCGGGAGGCTCGAACGGAAACATACGCCCCATTGGGCGGCGCGAGGCGCTCCACCGAGCCCTCGCGAGTCGCGATTGCGATCGCCCGTTCGCGCGTGAGTGTTGGACTTGCTGGACCCGGAACGTAAACCATCGTGCCGTTCTGTGAGGTGGCGAAATGAACGACGCCTGTAGTGCCGGTAATCGTTCGCTGCACGCCTTGAACAACCGGCACGGGTTCGCCGACGTGTGTAGGATCCCGAGGGTCAAAGGCGACCGCGAATATGGTGCCGCCAACGCCGTACACGAGGTGACGGCTTGCAAGATACTTCGCATCGCTGCCGCCGCGGATGATCGTCGTCCTCTGGCCGGAGGAGAGCGACTGAACGACGATGTTGGCGCGGTCCCATCGGTCAGCACCATCCCGTGTTGGGCTCACGGTGAACACCAGCAGGTCAGTTCCAGGTAGGAGTTGAGGCCCGTGGGCCTCTTCACCCTCTCGCACGGCCACGAGCTGTTGGAGCGAACTTCCGATGCCGGCACACCGAGCGACACCCTTCGCGCCTTGGCCGATCAGTAGCCCGCTTGAGTCCCAGGTGATGCCAAACGGCGGATCCACGGCGCACATCGTCACCGGAGTACCACCGTCAAGGTCTACGCGCTTCAGCGTGGCATCTCCAGGCGAGAAGAAGGCGACGGACCGTCCGTCGGGTGAGAAGGCAGGAGTGCTGATACCTTCCGCAGCCGACACTCGCGGGGTTTCTGTTCCACGTATGGGTGTTGACTCGAAGTCGTTTAGTCGCCGACTGAACAGTCTGTTGTCTGAGGCATACACGATCGTTGACCCGTCCGGCGAAATCGCGATGTTCGATCGTCCGGTTGTCGAAAGTATCTTTCCTTCCGGCAACGCGACCGTGAAGCGCATGATGGCGGGTGGCTGCGGCGGCGTTCTCATGAACATCCACGCACCGAAGCCGATCGCGGTAAGGGCTATCAGCATGGCAACGGCTGCGATCCACGGAGTGCGTCGTCGGCCTGGTGCAATCGTCTTAACAACGGACTCGTCAGATATCGGAGTCTCGAACGCGCCGTTCAACGCCAGTCGGAGGCTCTGCGCATCGCCGATACGTTGTTTCGGATCTTTCTGCAAGCACGCGCGTAGCGTTTGCCGGATTCCCAACGGCACGTCAGCTGGAAGTTGGTTCCACGACGGATCCAACTTCAGCACGCTGGCGAGCGTATCGCTCACCTCGTCACCCGCGAACGCTCGTCTTCCGGTGAGCATCTCGAAGACGACGCAGCCAAACGCCCAGATGTCGCTGCGCTTATGGCAGGCCTTCCCTTCGCCTGCTCCGGTGACATGTAGGCGGCTGTGCCAAGCAGCACACCGACACCGGTCATGGCCGGTGATGTAATCGTCGGCGACATTGACAACGGCGACTGTGCGTGTGCTGCAGCAGCCGTTGGAGTCGCCTCCGCGAGCTTGGCCAGGCCGAAGTCCAGCACCTTTACCGTGCCATCCGGACGCACTTTGATGTTCGCCGGCTTCAGGTCGCGGTGAATGATCCCTTGTTCGTGTGCCGCCTCTAATGCTTCCGCGGTCTGCTTGACAATCGGTAACGCTTCATCGAGCGGAATAGGACCGCGTTCAATTCGTTCGGCGAGTGTTTCGCCATCGACAAATTCGAGCACGAGAGCGTGCACGCCGCCGCTGTCCTCGAACCCGTGAATCGCGGCGATATTGGAATGATTGAGCGCGGCGAGCACTTGCGCTTCGCGGTGCATGCGAGCGACGCGCTCCGGATCGGCGGCGAACGATTCCGGCAAAACCTTGAGGGCGACGTCGCGACCGAGCTTCGTGTCGCGCGCACGATAGACTTCGCCCATGCCGCCGGCACCGATCGCGGAAAGGATTTCGTACGGGCCGAGGCGAGTACCGGGAGCCAGCGCCATCTATGTCGTCGGCACGAGGCGCTTCAGCTCCTCGAACCAGTTCAAGACGACAATGATCGCCGCTGTAGAAGCGCTGCCACCAGACGGTTCTTCTTCAAGTTTGATTCGGAGAAACCGCCTGCCGTCGGGCGAGACGTCGTAGGTACGACCGAGCTGGTTGAAACGTCTCCCGAGGTACCCTGCGTTGCCCGCAATCAGCGTTGCAGGGACTCCGGCGGTGAAGCTTGCGCGGGCCTGAGGTACATCGACGGGCACGCTCATCAGCGCCCCGTCGGGAGCTACGTAGAAGAGCTCCCGTCCGCTCGGTGCCCACAGCGGCTCGCGTCCACCGGTCGGGGACACCTGCCAACGTCCTTCATTCACAGCGGGGAACGGCCGTACGTAAATCTGGAAAACCCCTGATTCGTCCGACTCGTATGCCAGCCAGCGATTATCGGGCGACACGACTCCGCCGAGCTCGGAGAATCGAGTCTGTACCAACCATGTCACGCGACGCTCGCCAGTCAGCGTAAGAATTCCGAGATCCTGAGGCTGTGCCCCGGCGGCGCCTTCCATCAGCAGTAGCTGACTTCCGTCTGGTGTAAAGCCTGAGGGGCGCTGCGCGCTCGCACTGTTGGTGAGTCGCTCTGCGGTGCCCGTCCCATCCGCCGCCTGCCAATAGAGATTTAGGGGGCCGCTGCGCTGCGAAGCCCACAGGATCCGCCGGCCATCTGGAGTCCATACGGGCAACGTGTCGAGCGCAGAGTCAAACGTAAACCGAGTAAAGGTTCGCCGCCGAATATCCCAAATCCAAATATCCTGTTCTTCGCCATTCGCGGTCATCGCTATGCGGGTGCCATCAGGCGAAATACGCGGGTATTGATACGCGCGCGGTGGCGCCTCGATTACTTCCTCTCGTCCCTGCCGGTCCACCCAGACAGGTATACCCGTTTGAAATTGCGGCGCGTTTTGAAAGCCTGGGCTTGAATGCGGATCGACATAGACGAGTGTCCCGTTGTCGGAGATTCCGTAGTTCGCCGCGGCGGTGTTAGCGGCTGGATTGCCTCCGCGGGCTACCCCCTGCGCTACCAGGACAGGTTTACCTGTTACTTCCAGCTGCGTTGCGTCGAACGCGACTGCAAATAACTCGTCGCCAAACGCATAAACCAAATGACCGGTTGGCACGTAGCGAGCGTCACTACCTCCCTGCAGCACGACTTTCCGCGCACCTGTCGAGAGTGAGTGCACGACAATCAGCGCCGTGTCCCAACGAGCACGATCGGCAACGGTAGCGGCGCTGAAGAGCACCGAGTCTCCATCGGGGAGCAACTGCGGGCCGTAAAACTGCTCGCCGTCTTTGGACGCAATTACAAGTTCCGGGGTACCGCCATTGGCAGAGACCCGCATGATGCCCTTGGATTGTGCGAAAAGGATTGTGTTGTCGGCGTTCCAACTGGCGCCAAACCCCAACGATGCGGGACAAATGGCCACTGCCGCTCCACCGCTGATACTGATTCGCTTCAACGACGCGCCGTCAAAAAATGCAATCGATTCGCCGTCCGGCGCAAAGAACGGACCGATTGAAAAGGCAACGGTTCCCGGAATCAACCGAGCGTCGCTTTCATCCATGCGGCGAAGATACAAACCGTCGTTCGTGTTGTAGACCACGTGGCGACCGTCGCGAGAAAGGGCCACCACTGGATAACCCGCACCTCGTATAGCTTGGTTCGGTCGAAGACCGTAGTTGAATCGATAGACGGGCTGCGACGCCACGCGGGGCCAAACAGTCCAACTAACAAGGCCTACGGCGAGTCCCCCGATGATTAGTGCAGAGCCAGCGTTTATTGCCCGTCGCCACAAAGGCCGCACGAACGTCAACGAACGCGGACGGTCGGATTCCGGGATCTCGAATGCGCCCTCGAGCGCCAGACGCACGTCGCGAATGTCGCCGACACGCTGCTTCGGGTCCTTGTGCAGACACCGACGGAGAAAGACGCGCAGGCTTGCCGAGAGTGTGTCTGGCAAAGCGTCCCACTTCGGCTCACTTTTCAACACGGCAGCGAGCGTGTCTGTCACGTCCTCACCATCAAATGCGCGTGTACCCGTCAGCATCTCGTAGAGAACACAGCCAAATGCCCAGATGTCAGATCGCTTGTCGGCCGGCCGGCCCTTCGCTTGTTCTGGCGCCATGTACGCCGCAGTTCCGAGGAGTACTCCGATACCTGTCATGACCGGCGATGTGATCGTTGGTGACATGGAAAGCGCAATCGGGCCTGATGGTGACGTCGGGGATCTTTCGGCGAGTTTCGCTAGCCCGAAATCAAGCACTTTAACCGTGCCGTCTTCACGGACCTTGATATTCGCAGGCTTCAGATCGCGGTGGATGATGCCTTGCTCATGGGCAGCCTCAAGCGCTTCAGCGACCTGCTTCGCGATCGGGAATGCTTCGTCGATTGGAATCGGGCCACGGCTGATTCGCTCAGAGAGATCCTCACCCTCGACCAGTTCCATGACCAGAGCGTACGTTCCCTGCGACGTCTCAAGCCCGTGGATGATCGCGATGTTCGGGTGATTCAACGAAGCGAGGGTTTTGGCTTCTCGTTCGAAGCGAGCCACGCGTTCGGGGTCTTGCGCGAACGCCTCCGGCAATACCTTGATCGCCACTTGCCGCCCGAGATTGGTATCCGTCGCTCGATAGACCTCGCCCATGCCGCCGGCGCCGATGGCGGAGACGATTTCGTAGTGGCCGAGACGAGAACCGCTTGCGAGCGTCATCGCTTCGTCGGCACGAGACGCTTCAACATCTCGTCGAAGTGCTGGACGACGACGAGTTGCGGCGGTTGGGAGTTGCCGGCGTCCATCGGCTTGACGAGCAGGAAGCGTTTACCGTCCGGCGACACGTCGTAGCTCCGACCAATATTCTGCGCAGCGCTCACGACCAAGCCATCCTTCAGCAGCATCGTCGGTGTCGTCGCTGCCCACGACGTGGCACGCTCAACGCCGACGCGCATCATCCCATTGGCCGATGACACATAGAACAACTCCCGCCCGTCACGCGACCAGAGGGGCCGCGTCCCACCGCCGGTCGACACTTGCCAGCGGCCGCTCGCGGTGTCGGGATACGGTCGCACATAGATCTCGAATGACCCCGAGTCGTTCGCTTCGTAGGCGAGCCAGCGGCCGTCAGGAGAGACGATGCCGTTGCGCTCGGCCGCGGGCGTGTGTACCAACGGCGTGACGGTGTGGGTTCCAGTCACGGTGACCTCCATCACGTCCTCGCCCGTTTGGGGCATCGTCTCGGTGAAGAGCAGCCGCGTGCCCTCGGGCGTGATCGCGGTGGCATTCTGCTGGTTGGGGCTCGTGGTCAGTCGCTCAGCCGTGCCGGTCCCATCGGCCGCCTGGGCGTAGAGATTCCGCCCGGGTTGTTCCCGATCCGAGGCGAAGAGCAGGCGTCGGCCGTCGGGGGTCCACACCGGATAGGAGTCGAGACCGGACGCAAATGTCAGCCGTGTCAGCGTCAGTCGCACGAAATCCCAGGCCCAGACGTCGAGCATCTGATCAGCACCATAGACCGCTACGCGGCTGCCGTCGGGACTGATTCGCGGGTAGACGTAGGCGCGCGGCGGTGCGGCGATCGCCGTCTCCCGTCCTTGTCGATCAACCCAGACCAATGTCCGCTGCGCTGCCACTGGCGGGCCGGGTCCCCGTACGTAGGCGAGCGTGCCGTCATCCGCGATGACCGCCTCGACGTGGAATCCCGCGTTAATCACTACATCGGTGACCACAGGGACCGGCGTTCCGCTCGTCGTCAGCATCAGCGGATCGAAGGCGATCGCGCGGAGCGCGCCGCCAGCCGCATAGACGAGATGTCCGCTCGGCACGTAATGCGCCTGGAAGCCGCCGCGCACGACCACGGTTTGTGTGTGGGTCTGAAGATCGAGGACCGCGATTTGCGCCGCATCCACGCCACCCGCGTCACGACCGATCGTCGGGAAAATCGTGAAAATCACGGCGCGTCCGCCCGATAACACCTCGGGAAACGCGTGAGCGCCCTCGCCGCGCGCGCGGTCGGGACGCGAGAGCACCTTCACCGCCCCGCCGCCGGCCGCCACTTGCTGCAACCCAACACCCGACCCCGCCGCTGCGAAGACGATCGTGTCATCCGGCATCCAGACCGCTCCGCGCCAGATGCCGTCAAGCGGGGTCACCGTCGTCGCCGGTCCTCCGGTGATGGCGATCTTCTTCAGCGTGTTGAAATTTTCGACAAAGCCAACCCACTGGCCGTCGGGCGAGACGAACGGATTAAGCACCCGCCTGTCCGCTTTGTACAGGCTCACCGGCTCCAGCGCATCGAGCGAACGGACAAAGAGTTCTGAGCCGTTGTTGCCAACGTACACGATGCGCGAGCCATCCGGCGTGATCGCCAGGTCGCGACCGCCACCGCTGATCGTCAGTGCCGTTGCGGGTGTCATCGCGACCGTCGACTGGACAACGCGCGGCGGGGTGGGGCGCGTCGCATACCAGACCGCCGCGCCGACGGCGGCAGCTGTGATGAGTACGGCGCCTACGGTCACGAGAGTCATACGCACGCGCATGACGCGTCGGAGTTGCGCGCGTGCAGTCGCAACGGCCGCGTCGATGCGCGGTTGCACCTCGACGTCACTAACGGAAGCAGTCGAGCCGAGGGCGCCCACTTCCTCGATCGTGAACCGAGCGGCGGCAATGTCGCCGATCCGTTTGCGACGATCCTTGTCGAGGCAGCGCCGCAGCAGCGTGCGAATCGCCGGCACGACGGTGGTTGGCAGGCTGCTCCAGTCCGGTTCGCGCGCCAGCACGGAGGCGAGCGTCTCGGCGACGTCGTCCCCTGCGAAAGCGCGCTTGGCGGTCAGCATCTCGTAGAGCACGCAGCCGAAGGCCCAGATGTCGGATCGCTTGTCCGCCGGTTTGCTCTTCGCCTGCTCGGGACTCATATAGGCGGCCGTCCCGAGCAAAACGCCGACTCCAGACATCAACGCAGGTGATGTGATCGTGGGCGACAGCGATGCGTTGCCGCCGGTCTGTGGGTTGCCGGCGAACTCTGTGAGCTTCGCCAAGCCAAAATCCAACACCTTGACGGTCCCGTCTGGTCGCACCTTTATGTTCGCCGGCTTCAGATCGCGATGGACGATGCCTTGTTCGTGCGCCGCTTCGAGGGCTTCGGCCATCTGCTTCGCGATCGCGAGGGCCTCGTCAATCGGAATCGGACTACGTGCAATTCGATCGGCGAGCGTTTCGCCCTCAACGAGTTCCATCACGATTGCGGGCGCTTCGCCAGCTTCCTGTACGTGGTAGATCGCAGCGATGTTCGGATGATTCAGTGAAGCGAGGACCTGCGCTTCACGCGCGAACCGCGCCAACCGGTCGGAGTCGCTCGTCAGCGATCCAGGCAACACCTTGATCGCCACATCGCGGCCGAGCTTCGTATCGCGGGCGCGATACACCTCGCCCATCCCGCCGGCGCCTAGTGGAGCAACGACCTCATATACGCCGAGACGGGTACCCGAAGCGAGCATCGACACCCAAACCCTCGTACGCCCTAAATTGGGATGGAAGAATCAGTTATCGGGCGGAAACCGCGGCAGATTGTAACCGAAGGTGGTAAGCGATGCGATGTGCGATCAAGGGCGGGCCGACGGTGTTGCCGCATCAATCAGCGCCGTGGACTACAAATGTGAAATCTCAAGACTTGCGGTGCCTATTTGAGGGCGCATCCGATTAGCCGCATCGAACGGTTCGCTATACTGCGGGCGAAATCGCGCAGTCTCCCTCGTGGACCGCTCTTCGCGATGGCTTTCCCCTGTTCGGCCACCCTGAGCTGATTTGACCTCGGTCGGCGCATTCCCTTGCGAGAGGAGCTGTGCGATATGGCCAGAAGTTACTCGCGTCTCACCCTGATGACCATCGGTGTCCTGCCCGCGTTAGTGGGCGCGCTGTTCGCTCAGAACCTAACAATTCGGCCGAATCAAACCCACTTCGTGGTCGCCTCGGAGAACACGTCCGCCATGCAGGCAGCCCTTGAAACGGGAACATCGGCGGGCCTGCAGGTGGTCTTCGGAAGTCACCGGGGGGTGTTTCTCGCTCGGATTCCAGGTTCTGGTGGCCCTGTGGCATACCGTGCCATTAGTGAAGGCAACGCCGATCGGGTTGAGCGAGCTCTCAACATCGCTGGACAGCAGGGATTCCGTCTGATACCGGCGACGCTCACCAGAGCTGAAACAGGCAACGTCGCGGTTATGCGCCGTTCCGCTGAGGGATCGCTCTATCGGTATCGGGTGGTCCCCTTCAACGACGGGTTTGAAAATAATCTCCAGGGCAGCTCGTTGATTGGAGTATTCACCCAGCAATCTGGAATCGCCAGTCTCGGACGACCCGGCCGGCTGTATGCGGTTCTCGAGATCTCCGACAGCGGACCGACGTCCGACGCGCGTTCGCGTGATCAGGTCCGAGTCGTATCGACGCTCCGAGCATCGACGTTGGAAAAGGAAATCAACCAGATAGCTGCCCGCGGATTCCGGGTCTTCGGTGGCTCGTTTATGAACGTTCTGCTCCAGAGGGATGGCCCGCGGGAGTACACGTACCGGGTTGTGGGCGCCATTCGCACAAGCACGTTGACGAACGAGATCAATGAGGCAGGTCGAGCTGGGTTCCGACTCGTGCGGTCCGCGATCATGAACAACCCCAGTTCAAAATTGGAAACAGTGGTCGTGATGGAGCATGCGCCGGCGGAAACGCGTCGCTACGACTATGAATGGCTGTCTGCATCGAGGATAAATACCGACGGAGTGGACACGTTGACGTCGGATGGATTCGTGCCCGTCGCGCTCGTGCGCTTTGGCGTCAACCCCACAGACGACTTCGGCAATCAGGAAGAATTGGGCGTCAACAGTTACTTTGTTGCGTTCGAAAGAGCAGGCGAAACCCCCTGATCGTTCGAAGCGAGCGAAGGCGGATGGCGCGCGCACTGCAGCACTCGACCACATTCCCGGTGAGCCGCGAAGTGAACAGCAACTGCGGGGCGTAGCCAATCCACCAAGCTGTGAAATCCCAGGACACCCGTAACAGATCCCGTTCTCTTCTCGGGGGAACGACCCTAGAGTGGAGACGCGATGACGAAGGCAGAGCAGGCCCGCCGGATGGCGTGGCGATTCAAAGTGTTGCAGCAGGCGGCAGAACGGTCGCGGAACATCGCGCGGACGTGCCGGCACTTCGGGATTTCACGGCAGGCCTTCTACAGGTAGAAGTGACGGTTTGAGGCGCACGGGGCGGCCGGATTGCCGGACCGTCCCAGCACGCCGCATCGATCGCCGGGAGCGACACCGCGCGAGGTCGTGAGCAAGATCCTGTACCTGCGTCAGACCTACCATTTCGGCCCAGGCAAGACCGCCGACTATCTGAAGCGCTTTCATCACCTGTCCGTGGCCGTGTCGTCCGTGCATCGCATCCTCGTGCGGCACGGGTTGAACCGGCTGCCGGCGAATCAGAAGTATCGGTCGCATGCGAAGCGCTGGCAGCGGTATGAGAAGCCGCAGCCTGGCCACCGATTGCAGATGGACGTGAAATTCCTCGAGCGCATTCCGGGCACACGGAAACGGCTCTATCAGTTCACGGTGATCGACGACTGCACGCGCATCCGCGTGCTCAAGATCTACGATGCGTGCAATCAAGGCACGGCGATTCGCTCCATCGATGACGTGCTCCGCCGGTGACCGTTCCGTGTGCATGTCGTACAGACTGATAACGGCGCGGAGTTTCAGTCACACTTTCATTGGCATTTGGAGTCGCTCGACATCCGTCACGCCTACATCCGGCCGCGCACACCGCGCTTGAACGGGAAGGTCGAGCGTTCGCACCGCGTCGATGACCAGGAGTTCTACCAGCTCCTGGACCGAGACGGCATCACCGACGACATTCACCTGTTCAACGAAAGCTGCGCGAGTGGGAGGACTACTGCAATTACCACCGGGCCCATGGAGCGCTCGACGGCCAGACCCCGTACGAGCGGCTGATCGCCAAGATGAGACCGGGAACGTCACCGGCGTCCTAGGAACCTACAAGGAAATTTTGGCGCGCCCTGCAGGACTCGAACCTGCGACCTCCTGGTTCGTAGCCGCGATGCCCATTCGACATAATCGTGGTTTCACTGACGAATTCGAAGCGTGCCACGCGCGACTGCCACGCGATGGCGGTGTGGCGGGGCGGTCTGTCGATGCGGTCTGACTCGTAGGTTTGGCTGGAAATGGCATTGATTTCGCTGTCGAGGTGCGCGCAGTTCCGCCCAAGAGGAGGAGAGTTGTCTACACATCAGAGGTGGCCCCGCGGACTGGTATGGCTATGTGCGATCGTCGTGATTTCGTGCGGCGGCAACAATCCCATTGCACCGTCGAACCAGCCTGAAGTCGCCAACAACCGCGACAACTTCCAGTTTCAGGCTTCCAACTTGATGCGAACGACTCAGACGCTGTCGTACGCATGGGAGAACACGGGTGCAAGCGCGAATGTCAATCAGTCCGGGCAAATTTCCAGCGGGACGGCAACGCTAACGATTCGCACACCAACTGGTGCGGACGTGTACACCCGTGACCTGTCGACGACAGGGACGTTCACGACGAGTCCTGGAGCCGCGGGTAATTGGCGTATAGAAGTCCGTCTGGAGAACGTCACTGGCACCCTGAACTTCCGCGTGCAGAAACCTTAAACCGGTTGCGCGAGCCGCGCCGATCACTGCGTCGAGGTCTCCGAGAGCACTCGCGACGTAGGTTCATAGGACTCCGTGACGTTTCTGCTCTCATCTTCGCTATGAGCCGCTATGCGAACGTGTCGCTTGACACCACCGACGTCGTTAGAGATGTGCTCGGAATAAAGTGTTATCTATCCGCTCAGAATAGACCGCGAATTGTTGGCGCGCCCTGCAGGACTCGAACCTGCGACCTCCTGGTTCGTAGCCAGACGCTCTATCCAGCTGAGCTAAGGGCGCTGAGTGGAGCGGCGGGTCTTATCGGACCCGCCGTTTGATGGGCGTGCCCTGTTCGAGAGGGCACAAACGAGAACTATAACATGCGCCTACAGCGTGCTCAGGAGCGTGAAGCCGTACTCCTGCGCCCGGTTCACCGCGACCACACCGGCGGCGACCATGTGGCTGTTCGGAACGAGGTTCGCGACGAGCTCCTTGTAGACCGCGTCGCCATTCGCCTTCGTCGCCATCGCAAGCTGAGTGGCGAAGAAGTGCGTCGCCATGTCGCACACGGCAAAGCGCGTCCCACGCTTGACCACCGAATCGATCGTGTTTCCGAGATTCGGCAGCGCCATT
>Ga0268265_10000636_pt1 | contig 35000 bp, 28 predicted proteins | sample KBSSwiS52_FD_190355 | JGI IMG/M metagenome (GOLD analysis project Ga0268265, IMG submission 190355) | Switchgrass rhizosphere microbial communities from Kellogg Biological Station, Michigan, USA - KBS Switchgrass S5-2 (SPAdes) (version 2) | ecosystem: Host-associated > Plants > Roots >...
GGTGGTGGGTCTTCGGGTGGGCGGCGGGCGGGGGCGGGCCTCGCAGCGTGCTTCCACGAAACTTGGGGATGCGTCCGGGGGGAGGCCCGGGTAGGTGCCCGCCCCTGGTTTGACATAAGCCCCGCTTATGTAAAGGCGCAGCCCGGAGGCGGGGGTGGCGCGCCAGGGCGGGGTCTGGTCAACGCCGCGTTACCGGACCCCGCCCTGCGGTCGGGCGGGTGGCGCCGACCCCGCCGGAGCCAGGGGCGGGCAGCTCCCGGGCCGGAGGGCGGGGGAAGGCTCCGGAATGCCACGGCACGTTGCGAGGCCCGAGGGCGGGGGAAATGGAAGAGGGCGGGCGGCGTGGGAGATTGGGTGGGCGCGACGGAGGAACGGAGGACGTTCACGGCCGCAGTCTTCGGCGCGTCCCACCCGGCCTTGTAGATTGAAGGTTGCCGTCGGCGATGAAGCTGGAGCTTGCGCGGGTGGGAGCAGTTCGGCGAGCAGCTTGCGCGGAGCCGATCTGCGGGGGGGAAGCTGGCAGACGACGAGGCTTCACCGCCGATGGAGCGAGTACGGCGGAGCCGCACGGAGTCTGCATCGGGCGGGGCACGGCGGCTGGCAGTCCGTCCCCATCCAGAGGGCGGGCGGGTGTGGAATTGGGGGGTGCGGCCTGGAGGACCGGAGGCCGGCTCCGGCCGCAGGCTCCAGGGCGGACACCCAGACCTTGCAGGATGGAGGCTTCGACGGCGACGAGGAGAGGATCGAGTGCGGGCGGGAGCAGTTCGGCGAGCAGCTTGCGCGGAGCCGATCTGCGTTGGGGGGAGCTTGCCGTCCACACCGCGGCTGAGGTGACGGACGAGCTCGCCGTCCACGGCCGCTCCGACGACGGAGGAGCTCGGGGTGGACGAGGTGGGCGCGAGAGCTGCTCCGGCGCGACCACGAGGGCTCGCAGGAGAGGGGGGGCGTTTGCGTCAGCGAGGTAGGGGGAGATCGCCGTCCTGGATGAGGGTCGAGCTTGCGCGGGTGGGGCGGGAGGGTTGCCCTCCTCCCGGATAATAGGCGGCTGCGCCGCGGCGGCTATGAGTCGCTTCGCCTGCCTGAGCTGTCCTTGAAGTCCTCGGCGTCGACCGCATGCTTCCGCATCAATTGGAAGAAGGCCCGGCGGTTCTTCTTCGCCGCGCGGGCGGCGCGGCCGATGTTGCCGCTGTGGGCTGCGAGGTAGGCCGAGAGATAGGAGCGCTCGAACTCCTCCACCAATCGCCGTTTGGCTTGCTGAAAGGACTCGGCCGAGAAGTCCTGGCAGCTCTGCCCCCCGATCCGGACCTGCTCGGGGCTCAGCACCTTGCGCTGGCGGCCCAGCGCCACCGCCCGCTCTACGATGTGCTCCAGCTCGCGGACGTTGCCCGGCCAGCGGTGCTCGAGGAGCAGGCTCATGGCGTCGCTCGTGAAGCCCGTGGCCGCGGCGCCGAACCGGCGGGCGTATACGGCGAGGAAGTGATGGGCGAGGGCCGGGATGTCTTCCCGGCGGTCCCGCAGCGGCGGCACCTCGAGGCGCAGGACGTCCAGGCGATAGTACAGGTCCTGGCGGAAGCGCCCGCCGGCCACCGCCTGCTGCAGGTCGGTGTTGGTGGCGGCGAGGACGCGGACGTCGGCGCGCAGCACCTTGGGCGAGCCGAGCGGCCGGTATTCGAGGTTCTGGACGAACCTGAGGAGGGATGCCTGAGCCGTGGCTGGAAGGCAGTCCACCTCGTCGAAGAGGATCGTCCCCCCTTCGGCCTCGCGGATCAGCCCGACCTGCGGCAGCGAGGCGCCGGTGAACGCGGCCCGCTGGTGCCCGAACAGCTCGTTCTCCACCAAATCGCGCGGCAGGGCGCCGCAGTTGACCGGACAGAAGGGGCGTGCGGCCCGCGTGCTCAGGCGGTGGATGGCCCGGCCTACCAGGTCCTTGCCGGTTCCCGTTTCCCCTTCGATCAGCACCGTGGCGTCGCACTCGGCGAGCGCCCGGATCTCTTCGGACAGCCGCCGGAAGGCGGCGCTCCGGCCGACCAGCCCCTCGATCTCCAGCACCCCCTGCGCTCCTGAGGGCTGCCCGGAGCGGCCGCGCTCGACGAGCCGTTGAAGGCGCGGGACGAGTTGGGCCGAGCTGAATGGCGGCGCGATGTAGTCGTCCACCTCGGGTCCGAGGAGGTCCGTCACCTCGGCGGGGTTGTCGCAGTCCGCGACCAGCAGGATGGGGAGCCCGGGGGCGCGCTCTCGCAGCTCGGCGATCAGCCGGTCGGTGTCGCGGCGCAGCCCGGGACCGGAGGTGACGATGGCGGCGGCGGCGGGAGGGATGGCACGCGGCGGGAGGAGAGGCCCTTCTTCCGGCCGCGGCCGCTGCGGCTCGATCACCAGGAGCGCCTCCGGCAGCAGCTCCTGCAGCCGCCGGCCGAGATCGAGGCCTGGCGCGATTCCAAGGAGCAGCACGGCGTCCGGCTGGAGCCCCCCGGGTGCGCGGGCGGTCGGCGCCCTTCCCTTAGCGATCTTCAAAGATGACGCCTTCGGGGTACCCGGAACGGATCCGTCGAGATTGGTGACATGTTCGTGCCCACTCCGGATACGTCTATCTGCCTGAGCGATGCTACGAGGGTTAGGCGCAGAGGACCTTCACATGTTACACGCAAACGCGAAACAGGTTTACTCTAGAGGTTCGAATGCCCCTTGTTTCACCTCAAGCCAGCGCTCTTCGTCCGTCCGGATCAGGCCGTCGCCCTTCTGGGCGAGGTACCGCGCTACTTCGTAGGCGATGACGACGCCCATGTCGCGCAGATGGCCCGGCCTCATCTCCACCCCGATCACCTCGCGGCTCGCGTGGACTCGCCGGATGGCCTCCTCAGGTTGGCGGTCCGCCTGCTCCAAGATCTCTTGGATCTCCTCCGCAACTCGGGTGGGGTCGTGCCAGCGTCGGATGGCCAGAGGCTGCTCTCGCGCGCCGTAGCGCACCTCGTAGCCCTCGTCTCCTCCACGAAGGGGGCTCACGGAGAGCGTCGAAAGCTCCTCGTCCACCAAGTCTTCATCGATCCCGTAATCCTCGGCCAAGGTCCAGTAATCGACTCCCGCAGGAGCGACGGGGTCGTTGCCTTGGATGCCATCCAGGACTTGTTGAGGTGTCAGATCGGAAAGTGGCTTGCGACAGTACACTGTCATCCAGATCGGCATTTCTCAGGCGTTCTCCACCAGCTTGACGTCGGAGCCGTTGGGATAGACGATACGGGCACGTCCCGCGTGGATCCTCTCCGCGAGATGCGGACCGACATACGTCGGGTGACGCCGGTCTGAGCGCAAGGGGTAGCTCTTCTTAATCCAGCCCGCGAACGCCCCGATGGTCCGGTCCATGATGCGAGCCGAAGGGTTTAGAGGCGGGCTCGGCCGGTCGAAATAGAAACGACCCGCCTGCGCCTCGTCTTCACGCTCCCAGACAGTGCGATTCCACTCGATGAACAGGCCCCGCAACTCCTCGCGGTCAACATGATATTCGCCTGGCCTGCCGGTGATCGGCTGGATATGCGTCAGCACTGTGTCGGCATCTTCGCTTAGGAAGAAGAGCTGCTTAACGGCTTCGCACGACCCCAGCTCGACCGCTTGGACTTGTGGACCAGCCAGCACCCGAGGAACAGCAAGGAATCGATGGCGCTTCTGTAGGAACTGCACGGCTTCCGCCTCGTCCTGCGCCGCCTGCGCGATAGCGATCTGACTTCCCATAGTTTATCGCTTTCGGAATTCCGGCTGCACGATGATATCGTTCTCCGCCACCAGAATCTTCGTGCCTGTCTTCTTATCGTGAAAGAATATCTTCTGTCCCTTGTATTCCGGAGACTCTAGGATATCGTGGATCGCGTCACGTTCGCGTGCGATCGGGTCGCCACGCTTGTTGCGACCTCCGATCTGATGAATTTCCGTCTCATTGGCCGCATCCGCGAACCGGTCGCCAAACTCTACCTCTGTGTCGAAATCTGCAGCCAACTCTTTTTGAATCTTCTGGTGCTCCGGACCGCCCTTGCGACCCCCTCGGCTGACGCTCTTCCAGTCTTTGAATTCGAGAGCTGCCTTCCCCTTGCCTTGCGCCGCTTTTCTGCGCAAGTAACGTTCGTACCGTAGCCTATCACCCACTTCGTCGGATATCCCCTTGGGGTTGTTCCGGATGGCTTTCTTCAGGTCCTCATCCTTCATTCCTTTGATGTCGGCGTCGGAAAGCTGCTTCTTGCCCGGTGAGGGCTCCGCCGCGCCCTTGGGAGGCGGCTCAACGGCTTTGGCTGGTTTCGTTGCCGTCGCAGCCGGTCCCTGGCCCTCCAAAGCCTTCCGACGGCGTTCGAGTTCCTCGCTGAGCTGATCGAACTCCTCCTGGGCTTTTGCCTTGACCTTCGGATCTTTGGACATCGAACGCTTCTTGATCGAGTCGGCACGCTTGGCGAGAGCCGGGTCGGCGTCTAGAACGCTCTTGTAGGAATCGAAGTCGCACTGGGTACAGCGGATGATCCGCCCGCCCTCTGTGATCTTGATCTCGTGCCCGTCCGACATCTTCCGCTTCGCCACCAACCCCGGCTCGTCGGCGTCCACGGTCTTGCCGGTCGGGGGCTCCGTTGTGGGCGCGGGCTCGGCCGCGGCCTTGGGCGGCGGCGTTGCTTCGGCCTTGGGCGTCGGGGCCGGCTCGACGGCAGCCTTCGGAGGGGGCGGCGGCGCTTCCGCCGTTTTGGGCGCCGGCTTGGGCACGGGCTCGGCCGCGGCTTTCGGCTTGGGCGCCGGTGGCGCCTCGGCCTTGGGCTTGGGTGGGGGAGGAGCGGCCGGGACGTCGGTGTGGGCGGGCTTGCCGGCCGCGACATCCGGCGCCGCCGTGACCTTCGGCGCTGAGACGTCGACCGAAGGGCGGACCACTGGCGCGTTGACGTCCGCCTTCGGCTTGAACTTGATCTTCCCCTTGAGGGCTCCGGCGATACCGATGCCGCCGCCGACACCAGCGCCGATGGCGGCGCCCATGAGGATGCCTTCGAGGGTCAGCGGGTTGCCAACGGCTAGGTCGCCCAGGACGCCGCCGACGACGTCGACGCCGGTCTCGACGGCGAACTTGAGCCCGGTCGAGGCTATCTTGCCGGCGAGGGCGCCTCCAATACCGCCGAAGGCGCCGCCGATGGCGCCGATAACCATCTCCTTGACGACGCCGTCGCTCCACTCCTTTTCGTCGACCAAGTTGTGGCCGATCTTTGTGGCGGCGCCGGCGGCGGCGCCCAACGCCACGCCGAGCGCGAGGGTACCGATTACCCCGAGACCAGCGCCCGCGGTGATCGCCACCACCGCAATGATGACAACAACGGTGATGACCCACTTGAGGACGCTCTTCCAGCGCGGCTGGACCTGCTTCGCCGCCTCTTCGGCCTGGGAGTTGATGTCCTCGCGGAGCTTGGGGAAGCTCTCCCGCAGCCCGTTGCCCAACTCGGTGCGGCTACCCCGCAAGCTCTCGACAGCCTTGCCAGTGAGCCCCGAGAAGGTCTCGCGCAAACTGGTGGCGGCCTGCTCGAAGCCTTCCTTGGCGCTCGTCTTGACCTCCGCGGCGGTCTTCTCGTGGCTGTCGCGCAGCTTGGCGAAACCGTCGGAGGCCTCCTGGAGCATCTGGGCGACGCTCTCGGCGTAGCCCTGGGCCGCGGCGCCCGCCGCCTCGGCGCCGCTCTGCCCGAGCTGCTGGAGAGCGTTCACGGCCTGCTCGCCGCCGGCGACTACCCCTTCCTCGGAGGCGAGGATCCCCTGCTCCATCTGGGCGAGCAGGGTGGTGGCCAGGGCATCGCTCTGCGCCTGCGCCTCGGCGAGGGCCGGCGCGAGGTCGGCGCTTTCCGGCGCCTGCATGGCGACGGCGCCTTCGAGGAAGCTGCGCAGCGATTCGTTGAAGGACTCGACCGCCTCCCCGGCGCCGCCGGCGAGCGACTCGACGGCCATCCCCGCCTGCTCGTCGAGCGCGGTCTTCTGCGACTCGCCATAGCCGGTGATCCGCGCCGTCTCCGCCACCAGTTGCTGCTCCAGCGTCGCGAGCGTCGCCGCCAGGCTCGAAGCGATGCCGGCGAGCATCTGATCGGCGATCTGGTTGACCTGCTCCTGGGAGCGCTGCTGGGACTGGTCGAGCGAGGTGACGATCTGGTCGCGGTGCTGCGTCAGCCCGTCGCGGGCCTGCTGGGCGGCCTGCGCCACGTAGTCCAAGGTCCCGGGTTTGCCCGCGGCGACCTGCGCCGCCTGGTCCTTGGCCGCGGTCTCGAATTCGGCGGCGTAAGATTTGGCGACCTCCCGCGCGGCGTCCGCCTTCGCCTCCAGCCGGTTGTCGTGGATCGGCCCGTCGAGGATGGTGCTCTCGCCGTTGCGCTGGGAGAGCCATTCGCCGGCGTAGCCTTCGGCGATCCCCTTAGCCTTGTTGCCGACCTCGGTTCCCACGGCCTCGAGGAGCGGCTGCCAAGTGGTGTAGAGGCCTTCGATTCCCGTCCGCTGCGTCGACTCAAGGGTGTTGAGCTCGCCGCTCACCTGGTCGAAGAGACGTGTCACCTCGGCCTTGGCGTCCACGGAGGCGAGGGTGATGGCGATCAGGGAGAGGCCGCGCTGGACCTGGATCTGCGCCTTGGCGGCGGTGGCCTGAGCGTTCGACGCGGCGACGGCGGCGTCGATCGCGCCCGTCACCGTCGCGAGGTTGCCGGCGACGGCGGCGTCGATGCCGGCCTTTGCGGACTCGGCGGCGGCGAGGATGCGGCCGGGCGCGGTGAGCGCCTGGGCGAGGAGGTTCCCGGCGTGGTGGGCGTTGCGGGCGACGAAGTCGGCGGCGACGGCCTCGCTCGCGGCGCGCTGCCGGGCGGCGCCGAACGCCTGCCGCGGGTCGCGCGAGGACTCGCCGGGGAGCGGCGCGAAGCGGACGGGGGAGGAGGCGACCGCGGCGAGCCCGCCCATGGGGCCGGCCAGGGCGGCGGTGGCGGCCACTGCGGCCTGCGCTCCTCCCGCGGCGGTGGCCTCGCCCTCGCCGCCTTCGCCCGCCGCCGCGGCCTCCTCGTCGACGGCAGCCTCTTCCTTTTTGCTCTCCTCCTCGAGGCCCTCGGTCTCTTCCGCGGCGACGTCCTCCGGCTCCTCCTCGGCCGGCTCGTCCGGCTCGGCGAGCGCTTCGGCGGACTCCTCGGCGGCGGCTTCCTCCTCCTTTTCCTCCGCCTCTTCCTTCTGTTTCCCTTCCTCGCCTTCGCGAGCGCCGGCCGGGTTCTCTTCGACGGCCGGGGCCGGCGCGGGCCGGGGCTCGAACCCGACCGACTGCTCGTACTCGGGCTCCTCGGATCGCTCGGCCTCTTCCGCGCGCTCGTCCGCCTGGACGACGCCTTCCTGGTAGGCCGTCGGGCTGAGCGGGCGCTCGACGTCCGGCGGCGCGGGGCCGCTCTCCTCCTCGGCCCGCGCCGCTTCTGCGGCCGCGGCGAGCGCGCCGTTGCCATAGGCGGCCTGCATCTCCGCGGCCCCACCGGGCATCCCCGCTCCGCGACCCTCCCCCGGGCCATCGTCCGGAGCGCGCCGTCGAGCGAGTGGGCGGCGACCGGCGGGGGCGGGGCGCGTCCGCCGCATAGCCATCGAACCCTTCGGTGTTGGCGGCTCCTCCGCGACGGCCTTTTCGCGGGCGTATTCGGCCATCAGCGCTCCTGCAGGAGCGGCGCGTGGGCTCCCAGGTCCGCGGCGTTCAGGAGGCGGGCCTCGCGCTGGAACTGCCGCGCGACGGCACGCACGAGATGGGGCATGGCGATGGCCTCGGTGCCGGCGTCGGCCGCGAGGAGCGCCGCCGTGCGCGCCGCGCCAACGATGCCGCCGCCGGTAAGGTCGAGGCGCGCCAGCGTCTCCAGGTCGACGTCACGCGCCAGCGGCGCCGTCGACGGCAGCGCCAGGCTCCAGATGCGGCGGCGCTCGTCGAGCCCCGGCCGCGGGAAGTGCAGCGTCACCTGGAAGCGGCGGGTGAAGGCGCCGTCGATGTTCTCCTTGAGGTTGCTGGCGAGCAGCGCGAGGCCGCCGTACTCCTCCAGCCGCTGGAGCAGGTAGCTGACCTCCAGGTTGGCGTAGCGGTCGGTGCCGCGCTCGACCTCGCCGCGCTTGCCGAACAGCGCGTCGGCCTCGTCGAAGAACAGGACGGCGTGGCTCTCCTCCGCCTCGTTGAAGACCGCCGAGAGGTTCTTCTCGGTCTCGCCGACCCATTTCGAGACGACGCGCGCGACGTCGACCTTGATCAGCGGCACCTCCAGCTCGCCGGCGATGACCTCGGCGGCAAGGGTCTTGCCGGTGCCGGAGTCGCCGGTGAAGAGCGCCTTGATGCCGCCGACCGCGACGAGCCGCCCCAGGCCCCAGTCCTCGGAGACCCGCGGCCAAGCGCGGTAGAAGCGGGCGATCTCGAGCACCTGGCGGTGGAGGGCCGGCGGCAGGACGAGGTCGCTGGCGGCGCGGCGGGGCTCGACCAGGGTGGCGAAGGCGTGGCTCGACCGCTGGGTGACGGTGGCGCAGGCGCCTTCGAGGTGCTCGGAGGGCGGCGACGGGTGGCCGTTGCTGGCCAGCCAAGCGCGGGTGCGCGCCACCCGCGCCACGGCGCGCAGCTCGCTGGCGCCGAGCCGGTACCGGGCCGCGAGCTCCGGCGTCCCGCCCAACTCGCCGAGGGCTTCGCTCCACATCGCCCGGCGGTCGCTGAAACCCGGCGACGGCAGGCGGATGTCGGCGAAGGCGCGGGCCGCCAGGACCGCCGTCGGGCGCCAGGGGTCGGTGCCGGTCACGATCGCCGGGATGCGGCAGGCCGACAGCTCCTCGCGCAGCACACCGTCGGCGATGTGGCCGGTGGCCTCGGTCAGCTCATCGGCGTCGATCCACAGCAGGGCGCCGAGCAGGGAGCAGGTGCGCACCGCCTTGCGGGTCTCCTCGAAGGGGCAGGCGTCCGGGCACTGGATGTCGCCCATGACGAGCCGGCGCACCGGCCGCCCGGCCTCGCGGCAGAGGGCGAGGGCGACCTCGTGGCGGCCGCTCGACGCCGGCCCCCAGACGCCCGCGATCTCGACCGTGCCCTCGCGCAGGCCGCGGCCGACGCGCTCCACCTCTTCGCGGCGCAGGGCCGGCGGCAGCACGACCGTCTCGGGCACCTCCACCTCGGCGCGATCGCGGAAGAGGCCGGCGGGGTCGCCGGTCCCGGAGAGCAGGAAGTCGAGGACGTAGGGACCCAGCCGCAGCTCCTGGCGCAGGGGAGTCGGCGCCTCGTCGCCGGCGGCGGCCTCCAGCAGGCGGCGGCGGCGCAGGAGGCCGTGCGGTCCGAGAGCGAGCAGGCGCGCCTCCCGCGCGGGCTCGGGGCCGGTCAGCTCCAGGACCAGCTCGGGGCAGGGGAGGCGGCGGTTGAGGTCGTCCAGCACGAAGCCGTAGAGGCGCTCGAACGCGCTTTCGAGCGCCGGCGCGGCGCAGACGAGCAGGGCGTCGATTTCGAAGCCGGAGAGGCCGGCATGGTTCCGCAGCGCGTCGAGCGGCAGCGGATCGCCCGCCGCGGCGCGGCGCCGCAGCTCCTCCTCGCGTTCGGCCTCGCCGGCCAGCAGGCCATGGCCGGCGGGGGCCGCGCCGTTCGCCCGCACCAAGCGGTCGGCGCGGTCGAGCAGTGCCGCGACCAAGTCGTCGGTCACCAGCCAGGTCCCCGCATCGGGCCCGCGCAGGCGGCGGTTCGCCTGCTGCCGGCGGCTGACGGCCTCGCGCAACGCGCGCAGCAGGGGACGCAGGCGCAGGCGCAGGTGCTCGACGGGCGGCGGCAGATCCCTGTCCATGGCTATCCTCCGGAGATCTCCACGACCCGCCCGCCGAGCCAGGGGACGCCGCGGACGCTGGCCAGGAGGCCATGCTCGTAGAGATCGCGGTGGCGCTTGCCGAGCGGCAGGCGGACGCGAAGGCTCCGGCGGTCGAAGCGCACGTGGGCGTCGAGGCTGGCGAAGCGTTCGAGAGCGAGGAGCGGGTCGGTGGGCTCGCGCTCGCGCCAGAGGGTCCAGGCGATCGTCCCCAGGGCCGTGGCCGCCGCCAGGGTGAGGCTGCGGTCGAGGGCGCTGCCCGTGGCCACCGCCACGGCGGGCCGGCGGAGGGCGAGGTCCCGCGCCAGTTCCTCGGCGCGGCCGGCGGTGTCGTCGAGCCGCGCCACCTCCCGGCGCAGGGCGGCCGAGGCGCGCGGTGGCCGGTTGCACCAGAGCCGGCCGAGGCCGGCCGCGGCGCGGGTCCAGGGCTCGCCGCGCCCGGGCGGCGCGGGGGTGAGGAAGGCGAGGCCGGCCGCATCGATGCCGCCGAGCAGGTCCGGCGCGGCCGCGGGCGCGGGCACGAGCAGCGGGGGAGAGCCCGCTGCGGCCACGATCCCCGCCAGCTCCGTGGGGCCGCTCCTCCAGGCCACCGGGAAGATTCCGGCGGGATCAAAGAGGAGCAGCCCGCCACCGGCCTCCGCCGCCACGGGCAGGAGCAGGAGCGCCGCTTCCGGCTCGCGCCCCGCCAGCGTGGCGCGGGTGAGCTCCGCGTCCGGCAGGTCGAGGCCGGGCGCAACGGCGCGGGCGAAGCGGGCGAGGTGCGGCTCGGGCAGGGGTTCGGCGAGGCCGGCGAAGGCGGCGGCGGTGAGGGCCGCGTCCGGGCCGCGGCGCCAGCCGCGAACGGGCGCTGGCAGGACCTTCATCGCCAAGCCGGCGGCGAAGCAGGGGGCCTGCGCCGCGAGGCCGGCGAGGTCGAGGGCGGCGGCGAGCGTGTCGAGATAGCCCAGGCGAGCGAGCGGCCCGAGGAGCAGCCAGGGCAGGGCGGAGGCAACCTGGACCTCGCCTTCGGCCAGGGGTTGCGGGCCGGCCGCCGGCAACGCGGCGCGGAGGGAGGCTGGAACGCCCGTCTCCAGGGGACTTGCCGGCGGCGCCTCGGCCGCGGCAGCGCCGAACGGCGCCGCGGCCACCTGCCGGGGCGTCCCTCCCTCCGGCGCCGTGCCGGCAGGGAGGAGGTGGTGGATCGCCGCCGCGAGCGCTGGCCCGCCCAGGAGGATGCCGTGCTCGGCCGCGGCCCCGGCCGCGAGCTGCAGCGCCAGCGCCGCGAGAGAAAAGGGCGCCTTCTCCCGTTGCAGCTCTTCCAGGCGCCGGGAGAGGAACGCCGCGAGCGGACCTTCCGCCGCCAGTGATCCGGACGGCGGCGCCAGGATGTGGCGGCAGAGCGCGCTCAGGACCTCTTCCGGGAGCAGCGCCAGGAGCGCGCCGAGAGTCCCCTCGCGATGCCAGGCGAGGAGACGCGCGGCGAGGTGGTCCCGGGGGAAGGCCGGCAGCAGCACCGCGCCGTCCTGGCTGTCCGCTTCCCGCGGCTCGGCCCGCAGGGGGGCCGCCTCTACCGGCGAGAGAGCACCCGGCAGAGCGGCGTCCAGCGCTTCCACCAGGCGCTCCGCGAGGGCCAGGCCGGAAACGCCGCCGGCCTCCAACTCGTTCCCGCACATCCGCAGGAGGTCCTTTTCCCGCACCGGCACTCGCAGCACCAGGGGCTGCCGGACCTCCCCTTCGAGCCCGGGTGGCAGCGCCTCGGCCAGGCGCTCGGCGAGGAGCGCCGGCAGGGCCTCGACGGCCCCCCGGAGAAGCCGCCGCGGCTCCGCGCCCCAGCTCCAGCCGTCCCGGCGGACGATCCGCAGCGTGCAGTGGCGGATGAGGACGTCGGTCATCGCGGTACCTCGGCGCTGCTACGGCACGGGGACGACAGGATCGATGAAAGTCCGGAAGCCTGGGACCAGAACGAGCACCGTGTAGTCGCCGGGGTTGAAGGTGACGGCCGCGTTGCCCGAATTCGCGCCCTGCGGGATGGTGACTTGCAGCACCACCCGGTCGCCGCCCGGACCGCCCTCCACCTGCACCCAGGCCTTGAGCACCGCGGGCGCCGGAGGTCCGATCTGCACGGTAATCTGGGTGGCGGTCAGCACGATGCCGCTGATCACCACGTTCTCCTGCGGCAGGCCGTCGACCAAGGCGAAGCGCAGGTGAGCCAGCAGCACCGCGTCGCGGCGGTCGACCGTCTCGACCTTCAGGTGCTGGGGCTCCACCGTGAAGAGGCGCTCACCGCTCTCGGCATCGCGGATCCAGACCCCCTCGCCGGCGACCTCGGCCGGCTCGACCGCCGCCTCCGGAGCGGCGGCGCGGGTGAACGCGCCCAGCACGTGGCCGGTCTTCTCGAAGACGATGAGGCTCATCTTGTCCATGGGGTCATCCACCTTCCTTGCTGGGGAAGGCCATCAGGGTGTAGTCGCAGGTCCCGGGAAGCTCCTGGTCGGGCGTGCCGTTGTCGGTGCGGCGCCAGCGGAAACGCGCGAACACCCGGCGGCCCTCGACGCGGCACTCGATCGGCGTCGGCAGCCAGCGGTGGTTGGCGGGCGGCGCCGGAGCGAGGACCACCTCCTGGAAGTGGGGCGTGACGTGCACCTGCAGGACCACGCTGCCGTCGTCCACCGCCGCCTGCTTGATGCCGGCGGGCAGGGGCAGGAGCATGCCGTCGGTCGCCACCCCCGACTCGACCTGGACGCCGCCCGCCAAGGCGCCGACGATCTTGCCAGTGACCTCCAGGTTGCCGGCAGTGTCCACCGTGAGCACCGGCGTTACCCGGCCCAGGGCGTCCTGCGGGCCGAAGGCGAGCAGGCCGTCGTCCGCCGCCGTGATCTCCAGCGCCGGGGCGCCGTCCACGCTGCGCGCGCCGCTGCGCAGCACGAGCCTGCCGCCGGCCCCTTCGACCTCGCCCGCCCGCACCCCGGCGTAGCGGCGGCCGACGCCGTCGGCCTCGTCCTTCACCGACTTGAAGCGGCGCAGGGTGGAGTCCCACTCCACGAAGCCGAGGAGGATGCGCCAGCCGCCGGCGCCGGTGCCGTCCCCGACCGCGACGGTCTGCTGGAGGTCGAGGTCCAGCTCGTCGCCGGGCCGGCCGAAGGTGATCTCCCAGCCCTCGGCGATGCGGCTCGTGCCGCCACTCGCGCAGCGGCCGACCGCGGTGCCGCCAGCGGCGACCTCGCGGTCGCGGCCTTCCAGGAAGACCGGATAGAAGACCCCGGCTTTGCCGGTATCGATGTTGAACTGATCGAACAGCGCGTCCGAGACCTGCGCCTCCTCCCACACCACGATCGCCCGGCCGGTGCCGTCGATCGCCAGCCCCGGCGCCACGGCGATGTCGACGTAGGGATCGCCGCCGGGAGTGGTGCGCTTCTCACCCGCCAGCTCGAGGCCGGTGGCGATGCCCCAGAGGTGCTGGCTGCGCTGGTGGCGGGCCAGGGCGTCGCGGTCGTAGGCGCCGGCGTGGTTGAGGTCGGCGGCGCTGATCACCTGGCTTTCGAAGAACCTGGCACGCTCGACGTCAGCCATTGGGCACCTCCCGCGATTCGAGGCGCTTGAGCCGCGCCGCCAGATCGGCGTTGGCCTTCTCAAGCTTGCTTATCGACTCCTTGAGGGTGGTGTTGGCGGCGCGCAGGTCCTTGACGGCCTTCGCCTCCTGCAGGTCCTTCGCCGTCAGCCGCTGTTCCAGCGCTTTTTCCAGCCGGACGACCGCGGCGGCGTTCTTCTCCGCCCTCTCGTCGAGCGGGCGGGCGGCCTCGGCCACGCGGGCCGCGACGCGCTCCTCGACAGCCGGGAGGGCGGCTTCGGCGAGCGCTTCCCGCACCCGGGTCTCTCCGAGCGCCGACAGCAGCTCCTCGCGCGGCAGCCTGCCCCTGGCGAAGCCTTCCGTGACAGCGCCGAGCCCCGGCGCGGAGACCGCCGGCAGCCGGAACGCCGGGGCGAGGCTGGAGAAGGCGGCGATGCTCCCCAGGCTTCCCGCCACGTTGACGGCGGGGCGGAGCGTGGCTTCCGGGAGGCTGCTCAGGCGCAGCAGCTGCTCCGCGGGCTCGTTCCGCCGCGCGACCTCGAAGAGGGGAGCGGAGGTAGAGAAGAAGCTCGCCGCCGGCTGCGGCACCGGCGGAGCGACGCCGGGCAGCGGCTCCTCGCGCTGCACAGGCTCCATCCTGATCCGGCGCGGCAGTTCGCAGCAGAGCTCCTCCAGCACTTCGCCGATGGCGGAGAGCGGCAACCAGTAGCGCAGGGCGTTGGGCGTCAGCACCCAGGTGCGCTCCAGGTTGCAGATCGTCACCACGTCGCACTCCTCGACCTCCAGGCAGGCGAGGAGCACCGCCGGGTCGTCGCATGGCGCGCACGGCGGGTTCAGGGCGGCGCAGACACAGTCGAGCAGGTAGCGCATCACGGCCCGCAGCAGGCGCCGGGCCGAGTCGGAGAAGGTGGTGGAGTCCGGCGTCCGCGGCGGCACCGGGATGGCGAGCACCTCCCGCCGCAGGTGGCAGTCGGAGGCGGAGCCGCGGTCCAGGCGGTCGAGGAGCCACTCGCGCACCGCGGCGAGGTCGAGGGCCGCCTGGGTCTGGAAGCGGGGCGACCACAGGGCGCCGTGGGCGAAGTAGACCCTCTCCGCCGGCGGCGCCGCGAAGGCCTGGGCCTGCGGCTCGGTAAAGCGCAGCGTCTGTTCGGCGAGGTCGGCCGCGGCCGTGCGGTCGCGGGCGAGGGAGAGCTTGGGCAGGAGGCCGTCGACCTCGGAGGAGGCGGCGCGCGCCGCCTCGGACGCCTGGCCGGCCTCGTCCTCGATCCCCGGGAACTCGCGCAGCAGGCTGGAGCGCGCCGCCTCGTCGAGCAGCGCGAAGGCGACGCTCGTGCGCGCGGCGTCGAAGAGGGCGTCGAGCCGGCGACGCGCCGCCACCTCGTCGAGCTCCGCGCGGTCGGCGAAGCCTCTGGCGTCGGAGCCGCGCAGGCGGGCGGTGGCGTCGATCATGGCTTGCCGGTCCTCGGCGCCGAAGGCGATCGCCCGCTCGCCGCGCACCACCGGCTGGGCGGCGGCGAGCCGCATCGCCATCTGGTCGTAGGCCTGGGCGTCGCCCACCGCCCGCTCGGCCCGTGGCAGGTCGTCGAGGCAGGCCTTGATGCGGTCGAAGAGGTTGTCGGGCTTCGTCTCCCGGGTCTGGCAGCGCAGCGAGAAGCGGTAGCCCTCGCGCACGCGGCTGGCCTTGCAGGGCCGGCCGCCGCAGGGCTCCTCGGCGACGTAGGGAGCCACCGGGTCGGTGGATTCCTCGCAGTACTCGACGTAGAGGCAGTAGCGGCGCGGTGCGCGCTCCGGATTGCGTTCCGGCACCGGCACGCCCGAGGCCGTGGCGGCCCGCCAGGCCTCCTCCTCGCAGGGATCGCCGCAGTCGTGGCCGCCGAGCTTGTCGAGCCGCAGGCGGCGGATCATGGCGTTGACGTCGAGCTCGACCGTGCAGGGCACCAGGATGTCATTGCCGCAGCAGTCGAGCGCATACCCGGGATGGACCGCGATCCGGCCCTTGCCGCAGGGATCGCAGGTCACCTCCAGCCCGCAGACCACGCCGGCGCCGTGCAGGTGGCGGTTGTGCAGCCGGTCCTTCGCCACCGTGTAGCCGGCGAGGAGCTGGAGGTCCTCCTCGGTCAGCAGCTGGCCGGCGAAGAAGAGGGGCCGCACGAAGGTGTCGGCGGCGCAGGTGTCGCAGGGGTCGTGGCAGGTGCAGGCGCTACCGCCACCGCAACTGCCGCCACAACCACCTCCGCCCCCACAGCCGCAGCCGCTGGATTTCGTCGTCTTGGTTGCTGTCGCTTGGCTCATGGCGTGCTCCCCGGTGGCTATTGGATGAAGATCCAGCTCTCGAACAGACCGCCGCCGCTGCCGTTGCCGGAGCGCCAGGGCCCCGGCCGTCCCGGCGGCTCCAGGCAGCCCTCGATCTCCGGCTGCGGATGCTTGCCGCCGCAGTCGGGCAGGAGCGGGACGCGGCCTCCGACGTGGTTGCCGTCCACGGGGCGGCAGCAGCGGTCGAGGATGAAGTCGGCCTTGACCTGGATCAGCACCATGTCGCCCTGGTGGAAACGGTCGTCGGAGGTCTGGCGCCAGATCAGGCGGTCGGTGGTGGGGCCGGGCGGCGGGACGATCTCGCCGGTGACGTTGTAGATGTTGGCGCCGCGGCCCGAGCCGCCGAGGAAGTCCTCGTGCACCGTTACCACCACGACGCCCGGCATCAGGGTGGAGGTCCGGACCTCCCGCGACAGGCGCACCTCGAGGCCGGTGCCCTGCCCGCCCCGGCCGAGGACGTACGCCGCGTCCGGCTCGGCGTAGCGACCGCCGTGCACCCAGCTCACGCCGGTGATCGTGGTCCAGTCGTAGAGGGCGAGCATGCGCCGCACCTGGTTGTGGATGTCGTCCCGCTCCAGCGGCCGGCCGGGCCGGAAGTCCTCGATGCGCGCCAGGAGGAGGCAGGGTTCCTGGCAGGAGCAGCAGCAGGCCTCGCAGCGCTCGTCGGCCGCCGGCGGCTCCAGGGTGACGCGGAGGCGGTAGGAGTCCTGCAGCTTGGCGTGGCGGCAGCCGGACGGCGGGTCGCAGGAATCGCCGTGCATCGGCCGCACCGGCTCGACGGGGAGCTCGCAGAAGCAGATCGAGAGGTAGAGGGGCGGCGTCTCCCCCTCGCCGTGCTCCTTGAGCCGGCGGCGGTCGCCGGCGCTCAGAGTGTGCCAGAGGTCGACGGACACCGGGCGGCGCAGGATGATCTCGTTGCCCTGGCAGTCCCAGGCGATGCCGCACTCGACCACCACGCGGGTGGCGCGCTCGTCGCCGGCGGGCGGGCAGAGGTCGTCGAGCAGGCCCTGGAGCTCCTCGCGGCGGCCGTGGTAGCCGGCGAGCTGCCGCTCCAGCTCCGCCTTGCGACCGGCGTCGTTCTCGTCCGCCAGGGCTTTCTCCAACTCGTCGCCCTTGGCCTCCAACTCGCCGAGCCGGCGGTCCAGCTCCTGCCGCTGGCGGTCCTGCTCCGGCTCGCAGGGCTCGAGGAGCGGCTCGGGCCGCACCACGAGGCCGCAGACGACGCCGTAGCCGTCGAGGCAACGGTGGCCGAGCTTCAGCTTCTCGCGGAAGTAGCTCTGCTCGTCGCGGAAATCCTGGCTGCCCAGGAGCTGCCCGTAGAAGTACTGCAGCCGGCGCAGCTCCGGCAGCTCGGGGCAGCAGGGATCGGGGAGCCGGGGTATCGTATAGGAATCGGTCTTCATGGCGTTGACTCCTGCAGGAAGGCATTGCGGCGGAGACGGAGGCCGCCGCCCAGGGGCGGCGCCGTTGGCACGGACAGCACCGTGTCGATACCCACGGCGACGGCGCCGCCGACGGTGAACGATGCGCTGCCGGTCTCGATCGAGACCACGGTGTGCGCCGGCTGCTGGCTCGCCACCAGGCGCTCGAGGCGGCGCCGGGCGCCGGAGCCTGACAACGCGGCGGCCGGCAGGCGCAGCCGCACCCGGTAGGCGCCGTCGGTCAGCGGGTCGAGGTCCGGATCGCCCCAGCTCCGCAGGACCGTGCCGCCCAGGGGCGAGCTGCCGAGCCGGAAGCGGGCGCGGGAGCGGCCGAACAGGCGCACCGCGCCGAGGCGGGCGTCGAGCGGCGAGCCTTTCGAGCTCTCCGAACCAGTACCGCCGGCCGCGGCGACCGCCGCCCACGGCCGCCCGGCGCCCAGCTCCTCGATCGCCGGGGTGACGTCGAACACCAGCCGGACGGCCTCCACCAGGCCGCCGACCGTGCCGCGCCGCGGGAACAGCGCCGGCAGGGCGGCGAGGATGCGGCGCCGCCGCGCCGCGTCCCAGGCCGGGTCGAAGATGGCGTCGAGGAAGCGGCCGAGCCACGGCAGCGCCTCGTCGGGCACGCCGTGCACGTCGAACAGCGCGGGCAGCCGCTCGACCGTGCGGTCGAGGTCCTCGAGGGCGGCGTCGAAGAGGGCGAGGAAGCGCTCGGAGAAGTCCTCGGCCCGCGGCTCCTCGCGGTAGACCTCGGGCAGGAAGTCGAGGCTGCCGGCGCGCGGGAAGTCCAGCCGCACCCGCCGCACCACCGGCGTCGCCACCCCGTCCCCGGTCAGGCGCAGGCGGACGAACAGGTAGCGGCCGGGAGGCTGGTCGACGAGGAAGTCGAGCGCGCCGGGCACCTCGTGCCAGTCCGCCGGGTGCGGCAGGCCCGGCGCAAAGGCGGCCCACTCGCCGTCCGCCACTCCCTGCTGCGGCAGCGCCGGGCTCTCGCTCGCCACCACGGCCAGGGCCACGGCGGTGCCGGCGGGCACGTCGGCGTCGATCCGCACCCGGTGCCAGCGGCAGCGCGGCACGCCGCTGTCGAGCGGCCCGGTGAGGAGCTGGCCCTGGCTCACGAAACGGGACGGGGGAGGCGGCGGCACCAGGTCGGTGGCCGGACGGCCGAACCAGGAGAAGCAGCGGGGCGCCGGATCGTCCCGCCGCTGCAGGCAGAAACCGGCGGGCCCCACGGTTGTGAGCCCGGTCGGCGGGAACGCCGCGGCCAGCTCTTCGAGGGTTGCGGGAGCGAACGCCGAGTCCCCGCAGCCGGCGCGCCAGAGGGAGAGGCCGCCGCCGCTCTCGGCCAGGACCAGCCAGGTGGCGCCGTCGGCGGCGACGGCGAGGCGCTGGAGCCGGCGGCCGGCGAGATTCGGGAGCGCCGCGCGGCCGAGAAAGACGCCGGCGAGGTCGTAGCGCAGCAGGCGCTTGCCGCGCCAGGCCGCCACCAGCAGCTCGCAGGCCGAGGCGAAGGCCAGGGCCACCGGCCCGGGTACGGCGAACACCGCGCGCAGCCTGCCGCCGCCGCCGAACACCCAGACCTGGCCGGACGGATCGGCCGCCGCCACCTGGTGCTGCTGGGCGGCGAGGGCGGTGACGAGCCCCGGCCGGCGATCCGGATCGAGCGCCAGAGGCCGCCAGGTGCCGTCGCAGGGGCCGAGGCGCAGGAGGCGCGCCGGCTCGGCGGGGGTGGCGAGGTACCAGGTGCAGCTCCGGCAGTCGTAGGCCAGGCGCGGCGGCGGCAGCCAGGCATCGACCTCCGCGGGCTCGACCCCGCCTCCCGGCGGCCCGAGCGGCTCCAGGCGCACGCCGCCGGCATCGTCCAGCCCGGCGAGGCCTTCGACGGCGGCCTCGTCCCAGCCGACGTACCCGTCGAGCAGGCGGAAGGACGGGGCGCCGGCGGCGCAGCTCACGGCACCTCCTCCTCGCGTTCCTCGCGCTCCAGAACCACTTCGTGCCCCTCCGGCCAGAGCAGGCCGTGCGGCGAGATCGTGGCGTCGAGGCAGGCGGCGAGGCGCACGCCGTCCAGTACCAGGTTGAGGCGCGGGATGGCGGCCACCTCCGGCACCCGGCCGAGGAGCCGGCGCAGCAGGGCGCTGTAGCGCACCGGCCCGCCAAAGGGCCAGCCCAGGCCGTCCTCGCCCCCGGTCAGGGGGTGGAAGTAGAGGTCCAGCTCGGCGAGCAGCCGCCGCACCGCGAGCCCGGCGTCGCCGGCCGGGTCGGCCAGGACGGCGGCGAGCTCGGCGCGGATGCGGTGGTAGCGCGCCGCCGCCACCACCACCTGGGCGCCAGCGGGCGCGGCCTGGCGCGCCAGGTAGCCGGCCACCGCCGCCAGGGTCGGCTCGTCCGCCGTCGGCGGCCCCTCGCCGCGGTCGGGCGGCACCACGAAGAGGCCCACGACACCTGGGATGGGCGGGCCCTGCAGCTCCGGATGGAGGCCCGGCACCGCGTGCGCCCGCGCCACGTCGGCGCCGGTGGCCCGCAGCGCCAGCAGCTCGTAGTCGGCCGTGGTGACGGCGCGGCCGCGGGCGCGGATCTCCTGCGGACCCCGCAGCAGGCTGGCCGCCCGCGGCTCGGCGTCCCCGCCGCCGCTCGCCGGCAGCGGGTTCGTGACCTTGTTGAGGAAGGGGACCGAGTGGATCAGGGTGGCGATCTGGCCGGCGTCCACGGCGCCGGCACGGCCGCCGCCGACCTGGTAGCTCGCGGCCCGCACGTGGCGGAAGCCGGGGGGAAGGGCGGCACCGTGCAGGCCGTCGCCGAAGATCACCTCGCCGGTGGCGGGGTCGAGCGTGTAGACGCGGTCGCGCGGCCTGGAAGCGGCGAGGTCCGCGACCTCCGTCCAGCGCCGCGCGTCCACCGCGGCCTCCTCCGGCTCGTCCTGCCCGTCCTCCGCCTCCAGGTCGAAGATGTCGCCGCTGGCGCTCCCCTCGACCACCTCCAGCACCAGCGAGCCGGGGAGCACGGGTGTACGGGCGAGGCGCATGGCGCGCGGGCTGCCGGGGACGTGCTCGAGCACCTCGTTGCGCACCGTGGCCGCGGCGGTCGCGGGCACCAGGTTGAGGCTCAGGCGCGAAAAGGACGGCGGCTCGGCGAAGGCGCCGTGGAGGAGGCGCACGCGCACCCAGAAGAGGTCCTTGTCCCCTTCGACGCCGGCGGGCCGGCCGGCCCGCCAGCGCCGCGGCGCCCGCAGCTCGACGACGCCGCTGCGGGCGAGGTTGGCCGTCTCGTCGGCGACCACCTCGGCGGCGGTGAAGCCGGCGCCGTCGAGCACCTCCCAGCGCAGCACGGGCGGCAGGACGGCCGGCAGCGGGGTGAGGCCGCCCGCCGCCACGGCGGGCGGCGCTCCGGGGGCCGCCGCGATGCCGATGCCGAGCGCCAGGAACGGCTCGGGCGCGACCGGCGCGGCGATCCCCACCAGCAGGGCGCGGCCGGGGAGGGGACGGTCGCCGAAGGGGCGGAAGGCGGCGCCGCCCGCGAAGTCCGCGACGGCGCGGAAGCTCCGCCCGTCCTGGAGGTGGACCTCGGCGATCTTGCCGGGCGCGACGTAGAGGTCGCGCTCGGTCTCGAAGGTCACCAGGCCGCGGGAGCCGTCGGCCGGCGGCGCTCCCACCTGGAAGCCGCGCGGCACCAGGACCGAGCGCGGCGCGCCGTCGGCGACCGAGAACTCGAGCAGCGCCCGCGCCGCGGTGCCGGGGAGCCGTTCGATGCCGGCCAGCCGCAGCGTCTCGACCAGCGCCTTCTCGGGCAGGCGGTTCAGCCGGTCGAGCAGGGGCTGGAGCTGCGAGCCGAAGAGCTTGACTAGGGCGACGCCGGCGTCCTCCTCGGTGAGCCGGGTCCACTCGGGCGTGAAGGCGGCGATACGGCTCCTGAGGACCGCCAGGTGCTGGCGGGCGCTGGCCTCGACGAGCCGGGGCTCGACCGTTCCGGCGGCCGTACCGCTTACGATCCGCGCCTGCCGGCGCGGCGCGGCCTCGCGCGTCCACCAGGGTCCGCCCAGGCTCATGGCAGCCCTCCCGCGGCTGCGCCGGCGCGTTCCCAGCGCACGCGGATGCGCTCCAGGTAGACGAGATCGAAGGGTCCGATCGCCACGTCCCGGCAGCTCTGGCCAGGCTCCTGACCGTCGAGCCCGATGGCGACCGCCAGCACCTCGCCCTCGCGTCCGACCGCCTGCTGGGCGCGGCGCACCAGGGCCGAGGGGCGCACCGGCTCGCCGAACGGCCAGCCGTCGCCACTGCCGCCAGCGAGCGGGTCGAGGAAGCGGGCGAGCTCGCCGGCGACCCGCGCCTCCAGCCCGGCGGTATCGAGGGGATCGGCGGCGACCGTCACCGCCAGCGCCACCGGCCGGTAGCGGGCGGTGCGGACGAAGACCTCCACGCCGACGAGGCGGCGCTCTTCGAGGCGGGCGGACACCGCCGCCAGCGCGCCCGGATCGGTCACCGGTCCAGGCACCAGGCTGCCCGGGAGATGGGCCAGCAGGCCGTCCCAGTCGCGCGCCGCCGGCCAGGGCGCCCAGGGCACCACGAAGACCGTCACCACGCCCGGCACCCGGGCGCAGGGGTGCAGCGGGTGGTGGCCGACCGCGGCGTGGGCGCGGGCGATGGCCACGCCGGGGGTGGTGCGCGCCAGCTCCTCGTAATCGCTGGCGAGCACGGCGCGCTCGCCGCCCACGAGCCCGGCGGCGAACCGGCCGGCGGCCACGCTCACGGCCTCCGCCTCCTCGCCGCCGGCGGCGGGGACCGGGTTGCGGGCCGTGAGCGCGAGGCCGGCGGGCTCGGATTCCCAGTCGCGGCCGGCGCCGAGGTTGCCCTCCGTCCCGCCGCCGCCCTGGTAGCGCAGCTCCAGCTCCGGCGCCGCCGGGTCGTGGGGCACCGGGATGCGCCCGGTCAGGCCGTCGCCGAAGCGCAGGGCCGCGGCCGCCCGGTCCACCCGGAAGACCCGCGCCTCCGGGCCGTGGAACGCGAAGTCCGCGACCGGCATCCAGTCCCGCCAGCCGCCGCGCTCGCGCAGCCGGAGAGCGGCCGTGGGAGGCAGGGCCGGCGGCGCCTCGGCCGGCAGCGGCAGGACCTGGCCGGGGAGCTTGAGCCAGCGGCGCGCCGCGGCGGCGAGGTCGGCCGGCGGCACGGCGACCGCTTTCGAGTGCTCGGCGGCCACGGCGTTGGCGGTCAGGCGGCGGAGGAGGGGGGGCGAGGTGAACGTCGCGGCGTCGGTCCGCAGCACGAGCGTATAGGGCAGCGCGCCGTCGGGCGCCGGAGGGCCGGGGAGCCAGGCATCGGGCAGGGGCAGCCGCAGCACGCCCGAGCGGCGCAGGCCGCCGGTGCCGTCTTCCACGCCGGCGGGGAAGGGCGCCGGGCTGCCGCCCGGCCCGGTGCCGTGCAGCCAGGCGATCTCGGCGGGCGTGCGAACGTCCTTGACGGCGTCGGGAGACCATTCCGGCTCGACGCCCGGCGCCGGCGCCAGCTCGAACAGGAGCGCGACCGGGTCGGGCGGGCGCGGCGAGGGCAGCGGGGCCGCGAGCCAGAGCACGATCGTGGCCTCGGCCGGGCCGCCGCCGGCGGGCAGCAGCGGCACGCCGGCACCGTGCGCCAGCGGCGCGCCGCGGTCCCCCTCCGCCGTCGCCAGGCCGACGCGCGCGAGCGGCAGCAGGGTGAGGGCCTGGCGGGTGGTGAAGCTGCGCGGGCGGTCGGGGTCGAGGAGGCGGAACGGCACGCCGCCGGCGACCCCCTCAAAGGGCGCGCCGTCGAGGGCCAGCACGGTGGTTGCCGGCCGCGGCGGGCGCGGCGCTTCGCCCAGCAGCGCCACCAGTGCGCGCGCCAGCTCCTCCGGCACCTGGTCGAGCCAGTAGAGGCGTTGCTCGATGAGCCAGGCGAACAGCTCGAGCAGCGTGATGCCGGGGTCGGTCGGGGCGTGGTGGGTCCACAGGCCGGCCGAGGCGGCGGGGATCCGCCCGCGCACCGAGGCCACCATCTCGTCGAAGCCGAGGTCGTCGAGGACGAGCGGCTCGAGGCTCATCGCGCCGCCTCCACGCGGTCGAGGTAGAAGGGGAAGACGAGGTTGAGCCGCGAGTTGGTGGGGCGCACGCGGTAGTCGATCGAGACCGTCACCCGGCTCTCATCGGCGGGCTCGGTCTCGGCGCGCACCTCGATCAGCTCAACGCGCGGCTCGAAGTCGCGCACTGCCGTGCGCACCGTGCTCTCCAGCAGGCGCAGGTACTGCTCGCTCCCCGGGGCGAAGACCAGCCGCGGGGCCTCGCTGCCGTAGTCCGGGCGCATCACCCGCTCGCCGAGCCGGGTGAGCAGCAGGATGCGCAGCGACTGCTCGACGTTGGCCTCGCCGGAGGTGTAGGCGAGGCCGCCCGACTCGTCGGGGAGCAGGGGGAAGCGCCAGCCGGTGCCCAGGAACTCGCGCGCCATCGCGTCAGCCTCCGATCCTGACCGTGCCTGCGGCGACGATCGTGCCCACCGGCAGGTCCACCGGGTCGTTGCAGGTCAGCACCTTGTCGCCGTTGCGCGCCGCCGGCTTGCCGTTGATGCGCACGCTGGCGCTGCCGGCCTGGACCTTGCCGCGGTTGGCGGGCGGCTTCTGGAAGGAGGTGCCGGGCGGCGTCGGGAGGTGCGGCGGGGCGTTGGTCGCGGTGCTGCCGACGGTCGCCGCCGCCAGGCCCAGGATGCGGACGTCTGCCGACAGGCCGCCGTCGAGCTTGCCGCTGAAGGAGTGGGGCAGCGGCGTCGGCACCGGCGCGCCCGGGGGGCTCGGCACCAGGACGATGTGCGTGTCGGTCGCCACCACCTGGTCTCCCTGCTTGGCTGCCGGCTGTCCCATGGTCCGGGGTCCTTCCTAGTTCAGGTCGATCTGCGGCGCCTTGACGGCGACCGAGGCGCTGCCCTGGACCTTCACGTCGACGCCTTTCAGGGTCAGCGTGCCGGTCTTCGATTCGATGGTCACGTCGGCGGCGGCGGTGATGGTGATCGTGTTCGCCTCGCTATCGATGGTGATCGAGTTGCCGGCGGCGTCAATCACCTCCACCTTGCGCTGCCCCGGGCTGTCGTCGAGCAGGATCTGGTGGCCGCCCTTGGTGCGGATGAGCTTCGGGTCGTTCTGCGCGTCGCGGTGGACGGAGGGCTTGTCCTGGCCGTTGTAGAGGCCGCCGAGCACGATCGGCAGGCGCATGTCGCCGTGGATGAAGGCCACCAGCACCTCGTCGCCCACCTCGGGGATGAAGAAGGTGCCATAGCCGCCGCCGGCGTAGAGCTGCCGCACCCGGCACCAGTCGGAGACCGTGCGGTCGTCGAACCACGGGAACTGCAGCTTGACCCGCCCCTCGCGCTCGGGATCGTCGACGTCGACCACGAGGCCCTCCGCCACCCCGTAGTAGCGCTTGTCGGTCGAGCGGCTGCGCGACTCCTTCACGCCGCGAGCCCTCCGTCGTAGACCTTGCGCACGTCGAAGCTCGTGGTGTAGCCCGAGCTGCCGAGGGAGTGCTCGACCTTCTTGACGTAGTAGGAGCCGGAGAAGCGCTGGCCGAGGCCGAAGATCTCCAGGTTGTCGCCGGGGCGCAGGTCGGGCAGGCCGATCACGCGGCCACTGCCGGTGATGAACTCGTAGGCTCGCTCGGTGAGCAGCGAGATGGCGAGGTCCTTCGCCTCCTGCTCGCTCGACACCGGCGCGTCGATCACCGTCTGGCCCTTGCCGGGGACGCTCCTGGCGGCGGCGGCGGGGCCGCTGGTGCCGCCCTGCGCCGCGCCGGGGAGGTCCTGGGGGGTGGCGGTGTAGGAGAGGACCTGCTTGGTGCGCGCGTCCCAGCCACGGACGGTGACGCTCTCGACCTGCCGCGACAGCGTCAGCGTCGGGCTGAACTCGATCAGGCTCTCGCCCCAGACCAGGCGGTAGATGCGGACCGGCGACGCGTCGCGGGCGTCGGTCGGGCGGACGAAGAAGAGGGTGTCCTCGCCGCTGTCGGCGTCGGTCTGGATGTAGCAGTCGAAGTCGATGCGCTTGGCGCGCTCCATCAGGAACTGGGCGTCGTCCTGGTTCTTCTGCACCACCTGGTCGTGGACCTCGCCCTCCTGCGTCACCTCGGCGCGCAGGCCGTTGCGGGCGGCGACGACCTGGGCGATCTGCCAGTCGGCCTGGTTCTCGAAGCGCTTGACGTCCTCGGGCGCCGGCTGGCGGTCGCGCATCCGCAGCATGCCGTCGAGGACGGTGACCGCGATCGTCGGCGAGCCCGACTCCGGGAAGCGCGGCGACAGCGTGCTCACCTGCCCGCGCAGCATCGAGCGCAGCTCCCCGGCGTAGCCCATCTGGACGTGCACGCGGTTGCCGACGTCGAAGGTGGCGGTGTCGCTGTACTTGAAGCCGAAGCTGCGGTCGTCCCAGTTGCTGATCGTCAGCTCGCAGCTCGTCATGTTCTCCATGTCCATCGTCACCTTGACGTCGAGCACGTCCTTGATGGACTCGGGGTCGAGCTCCCGGCCCTCGACCTCGACCTTGAACTCGGGGGCGTAGTAGTCGACGGCCGGCAGGCCGGGCCGCACCGCGGGTTCCGCCATTAGAGCTTCCTCCTGGGGGGCACCACGCGCAGCGCGGGCACGGTCAGCTCGCGGCCCGGGGCGATCCGCCGCGGATCGACGATGCCGTTGGCCTGCGCGATGGCGCGCCAGCGGGTCGGATCGCGGTAGAGGGCGGCGGCGATGCCGCTCAGCGTGTCGCCGCGGCGCACGGTGTAGCTCTTCTCGACGTCCGGCGAGCGGCGGTCGATCTCCCGCACCTGCACCTCGGCGGGCCGGTACTCCGTGAGCTTGGCGGCGAGCTTGGCGCGCAGCGGCACCCCGTCGGGGGTGAAGAGCACATAGGTGGCGTCGAGGCTCGCGAGCACGCCGCGGAAGAGGTCGCGGTCCCAGATGAAGCGCACGATCGGCGGCGCGTGCAGCTCGGGATCGATGCGCAGCAGGTTGCGCAGCTTGTCGACGTACTTCTTGCGCACGTCTTCCAGCGTGTCGGAGGTATCCACCAGGAACTCGACCGACAGGGTCTCGGCGGCGCCGCGCACGAACTGGAGGGGAGGCGATTCGAGCCCCGGGATGGCGATCTCGGCGAAGTTGTTCGTCTTCTGGAGCACGTACTCGGCGGGGTTGAAGCGCAGCGGCACGACCGGGTCCGCGACCTGCGGCCGCTCGATCTCCAGGTAGGCCTTGAGGAGGCCCTGGCCGGCGAGCGCGGTGGGGGTGATCACGCGCCGCCCCCGGCCGGCCGGTCGCCCAGGGAGCGCTCGCGCTCGGCGCTGCGGTGGCGGGCCTCCTGCTCGGCCTGCTGGCGGTGCCAGGTCCGCATGTACTTGCTGAACAGGCGGGCGAAGACCGCCTCGTCGCCTTCGCCTTCGACGTCGAACCGCACCTCGAGGTTCTGGATGGTCACCATGGCTATCCCACTCCCGGCGGCGTCAGCGGCACCTGGACCAGCCCGTGATGGGCGATCTCCAGGCCCTCGATCGCCACCGTGCCTTCGCCGGCCCGCAGCTCGGGGCCGGTCCACTTGGCCGCCAGGCCGCCGCGGAAGATCCAGGCCACGGCCGGGGCGCCGGCCGGCGACAGCGCCACGATGGCGCCGTCCCGCCGCGCCCCGAGCGACTGGGTGAGGCCCGCCTGGTACCAGGTCCAGAGCCCGAGGCCGCGCACCAGGCCGCGCCGCAGGCTGATGCGCGTCCAGGAGTGGCGCACGGGCAACTGGTGCACGAAGTCGTTGACGCCCCCCTCGGCATAGGCGGTGACCTCGAGGTCGGCGCCGAGGCCGGTGACCTCCTGGAAGCCGGCCGCCGCCATGATCGGCAGCAGCGCCGCCTGGAACGGCGGCAGGTAGGCGTCCGCCGGGTCGAGGGTGACGACGAAGCGGAAGGCGGTCAGCTCGTCGCTCACTTTTCGAAGACCTCCAGCTCGCCCTCGCGGCCGAGCGCCACGCGCAGGGTGATGAACTCCATCGGCACCGCGGGAGCGAGCTCGATGACGCAGGTCACGCGGCCGAGCTCGCGCTCCTCGGGCGGGTTGGTCTCCTCGTCGCAACGCACCCGGAAGGCCTCCTCCGGCCGCGCTCCCTTGAGCGCGCCGCCGCGGAAGGCTTCGAGCAGCACCGAGGTGATGGCGCGCACGAAGGTCAGCCACAGCTCGGGGCCCTCGACCTCGAAGACCAGGGGCTCGGCGACGCGGCGGATCGCCCGCACCAGGCGGTGGAGGAGGCGCCGGTGGGCGACGTAGAGGGTGCCCGGCTCGCCGGACAGCGTGCGGCCGCCCCAGACGGTCAGCCCGCGGTTCGGGAAGCAGCGGAGGAGGTTGACGCCGCCGGCGTTGAGGCGGCCCTGCTCCTCGGGCGTGAAGGCGCCGGCGGCCTCGACGGCGTCGCGCAGCGGGGCGTTGGCCGGGGTGTGATGGGCGCCGCGCTCGCGGTCGAGGCGGCTGGCGAGGCCCGCCACCGCTCCCGACGGCGGCAGCCAGCGCAGCGGCGAGGTGACGCCGCCCAGCGGGTCGACGACCGCGATCCACGGGTGGTAGACGGCGGCGGAGCGCCCCTCCTCTTCAAGGATCAGTCCGAAGAAGTCGAGGAGCGCGGCGATCTCCTCGCTCGACGGCGGCCGGCCCGGGGCGTCGGGGTCGGACGGCAGGTCCACCAGGACCAGGCGGTCGTGGCGGCGCTCGGCGTCCACCACCGCGGCCTTGAGCACCTCGAACGCCTGCTGGCCCGATGGCGCCGCGCCCGGGAGCACGCCGTGCGACAGGTGCCGGTAGAGGTCGGGGAGAGCGACGAGCGCGATCTCGCGTTGGCGGCCGGCGGTCTCGACGGCCGCCAGGTACTCCGCCCGCCCGGGCGGCGCGTCGGCGCCCCCGGTGAGGACCAGGTCCCACTCGCGCCGCGCCGGGCCGAGCGCCGCCGGCGCCGGTACGAGCAGGGCGGCGGGCGCCAGGTCGGGCGTGAGGCGGAGGAGGCGCGAGCTCTCGTTGACGCGCGCCGCGAGCGCCAAGGCGTCGCGGGCGGGAAGGCCGCGCAGGATCTCGGGCGCCTCGCCGGCCACCCGGACCTCGACGTCGATCTCGGCGCCACCGGAGGGGCCGCGGCGCCGGTACCGGAAGAGGACCCTCCCGCCCTCGGACCAAGCGCCCGGCGTGGCCGCGGCGAGGTCGAACCGGGTCACCGCGGCCGCGCCCGCGAGGAAGGCCTCCGACGCGCCGCCGACGGCCGGCACCCGGTGGCCGGGCAGCGGCAACCCCGCCAGGGGAGGCCAGACACCGAGGGCGGGGAAGGTGCCGATGCCCGCGAGCCGGACGATCCACGCCACCTGCCCGCCGTTCTCGAAGTAGCTGCGCACCGCGTAAGGGGTCAACGCGTCGCCTTCGAGCCCGCCGAAGACCTGCTGGTAATCCCGCCACTCCTCGACCCGCATCGCCTCTCCCACCGGCCCCCGGCGGGTGGCACCGAGGAAGGCGGCAACGTCCGAGCGCAGGGGCTCGGGCGGCGCCGGCGGCGGCACCACCTCAAAGCGGAGGCCGGGGGAGGTGGGGTCGATCATCAGCTCTGCCCGTCGATCTCGAGTCCTTCGTGGCAGATCTCCACCGTCTCCATGGAGATCTCGTTGTTGGCGGCGTTGAGCCCGGGGCCAGTCCACTTGCAGGGCCAGCCGCGGCGGAAGTTCCAGCGCATCACTTCCTGGCGGTTCTCGTCCAGGAGCACGACCGAGCCCTCGGCCCGCACCACCTGGCCGTTCATGGCGTCGAGTAGCCAGTTCCAGAACGCCAAGTCGCCGGTGATGCCGCGCTTCAGCGTGATGTTGGTGAACTTCTTGAGGCCCGGGATCTTGCGGACAGTGATGTCCTCGCTGCCATTCCTGTACTCGATGGGCGGCACCTCGACCTCGAGTCCCGAGGCCTCAGAAAACGAGCCACGGACCGCGCGGCCGTCGTCGCTGACGCCGGTGACGGTGACCTCGAAGTTGTAGCCGCCGTACGGATCCTCGCGAAACACTGGTGGCATGGTTCGACCTCCGATCTACCTTTGTCTGGGGGACCTCAGGACGCCTGGGGCTCCAGGGTCTTCTGCTGGATGCGGAAGATGACGAACTCGGCCGGCTTGACCGGCGCGATTCCGATCTCGCAGATCAGCCTTCCATTGTCGATGTCGTCCTGGGTCATCGTCGTGCGGTCGCAGCGGACGAAGAAGGCCTCGTCGGCGGTCCTGCCCTGCAGGGCGCCGGAGCGCCAGACGGTGAGCAGGAAGCTCGAGATGGTCAACCGCACCCGCGCCCACAGGGGCTCGTCGTTGGGCTCGAAGACCACCCACTGCGTGCCCTCGTCGATCGACTCCTCGACGTAGAGGAAGAGCCGGCGAACGTTGATGTAGCGCCAGAGCGGGTCGCTCGACATGGTGCGGGCGCCCCAGACGCGGATGCCGCGGCCGTCGGAACGGAAGTCGCGGATGACGTTGACACCGCGCGGGTTCAGGATGTCGTGCTCGCCCTTGACGATCTGGTACTCGAGCGGTTTCTGGTTCGGCCCGAGGTCGCGGTTGACGATGCCGCGCACCACCTCGTTGGCTGGCGCCTTGTGTACGCCCCGGTCGACGTCGGTGCGGGCATAGATGCCCGCGACGTGGCCCACCGGCGGGATGAGCAGTGTGTCCTGGGTGCGCGGGTCGACCACCCGGACCCACGGGTAGTAGACCGCGCCGTAGGTGGAGTCGCGCGGCGGCCGGATGGTCTGCACCGCCCCCTGCCCCAGCGGCACCGCGAGGATGGCAAAGCGGTCGCGCAGCCGCTCGCACTGGTCGACGAGCGCGTTGGTGATGAGGAAGTTGTTGTTGACGTTGGGATTGACCTCGTCGGGGCCGGCCAGCAGCGCGATCTCGTCGATGATCTCGAGGCCGGCGAGGCCGGTGCGCTGGTCGGGCGGCAGCGCCGGATCGCCGTCGAAGTCGGCGGGGTTGAGCGCCGCGCCGTCGTCGCCGCCGGCGAAGGTGAGGCCGGCGCCGCCCGCGAGGTTCGTGGCGGCGGTGCCGTTGGGGCGCGACGGCGGGGCCGGGGCTGGGGGGTTGGCCTGCACCCATTGCAGGCGAGCGAGGGCCGAGCCGCCGTTGACCGCCGCCAGCGCCTGGCCCGGATCGCCGTCCGGGATGTTGTCGAACGCCTCGGGGTTGGCGCCGTCGTCGAGGTCGATGCGGAAGGTGTTGGCGAGCGTGCCCACGGCGACTGCCACGGTGATGTTGTCCCCGGCCGGTCCCGGAGCCGCGGCCCAGACGCGCAAGAGGGTGTCCGCGTCGCCGGTCGGCAGGTCGAAGAAGCTCGGCGCCGGGAAGGGTATGTCCTGGGGGCGCGCCGCGAACACCGGGTTGACGGCATTCACGAAGGCGAGCTGGATGAGCTTCGAGGCCGTGTTGACCACGCGCACCACCGAATTGGCGCGCCCCTCGTCGGCCGTCAGGTTGTCGAAGTCCTCCAGCACGTCGGGCTCGCGGCGCAGCGGGTTGGAGAGGTTCGCCGGCAGCGTCGGATCGACGAACGGCGCGGGGATGCCGTCGCGGTAATAGAGCACCGTGAGGCGGAACCAGTCGCGCGGCGGCACCGCCAGCGGGTCGGCCTGCGTCCCGGCCTGGATGCGCAGCAGGAGGTTGTTTCCCCAGGCGCCGGGGCCGATGGCGGTGGCCAGGAGGAAGTTGTCGCCGTCGGCGCCGGGGCCCGGAGCCGGGATCTCGACCCCGGCCGGGATCGCCGGATCGACGGCGTCCCCGCTCACCACACGGGCGATGAACAGCCGCTGCCCGCCGTTGTCGAAGAACCCGCGCACGGCGTGGGGGAGCAATGAGCGGCCGGCGTCGATCAGGCCGCCGAACCAGCGGACGTAGTCGCCCCAACTGGTGACCAGCCGCGGGAAGGTGGGGCCGCGCTCGGTGCCGCCGACGAAGCCGGCGGTCGAAGTGCCGACACCCTGGATCGGACGAGACCCGGAGGGGACCTCCTCCACGTAGACGCCTGGGCTCAGATACTCGGGCATGGATATAGCCTCCTAGACCACAGTGATCGTTTGGCTCATGGCGAGGTCTGCGGGGAGAGTCACGGAGATCGAGCCGGTGCGGCCGGTGCGGTCGACGGCGTCGATGAGCGTGGCCACTCCGGGCGCGACCCAGCGCAGCGGCAGACTGAAAGCCCCGCGTTCGTCGGTGAGCACCCTCTCCCGCAGCCCCTCCTGCACCAGGGCGTCGGCCACCGGCTGGCCACCGCCGTCCTCGACGACGCCATGCAGCACCGGAATGTGGGAGGGGAAGGGATACGTCGAGGAAGGCAGCAGCGCCGCGGCGATGGCCGCGGTGGTGAGCGGCACCGGCGGGTTGCTGTCGTTGTACCGCGGTGCGTCGAACTCGATGCCGTCGCCCGCCGAGCGGTAGCCGGGACGGTAGAAGTCGGCTTCCAGCCTCACCCGGTAGCGCTGCGCGGGCAGCGACGCGTCGGCGCTGCGGCCGAGCCCGGGGTAGGTGATGACGCTCGACGCGGTAATGACGGGGCGCAGCGGAGTCGGGCGCCAGTCCGGGCCGTCCTGGAGGTCGAGGAACACGCGCAGGGGGCCGAACGGCGCCTGGCCGGTGAGGTCGTCCACGAGCCGCAATCCGACCGGGCTGTAGAGCAGGAGCTCCTCGCCCGGCAGAGGCCGCCACGGGCTCACGGCGCCACCTCCTCGAAGGTGGCGGGCCGCAGCTCGCGGCTGGCCACCGTGCTGCGGAGGTTGAAGGTCTCGGTGTCGAGGTTCGCCACCCGCACCTCGTAGCTGAGCGAGAGGTGGTAGGGCTGCTGGACGGCGTGGAAGACCCGCGCCCTCTCCTCGAGCGACAGCGGCGCCAGCGTCACCTTGAGCGCCGTATCGGTGTTCTGCAGCCCCCCCTGGAGCTGCGGGCCGGAGAGGATTGCGCCGTCGTAGAGGACCTGCAGCACGCGGCCCAGGATCTGATGGTCGGTGAAGCGGTCGCCGCTCCACGGGGTCATGAGATAGCGCAGCAGGAGCGCCATTGCCGGCTTGGCGATCTCGACGGACGATCCCACATCCCGCCGCATCCTCGGCCGGTTGCGGGCGCTGGCGTCTTCCACCACCTCGAAGAGGAAGACGGTCAGGAGCGCCGGGTTGGTGGGGATCGAGCCCTGGAGGTCGTGGATCTGGGCGACGGGCGGAGGCGGCGGGTTGAGCGTGCTCAGGCCATCGTTGAGCGCCTGGACCAGCGTCCGCGAGACATCGGCGATGACATTGAAGTCGGCCACAGCGCTCCGCGGTGGGAGCAAGCTGCGTGCCGTGCAGAGGAACGATCATAAACCTCTGATTTCACTGCTTCTGCCTCTGAATGCAGTAAGGCGGATAGAACTGAAACATGGACCCTTCGGACCACCCGCTGGAGGTGGTGCGGGGCCGGAAGGCCGACGCCGGTGGGTGCCAAGTCCTTGCCAATCAGGGGGGTTGCCGCCATCTCCAGACGCCGCCCGGGGGTGGATGAAACGGTCCACCCGACTTTTGGGGCCCGCAACCAAATAAACCTCATGGCTTGGCTCCTCCTATGAAGCGCTTAGGGAGATCGTCCCTTCCCTCAAGCCGCAACCTCTCGACGCCTGAAGGAGTCCAGGCGCCGGAGGAATTTCTCCAAGCGCGCAAAGGTAGAAAGGGCTGAATGTGTGCCGATGTTCGAACTCGCTCCGGTTGGGGCTACCAACCCCTCTTTTCCGGTCATTTCCGAGCCTAAAGCACTGAAAATCAAGGCAGTTACGGGGGTTCCAAGTGCCTCTTCGTGTGCCTCTCCGTCGAAGCTGACGCCCTCGGGGAAGATCAGCTTCTGGAGGCGCCGCTTCTGGTCCGGATCGGCTGCTTCCCAAAGCTGGTAAGTCCTTGTCATGACAGCCCTCGCGAAGCCGAGTGAGGCCTCCATATCGAAGTCCTCCACAGCCGCGTCTCGGAGTTCCAATGACGTAAAGGTCAGGGCCTCTTCGAGGCCCGCCAGCTCGTCGTCGTAGGTGGCCCGGTCGATGGCCTGATCGTAGATGTAGGCCTTGACGAGCCGCTTCTTCCGCTGCTCCAGCTCGCTGATGCGCCGTTTCACCGCGGCGGTTTCCTGGGCCGATCCACCCCGGAGCTCCTCCCAGAGGGTGAGCAGGGCCGCCTCGACCAGGCGCACCATCCCGGGCGCGAGCTGAACCCGGCGCAGAAGCTCCCCGAAGATCTCTTCCAGGCGCTCGGATCGGATCTGGACGGCGCCACACTCCTTGTTCCAGCACCGGTAGTAGGCATAGCGCTGGCCCGTATGGCCTCGGCTCAGGGACGCGGTGAGGGGCTTCCCGCAGGCCGAGCAACGCACGAAGCCGCGGAGCGGAAACTCGGGGTGCTCCTTCGTCCGCTTCAGCATTCCAGGGGCCGCAGGGCGGCCGCTGAGCTGGATCTGCACCTGCGACCAGGTCGTGTGATCGACCAGGGCCTCGTGCTGGCCCTCGGTCTCGATCCCCCAATGGTTGGAGCGCACGACTCCCCGGTAGAAGGGATTGCGCAGAATCGGGCGAAACTCCTGGAGGCGGATGGCCCGGCCCTTCTTCGTGGCGAGCCCCAGGGCTGTCACTTGGCGGAGGACCTTCGCGGGGGCCTCGCCGGCGGCGACCGACTCGAAGGCCTTCCGCACCAGCCGGGCCTGTTCATCGGGGACCACGATCTTCCGACCCTCCGGGCTGCGGTCGTTCCGATAGCCGATGGGCGCCTTCCAGGGCCACCTCCCACGCGCGACGGTCTCCTTCATGCCGGCCTCGATTTTCTCGGCACGCAGCTCGTTATCGAGCTGGTTGAAGACAGCGAAAACGCCTTCGATAGCGCGACCCGCGGCGGTGTCGTCCAGGGGCTGAGTGGCGGCGCGGAGGCGGACTCCCGACTTCATCAGGAGCTGCTTGAGGGAGGAGTGGACATAGACGTCTCGTGCAAAGCGCGAGGTGTCGTACACCACGAGGTAGTCGACCCGGCCGGGGTGCGCCCGGAGGGCGGACATCATCTTCCGGAGGGCTGTCCGGTCCGCCGTCTTCGCGCTCTCCCCTTCCTCGCGGTAGACGGCCTCGACGGCCCAACCGTTGCGAGCACAGTACTCGCGGCAGGTTCTTTCCTGGACGTCGAGAGACAGGTTGGAGACCTGTTCCTCGGATGAGACCCGCGTGTAGATGAAGGCTCTCATGGATTTTCCTCCCGCCACTTGTGGCAACATTCGGATTCTTTACACGCTCTTTATATCATTTTCCGGCATCATCTGGCAAGCCGGACGGACGGGTTTTGGCCTTCTCGGCGAGGTAGATTTCGAGCAGCAGGCTGGCGAGTTGGTAGGCGTGGTCGCGCTGCTCTTCAAGCTGGCGCTCGTCGGCCGGCGCGTCCTCCCCGAGGATCTTCCGGCACTCTTCCAAAGACAACCGGCGCTGGCGGCGGACGTTCATTCGGCCAGCTCCGGACGGTTGCGGAAAGAGGTGGTTGCGCCGGCCCAGACCAGCTCGACAGTGCCGGTTGCGCCGTGACGGTGCTTGGCGACGATGACCTCCGCGAGGCCGCGGAGGCTCACATCGTCGGGTGCGTAGACCTCGGGACGGTGCACAAAGGCGACCTGATCGGCGTGTTGCCCGATCGCGTCGGATTCGGCCAGATCGGCGAGCTGCGGGCGCGCATCGCTGCGGCGGGTCGGCTCGCGGTTGAGCTGCGACAGGGCGAGCACCACCACGCCGAGCTCGCGGGCCAGCTCCTTCAACCGGCGGGCGATATAGGCGATCTCCAGGCGCCGGTGCTCGACGCGGATGCCGGCGTTGAGGAGCTGGAGGTAATCGACCACCAGAAGCGCAAGCCCGGG